>Ga0116168_1000027_pt1 | contig 157120 bp, 126 predicted proteins | sample AD_UKC129_MetaG_FD_89795 | JGI IMG/M metagenome (GOLD analysis project Ga0116168, IMG submission 89795) | Active sludge microbial communities of municipal wastewater-treating anaerobic digesters from Canada - AD_UKC129_MetaG | ecosystem: Engineered > Bioreactor > Anaerobic > Digestate | place... | reverse complement strand
TCCACAAACAGCGGGTCCCCCTTCTTGACATACTTGGCCAGCGCCTCCGCGCGCCTGCCGAACATCTGGCAGTCTACAAAGCAGGTTTCTTTGCCTTCCGTGCCGTCCTGCTTCTTGAACACGCGGTTAACCGCCAGACCAAACTCCGCCACCGGCGTCTGACTGGGCAGATACGTCACCTGCGGGTCCCGCGTCAGATTCCCCATCAGCAGTACTTTATTCAAACTGGCCATCGTCTGTTCTCCTGTCCTGAGTGCTGAAACCGGCCCGACAGGCCGCTCCCGCACGACCGCGTTTATTCAGAGGCCGCCGGTTCGTCCCCCGCCGGTTCCGCACCTGCCGCCTCCGCGGCTGCATCGTCCGCCTCTTCCAGCGGTTCCGGCACCGGCATCGAGCTGCCTTCCGGATGCAGTTCCGCCGGCGTGGGTTTTTCCATATCCTCCCGGCTCATCCGGTCCGCACGAAGAATCAGCACGCGAAGCACACGCTCCGACAGGTTCACATCCCGCTCAATCCCGTGCACCCGCGACGGCTCGCAGTGAAAATACGCCAGAATGTACGTGCCGCGGCTCTTGCCTTCCACCTCATAGGCCAGCCGACGGTCATCCCACTTCTTCAAGCTCACAATGTCCGCACCGGCCCGCTCCAGAAACTTGCGAATAGTTCCCAGGACACCGTCCCAATCCGACGCCGCCAGCGCCGAATCCACCAGGAACAACCCTTCATACAACCGTTTGACCGCTGTTTTCAAATTCAGACCTCCCATACTTTAAGGATTTCTTGTTTCGTCTGGGTTCTCCAGTCCGTTCTTCTCCGGCTCCGTTCCTTCCGGAAAACCGGCACGTTCCCGACTATTGTATCGATTCATCGCCGCCTCGATGCCGTCCCGCACCCAGCACAGAACCGCCTCCGCCGCCAGCTCTGCGGCACGCTCCAGCAAAACCCGCTCTTGCACCGAAGGACGAGACAGAACATAGTCGGCCATCGATTCACTCGGGCAGGAACCAATCCCCACCCGAAGCCGAGCAAATTCTTCACTGTTCACTTTTTCGATAATGTCCGCCAGGCCTTTATGCCCGCCCGACGAACCTTTTGCACGCAGCCGAATTCGGCCCGGTTCCAGCGCCGCATCATCCGTCACCACCAGCAGCCGCTCCAGTCCCAGCCGATAAAACCCCAGCACCGTCGCCACCGCCTGACCGCTGCGGTTCATAAAGGTCTGCGGCTTGACCAGCAGCAGCTTCCGCCCTTCCGCCTGCGCCTCGCGAACCAGCGAACCGAACTTTTTCTTTTCGGCGCCGGCTCCCAGCCGCTCTGCCAGCCGGTCAATCACCTCAAACCCCACATTATGCCGCGTCTTCTCGTAAGCCGCTCCCGGATTGCCCAGGCCCGCCACCACATACAACTCCGACCCCGACGGCTCGGACGGCCGGCAAGCCGCCTTCCCCAGACAATTCCGCAACGTCTTCCAGACTCCGTCCGACACGGCTCTCTCCGAGGCCGAACCTTAGGCCGTTTCGGTTTCTTCTTCCGTCGGCTTGCGCTCCGTAATAACTTCCGGTTCCTGCACCCCTTCGGCAGGGGCAGCCGCTTCTTCGGCTTCCCGGACCTTCGGCAGATGACACAGGCAAATCAGGGCTTCCGGATTGGTCTTCAGCACCACCCCGGCGGGCAGCTCCACATCCTTGGCATGAATCATCTGGTCCAATCCCAATTCCTTGATCGACACGACGAGAACTTCCGGAATTTCCGTCACGCCGCATTCGATTTCCAGATGGTCCAGCATCTGATCCACAATCCCGCCCTCGTGCGAGCCTTTGGCCGTTCCGCGAAGCTCCAGCGGCACCGTCACCGTCACCCGCTCCGACAGGTCCACACGCATCAGATCCGCATGGATAATCTGCTTGCCGAAATGGTCATACTGCAAATCCTTCACCAGCAGGGTCTGCCTGCCGCCAGGCAGCTGCACATCAAAAATCCGGTGCCCGTGATGCAGGGCTTCGACAAAATCATGCGCATTCAGCGAAATGCACACCGGCTCCTGTCCGTGCCCGTACACAATCGCCGGCAGTTTGCCGACCTTCCGGTCCCGAAGCCGTCGGGCTGCTTTGCTGCCTTTCTGCTGCCGAATTTCCGCCTCTAACGTCATCAACTCTGCCATACATGTCCTCTCTGTCTTTCTTTGCCGGCAGGCAGGACTGCTTGGCCGCTTCCCGCCCGCCTCTGTCTTACTCGATTCCGTTAAACAAACCGCTGACGGACAGATTCAGATGAATTCGCCGGACCGCTTCCCCCAGCAGGTCCGCCACACTCAGCACCGTCAGATTGTTCAGCACCGTTCCCTTCGAACCGAGCGGAACACTGTCAGTCACAATCACCTCATCCAGCGGCGCTTTCGGCAGCCGCTCCAGCGCCGGCTTTGCCAAAACACCATGGGTGGCCCCGGCAATAATCTGGCCGGCCCCCCGCTGCTTCAGCAGTTCCGCCGCCCCGCAAATCGTTCCGCCCGTCGTAATCATATCATCGCACATCACAATATTCCGCCCTTCCACCTCCCCGATAATCTCCCCGCAAACCACTTCAGCTCCGTTAACGCGCCGCTTGTGAATAATCGCCAAATCCGCCCCCAGCTTCTGGGCATACCGCGCCGCCTTCTTCATATTCCCCACATCCGGCGCCACCACCGTCAGTTTGTCCAACTGCTTGCTCTTAAGATACTTGGCAATGACCGGCTCGGCCGTCAGATGGTCCACCGGAATATCAAAAAAGCCCTGCAGCTGAGCGGCGTGCAGGTCCAGCGTCAGCACGCGATTGGCGCCGGCGGCCACAATCAGATTGGCCACCAGTTTGGCCGTAATCGGCACCTGCCCTTCATCCTTGCGGTCCTGACGGGCATATCCGAAATACGGAATCACCGCCGTCACCCGGGCCGCGCTGGCCCGACTCAGACAGTCCAGAAAAATCAGCAGCTCCATCAGGTTTTCATCCACCGGCTCGCAGACCGACTGCACCACAAAGCAGTCCGTCCCTCGTACATCCGTCTCCAGCTTGATAATCTTTTCGCTGTCCGGAAACCGCCAGATTCGGGCCTTCCCCGGCTCCTGCCTGAGATACCGGCAAATCCCTTCCGTCAATTCCGGATGACTGGTTCCGCCGAAGACAATCAGGGGATGATGAATCATTTTTGTCCCTCCTTGGAATCACTTGCCCCCACTCGACCCAGCGTTGTAAAGGCCCTGACGTCCTGCCCATCCGCTACCTGGGCCCCTTCGCCCACAAAAGCAAACGGCCCAATCCGGCAGCCCGTCCCGATCCGAACCGCTCCGCGAATACACGTAAACGGCTCAATCACCGTATCCTGACCAATTTGGGCGCGATCATCAATCCACGTATTCGGCGGGTCCACAATCGTCACCCCCGAGGCCATCAGCCGATTCTGAATCCGCTGCTGCATAATCTTGCCCACGACGGCCAGCTGGGCACGGCTGTTGACGCCCATTGCATCTTCTTCCGCCACTGCCGTGACCGCCGTCGCCTTATGCCCCTCCGCCAGCAGCACATGCAGCACATCCGTCAGGTAATATTCCCCCTTGGCGTTATCCGGGCGAATCTTTTCCAGCCCCTTCAGCAGCAGCGGCGTCTGATAGCAGAAATATCCGGTGTTTACTTCCTGAATCTTTCGCTGCTCCTCATTGCAGTCGTTGTGCTCTACAATTCCCTGAATATTCCCGTAGGCATCCCGCACAATCCGCCCGTAGCCGCTCGGGTCTTTCAGCACCGCCGTCGCCACCGTCACCGCCGACTTCTCCGACAGGTGCTTGTCCAGCAGAATCTCCAGCGTCTCTTTGCGAATCAGCGGCGCATCCCCGCACAGCACAAGCGTATGCCCTTCAAACCCCTCCAGGTGCCTGCGGCAGCACATCACCGCATGCCCCGTTCCCCGCTGTTCGGGCTGCTCGACAAACTCCAAATCCGCCTGCCCCTGATACCGGCGGAGAATCTGGTCTTTCCCGTAGCCGACGACGACGTAAATCCGGCGCACCCCCACGCCGCGGCAGGCGTCCAGCACATAATCCAGCATCGGACGTCCGCACACCTCATGCAGCACCTTCGGCAGACGGGTATTCATCCGGGTGCTCTGACCCGCTGCCAAGACAATCGCCGCACATTCCGCTTTCGTATTCACCTTTCAGCCTTCTCTCTCTATCTGACTGTTTGAAATTCTTATCTACCCGGCCTGGACTCGAACCAGGAATAAGAGGACCAAAACCTCTTGTGTTACCGATTACACCACCGGGTATCGCCCGCACACGGCAAAATTATAATACCTCGCCTGCCCTTTCGTTACGAAAGAAAACCCGCTTTCAGGCAACGATGCCGTTCACGTAAGTCGCAGTGGCCGCCTTCGAAACGGACCGACCGGACCCTGCCACGGGCTTGAGCTGACCATGCTGCGAACCTGTCAGCCCCACGTTTCCGTCTTCCGGTCTTTCGGGAAAGACCTTTCCAGACGGGTCTACCTACCCACCAGGCAGGGCTACAAAGAAGGAATACTATACAAATACTTTTCCCTTTTTCAAGTCATAAATCCTTCTTTTTTCAATCCCGCCTATTAATAGGATATATCCTGTCTTTATACCAAATTATAATTCTTGCAATAAAATCCCTCTGCCAACCATCTATAAAGGTGTTGTTGCTGAAGACCGATAAAAAAATCTTTTTTTGAAAGGAGTACAGAAATGTCTATGAAGAAAGCACTTACAGGTCTTACCATCTTGACAATTTTGGCACTTTTCGCCGCCCAGTCCTACTCTCAGCAGGGTCAGGGCCCGGAAGGCAGAGGCCAGCGGCGCGGCGGACCGGCCGGCCAAATGGAAGCCGGCCCGGCGGGCGGACCCGGCCAGCAGATGGGACAGCGCGATCCGGAACAGATGCGTCAAATGATTCAGGAACGGCAAATTCAGCGGGTCAAACAAGCCCTCAATCCGACCGACGAGCAATGGGCCAAGATTGAACCCGCTCTCAAGAAAGTCATCACACTCAATCAGCAGACCAATATGGCCGGCTTCCCCGGACAGGGCTTCGGCAGAGGCCAGCGTCAGGGACAAGAAGGGCAAACCGAACAGTCCGCTGAAGAGCAGACCACCCTCGGCAAGGCCCGCCAGGAACTTCGAGCCGCCATTAACAGCGGCAATGCTGACACCATCAAGACCAAACTGGAGGCCTTCCGAAAGGCCCGCGAAGAGGCCCTCAAACAGCTGGCCGATGCCAAGAAAGAACTGAAGGCACAGTTGACTACCCCCCAGCAGGAAGCGGAATTGGCTCTGATGGGCTACATTGATTAAATCCTCGGCAGGATGCCGAAACGGCAGGCGGTCTTCTTTCCGCCTGCCGTTTTTTTAACAGCACTTTTTCTCCTCCGAAACGTATCGTTTTCATCGTGAACGAAAAAGAAACAACCTTTTGACTGTCAGAAAGGAAACAGCCATGAACGCTTTACTGAAGAAACTTGCGGTACTTTGTCTGGTTTTGGTGCTCGCTTCAGCCAGTTGGGCCGGATGCTGCAAAAGCAAATCGGATGACTCGGCCTGCGGCGACAACAAAAAGGCCTGTGAAAAGAAAGATAAAGAATGCAAAGAAGAAAATAAGTCCGACTGCCAGAAAGACAAGGGAGAAGCGGCATCCTCCGACAAAGCTGCTTAACCCCCGAATCCTGCTGACAACACCCATACAACAGTCAATCCTGCCTCCAATCAGGATTGACTGTTTTTTTCAGGATAAAACTCCGCAAAGACCTGCTGAACCTGCTCCAATGTCTTGGCCTTCATCATCGCCATCATTACTTGCTTGCGCTGCGGATGGCGTTTGCAGTAGCCCGCCGTAAACTTTCGAAAGTACGGAATCGCCTTCCGGGCCGGCCAGAACTCCAGAATCATCCTCAAATGCTCTGCCATCACGGCCTTCTGCTCTTCCATCGTCGGCGGTTCCGGAAGAGGCCGACCTTCCCATAAAGCCCGAATTTCCTGAAATATCCACGGATTCCCGATGGCTCCCCGCGCCACAATGACCCCATCAACTCCGGTGCCGTTCAGCCGCTCTATTGCTGTTTGGGCCTTCAAAATATCTCCGCTGCCGAACACGCACAGCGAAGGAAACCTCCTCTTCACTTCGGCAATCGTCTCCCAGTCCGCCGTCCCCTTGTATTTCTGCTCCACCGTTCGCCCGTGAATCGCCAGCATTTGCACGCCGTCCCGGGCTGCATTCTCGCAAATCGTCCAGAAGTCCTCCCGCGAAGCCTCGGAGGAATCAAATCCAATTCGAATTTTCATAAACACAGGACATCGTACCGCCTCCCGCGTTCGCAGATACGCCTCTCGAATGACAGCGGGCTTTTGCATCAAAAACCCGCCGCGCTCTCTCCGCAGCACCTTCGGCACCGGACAGGCAAAATTCAAATCAATCGCATCATACCCCGCCCGCTCAAACACCGCTGCTGATTGGGCCATCACCTCCGGTTCATTGCCCATAATCTGCGCAACAACCGGATGCTCCTCTTGAGAAAAAGGATAAAACTGCTTTTGACGGCTGGCTTTGGGATGCAGCGCTATCCGGTCCAGCATCACCCCCGTAAAAACCAGTGGACAGCCGAACCGCCGGGCCAGGATCCGCATTGGATGGTCTGTATAACCCGACAGGGCCGCCTGAATAAACGGCACATCCAGTTTAATTACACCAAATTGAAGCATAAAAAGGACGGCTTCTTTTCCTTATCTGTCTCTTTTGAAAAGACTTACAATCCCCTCCCGCCCTGCTTTTCTCCAAAATGCTCACAAAAAAACCTTCTCCTTGTTGACGGAAGCCCTTTTTGCCGATACTATCCTTGTTTTGCGTTGGCCCGTAGTGTAATGGTAGCACAAATGACTCTGGATCATTTAGTCGGGGTTCGAGTCCCTGCGGGCCAGTTGACGGGGCTGGTCTTATTCCAGATACAACCTATCTCCCGGCCGGATAGGCGGCACCTTGTGAACCTTGGCCTTTACATCTTCCGCCGTTAAAGCAAACGAAGGGGCCATTTCCAGTACGCAGTCCGCCTGCCCATCCGATGTACGCGGCACCTTCACTCCGGCCTTTTCCAGCCACGAAGCCGCCCGCTCTATCATCATCCGCTCCGTCACCGCCGGACTGTCTTCTCCAGACGCATTCTTGACCGGGGCAAACTCTTCACTGCGAATCGTCTGAAGAATCACCGACTTTTCCGACAGCGGCAAAGCATCAAAAATAAAGGTCTCCAATTTAATCCCGCAGGGTTTATCCGGATTCACCTTTTTGCCGGTTGCCAAATCAATATGAGGAATCTTCTTAACCGCACGATGGAGCGGCAGGGCAAAATCCCCATCGGCATTTAGACGCTCGACAAACTCCCGACTGAGAATATGAATCGCTATCGAACCCAGCTCAAAAACCAGGGAGCCATCTGGATTGCGTCGATGGGCCTGCTCATCCGGCAAATCGCTGTACTCAATCACCGTGACACGACCGTTTACCAGACAGAAATTGCCCACTTTTTCCAGCGGATGCGCTTTGATAAGGGCCTTCGAGGACATTCCAGCCCCTTCCATCACATGCAGTCCGAGGAAAAGCGGGTCAAACAGCTGCACCAGCGGATTGTCAATCTGCCAGTAGCTCAAATACTCCACCCCCCGCTTTTTCATCTCCGCCAGCACGCCGGAACTGTACAGGGCTTTCAGACTGCCCCCATGTCCATCCGGACTGACGGCAATCGTGTCCTTCTCCGCCAAGAATATCCGACCTTCAAAGTCGAAATTCGGCAGTGTCCCTTGCTGAAACAGAAAAACGGTATCCTTCCCAAGCCCGAAGTAATTGTTGGTCTCAAAGGTCTCGACCGTTTCCTTGTGATTGAGCGGGCTGGTCATAATCAGCCACGGCAGAACCGCCCCATATTTCTTTCTCGCGGCAGCAACCGACTCGGCAAAAATGCGGAATAATGTCTTTTTCTTGATAGGAGATACCGAATAATTTCCTTTCGGCCCGTCAAATCCGAGGCGTGTCCCCTGCCCGCCGGCAACGACAAACCCCGCCACTTTCCCTTCCCGAAGCAGTTTTTCCCCAATTTGCCGTGCTTGAGCATATTTTTTCGCCTGCTCGGGGGTCTGCGGAACAGGCGGATACGACGGTGCCGGCTCAAACTCCGTCGGCACAACTAACGGCTTCTCATTCTTAACCGTTTCTCGTACCCATCGCGGTATATTCCGGACATCCAGTTGCTGGATTTGCTCCAGCAGCCGCCCGCGCTGCTCCAGCGTCAACTCCCCCCAAAACGTCAGCAAATGTCCCTGCCCAATTTCTTCTAAAAGTCGCCTGGTATTATCTACATCTATTGTTTTCATAAAAATCCTTTAATCATGAAATCCAGAAAACGGCGTATTATAAAAAAGGAAGATTGGTTTTCAAGAAAAGATTGAATCCGGGGGCAACTGAAATCAAAAAAATGCGAAAAATTAAATTTTTTTATTGACAAACTTTTTATGCGTCCGGTATTATCCCTATAGATGGGTAAGTAGGCAGAAAGGTATAATAAGTTAACAGCCATCATTTTTTATTATTTGTTGTTATATTTTTTCATTCCTTTCTACCTGCCCCCCTTAAAAAAAACACTTTGGGATTGGCAGCGTCGGAAAAGCACCCTTTTAAGAACTTTCCAAATTTCGTGCGCAATCCGGTCTGAAAAAACCGGTAGGATTTGCTCACAGAAAAGTGAACAAACGTCCCTGCGTAGGGGAAAAACTGCACTTATTGTAAGTGTTTTGCCGGATGCGCTCTGTCGAGCAAATCTTCAAAAAGTTAAGGAGAAACACGATGAAAAAGAGAGGTTTTACATTAATTGAGCTCTTGGTGGTCATCGCCATCATTGCGATGCTGCTGGCCATCCTGATGCCCGCCCTCAACAAGGTCAAGAAGATCGCCATGAGGGTCGTCTGCGGCACCAATCTTAAGGGCTTGGGCAACGCCATGACCGTGTATGCCAACGACTTCCAGGGTCAATTCCCCTGCCAAGGACAAGGGAAGTCTCTTATCTGGGACCGCTACACAGACCGCGTTTTCCAACAAACAAATAACTTCGTGGATGGGGATCATATCACGGTAGGTGCCAGCTTGTATTTGCTGGTTCGACTGGCAGATTGCAGCCCAAAGTCATTTGTCTGTCCGGCAAGCGACCAAGTCGAATTTAGCGGCAAAAACCCAAGCAACTATGATATTGTCGAACTTTGGGATTTCGGGCGCTATGACGGCGGGGCTGCTTACAATGCTGAAGGACCGGAACGCTGTGTCAGCTATTCCTATCACCAGCCCTATATGGGGACTACAACAGGAGCTCCCGGACGTTATCGGGCAGATGATACCCGTTCTGCTGCCTTTGCTGTTATGGCCGATAAAAACCCATGGTATGACCCGAAAATCACAGAAACAACTTTTTCAGGCACAAACTTGATGAACTGTGTAGATAAGATTGGTGCTTATTGGCTAACCACTTATAGTCCTACCGTTGGGAATGTTCGTCAGAATCAGATGGTTGCAAACGCTCAGCCACACGAGCGGGAAGGTCAAAACGTTATGTTTGCCGACGGTCACAACAGCTTCGAAAAAACTTCTGATGTTGGGATAAAAAATGACAACATTTACACTCCTTATTATCAAGCCAGCCCCACAAGCACTACCCCTTGGCAGTGGCGCCAAGGGTTGACGCCGATTACACCTGACCGTCAGGGCACAGACGAAGCCCCAAAAGGCACCGAAGACTCTTTCCTTGTCAACGACTTCGGTCAACAAGTTCGCTAAAAAACAAAAAATAGTCTCCTCGAAGGCCCTTTCTTTTGAAAGGGCCTTTTTATTTACCCAGATTTTAAATTATTAGACATGGTACAGAGCTACTACTATCGGATGTCTTCGCCCTTTCATAGCCCGACGAAGCGGACTCTCATTCGTTGGGAATATGGTCCAGTTGCAATAAACAAACGGCTGATGTTCAGGCGGAAAATCTTCCGAAGTAATTATCTCAACCCTGCTAAACAAATCCCGAAAACGTTCGTAGTAATCTGCTCCAGGTGCTCGCACATGTCCAAACTCATAAGGATTCGGGCAATTGTATTCCATCGTTACCTCGGACACGATCGGTACTTCGATAATCGCCAGCCCGCCCGAGCGAAGAACCCGTCGAATTTCACACATCGCCTGTCTATCTTCAGAAACGTGCTCCAACACATGGGAAGCAAATACAACATCGAACGAACCATCAGAAAACGGTAATCGGCGGATATCCGCCCTGATATCTACATTCGGCATCTGAATATCTGTTGTGGTTACCTGCCGAAATAAATTTCTGAATTCTTCATAAAACAGAGGTTCCGGAGCAAAATGAAGAAGAGTTTTTTCCGAAAATCTATACTGTGCAGACAACCGATGCATCAAAAGCCATTGAACGCGTTGCCTTTCCGCAGCTCCACATCTTGCACATAACGCATGTTTACGTTGAAGAGGATGCCCGGGACGATCCATCATAAACGGACCTCGATATCCACATATCGGACACAAAAAAGAAGGATAAAACAGATGCCGAATACGAAATCGAAACAATTGGAATGAACTTAATGGCGGTTTTGTATTCATTACCCTTTCTCTATTAAAAAATTGTTTCGGACAAATCACGCTCATCAGAAAGCATTTCGAGAAAAATGTCTTCCAGACGGCGATTTAATTCCCGAATATCATAATTGTTTCTCACATACTCTCGCCCTCTTCTGCCCATCTCTCTCCGAATCTCCGGGTGTTCAGCCAGATATTGAATCTTTTCCGCCAGCGCCCGGCTGTCCCGCTCCGGAACTAGATAACCCGTCTGTTCATCAAGAACAGCTTCCGGAATCCCCCCGACCCGGGTTGCCACCACAGGTAGACCAAGTGCCTGCGCTTCTATTATGGAAAGCCCGAAGGCCTCTGAAATGCTGGGGTGAATAAAAATGTCACTCTCCATCAGATATTGAAGAACCCTCTCATGAGAGGCAGGTCCACAAAACTCTACAATTTCTGACAGCGACAACTGTTCAGCCAACTCGCGGAGAACACCTTCCAACGGCCCCCCTCCTACAATTCGGTACCGGAACTTTATACCAGGATTTTTCTCCTGGAATATTTTTATAGCCTGCAAAGCATATTGATGCCCCTTTTCTTCCACAAGTCTGCCAACAGAAAGCAGGATAAGTTTTTCTGGCTTTTTGCGAGATTCTCCGGACGGTGGGCAGAACACCGTCAAATCCACCCCAACCGGATGAACCCTAATTTTTTCAGGAAAAGCCCCAAACTCCTGTAAAAGATGAGAGGTAAATCGTGAATTCGCCAACAATAAATCTCCATTTTCAAACAAAGAATGGTATATCTGCCCCCCCTTTTCCAACCCCAACCGAACATCATACCCATGGAACATCGTCACAAGTTTTAAAGATGGAAGAGATTCCTTCAATAAACTCCCAATAATCCCATTGGTACCATAGTGACAAAACAAGATGTCCACAGGATGTCTGCACAATTCCACAAGATAATATAACACCTTCAGCGATAGTCCGTTTCGGCGCAATAAATATAGTTTCAGGAATCGAAGCATCGGGCCGGGATAATAAGGAAAATTAGCCAGCCAAATCACAAACGCCTTTAACAGACATGCCGCCTTCTTTTTCGGTATCGGAGGAAGAAAAAAGGCTCTCTCCAGAAGATGATACCTTTTGACATCTGAATGAACCATTAAATCCTGCGACATTCTCTCCGCCAGAATCAGAACCTCATGACCCTGTTCCAGAAGGCCGCCGATCTGACTGAGAATAAATGTTTCAGATAAAGACGGGAAAACATCTGTCATAATAGCTATTTTCACAGAAGCATCCTCTTTTGTACGATCTGATTTAGAGCGTTTTTGAAAGAGAAATAAAGGCTGAAAACTATTGCAGCCGCCCGGGGCCATTTCCGTCTGCACCACACCTCTTTTCTCAGTCGGGCAGGCAAAAAAACATCCAGCTCTGCAGGAATTTCATGCAAATCTGATATCGGATTGTTTTGCAAAAGCCGGCGAATGCAGTTTTCCAGCATCTTACAGGCACAAGGCATAAACTTCTCAAGCCGTCCGTGCTGAGCAGAAAGAGCCAAATGCTTCAAAACCAAACTACATCGTGGCTGGATTTGCCTCTTGTGCTCCTCCGTGAGACTTCCCGGATATCCCGCATAATACAGAACCAAGGGGTTGGAAAGATAACCAATTTGAGGATGACGATAGGAAATCCGAAAAAATAAGTCGGTATCTTCTGCCCAAAAACGGTTTGTTTCAAAAAGACCAACCTCCAGCAAAACACGCCGCCGAATAATCATCGAGGAAGTCAGAGCATGTCCAATCTGAGCATAGACATCTAAATAATCATCAAAATACTCCCTATTTTTCAGCAAAAAAGAGGTTTTCTTGTCCTCAAACCCCGTTTGTCGTTTTTCCATACCGTAAAAACAAAGCCAATAATTACTGAAAGTCCAAAGCAGATCGGGGTTTCGACTCAAATGGTTAACCTGACACTCCAGCTTTTCCGGAAGCCACTCGTCATCGGCATCCAAAAAAGCTACCCATTCCCCCTGCTGAGCCGACAGAATACCCAAATTGCGGGCATTCGAAGGACCGTTATTCAATTCATACAAATACCTGACTTTCGGTTCATACTGCCGCACCTTCTCCGCTGTGCGGTCAGTTGAACCGTCATCGACCACGATAATCTCCTCCGGCGGCCGCGTCTGACGCAGAACGCTTTCAATCGCCCGCTCAATCGTAGCCTCTGCGTTATATGCCGGAATCACCACACTGACCGAAAAAGACTGTTTTGGGCTCATCATCTCTGTCGTCGGCAATTTTGCAGAGCTTCTGAATAGATTCTCACCAGTTTGTCATTCAACCTATCCACGTCATACCGCTCTTCCACATACTTCCGCCCCTCCTGTCCCATCTGCATCCTCTTTTGCGGGTCCTGCAGCAGTTCCGCCATAGCCCTGGCCGCCGCTTCCGCATCGCCGACAGGCACCAGGATGGCCGACCGCCCCGGAAGGACCGCTTCCGGAATCCCCCCCACATTTGTCGCTACAATGGGCACGCCGGCTGCCTGCGCCTCCAGAAGAACTACTCCCAGCCATTCATCCCGGCTGGTCAATAAGAAGACGTCTGCCTGATGCAATCGCTCCAGCACCCCCTTTTGTTCCAAGGCCCCCTCAAACACTATCCTGTTTTTGATTCCGAGTGCCTCGGCCAATTCCTCCACTTGAGCACGCAACGGCCCATCGCCAACCAAATGATACACAACTTGTTCAGAAGAAATCTTCTCGATCAGACGCTGTATCGCCCGCAGAGCCACGTCTGGTCTTTTCTGCTCACAAAGCCGGCAGACCGTCAGAACGCGAAAAATCCCGTCTGACCGAGCCGGCAGTCCGTCGCGAAAAGCAAATCTGGCCGGCTCAATTCCGACATAATGAACGCAAAGACGCTCCGCAGGTGCCCCCTGCTCCAGAAGCCGCTGTCGGGTAAATTCTGAATTCGCCAATATTTTGTCAGCATACGCGAACAGCTGCCGATAGTACTCCGGCCCCCCCTCCAACCCCAAAAGCAAATCATGCCCGTGAAACATCGTTAAAAAAGCTGTCTTCGGCTGGATGATCTTCAACGGCCAGTAAAAGGTGCCGTTGTTCCCGAAATGCACATGAATCACATCCGGCCCAAAAGACAAAATCGGCAGTGAATGAAAAAAAAGAAGATAGGAAAAGGGCTCCTGGCGGCTCAGCAGATACCGAAGCACTCGAAACAGAACCACCGGATGTGTGAACAAAAACCGCAGCAGCCAGCCGACGGCCTTCAGGCGGCAGATCCATTTGGACGCTGGAACCGCCGGCAAATACACCGTCCGGTCCAAAAGTCTATATTCAGTCACCTCAGGATGAAACACTTTCTCCTGGGGGTGAAACCGGCTGAAAATTCGTACCGTATGCCCCCGTTTCAGAAGCCCGGTAATCTGATTGAGAATAAACGTCTCAGAAAGTTTGGGAAACGTGCTGACAATGACGGCAATTCTCATAAGCTTCAAAACCTGTCTATCATAAATACCCAAGCTCCTCCAGCCTCTTTTTTACTTTTTCAGCTTCCTGCGGGGAATAGACCTCTTGCTCCCCCTTTGGTTCCATTGGCTCTTCCTGTATCCGCTGAATCGGATTCCTCTGCAAAAAAGACGGCTCAAACCACTCTTGCCGCACCTGACCATCCATATCAGAGGGAATCGGCACCCCCATATAAGCCAGTAAAGTGGGGGCGATATCCAGCAGATTCGCCTGTCCTCCGCCGCTGCGGATAAGCCCCTCTCCGGCGGCGACAAAAAAACCATCCGGATGATGCTTGCCCAGGTGAAAATCCGTTTTCAGCCGCACCGGCTCAAACAGTGTTTTTTCATATTGATATCCGCCTGTAATGGAATATCCCGAACAAGGACAAACCACCAAATCAGGCATCTGGTCCAGATAAGCCCCCTGAAACACTTCTTCTTTACGATAGACTTTCTCAATTACTTTTCCGCCTGTCGCCGGATCATTTACCTCCAGAAGCTTTTCAACAACAGTTTTGCAAATCATTTCTTTTTTCAGCGGGTCGTTTTCCAAAACAAACAAGAACCCTTCATTGCAATAACCGGTGGCATACACTCTTGAGCAATCCCAATCCACACAGACAGGCCGGGGATAAAATCTGGAGAGAACCTTGCGATGCCAAATCGGAGGCAGCAAAAATCCGAGAATCCTCCCCAATCGAATACGCTGAGCCAATTCGCTCACCGGAAGCCCCAGAATCCGAGCCGAACAGATGCGCAGATATCCCTGCTGAACCAGCCAGTTCCCCATGTTAAAACGCATTCGATGCCGAGTAAAACCATGATCGGAAAGAAGAAACACACCTCCCCGGTCAAGTTGGCTCGGATAAAACTCTTGAACAATCTCCGCAATACTCGAATCCAAAATGCGATAATACTTTTCAAAAACATATTGTTGTAGGCTCGGATCATACTCCGGACAATCCGGGGAGATAAAATGCCACAAGCCATGCTGTATTACATCGCTGGATTGGAAATGCACCATCATTACATCCGGGTTCCGGCTTCGGATAATAAACTTTGCTGCCCGAGTTCGTACCCAAACAGTTTGTGCCATCTGGTTAACAAAATTATGAATCGTCTTTTGTGTAATTTTTTCCTTCTGAAGTTTCTTAAAAGTCAGGATATCATAATCCGGAACCGCCTGAAGAAGTTCCTGCTTGAAATCGGCCGGATAGGTAAAATCCGAATCCAGCGAAGGGGTCAGAAGTCCGCTGACTACCACGCCCCGAATCGGACGCGGCGGATACGTCATCGGCACATTCAAAACACCGCAGGTCAACCCCGCTTCACTGAATCGCTGCCAAATCGTCTTCCCTAAATACTGAGAATTGACGGGATATTCTTTTCGTTCTTTTGCGGACCAGCAGTAAAAATCATAGACTCCGCTGGCTCCCGGATTTTTTCCTGTCTGAAAAGCCCCCCAGGCCGCCGGTGTAATGGCAGGAATGGTGGATTTCAATACTCCCCAGACCCCCCTGTCACGGATACTTTTTAAAAAAGGCATACATCCAGCCTGAATGGCCGGTTCGAGAACAGTCCACGTCCCGCCGTCAATCCCGATCAGCAAAAGGGATCTATGCATAAATCACCGCTCACTGTTTATCCTATAAATAACCCAAATCTTTTAATCTCTTATGAATGGTGTCTTCCTCAACCATAAAAGAACGGTTTGTTTCTTCTATGTGTTCCTCACGGAGCGGGACGGCATCAGCACGGCAGGTCGTCCACCAGGGAATGTGCCGCAAACAAGGATCATCGGAATCTAAACCGTGCGAGTAAAAGCGTCCCTCTCCCAGGAATTCTCCGTGGTCCGAAGTGATCACCACCTTCCCCTTCAAATATTCCAGAAGTTGGCTTACATGCTTGAGCACAATTTCCAGATTCTCCTGATAAGCCCTTCGGAGTCCTTCCGGACCGTATTTTCGACGCACCGCATCCATAGGACTCAAAGGCGGCAATTGTAAGAACTCCGCCATGAACCACTCCGGATGGTTGCCCAGCAAACGGCCATGCTTTATCCAGGAACACAGTTTTTCACAAATCTTTTTTCGAAAACCTTTTGATTGTTCCCCCAAAACCGTTCCCATCAGCACAACCTCTTTTCCTACATCCGGTTGTGGAAATCCCGCACAATCCGAGCCGAACCCCAGATAAGGCGCATGTGGCTGCAGATAGTGCACAATCATTCTCTTGCCAGGATGCCGAGCCAGAGCACCGAGCGCTTCTCTGGTCACCATTTCTGGAAGCACCGTACCCCGGGTTTCATCCCATCTGGTTTGCCAAACATCAATCACTCGATAAAAATGTTCTCCGCCATGAAAGCCTAACACAGATTTCAGCGAATTTACATAAGGATTAGAAGACACATAGACCACATCCGCATAATAGCCCGGAAACGATCGCTTCCTCCATTCCTCCGTACAGCTGCCCACCGACTTGCGACAAGAAAGCTGTCCACCTTTTAAAAAATCCCTAAAGACCCTTTCAAAATAGTCATAACGGCAGGCATCCAGGACAATCAGGTAATCCCAAGATTCCTCCATAATTAGGACTGTATCCACATTATTATTTGTTTTTGACCAAGGCACGAAGCTGTTCCTTAAAAATACTCAACAATTCAAATCCCTTCAAGCAATCCAGCAGCAAAGCCGTTCCACCATAACACGCCAGAGCCAACAGAAAATACCCCACAAAAAGGAAAGGGCTCATCCGCGCGGTTACCGACCTAAGGAAAAGAAGGATGGAAACTGTTACCAAAAAAGAAACCAGCGGAATCAGAGAGGATTCCAGCATCCGCCACGGAGGACAGTTCAGCCACCTGCAGGATAACCAGAATCCAAAAGGACTCACTAAAACCGCAATCAGAAGAGTGGCAACTGCTGTTCCTTCAATGCCCCAGCGGCTTGTCAAAGGATAGATTAGAACCGCCAACAAGACGAAACGGATCACCTGGAAATAAAAATGAATCTTCGGTTTCCCGAGGGCCAAAAACAAAGGACCTCGTGTAGCGCCCAAAGAACGAAACAACCCCTTAAATACCATAATTTGCATCGCCGGTATCATCGGATGCATATCCGCCTTCAGAAACAACCGTACAAAATCCGGCCCCAGCGAGAAAATCAAACCAGAAGCCAGAAACGCAAAAAAAGCCGTTACCCTCAAAACTTTTAAATATGCTTCCCGTAACCGAGGAATGTCATCCTGTATCTTCGAATAGGCCGGAAACGTGACCTGGGAAAGGGTATTTGTCAGGTCAGTCGCCGGAAGATTGGAAAAACGAAATGCATAGCGGTACAAAGCCAGCGCACTAACACCCAGATACCCCCATACAAAAAAATCATCCCCTTCTGAAATCAAAAAATTCAAAACCGACAATCCAAATATCCATTTCCCAAAACGCCACATTTGAACCGCTTTCTGCCAATTCAGACAAAATCGCGGGCGATACGGACAAAGCAAATAGGATAAGGCTACCTGAACAAGCACAGAAGAAAAACGTCCTGCAACATAACCCCAAATGCTGCGGAAAAAAAAGACAACCAAGGCCGAAACGGATAAATCAATAAGGACAGGAGGTACTCGAAGGAGAAAGATTCTTGGAAAGTTAAGCTCTTTTTGCAGATAAACCGTCCCAACATTTTCTAAGCTGGCGAGGAATAATGCAAAACCAATGCTTCGAATAACATTAACCGTCAAAGAAAACTTTTCTGGCGGAACTTTTAAAGAAGCAGCAATTGGTGCCGCGGCAAAAAGAATTAAAAACATGACCAAACCGCGACAAATGTGAATCGTCCAGGCAGTATCCAGATATGTGCGTATCTCCTTTCTCTCCTGGACCAGCTTTTCATTAAAACCTGTTTCAAAAAAAACCCCTAAAATCTCTATCAGCATCATCGCGATTGCCAACAAACCAAGATCCTGAACAAGAAGAAAATTGGCAAAAACAAGAGATTTTACAAAACCAAGAAAGCGAATGGCCACACCGATTCCCATAACCCAATAGCCGCCTCTAATGGCAAGTTGGAAAAGTGTCGGCTCAGTTTTTGTTACATGAATCCGCTCGGCCTCGCTCTTGTGTCCAGATAAATCCTTAATTAATATACCTCCATTTACAGGTTTATTGTCTTTGCACTAACTGCTTGTCTAACATAGAATTATATTCTATCCCTCGAAAATGTCAAACTTTCAGAAAGGATTTCGAAGCCCCGGAACAGGAATGGAAAGTACACCATCTCAAAAAAAGACACTCTTTTTGCGGAAGAAAGATTATAATCAGGCTCCATGTACAAGCGTAGGAGAAAACGTCCTTTTTTTGTATTATTGTTTGCTTTCGGTGTCTTTGCCGGGGCGTTCCTGCTTTTTCAGGTACAGCCGCTGTTTGGGCGATTTCTGACCCCCTGGTTCGGCGGCACACCCGAAGTCTGGACCGCCTGCATGCTCTTTTTCCAGCTGCTTCTGCTGGCCGGATATGCCTATGCCCACGCCCTCGGCCGTCTCCCCGCCCGCCTGCAGGCCCTCGTTCATCTGCTTCTGCTCATCACCGCCGCCGTACTGGCCTTTCGAATCATCCCTCCGGCACATCTGAAACCAACGCCAGAAACCAACCCCATTATCCAAATATTATGGATATGTTTTGTCTGCATAGGACTTCCCTATTTCCTTCTTTCTTCTACAGGGCCGCTTCTTCAGTCCTGGATTTGCCGAATTGAACCCGGTTTTATTCCCTATCGTCTTTATGCCCTCAGCAATATCGGCTCATTATTAGCCCTTATTTCCTATCCATTTGTTTTTGAACCCGTTTTCAGTCGTCAGCAGCAGGCCATCCTTTGGTCTTTCCTGTTCCTTTTTTATGCAACCTCCTGTATAATTTGTGCACTTATACTCTTCCTAAATGCCCCATCTTCCCAAAATCCCTCCCCTAAAAATAGGGATACCGTTTCTCTTTCTTTCTCAAATTATCTTCTCTGGCTTTCTTTGCCGGCAGTTGCTTCAACCCTCCTGCTGGCCGTAACCGAAAAAATTACCCAAGATATCGCCGTAGTACCCTTTTTATGGATTCTGCCATTAAGTATATATCTCCTGTCGTTTATTATCTGTTTTGACAGCCCCCGATGGTACAAACGCCCCCTCTTCCTATCCCTATTTATTCTGAGCATTTTAGGCATCATCATCGCCCGCATTATTGAAGAAAAAAGGCCTAATATCACATTGATTATCGGACTTTACAGTTTCCTACTCTTCTGCTGCTGTATGGTCTGCCACGGGGAACTGTATGCCCTCCGCCCGCATCCCCGTTATCTGACCGCCTATTATCTGCTTATTGCGGCCGGCGGTGCACTCGGCGGTATCTTTGTTTCCATCCTGGCCCCCTTGCTCTTTAAAACCTATGTAGAACTCCACTTAGCCGTCCTCTTGGCCGTGATTCTTGTTGTCTTGACCGACCGACGGTATATTCAGGGCCGCCAACGCAAAATTGCCTATATTGCCGCCCTCGCCGTCGTCGGGCTGGCAGGCATCTTCCTCATCGGCCGACGCACCACCCAAAACCAGCGGGCCATCGACCACGCACGCAACTTCTTCGGCGTCCTGACCGTCTGGGAAGACGACTGGGACAACCCTCTTCTGCACAAACGTCTCCTCCAGCACGGCACGACCTTCCATGGTCTGCAGTTTCAGCATCCGGACAAACGGCATCTCCCGACCGCTTATTACGGCTTTAACAGCGGCATCGGTCTGCTCATCCGCTCTAATCCCCAGCATCCGCCCCGCCGCATCGGCGTCATCGGGCTGGGCGTCGGCACCATCGCCTTTTACGGCCGGAAAGGCGATGTCATCCGCTTTTACGAAATCAACCCCGCCGTCGAACGGCTGGCGCGAAAGTATTTCACCTACCTGTCCGACAGCCAGGCCGACATCCAGATTGTTTTAGGCGACGGCCGGCTGTCGCTCGAGCGGGAATCTCCGCAGAACTTCGACATCCTCGTTCTGGATGCCTTCAGCAGCGATGCCGTGCCCGTCCACCTGCTCACCAGCCAGGCGATGGAAATCTACCTCAAACACCTCAAACCCGACGGCGTCCTGGCCTTCCATCTGTCGTCGGTGCATCTGGACCTGATTCAGGTCGTCCGCAAACTGTCCGAACACTTCCGGCTTCACTGCCTTTGGCTGGAAACCTACCCCGATGAGCAGTTCGGCGCTCTTTCCTCCGACTGGCTTGTGCTTTCTCCCTCGAAAGAACCGCTCGAAAACCCGCTCCTTCAGTCCGCCGCCAGCCCCCTGCCCGAATCCGCCGGCTCCATCGACCTGTGGACCGATGACCATATCCGGCTGCTCCAAATCCTCAAGCCCTCCCCCCGCCGATAAGCCGCTGAAGAGGTCTCCAAAGGCCTAATATCTCTTGCTTTTTCACAGGAAAAATAGGGTTTTAATCTATCCAAAACGATGGTCATTTCTGCGGAATGTCATCCGAAGTTTTCGTGAAGAAAGAAGGCGGGAATCCAGAGCAGCACCGCTTTGTTAAATGCTTTAAAAGACCGTTGCATTCTCCGACAAGATTCGGTATAGAAAAACGAATGCGGATGATACACAGCGGCATCAAAGCGGCTTTTGCCGTCGTCCTGTGGACAACCATGGCCGGTCTGCTTTCGGCTCAGGTTTCTCCGGAAGAGCGCCGGCGGATTTCAGAGCTCAGCGCCGCCGACCACAAGCAAATGCTCGAGCAGCTGGGCATCATCTCGCTCCGTCCGGGGCCGTCGGGCGACCCCAAAGCCCCCAACGCCGCCAACGCCGACGAGGCCAAAGTGCCGCCTTATTTCCTCCCTGACCCGCTCGAAATGAAGAACGGAACCCGGATAACTCGACCGGAACAATGGCCGGCTCGGCGGGCCGAAATCCTCGAACTGTTTGACCGCGAAATCTACGGACGCGTCCCCGCCGATGTCCCGTCCGTCCAGTGGAAAGTTACAGACGTCAAAGAAGACAAAGACGGCGATTTTCCCGTCAAAATCAAGCAGCTGGAAGGGGTTGTTGACAACTCCGCCTATCCGGCCGTCGAGGTGGTTATTCGTCTGACGCTGGGCACCCCCGCCGGTGCTGACAAACCCGTTCCCGTCATCCTCGAATTCGGCTTTCCCGGCTGGGTCGAAAGAGCGCGTGGCGGCCAGCTCACCTGGAAGCAGCAGCTGCTCAAAGAGGGCTGGGGCTGGGCCGTTCTGAATCCCGCCGGCATTCAGGCCGATAACGGCGCCGGCCTGCGCGAGGGCATCATCGGCCTGGTCAACAAAGGCAACCCCAGAAAACCCGACGACTGGGGCTGCCTGCGGGCCTGGGCGTGGGGAGCAAGCCGCGTCCTCGATTATTTCGAAACCGACCCGGATGTCGATGCCCGGCGTGTCGGCATTGAGGGCCTGTCCCGCTACGGCAAGGCCGCCGCCGTTGCGATGGCCTACGATACGCGCTTCGCCATCGCTTTCATCGGCTCCTCCGGTGCCGGCGGCGTCAAACTCCTGCATCGCGTCTTCGGCGAACAGGTGGAAAACCTCGCCTCGCCGGCCGAATATCACTGGTTTGCGGGCAATTTTCTCAAATACGCCGGTCCGCTCACACAGGAAGACCTGCCCGTGGACGGCCATCATCTCGTCGCTCTCTGTGCCCCGCGCCCGATCTTCATCAGTGCCGGCTCCTCTACTGTGGAAGGCACCTGGATCGATGCCAAAGGAATGTTCCTCGGCGGGGCGATGGCCGGCCCCGTTTATGAGCTGCTCGGCAAAAAAAGCATGAGGACAACCGTCTTTCCGCCGGAGGGCACACTGATCGACGGCGACATCGCCTTTCGCCAGCACGAAGGCGGACATACCACCGGTCCCAACTGGCCGTATTTTATCCAGTTTGCCAAACGTTATTTCTCTTCATCACCCTAACATTCGGAAGCACCTATGGACAAGCCGCAGATTGCCGTCATCGGAGGTACAGGGCTCGGCGACGCCTTTGCCGCCCGGCTTGGCGACATCGAAGAACTATTTCCGGACACTCCTTTCGGCAAACCCAGCGCCCCCGTCCAGCTCGGCACGTTTGCCGGCCGCCGCATTGCCTTCCTGAACCGCCACGGCCGGGGACATTGCCTGAGCCCTTCCCGCATTCCGTATGCCGCCAACATCTTTGCCCTCAAATCTCTCGGCGTGCGCACCATCCTTGCCAGCGGAGCTGTCGGCTCTCTCCGGGAGGAATACGCCCCCAAAGAAGTCGTTTTGGCTGACCAGTTTATCGACAAGACCTTTCGCCGTCAGTCCAGTTTTTTTGACGCCCTCGGCGCCGTCCACGTCGAATTTGCCCAGCCCTGCTGCGCTCGGCTTCGTCAGCAGCTCCTCTCCGTCAGCCGCCAACTGCCCTTTCCGGTCCATCCGTCCGGCACCTACGTCTGCATGGAAGGGCCCCAATTTTCCACCCGCGCCGAATCTCAGATGCACCGCCAATGGGGGGCCGACCTGATTGGAATGACCGCCCTGCCCGAAGCCAAACTCGCCCGGGAAGCCCAGATGTGCTATGCCCTGCTGGCCCTGATTACCGATTACGACTGCTGGCGGCCCCACGACCCCAGCCAGTCCCAGCAGTCCCTGCTGCAGGAAATCATCGGCAATCTGCACACCGCCACGGATAACGCCGTCCGCCTGCTTGAAGAACTGCTGGCAGGCGGTGAACCGCTTGCGGATGACCGATGTCCCTGCCGGCATGCCCTCGAGCTGGCCGTCTGGACAAGACCTGAGGTTCAAAATGCCGACGAACGCAGACGCCTGTGCCTTCTGTGGGAATAAAACGGCGAAAAAAATTGCTTCTTTCTGCCGATAATTTACAATAGTTTTCCGCAAACACAAAACAGACAAGGGCCGACACATGCAGATGGAAGAAAGAAGAAAAAGCGTTCGCTACAAAGCCCGCGAAGATGTCCGGGCGGCCATCAGTGCCGAAGATTCCGACCTTCACACTGAAGGGTTTGTTCTGAACATCAGCCAGAGCGGGGCCTATATCTTCGCCAACGCCATCCCGTTCCAAAACGGCATCCTGACCTTCCGCCTGCCCGACGGGCGCACTATTCAGCGCCGCTGCCGCCGAATCGACCCCTATCAGCCCCGTGCCCGCGGCCAGGCCGTTGCCTTTACAGACGCCCTCACAGCGGAGGAACTGGAGGCCCTCAAGGCCCCTATCCTCGAATAACCCGCCCGATTTTACGAAGGTCCTGCTTCGGCCAGTGCTACGGCTGATGCAATCGCAAACCGGTCTGTGTGTGTGATGCTCAGCGTGATTTGTTCAATTCCCTGTTTTTCCGCCAGCTCCTTCAGACGCCCTGTCAGATTCACCACGGGCCGGCCCGCGGCATCATTGACCACCTCCACATCCGTCCAGGCCACACCGTCCCGCCAGCCGCTGCCGACCAGCTTCATCACCGCCTCCTTGGCGGCAAACCGCCCCGCCAGCCGCTCCAGACGATTGCGAAGGCCCTGGGCATCCGCCTGCTCCTTCGCTGTAAAAATCCGCTCCATCGCCCGTGCGCCGTGCCGCTGAAGCAGCTGTTCGAGCCGGCCGAACTCCACCAAATCAATCCCGTGAGCCAGAATCTTCATAAAGTCCCGAAGGCATCCCGCCCAGCCCGCTTACGATTCAGAACCCGCCGCTTCTTCCAGCTCTTTGAGCCGCTTGCGGGCGCGAAGTTTGGCCGCCGTCCCCAGCCGGTCCTTAATCAGAATCCCCTCCAGATGGTCGTACTCGTGCTGAAAAGCCCGTGCCAAAAGCCCTTCGCCTTCCTCCGTAAACCGCCGCCCTTCCAAATCCATCGCCGTCACCGTGCACTTTTTGTAGCGGCGGACTTTGCCCCAGATGCCCGGCAGCGACAGACACCCCTCTTCATGTTCCTCCAGGCCGCCGCTGACCTGAATCTCCGGATTGATATAGACCTTGGCGTGTTCTTTCGTGCCGTCCACCGACACGACAAAAATCCGCAAATCCACCCCCGCCTGCGGGCCGGCCAGCCCCACTCCCTTGTGCTCAACCATCAGGTCCTTCATTCGCTCGGCCAGGGCTCGAATCGAGTCGTCAATCTTTTCCACCGGCCGCGCCTTTTTCGTCAGCACCCCCGCCGGATACCGCGTCATCCTGCACTCTATCTTCGCCATAGGTCCTCACCCAACCCAAGGGCTGGAAGGTTTGTCAAACTCGTCCATCCGAAATGACTGGCCCAGATAGCTGCGCCGGACCAGCTCGTTGTGCACAATCTCTTTCGGCGTGCCCTCGGCAATCACTTTCCCGTGGTCGATAATGTACGCCTTGTCCACCACCTCCAGCGTCCGCTCGACGTTGTGGTCCGTAATCAGCACGCTCACGCCGCCGGCGGCCAGCCGTCGAATCTCCCCCTGCAGTTCCTCCACCCCAATCGGATCCACTCCGCTGAAGGGCTCATCCAGGAGCAGCAGGGCCGGACGCAGCGCCATCGCCCGCGCAATCTCCAGCCGCCTGCGTTCTCCGCCCGAAAGCATCCGCGCCTGCGTATGCCGCACCTCCGTGAGGGCATACCGGCCGAGCAGTTCCTCCGTCCGCTCCCGCACCTGCCGGCGGCCCGCCGTCGTCATCTCCAGAATCGCCGCCAGATTCTCCTCGGCCGTCATCCGCCCGAAGACGCTGGGCTCCTGCGACAGATACCCCATCCCCATCCGGGCCCGACGGTACATCGGCATCCGGGTCACATCCACCCCCTCAAAGAGCACCCGCCCCGCGTCCGGCTCAATCATTCCCATCACCATCCGGAATGTGGTCGTCTTGCCCGCCCCGTTGCGTCCCAAAAGGCCTACAATCGAGCGCTGCGGCACTGTAAGATGAACCTGATCAACAACCGTCCGGCCGGAATATTTCTTCACAAGCCCTTCGGCTTCCAGTAATGTCATCTGAACCAACGGCTTTTCTCCCAAAAAAGTGGCTTTCAAATGGAAAACGCATTATACCAGCCCCTCCTGCCCCTGCCAAATCCCTTTTTGCATCGACTTTTCGATTGTTCCGGCACAAAGCAGGGCTTTTTTGTTTGGAAAATCCTGCTGGTTTTGATAATAAGAACATTCAGGAAACGATATTTTATAAAAACCGAAAATGACCAAAATAAGCCCGTTTCATCAAATTCATCAGACCCTCGGGGCCGCGTTCGAAGAGTTCGACGGCTGGCATCTGCCCCGCGACTTCGGCAGCCCGCAAACTGAGCAAAACGCCCTCCTCAATCACTGTGCCGCCGTGGACTTAAGCAGTTTCGGCAGAATCTCCGTCAAAGGCGACTGGCAGCCCCTTTTGGACAAAGCCGGTATTCAATTGTCAGCATCCTTGCGGGAAGGTCAGTGGTGCTGGGCGGCACAAAACGGGCATGCACACCTGCGCATCGGGAAAATCGGTTCGGAAGTTCTGATTTTGACCCTTCCGGGCCGCGACAGGGCCCTCTTGAGCCGTCTGGGGCAAATCGCCGCCGGCCTGAACCCGCCGCCGTCCGTCCTCGACCTGTCGGACTCCACCGGAATGCTCGGTCTCTACGGCCCTAATGCCTTCCGCTCCGCCGCCCGGATTGTTCCTTTTGACCTGGAGGACCTCCAGCCGGAAGGCCTGATGAAAATCTCCCTGTTTATGTTCAACCTGTTTGTCCTGCGGGGCAGCTGGCTGGATTCCGACGGGCTGGAACTGCTTTGTCCCGCCTCGGCAGGCACGCTGGCCGCCGGCTCTATCGCCAAAGCCGGACAGAAATACAACATCACCCCCGCCGGGATGACCGCCTTCCGAGAGCTGCTGGCTCAAAAAAACCTGCTCTAAACCGACCGCCGGCCTCTTGAATTCCGATTTCACAAGTTCCGCAGGGGTTTTTCTGGAAAACCTTTCCGGAGTATGCTATAAGAGCAGTTTTGTGAACGTTCCCGTGTAAAAAAGACAGATATTGTCACAAAATAACCGATATGTTTGCGATTATCAGTGATATTCATTCGAATTTGGAGGCCCTCTCTGTCGTCCTGAAGGACATCGAAGAGCGGGGCATCAAGACGATTTACTGTCTGGGCGATGTCGTCGGCTACGGCGCCAACCCTAAAGAATGCCTGGACCTGGTTATCGAAAAGACCCAAAACAGCGTGATGGGCAACCACGATTACGCCGTCCTGTTCGAGCCGACCAACTTCAACACCGGCGCCGAATCCGCCACCTACTGGACCCGGCGGGTCCTCGAAGAAGAGCCCGACCCGGAAAAACGCGCCCGCCGCTGGCAGTACCTCGGACGCCAGCGGATGCGCTGGACGATGAAACTCCCTCTGGACGGCTTCGAGGCCCAGCTGGACTTCGTCCATGCCTCCCCGCGGCGGCCCATCAACGAATACATCTTCCCGGACGATGTCTATACGACCTCCTCCAAAATCACAACCCTCTTTGACCGAACGCCGCATATCTGCTTTGTCGGCCATACCCACCTGCCCGGCGTCTTTCTCGAAGACCCGGACTTTTACAGCCCTGACGAACTGGGCGGCAAATACCCGATTATTCCCAATGAGAAAGCCATCATCAACGTCGGCTCCGTCGGGCAGCCCCGAGACCGTGACAACCGCGCTGCGTATGTTTATATCCAGGACAACGAAGTCCACTTCGTCCGGCTGGAATATGATTATAAAACCGCCGCAGAAAAGATTTACGCCGTCCCGGAACTGGACAACTTTGAGGGCGACCGGCTGGCCGACGGACGGTAAAAACGGCTGTCAATTCCTTTAGAAAGGAACGCGATCACTGTGAACGGCAGAACCAATATGAGGAAATGGCCTTTACTCATCTGGACGCTCACAATTGTTTTTGTCGGCTTGTGCGCCCTGCGGGTTTACAAGGCGGGCTTTTGCTCCGCAGGCAGATGCAACCTTCCAAATCCCATCATTCCTCTGGCCGCCGCCGTGCAGCCGGAATCCGCTGTGCAGCCCGCCGCATCGCCCGAGCAGACCGCCGACACACAACAGACACCCGCCGAGCCCGAAGAACCTGTCGTGTCCTTTGACAATCTGTCCGCCGTCAGCGGCCCTGAACAAACCGTCACGCTCGGAGCCCTCTATGACGTCTGCCGGCGCACCAATGACCCGTCCCAATACAAATTTCAAGTCGAACTGACGACTCGCGGGGCCGCCGTCAAAACCGTTACGCTCTCGGAATTCGACGACCGACACAAAGACAATCCGCAGCCCTTTGTGCTCCTGAAACCGATTCTGACAGGCGAGCGGCCCATCTATACCCTGGCCAGCACCTCTCTGTCGCTGACCGGCAATAAGGGATCCTCCAGCGCACTCGTTTTCCCCCTCGATCGGCTGAACTGGACTGTGGTTGAACAATCCGCCGACAAAGCCGTCTTTGAAGCCCTTCTGGGGCAGGTCGAAACCCGTGACGGACAGCGCATCCTGACCGTGCCCCAGATTCGCCTGCGCAAAACCTATCGTATCGAGCCGGGCCGTTATGACCTGACCTGTGAACTGACCGTTGAAAACCTCACGGAAGGCACCGTCCGCCAGCAGCTCCAAATCCAGGGCACCGCCGCCGTTCTGGCGGAAGACATCCGAACCGATGAACGCAACATCATCGCCGCCTACCGCACCCAAAACAACTCTGTCGAAACCCGACTGCTCGAATACCCGAGAATCCGCTCCTATGTGAAGGAATTGTCCTGCCCCGAAAAACCCGGCGCTTTTACTCTGATGTTCGGTCCGCTGGTCAGCGGATTTAAGAAAATCTTCGGCTCTTCTGACCCCCAGAACCTCCTTCAGATGAAGGCGGACAAATCGGCCTCGTTCCTGTGGGCGGCCTCCACCAACAAATATTTCGCCGCCGTCATCCGTCCCGAGTCCGCTGCTCCAATCGCCTTCACCGGTGCGCAGTATCACGACCCGCAGCTCTGCCAGCCGCAGGGCTCTCCGGATGCCGGTGCTACGTACCGCCTTCAGACAGATACCCTCTCGCTGGCCCCCGCCGGACGCCCCAACAGCACCCAGACCCTCACCTTTGAATGCTTCCTAGGCCCGAAAGACAAACGGCTCTTCGATAAAAACCCGACCTACCGGGCCTATGCTTATTACCAGACCTTTGCGATGCGAAGCTGCTGCTGCTGTCCGGCCTTCCTGACCCAGCCGCTGGCTTTCGCCATCATGTGGCTGATGACCGCGCTGTATCAGCTGATGGGCCCCTGGGGCAACTACGGCATCGTCATTATGGTTCTGGTCTTCCTGATGCGGCTGGTTCTTCACCCCATTACCAAGAAAAGCCAGGTCACGATGATGAAGGTCCAGAAACTCGGGCCCCAGCTTCAGGAGGTCCAGCAGAAATACAAAGGCAATCCGCAGGAAATGCAGCGAAAGATAGCCGAAGTCTATCACCAGGCGGGCATGACCCAGTTCAGCCCCATGGTCGGAATGATGCCGATGTTCCTGCAGATGCCCATCTGGATTGCGCTCTGGACCGCTGTCTATACGAGCATCGATCTGCGGGGCGCCGGCTTCCTGCCGTTCTGGATTACCGACCTGTCCGCCCCGGATGCCCTGATTCACTTCGGCCGGTTTGCCTTTACCATCCCTCTGATCGGCCTGCATATTGAATCGCTCAATCTGCTGCCGATTCTGATGGGCGTCGTAATGTATCTCCAGCAGAAGCTCACCCCCCAGACTCAGCCCGCGGAGACTGCCCGGCCCGAAGTCGTCCAGCAGCAGAAAATTATGATGATTCTCTTTCCCCTGCTGTTTCCGCTGATGCTTTACAACGGCCCGTCGGGCGTGAATCTCTACATTATGGCCAGCATCGGCGCCGGCGTCATCGAACAGTACGTCATCCGCAGACACCTCCAGCAGCAGGAGGCCGAGAAGGAAAAACGCCTCGTGCCCGCCACCGCCAAAACCGGCGGCAAACCCAAAAAGAAAAAACCCAAACCCCTGTTCCGCGAATACAAATAAATCGGAATGAGAAGCAGACGCGCCGTCAAAGACGGTTTCATTCATTTTGATTTTTGCCTTTTCAAACGGGCCCGGTGCCCGGTTGAGAACGCGGAATCGCTATGGTAACCGACGATACCATTGCCGCCCTCAGCAGCCCGCCGCCGGCGGTCGGCAGGGTCTGCGGTTCGATCCTGCGTCTGAGCGGTCCCCAAACCTTTTCTGTTCTTGAGGAGCTGCTCGGCTCCTCCATCCCCCGCCGTCGAGGCCTTTTCCATGCCGAACTATCGGTCGAGGGCATTTCGGTTCCGGCCGTCATTTATACCTTTGCCGCCCCTCATTCCTACACCGGCCAGGATATGGCGGAACTGCACCTGTTCGCCGCCGCTTCGGCTGTGGAGCGGATTTTCTCCCAAATCCTCGAACACACCCGTCAGGCCCGACCGGGCGAGTTCACCCTCCGCGCCTACCTGAACGGCAAACTCGACCTCACCCAGGCCGAGGCCGTCGCCCAAATCGTCAGCGGCTCCAACACCGCCCAGGTGCTGGCCGCCGAAAAACTCCTCGCCGGCCGCCTGGCCCAAACCATCGGCCGAATCCGAGCCGCCCTGCTCGACTGGCTGAGCCGTCTTGAGGCCGGACTGGACTTTGCCGAAGAAGACATCGAAATCCTGCCGGCCGCTCAGGCCGTCCAAATCCTTCAGTCGCTCCGTTCGCAAATCGAGCAGCTCCTGACCGGCGCCCTCCGGTATGAACGGATGATTGACCTGCCCTCCGTCGGCATCGCCGGGGCCGTCAACGCCGGCAAAAGCATGCTCACCAACGCCCTGCTCGGCCGCCCCCGCAGCATCGTCTCCGACGCCCGCGCCGTCACCCGCGATGTCCTTGCGGAAATCCTGCCGCTGGGCGACATCGACTGCGTCCTGTTTGACTGTGCGGGCCTGAGCACGCAGCCCCCGCTGGATGCCCTCGACGCCCTCGCCCAGCAGGCCGCCCGCTCCGCCCTGCAGAAGGCCGACCTGATTCTGTTCTGCATCGACATCGCCAAACCCGACTGCACGGAAGACCGCGGCATCTTCACGCTCCTGGGTTCCAGGCCGCTGCTGGCCTTGGCGACGCAATCCGACCGGCTTGCTCCCGCAGAGATTCCCGCCCGACTGGCGCAGCTGAACGCGGAGTTCGGCCGGGAGTTTCTGCCTGTCAGCGCCCTGCGGGGCGACGGTCTGGAGGTCCTTAAAGAGCAGATTCGCAAAACTCTCCTGCAGCAGCGAACCGCCGCACCGGAAACCGACGCCGCCCTGATGCTCAATCAGCGGCATCGGCGGATTCTGTCGGAAGCATCAGCCGCCCTTGCCGAAGCCGCCAAACAGGTCGAACAGAGCCGAGACGAAATCGCCGCTATGCTCGTCCGCTCCGCCTGGGAGCAGCTGGGCGGCTTCGAACGCGAAAACCTCTCCGAAGCCGTGCTCGAACAAATCTTCTCCCGCTTCTGCATCGGGAAATAACCCCCTGCGGACTTTGCGGCTCGATGCAGGAAACCCGTTGCACAGGCCGCATCGGCCGCTACAATACCCCTTATGGCCAAACTGACGATACTGACCGGACCGCTGCGCAGGCAGTCCTTCGAGCTGGACCCGAAGGACTGGCCCAAAATCATCGGCCGCACCCGAGACAAAGCCCATTTTTTTCTGCCCGACCCGGCCGTATCCCGTCAGCACGCCGAGCTGTCCTTCCGCGACGGCCAGTGGCTCATCTGCGACCTGAACTCCTCCAACGGCACCTTCCTGAACGAGCAGCGCATCACGCACCCCGTCCAGCTGCACAATCAGGACCAAATCCGCTGCGGCGGCACCGTCCTGCTCTTTGAAACGGGCGAGCCGCTCCCCGCCGCCGAGGCTGCCCGGCTGGCCGACGACCAGCGCATCGAACTGGTCTTTGACCCGGGCGAAACCATGGTCGCCGTTGCCTTCAGCTCCCTCCAGAGCAAGCAGGCCGCCGCCCGCCGACAGCGTATGCTCGAAGCCGCTCAGGCCGCGATGAACCTCTCCCACGGCATCAAAAACATCCTGCAGGCTCTCCGAACCGGCATCGACGTAATGGACCAGAGCTTCCGGCAGGACAACCTCGAGCAGGCCCGAAAAAGCTGGGCCATCCTCCGACGCAATCTGGGCACCATCGAAAAATTCGTCCTCGATATGCTCAAATTCACGCAGGATGAAAAGCCGCGCCTTCAGCCCTGCCAGATTAATCGACTGGCTGAAACCGTCATCGAGCTGCTCCGCCCGCAGGCCCAGCAGCGCAGCGTCGCCCTCATCGCCCAGCTGGATGACCAAATCGGCCTGGTGCCCCTCGACCCGGACCGGATGCAGGATGTGCTGATGAATTTGCTCCTGAATGCCCTCGAGGCCGTCCCGCCGCAGACCGGACAGGTCACGCTCACCACCGAACTGGACGCCGCCGGACACCTGCTCATCCGTGTGCAGGACAACGGCCCCGGCATCGAGAATCCCGAGCTGCTCTTTCGCCCCTTCCACTCCACCAAAGGACACATGGGGACCGGTTTGGGTCTGGCCATCGCCAAAAAGGTCGTTTCCGCCCACAACGGCACCATCGACGTCCAAACCCTCCGCGGCGAAGGCACCGTCTTTACCGTGCGAATCCCCCTGCCCGCCGCTTCCGAAAAACCCCAAAACAAACCGCAGGAGTAAAATCTCCCTCAGTGCTTCGCTGCTTTTCGTTTTTCCGGCCCGTTTTTTTTCGTTTTTCTGTAAACACGCGGCGGGCTATAATGCTCTATCTTCTCAGAAACAGTCGTTTTTTTCAGTCAAAACAGAAAAAACACGGACGGCAGGTCAACATGGGCGACGAACAGTTTCACCAATTGGTGGCCGAATACGGCGGCAGAGTCCTGGCCATTGCCCGGCGGGTCTGCGGCAGTGCCGAGGCCGCCCTCGATATCCATCAGGAGGTCTTTCTGGCCCTCTGGAAACGCCGCCGCAGCTTTTCCGCTCCGGTCAACTGGAACGCCTATCTCTACAGGACCACCGTCCGAAAGGCCCTCGAGTATGTCCAAAAACAGCGAAAGGAAAAAAATCTGGACCCCGAATACGAAAAGACCCTGTCCGCCGACGACAACCCGGACAACAATGCCCGGGCCGCCGAACTGCTGGGCCGCCTGCGGCAAGCCCTTCGCAAACTCCCGCGGCACCAGGCCCAGGTCTTCATCCTGGCCCGGCTCGAAGGAATGGATTATCCGCAAATCGCCAAAATTGTCGGCTGTTCCGAATCCACAGCGCGAGTGCATCTGCATCGGGCCCTCCGTCATCTGGCCCATCTGATGCGCGATGTTTTAGAGCGAGAACCCGTATGAATCATAAGCACATTCAGAACAATCTGGCTGCGTACGTCCTGGGCGAACTGGACAGCGCCGCCGCCGAACAAATCCGCACCCACCTGTCCGACTGCGCCGACTGCCGCCGAACCGCCGAAGAAATGCAAAACGTCCTTCGCACCGCCGAACGGATGAAAGCCGAGCCCCTCGATGCATCGCTGCCCGCTCTGGCCCGACGCCGTCTGGACGAAACTATCCGCCGTCTTCCCTCCGCCTCCCTGTCCGACCGGCTGTCTCATCCTCTTCTCCGTTATGCCGCGGCGGCTGTGATTTTAGCCGGCGCCCTGCTGGCCCTGCATATCCTCGGTCCCCAAACGCTTCCCGACCGCCGCTCTCTGACCGCCGACACGCAGCAGACCGACAACGAGGAAGCCGCCGGCACCCTCCGGAAAGAACTCGAACAAGCCGCTCAGGCCTTCCGGAAACGGGACATCCGAACGCTGGCCCGGCTCCTGCAAAGCGAATACGAGTCGACCCGCCTGGCCGCCGCCGATTATCTGGCCCAAATCGGCGACGCCTCGGTCCTGCCCGCTCTCGATACCCTCGCCCGCCGATGGACCGGCTCCGGCGAAAATCCTTATCAAAAAGCCGCCCAGACAATCCGAAACCGTCCGGCCGAGCCGGCCGACTGAACCGGCTTTCTCGTTGACAAACCGCCCCTGCCCCGATAGGGTACAAGAAACAAAACTTGATTCTTTTTATCAGGAACAGACACCATGATTATCGTAACCGGCGGGGCGGGCTTTATCGGCTCGGCCATTGTAGCCGCCCTCAATCAGCGCGGCATTGAAGACATCCTCATTGTCGATGAGCTCGGCAATGATGAAAAGTGGAAAAACCTCCGCAATCTCCGCTTTGCCGACTATCTCGAACTGGATGACTTCAGCGATACCGTCACCAACTCTGACGAGCCCTGGCAGGTCGAGGCCGTCTTTCATATGGGCGCCTGCTCCGACACCACCGAAACCGATGCCACCTACCTGGTCAAAAACAACTACGAATTCTCCAAGCTCCTGTGCAACTGGGCCCTGTCCATCAATACCCGCTTTATCTACGCCTCCAGCGCCGCCACCTACGGCGACGGCTCGCAGGGCTTTTCCGATGACGAAGACAAAATCGAGCTCCTCCGCCCGCTGAACATGTACGGCTACAGCAAGCAGATGTTTGACCTCTGGCTGAAGCGTCAGGGCCTGCTCGATCAGGTCGTCGGCCTCAAATACTTCAACGTCTTCGGCCCCAACGAATACCACAAAGGCGACATGCGCAGCTTCGTCCACAAGGCCTTCGAGCAGATTCGCGACACCGGCAGGGTCAAACTCTTCAAATCTCACCGGCCCGATTACGGCGACGGCCAGCAGCAGCGCGACTTCATCTATATCAAGGACGCCGTCGAAATGACCCTCTTTTTCGCCGAACACCCCGAAGCCAACGGCCTCTACAACATCGGCACCGGCCGAGCCCGCACCTGGAACGACCTGGCCCGCGCCGTCTTCGACGCCATGGGCAAAGAAGTCCGCATCGACTACATCCCGATGCCCGAATCCCTCCAGCCCAAGTATCAGTACTTCACGCAGGCCGATATTTCCAAACTCCGTGCCGCCGGCTGCAAAACCCCCATTACGCCGCTCGAAGAAGCCGTCCGCGAATACGTTCAGGATTATCTGCTCAAAGACCGCTACCTCGGCGCCTGACCGAACCGCCTATGCCGTACACGCCCTATCATTTCGGCCTCCACGGTTTTGTCGGCCTGCTGTTTCGCCGCCGGATGGATGTGCCGATGATTCTCCTGGCGAATGTCCTGCTCGACATCGAGGTTTTGGCCGCCGGCTGGTTCGCCTACGAGGGGCACGTCCACCAGTTCCTCCGCCTTCATACCCTGCTGGTCGGCGGAGCCGCCGGCGCTGCAATGGGGGCGGCGGCGTACTATCTGAAACCCCTGCGGAAGGTGTGCGAATTGGCTATGGCCCTTGCCGGCCTGCCTTCTCGCGCGACGCTGCTGTCGATGACGGCCGGCGGCCTGCTCGGCGCCTGGCTCCACGTGCTCATCGACGCCCTGTATCATCTGGATATTCAGCCCCTTTGGCCCTATTCCCGCAATCCATTCATCCGAAACTTCATCGGCCCCTTCGGCCTCTATTACCCCACGATTCAGCGTTATGTCCGAACCCTCTGCATCGCTTTCTGGGCCCTTTTTCTCGCCCTTTACCTCTGGCTGATCCTGAAAAAAATCTACAAGGCCTGGCGCTCCCCCGCCTGACACAATACAATTTGAAACCCTTGACCCTCCACGGTACAATCCGGTTTTAAGAAAAGTCGGCGGCAAAACACCAACCCAGCAATAAGGAACCGCACAATGAAACAGAAAAAACCGCAAATTCGGCTCTTCTCCTTTGCGTCGGTACTATTTTTGACTGTCGGGACCGCTCTTTATGCGCAGGAATCACCGCAAAAAGATGTCAATCTCGAATCGGCCAAGCGGTGGGAGGAGACGATGGAGCAGTTTCGCCGTCAGGATGCCCTCAATTCCTTTCCCCCTGATGCCGTCCTGTTTGTCGGCAGCTCCAGCATCGCCCGCTGGCCGACGCATACCTGCTTCACCGAATTTCCCGTCATCAACCGCGGCTTCGGCGGCTCCATTTATTCCGACATTACCTATCACGCCCAGACCGTAATTTTCCCGTACAATCCGCGCCTGCTGGTCCTTTACTCCGGCGACAACGACCCGTTCTGGGGCAAGACCCCCGAGCAAATCTTCGAGGACGTCCGACAGCTGCTGGCCCTGATCCGAACACGTCTGCCGCAAACCCCCATCATCCTGATGGCCGTCAAACTCAGCCCCGCCCGCATCGAACGCGCCGCCGACTATCGCCGCTTCAACGCCATGCTCCGCACGCTGGCCCAGTCCGATGAGCGGCTTTTCTTTTTCGATTCGGCCTCGGTTCTGCTCAACAGCGAAGGCCGACCGGACCCGCAATACTTCACGGATGACAACCTGCACTTAAATGAGAAAGGATATCAGGTCTGGTCGGATGCCCTTCGGCCGCTCATTGCCCATTTGCTCACGCGGCCAAACGAACAAACCCTGTACGTCTCGCCGACCGGCGATGACGCAGCACCGGGCACCTTCGAAGCACCGGTGCGAACCCTCGAACGCGCCCTCGAATGGCTTCGGCAAACCCCGAAACATCGGCCTCGAACCGTCATCCTGCGCGGCGGACAATACCCGCGCACCCAGCCGCTTGTCCTCAAGCCCGACCATTCCGGTACGGCCGACAGCCCCGTTACGTTTCGCGCTTATGAAAACGAAAAACCCCTGCTCACCGGCGGCCGCTCGATTGTCGGCTGGCAGCCGCACAACGAACACATCTGGAAGGCGGAAATCCCCGAAGTCAAGGCGGGCAAATGGCTCTTCACCCAGCTGTTCGTCAACGGCCGCCGTCGAATGCGGGCCCGCACCCCCAACGAGGGCTTCTTCCGCGTGGCCGGCTTTCCTGACGAGGGCCATCAGAAACCCTACAACACCCCTTCACGCTGCTTTGCCTTTCGGCCCGGCGATCTCGACCCCAACTGGACAAACCTGAAAGACGCCGAAGTCATCGTGTTTCACTTTTGGACCGACACCCACCTGCCGATTGAATCCATCGACGCCGACAAACATATCGTAACCTTTCCGTTCCCCTCCGGCAAACGCTTCACGGATGACTTCACGCAGGACGGCGCCCGCTACATCGTCGAAAACGTCCGGGAAGCCCTCGATGCCCCCGGCGAATGGTACCTGGACCGCACAACCGGCACGCTGTATTATTGGCCGATGCCGGATGAGAACCTGCCCGATGCCCAGGTGATTGCACCCGCGGCGCCGGCCCTGCTGCGGCTCGAAGGGGACCCCCTCGCCCGCCGGTACGTCGAACATATCCGCTTCGAGGGGCTTCATTTTGCCCATACCCAGTGGTCCCTGCCGGCCGGCAACTGCAACAATGACCAGGCCTCTGCGAGCGTTCCGGCCGCCGTATCCTTAACCGGCGCCCGGCACATTCAGTTTGAACGCTGCACATTCGGACGGCTGGGCACGTATGCCGTCGAATTCCTCGACGGCTGCCGAAACAACTCCTTTACGCAAAACCGGATTTTTGATGTCGCCGCCGGCGGAATCCGCATCACTGGAGGAGAGGCATACGCCCACCCGCTCCTGCGCACCGGAGGCCAGACCATCGCCGACAACCGAATCGGCCCCTACGGGCTGGGCTTTTACTCGGCCGTCGGCATCCTGCTGATGCATACGGACAACAACACCGTCGAGCACAACGAAATCCATCACGGGTATTATACCGGCATCTCCGTCGGCTGGAGCTGGGGCTATCAGCGCAGCGTCAGCCGCGACAACCGCATCGCCTTCAATCACATTCACCACATCGGCCAGGGCCTCCTGTCCGACATGGGCGGCATTTACACACTCGGCGTTTCGCCGGGCACCGTCCTGCTCGGCAACCGCATCCACGACATCGACGCCAACCGATACGGCGGATGGGGCATTTACAACGATGAGGGCTCCAGCCACATCCTCATCGAGGACAATCTCGTCTATGACACCAAGTTCGCCGGCTACAACATCCACTATGCCAAGGAAATCACCGTCCGGAACAATATCTTCGCTTTCGGACGGCTCCATCAGCTCAGCCGCGGCGTCGTCGAGCCCCACATAAGCTGCTTTTTCGAACGCAATATCGTCTATTTCGAAACCGGCACCCTTTTCGACGGCATCTGGAACGACAAACCCTACGAATTCTACTATCGCCCCAGTGCACCGGCGGAAAAAACAGAAAGCACCTTTGAGATGGACTGGAATCTCTATTTCAATCCGAACCAGCCCCTCGAGCAGGTGCGCTTCGGCGGGCGTACCTTTGAAGAATGGAAGAAGTTCGGCAAAGACGTCCATTCCCGCTGGGCCGACCCGCTGTTTCTGGATGCCAAGGCGAGGGATTTCCGCCTGCGGCTGGATTCGCCGGCTCTCGAACTCGGATTTCGGCCGATTGACCCCGACTGCGCCGGCCCGCGCCGGCCCATCCCCGATGCGGATTAATCCTGCACGCAAAAAACACGCTTTGCCGCCGGCGGCTCCTTCTTCATTTGCCTTTTTCCCATTCCCTTGCAGACCGCCGGCCCTTTTGCTATAATTTTCGGCCTTTAAGATAGTTCTAACCAAACGGAACAAAAACAAGGAACTCCAATGGACATTGCCCAGCAGATGCAAATCCTCAAACGCGGAACCGTCGAGGTCTTCCGCGAAGAAGAACTGGCCCAGCGTCTGGCCGAAGCCGCCAAAGCCGGCCGGCCCCTCCGGGCCAAACTCGGCATGGACCCCACCGCCCCCGATATTCATCTGGGCCATACCGTCGTCCTGCGCAAACTCCGACAGTTCCAGGACTTGGGCCACAAGGCGGTCCTGATTATCGGCGACTATACCGCCCGCATCGGCGACCCGACCGGCCAGAACACCACCCGCCCGATGCTCAGCCCCGAAAAAATCCAGGAAAACGCCCGGACCTACTTCGAACAGGCCGGCAAAATCCTCGATATGTCCCCCGACAAAGTCGAGGTGCGGTTCAACAGCGAATGGCTGGCCGACCTGCGGCTGGCCGATATCATCAAACTGACCGCCTCGATGACCGTCGCCCGGATGCTCGAACGGGACACCTTCGAAATCCGCTACAAAAAAGGCGACCCCATCGGCATCCACGAATTCCTCTATCCGCTGATGCAGGGCTATGACTCCGTGGCCATTCGAAGCGACGTCGAACTGGGCGGCACCGACCAGACCTTCAACAATCTGGTCGGCAGGGACCTTCAGCGTCTGGCGGGCCAGCCCGCCCAGATTGTCATCACCATGCCCATCCTCATCGGGCTGGACGGCAAGGAAAAAATGAGCAAATCCAAGGGCAATTACATCGGCGTCACCGACAAGCCCTCCGACATGTTCGGCAAGACAATGAGCATCCCCGATCATCTGATGGAAAACTACTTTACGCTTCTGACGGACCTGCCCGCCGACCGCATCCGAGAGCTGACCGACCCGTCCAAAACCCACCCGAAAGAAGCCAAGGTCCTGCTGGGCAAACTCATCGTGCAGCAGTTTTACGGCGAGCAGGCCGCCGAACAGGCCGCCGAGGAATTTGAAAAGGTCTTCGCCCAAAGCCAGCTGCCCGACGAAATGCCCGAAGCGGCCGTCAGTGCCGCTCCCATTGCCGCCGCCAAACTCCTGCTCCAGTGCGGACTGGCTGCCACCGGCGGCGAAGCCAAGCGGGCCGTTCTGCAGGGAGGCGTCCGCATCAACAACGAAAAAATCACCAACCCCAATCAGGAAATCACCCCGCACAGCGGGATGGTTGTTCAGGTCGGCAAACGCAAATTTGTCCGGCTGAAAGTCTGAATCATTCAGGAAAACCAATCGTGAAAAAAGTCTTCTGCTTTGTTCTGCTTACTGCTGTCCTGCTGTCGGCGGCCGAAGCCGCCCAGCCCGTTTATCTGTTCTCCTCCTTTCGCGGCAACGGCGAAAGCGGTCTGCATCTGGCCTTCAGCCGCGATGGTCTCGAATGGAAACCGCTCAACGGCGACCGCCCCCTCCTGCGTCCGCAGGTCGGCTCCAAACTGATGCGCGACCCGTCCATCTGCCGCGGCCCCGACGGCACCTTCCATATGGTCTGGACAACCGGCTGGTGGGACAAAGGCATCGGGCTGGCCCACTCCAAAGACCTGATTCACTGGACGCCGCAGCGTCGGCTGGGCGTGATGGACCACGAACCCAACGCCCTGAACTGCTGGGCGCCGGAAATCCTCTACGACCCACAAACCCAACAATTCCTGATCTATTGGTCCACCACCATTCCGGGCCGGTTCCCCGAAACGGATGAAACCGGCGACATCTCCCGCGAGGGCTACAAACAGAATCATCGGATTTACTATATCACCACCAAAGATTTCGAAACCTTCTCCCCGACCGCCCTGCTCTATGACGGGGGGTTTAATTCCATCGATGCGGTGATTGTACCGGATAACGGACGCTGGCTGATGTTTGTCAAGGACGAAACCAAACGCCCCCAAGCCAAAAAGAATCTCCGTCTGGCCGTCAGCGATACTCTCACCGGTCCCTACGGCCCCGCCTCCGAACCCTTCAGCCCCGCCTGGGTCGAGGGCCCAACGGTTCTGAAGCTGGGCGAATATTGGGTCGTTTATTATGACGAATACACCCGCGGACGATATGGAGCCGTCCGCTCCAAAGACCTGAAAAACTGGGAGATTATTTCGGAGCAGCTGCGTTTTCCCCGCGGCACCCGCCACGGGACGGCCTTCGAAGCCGATGAACAAATCCTTCAGGGTCTCCTGGCCCTGGAACCCTGACGGTTCGTCAGGCGTCGAAAAAGAACGCTCAGGGCCTGTCGGACTTTGGCCGGAGGACGCACGGCATAAACCGCCAGTGCAAACAAGGCCGCCAGGGCTGAAAGGGTCTCCAGCAGCGCCGGCGGCACATCCGGATACAACAGCCGCTCAACCCATACCAGCAGAAACGATTCAGGCGGTTCCGCAAACGGCCGGCCGCCGCGGCGCAGCTGATACTCCCATATCGTCAGCGGACAATACCGGCCCAGAATCGCAAGGACCCCTGTAAACAAAATCCCCGCCAGATGAACCGTGCGGAAAAGCCACCGTTCCAGAAACCGCCGGGCCCGAAGGGGCGGACGCCGGCAGACCATCACCGCAGCCGCCGCATCGATTGTCCGGACAATCCCCCAGACCATAAACAGCACCCAGAGGAAATGAATCACCATCAGTCCGTCGGCCAGAAGTTGAGAGCTCATCCGGATTTCCTTTCGTTCTGAACTTCCGTCTTCGGCCTTTTCTGGGACAACTGAACCTTCCGCCGCACACGAGCGTAAAACTTCTGTCAGATTGACCGGACAATTCACTCAGATATAATAATCCTGAACATTGGTCTTTTATAGAAGAAAGGGAGCTTTTTATGATGCGGACAGCCAACCCGGCCCTCAACGACCAGGTCTTTGAGGCCATTCCCTATTATGATACCACCGTAAAGACAATGACCCTTCAGGGCACCGTGAACCGTACTGCCGTCCTGCTGGGGCTGGTAACGGTCTCGGCCTCGTGGACCTGGTATGTCTTTTCCGCCGGCGGCAATTTCGCTCCTTATCTGCTGGGCGGCCTTGTCGGCGGTTTCGTTCTGGCCCTGATTACCATCTTCAAAAAGGCCGCCGCTCCCGTAACCGCTCCGCTGTACGCCGTCGCAGAAGGGCTGCTTTTGGGGGGTGTGTCGGCGGCCTTTGAACAGCAGTTCCCCGGCATCGTCTTTCAGGCCGTCTTTCTGACCTTCGGTACGCTGGCCGCCCTGCTGATTGCCTACACCTCCCGGCTGATTAAGCCGTCGGAAAACTTCAAACTCGGCATCGTCGCCGCCACAGGCGGAATCTGCCTGTTTTATTTCATCGCACTGATTCTGGGGTTCTTCGGCCTGAATGTTCCGCTGCTTCACAGCAGCGGGCCGCTCGGGATTGCCTTCAGCGTCTTTATCGTCATCATTGCCGCCCTCAATCTGGTGCTGGACTTTGATTTTATCGAAAACGGAGCCGCTGCGGGTGCTCCCAAATACATGGAATGGTATGCTGCCTTCGGACTGCTGGTTACGCTCGTTTGGCTCTATCTGGAAATCCTCCGGCTGCTGGCCAAACTCCAGCAAAGCCGGCGCTGATTTTCTCCGCTATCGCGGCCACAGATGCCATAAATAGGCCCCGTATAAAACCAGAAAAAAGAGCCCTTCCTTGCGGCTCAAAACGAAACCGCTCCGCAGGAGAGGAAGCAGCAGAAGGGCTGTTCCGAGCATCATTGCCAAATCCCAACCAGTCAGTTCCGGCGAGGAATAGGGACGCACCAGCGACGAGAGTCCCAATATCCCCAAAATATTGAAAATATTCGAGCCCACAATATTGCCGATGGAAATATCCGCTTGTTTGCGAACCGCCGCCACGACCGACGTGGCCAGTTCCGGCAGACTCGTCCCGGCGCTGACAATCGTCAATCCGATGACGGCCTCCGAAACCCCGCAGCTCCGAGCCAGCTGAAGAGCTCCGGCAATCAGCAGCTTGGACCCCAGCACCAGCAGCACCAGCCCCAGAACCGCCAGTCCCGCCGGAACCCAAAGCCCTGAGGAGGCACCGCCCTGTTTGGGCACCTCCGCCAACCCCAACAAATCCGGTTCCCGTTTGGCCTGACGGAACGTCCAAATCGTATAAGCTGTGATCCCTGCAACGAGCAGCAGCCCTTCCGGCCGGGACAGGTGCCGGTTCACAAGCAGCACAATACAAAGAACCGATACGGCAATCATCACCGGCACATCCCAGCGGATCAGCTGCTTGGTGACGCGAATCGGACGGATGGCCGCCGCAAGCCCCAAAATGAACGCAATATTAAAGATATTGGAGCCGACCACATTGGTCACGGCAATGTCCCCCAATCCCTTCAGGGCGGCATGGGTGCTCACCGTCAGCTCCGGTGCGCTGGTTCCAAACGCCACAACTGTCAGTCCAATCGCCAGCGGTGTCACGCCCAAACGAACCGCCGCCGCGGCCGCTCCCTTCACCAGCCACTCCGCTCCAAAATACAGCAGCATAAGCCCTGCCGCTATCAGAAGAAAAGTCATGACAAACTCCTTTCCGGAGCCCGCTGCGAGTTGGATATCCCAACAGAATCGGAAGACTCCATAGAGGCATGCAAAACCATTTTCTGGGGTCCGAGAATCCCGCCGGACATGATAATCTGGATCCCTTCCTCCACCGTCAGATTCGACGTGGTCAGCTGCCTCGCCTCAACAATTTCGAGAAATCCGCTCGTGGGATTCGGCGTTGTCGGAATGAAGACTTTATAGTACAGTTTCCCCTGTTCATCGTTCACTGTGCCGGTGATGAACCCGACAGCCTTCATTCCAGGCCGCGGGAACTCCACCAGAACCACTTCCCGATACCCCTTTTTTTCCGGATTGGAGAACATCAGCACAACCTCTCGAGAAGCGCTGTAGATGCTTCGCAGCAGCGGGATTTTCAGCAGAATCGACTCAAATCGGGTCCAAAACCATCGCCCCAGAAAATGCCCCGTCAGCAGCCCGAGAAAATACAGAAAAAGCAGAACCGCCGCAAAAGTAATCCCGTACTTCAGCCAAATCGGCGTATCCGGAAAAAAATGAACCAGAACGGGAGCAAACAGATTCCGTATAATCCGTATCAAAAACTGAAAAACCAACAGCGTAATCAGCAGCGGCAGAACCGTCAGCAGACCCGTCAAAATACACCTTCGAACATGAAATTGAAAGAAACCTTTCATTCGCTTATCCTTCCGACCTAAATGCTGCGACAACGTGCAATTTACAGCCTTTCCGGCCCATTATAGACTGCCGGGATAAACGTGCAAAGAAATCGGCTTCTTGGGATACAGTTTCAGCCGGCAGCACAGTTTCTGGAACAGGGTAAGCCCCCGTTTCCATTCTGCAATTGCATCATATAAGGCCGCAATATACGGATGATGGGCCGGTTTTAAATCAGCCAGAATCTCCAGGGCCTCCTGATTATATCCTTTCATCAGCAGCGCCGTGGCATAATTGGCCGCAAAAAGCGGCGGGGTATCCGACGGAATACAGATTTGCCCCCGAAAAGCCAGGTCGCGTAAAATCTGGATCGCCGAGTCCGCCTGGCCCAGACGCATCAGACAGACTCCCCGTGCATTTTGAATCAGATGATTGTTCGAATCCAGCCGGTCCAGATAATCCAGCGCCTGTTCCGGCTTTCCGGCTTCAAGCATCTTTCGAACCTGTTCAATTTGATAAGAAATCGATGTTTTGTTATTCATAAACGGACCCTCTGCAAAAAGGAAAGAAAAACAGCTTTAAAAAAGACAGGGGCCGGAAAGCAAACAAAAAATCGCCTTCCGGAAAAAGAGAGGATGAAAGCAGATTAGATAGTGAGTTGGCAGCCGAGGGTCTGCAGGGTGTGAGGGAAATTCGGGAAAATCCATTCCCGGAAAACTGTTTCAGAACAGCCCAAAAACTCACGGCCTTCCCAGACGGATACCGTCTTGAATAGAGCCCCGGAGAACAACGTAGTCCTCGGATACCTTTGTTCCGAGACAACAGCCGTCGTGGGTCTTGCCGGCGCAGATAAATAGCACGTTTCAAACCCCGCCGTCTTTTTTTCCCTGAGCGGTTCAAAACAAAACATGACCGCCTGAAGCAGAATCAGGACAAGAAAAGCCGTCTTTCTGCCGTCCCAAACCACCATTTCTCCGCTCATTCCGTTATTCACAATCACTGGACCCATTTTTTTTGATCGTAACACCTTTCTGGATAAAGTAAAGACATTCCTTTTTTACGACAAGCAAGGGATATCTGTTCCCTTGAATCCTCACTGCAGAACAACTCCCCATTCGACCACCGTGAAACCTTCACGAGAGAACGCAGGAATCTGGGGAGGAATCAGACAAGTCTGATTTCCGGAAAGGCCTCGGATTGCATAAATCAGACGAATCACATTGTCCGGCGGCGGAAAAACCCTTAGCTGCACCATTTTATCCAGCTGTTCTTTATACTGCGGGTAAATTGCATAAAAAGGAGCCCCTGTCAGCCGAGGAATCCAGTATTCGACAAAATCGTCGATTTCTTCCTGAATAAATCCGGTCTGGGCAAGATTGGCTCGAAAAAAGTTCTCCAAATCCTCTTGAGCGACCACCCAGCCCGACTCATACTGACCGTAATCCGGCTGAACACTCTCATAGAACAAATACCGAAAAACACCGTCGAGCAATCCATTCGGCTCTGCGGTAATGTTCCACCCCTCTGTATATTCCGGAATTGAAACGGTCACGCCTCCGCCGGCTGGAAAAGCAAGTCGAACCTCCAGCTGCATCGCCTCCGGGGGATACAAATAAATGTTCGGTTTGAGCATAATGTTCATCGCCGGATACAAAAAGTCGCGATATGTCCCCAAAACGGCGGCCTCTTCGATATGCTGCTCTGAATCCTCAGAAAAGACAAACAAATAGATGCCCGGCTCTATTTGGATGGAAAAGCGGCCTTGAGAATCGGTCCGAAACGAAGCAATCATCCCCATCGAATTCGGGTCTATTACCGCCACGTCCGTATCGGCCAGATACGCATCTGCAAAATACGGCTGTGTTAAAAAAATCGTCCCATTGAACCGGTTCGGGTCTATCGGATCCAAATCTACAGTCACGTCAGCTCTATACTTTTTGGGAGTCCCCGGAGGAATAGGAATCTCCTTGGCCAAAAATGTAAAAACCTCCGTAAAATCACCCGGATGAACGGCATAGGCGTAATACCGGCCGTCATAACCGGGTTTATAGAGGGGATCGGTAAACTGAATCGTCCAGGTCCCCTCCCCCTCCAGCCATTTGGTAGTGCAGTAGTACCCCCAGCCGTTGGAATAAATATCCAGCCGAATGGCATGCCAAAGCCAATTTTCCGCCCACACCAGCAAATCATTAACATCAATAACCTCATTCTTCGGCTGAGCAAGGTCGCACAAACTGTTATACGCAGGATGTCCGGTCTGCGTCTGCCAGCACCGGGCAAAAAGAACAAAATCCTGCAAATCTACGATGTAGTCAGAATTCAAGTCTGCAGGATTGGCCATAGAAAAGGAAACCAAAAGGGCAAAACAACAGGCAGGTACTTTCATCAGAGTTCTCCTTAAAATCCTCCGCAAAAGCACCTGCTATTATAACCAGCTTAGAGAAAAAAGACAAAAAATCTTTCTCTTTCTCACCGCCCCCTTGCGCAAACAATCCTGCCGAATTCAGGACAGGCGGGATTTAAAATCCTCGTAAGTAAACCGCCGCTGAAGGATGCAGCGGTCCTGCTGCGGGTCGTAAAGGACAATGTCCGGCAGGTTGATGCCGTTAAACATCGTATTCTTCACCATCGTATAGTGAGCCATATCGTGAAAAATCAGTCGGTCGCCAACCCGGAGCGGTTTGTCAAACGAATAATCGCCGATGACATCGCCTGCCAGGCAAGTCGGCCCGGCCAGCCGATAGGTATAGGTCTTTTCTCCCGGCAGACCCGCTCCGGTAATGACCGGCCGATACGGCATCTCCAGCACATCCGGCATATGGGCCGACGCCGACGTGTCCAAAATCGCAATATCCATCTGGTTGTGCACAATATCCAGCACACTTGCAATCAGAAAACCGGTATGCAGGGCGATGGCCTCCCCCGGCTCCAGATAAATCGCCTCCAGATTCGGATACCGCTGCCAAAAATCCCGAATGGTTCGGCACAAAAGGTCCACATCATAATCCGGCCGTGTGATGTGGTGTCCCCCGCCGAAATTCATCCATTTCATTCGCCGGATAACCGTGCCGAAATGCTTTTCAACAGCCGCCAGTGTCCGAACCAGCGAATCGGCATTCAATTCACAGAGTGTATGAAAATGCAGACCGCTGATGCCGTCCAGCTCCTCCGAGCGAAACTGCTCCGGCGGAATCCCCAGCCGGGAGCCGGGCGCACACGGGTCATAAATGAGGGTCTTCACCTCTGAATGCATCGGGTTGACGCGGAGGCCGCAGGCAATCGGACGGGGGGCTTGCTGAACACTATTCCGAAAACGATTCCACTGGGTGTGGGAATTAAAAACAATATGGTCAACGATTCGCAGGTATTCGGGCATCTCATCATCCCGATAGGCCGGAGCGCACAGATGCACTTCCTTGCGGAAATACTCCGCCGCCAGTTTGGCCTCGTGCAGGGAGCTGGCCGCCGCCCCGGACAGATACTGCCGACACAAGTCAAACGTGCTCCAGGCGGCAAATCCCTTTAAGGCCAGCAGAATCCGACACCCGGTTTCCTGCTGCACCTGTCCGAGCAGAAGCAGATTGTTTTTCAGCCGCCCCAAATCAATCACATAACAGGGTGTTTGTACCCGTGCCGGGTCCATTTCATCGGCCTTTCCGAAAAAAGAAGCCGCAGAACAGAGGGTCTCCCTTTTCTGCGGCGGTGTTTTGACTGCTGCCGGAGGGCACTATTTGCTTTCAGAGCCGGTTCCCTGCTCCGCCGGCTGCGGCATCGGCGGGAAAATCCGATCTTTCTTTTCCTGGCCGGCCGGACGACGCATCTTGCCGTACGTCCCTCTCCACAGTTTGCCGCGTTTGGTTCTCTTATCCCCTTTTCCCATGAAAACTTCCTTTCTATTCCTGATTGTCCTGTCTGAAAGTCATCATAAATAAAGGGCCGTTATTGTATCCAAAACCCATCCGCTCTGCAAGACGGCTCATCGAAGTCCCAAAACATCCTGCATCGAATAAAGCCCCGGGGTCTTCCCCAAGAGCCACCGAGCCGCACTCAAAGCCCCTCGCGCAAACGTATCCCGACTATGAGCGGAGTGCGAAAGCGTAACCGTTTCGCCCTGTGTGCTGTAAATCACACTGTGCTGACCGACAATATCACCCGCCCGAATCGCATGCATCCCAATCGTTCCCTTTTGACGCAGGGCCTCTTTGCCCTCACGTCCGTGAACCAATACATCCGGATATTTCCGACCTGTCTGCTCGCAAATGGACTGGGCCAGCGACAGGGCCGAACCGCTGGGGGCGTCTTTCTTATGTCGATGATGTGCCTCGACAATCTCGATATCATAATCTTCCCCCAGACTTTTGGCCACTCGCCCCACCAAGCTGAACAGCAGGTTCATTCCCAAACTCATATTGGTCGCCTGGACAATCGGGATTGCTTGAGCGGCCTTTCGAAGCAGGTCCAAATGTGCATCGGTAAGTCCGGTCGTTCCCATCACCAGAGCCGTTTTGGTCTTCTGGCAAAACGCAATGGTTTCCCCCGCCGCAGCAGGCAGAGAAAAATCAATCAACACATCCGCCTTTTTCTCCAGTCTGCCGGACAAAACCACCCCTGTATTCCCGCATCCGGCCAGCAATCCAGCATCCTTTCCGATATCCGGATGCTCCGGATGGTCCACCGCTCCAACTACTTTCCAGAAGCCGGACTCGAACGCCAAGGCAATCAGACGTTTGCCCATCCGCCCGGCTGCTCCGTGTATAATCAGTGTCGATTCCATTTAAACACCCCTTTTCTTACAGTTAAAATGGCTGAAATGTCGATGATAATAGCCGGAAATCCTTTAAAAAACAAGGAAAGAACTGGTTGGTTTCTTGTCCTGTAGAAAAAAAAGAGAAACAAATAATAATTCAAGGAGAAAAAGATGAGAAAAGCGTTTTTTTTGACAGGATTGGTATTCGCGCTTTCGGCGACCCTCATTCTGACAGTCGGCTGTGAAAGCGACGCCCAGACCGATGCTCTCATCGGCGGGGCTATAGGCGCAGGTGTCGGCCAGGCCATCGGGCGGGATACAGAGGGAACACTCATCGGTGCCGCGGTCGGAGCCGGAGCCGGTTATGTAATCGGTGCGCAATCCGACAAAAAGAAAGCCGAACAGCAGCGTCAGCAGGAAGTCTATTCCCAACCTGTTAACCAGCCGGCTCCAACAGGAAGCACCGAAACCGTCTGGATTACCAACAGCAACGGCTCCAAAACATCTGTGATTCTTCGAAAGGAAGGGGATTCCTGGTACGGTCCTAAAGGCGAACGATACGACACCAAGCCGACGGAAGAGCAGCTGCGGGCGGTATATGGATTTTAAGAACTTTTGCCGAAGGTGGTCATCTCCATCAAAACAAAAAAGGGCGGCTTACGAAGCCGCTCTTTTTCATTCAACAGAAACCCTCATCAGGTTGCCTTTTTTGATGCTGCCTCTTCAGACTTTCCATGGGCTGCGACTGCTTCCTTTTTTTCCTCGGACATCTTGCCCAAATACGCCGGCAATTCCAACCCGTTCAGACTGTCAAGAAAGCCCTTCATAAAATGTCTCCTTGTATTCCCCCGAAAATGCAGCAGAATTCTCCAAAAAAGCAATCCCTTTTCGGGGTACCGATTGGAAATGAGGGGTTAAGACCGCTTTTTGTTTACCCAGGAATGCAGTTTTTGAAAAATTTTGTGATTGGCCGCCGGAAAAGCATATTCCTTTAACCGGCTGGTCCAGACCCATTTGACGGCATCACAGCCGAGCGGCTCGGCTTTTCCGTTTTGATACTCACACAAAAAGGCATGCAGCACAATCTTAAAGTGAGAATACACGTGCCGCACCACGGTCAGACACGGCCCGACGGAAACCGCGATGCCCGTCTCCTCTCGAATCTCGCGAGCCGCCGTCTCCTCGAGCGTCTCGCCCGCTTCTCTTTTGCCGCCGGGAAACTCCCACAATCCCCCCAAAAGCCCTTCGGCCTTTCTTTTGGCAATCAGGACCCGGCTGTTTCGTAAGACAATCCCAACCGCAATTTCATACTCGGGCAGTTTGCCGCTTTTGGGCATTTTCGGAAGAACGGCTTGAAGCCCCTTTTGTTTGGCCAGACAAAACGTCTCCAGCGGACAATTCCGGCAATCCGGCAGGCCGGGTTTGCAGACAACGGCCCCCAGCTCCATCAGCGACTGGTTGAAATCCCCCGGGCGTTGGGGGCAAACCAGCGTTTCGGCCAGCTGCCAAAGTTTCTTTTTGACGGCGGATTGTGTCGGCGCCTGCCGGATGCAGAACAGCCGACACAGGACGCGAATGACATTGCCGTCCACCAGCGGCGCCGGCTGATGGAAGGCGATGCTCGCCACGGCTCCGGCGGTATAACGCCCGACGCCGGGAAGCTTCTGCAGCTCGCAGGCCTTCTCCGGAAACCGCCCGCCGTACTCCCGAACAATGATTTGAGCGGCCTTGTGCAGATGGCGGGCACGGCTGTAATAACCCAGCCCCTCCCACAGTTTTAATACCGAATCCAGTTTGGCCCTCGCCAGCGACTCAACCGTCGGGAAATGCCGCAAAAAGCGTTCATAATAAGGAATGACGGTTTCGATGCGCGTCTGCTGAAGCATCATTTCCGCCAGCCAGACGGCATAAGGGTCTTTTGTCCGCCGCCAGGGCAAATCGCGGTGCCCCTGATCCCACCAGCGCAGCAGGGCCTGTCGAATCTCTTCAGGTCTGGGGGTTTTTGAGTTCTTCGACATTGGGCAGGTCTTTAAGGGAGTTCAGCCCGAAGACTTCCAGGAACTTCTGCGTGGTGCCGTACTGCATCGGCCGGCCCAGAATCTCCGCCCGGCCGACAATCTTCACCAGCCCCTTATACATCAGATTGCGAATAACCTCGCCGCTGGCCACACCGCGAATGGCCTCGATATCCGCCCGGATAATCGGCTGCTTGTAGGCAATAATCGCCAGGGTCTCCAGGGCCGCCGGCGACAGTTTGTTGTCCGCTCGGACCTTCACCAGCTTCGACAGCCACGGATTAAAGACCGGCAGCGTCATCATCTGGTACCCGCCGGCAATCCTTTCGATGCGGAACGAAAAACCGCCCTCTCGGTACTTGCGGTTCAAGTCCCGAACACACTGGTGAATCTGCTTGAGGGTGCCCGCCTCGGCAATCTCCGCCAGCTTGGCAGGCTTGAGCGGTTCATCACTGGCAAACAGCACCGCCTCGATTACGGTTTCGAGCGTGGGAGTCAGCGCGGCTTCCTCCGCCGGCGATGCCTCCATCTCCTGAGGAAAATCCTCCGATTCCGCCTGCGGCGGCTCACTGGACACCGGCTCATCCTCCGACGGCGTCGAAAGGTCAGCGGCCGGCTCCGGCCGGCCTATTGGATTGTCGATTTTATCCTGCTCGTTTAAATCATTTTCCATACAAACGGGTCCTTATCGTTTTTGCTGAGCCGTATTGTGACATCTCGGAGGTGTTTTTTCAATTTCCGAGCCAGGATTTTCAGGGCAAATCGTTCTGAATTGGAATGAGACAGACACAGACAGGTCAGCCCGGCTTCGCTTGCCGCCAGGGCCTGATGATGCTTGAGTTCCCCGGTCAGGTACAAATCGCATCCTTCGTCTATGACGGCACTTAAGATTTTTCCGCAGCTTCCGGCACACACAGCCGCCCTGCGGACAAGACGCTTTTGCGGCCCGACAATGCCGACGGCTTTGGTGCCGGCTGCCCGACGAATTCTTTCGAGGACCTGCTGAACGCTAAGGGGCTTGCGCAGTCTGCCGAAACGGCCCAATCCGAGGCGGTTTTCCACATCATAATGCCGCAACACATCAAATGCCGGCGTTTCATAGGGGTGGGCCCTCCGAAGGGCGGCCACAGCCGCCTGCACCTTGTCGGCGGAAACGACGGTTTCCAGACGGATTTCCTGTACTTCCTCCAGTTTGCCCCTTCGCCCGATGGTCGGGTTGGCGCCTTTAAGGGGCTTGAATGTCCCCGTCCCGACGGTTTGAAACCCGCAATGGGAGTAATGTCCGATGGCGCCGGCTCCGGCTTCGTAAAGGGCCTGAGCAACCTGATTGACGGAGTCCGTCGGCACAAAGGTTACAATCTTGTACTGGGGTCCTTTGGGGTCGGCGACAAAATCTCCGAGGGGTTTTGGGTCCTGAATCTCAAGAATCTCCGCCAGCGCATCATTGACACCGCCCAGCACGGCATCAAACGCCGTATGGATGGAAAAGACACCGATGCCCTCGCGAATCAGGGCATAAACCGGCGCGGTCGGCCCGTCGGCGGTAATCTTTTTCAGCCCGTCCCAGATAATTGGATGATAGGCCAAAATCAGGTCCGCTTTTGCAGCTTTGGCCTCTGCGACAACCGCCATCGTCGTATCAATCGTCAGCAGGATGGTTTTGATGTCCCGCCTGCGGTCACCGAGCAGGAATCCGACATTGTCCCATTCCTGCGCCAGTTTCAGCGGGGCAATTTCCTCCAGCAGCCGTTCTATCTGTTCGATTTTCATAGAGTCGAATCCCGAAGTTTTTCTTCGTATTTCTGCGTCAAGCTCTTGGTCACTGGACCGGGTTTGCCTTCACCGACAGTGTGGCCTTCCACCGCAATCACCGGCAGAATTGTCATAATCACATTCGTCAGAAAGACCTCTTCGGCCGCCAGCAGGTCATTGATGTCCAGCGGACGCTCTTCCGTCGAAATCTTTTCCTGCCGGGCCAGCTCGAGCACTGTTTTTCGGGCGATGCCCGGCAGAACCGGTGTGGAAAGCGGCGGCGTGAGAAGTTTGCCCTGCCGAACCAAAAAAACATTGCTGATGCAGCCCTCGGCCAGCCGGTTTTCCGTTGTAAACCAGAGGGCTTCAGCCGCCAGTTTCTCGTGTGCAACGCGCAGCGCCGCCAGACGCGGCCCGTAGCAGGTCGTTTTGTGCCCTGCAAAGGGGTCTTTGGGATTCTGGCGGTAATCCGTAATCACTACCCGCACGCCTTTTTCGAAATACTCCTTCGGATAAGGGACAAACGCCGTGGCCGTAATCAGCAGGGTTGAGCGGCGGTTTTCTTCGGCCCGCAGGGAGCCGCCGGTCAGCGTCAGACGAATCCGGGCGTCCGTCAGCTGGTTGGCCCGCAGGACCTGTCCAACGGCATCCTGTACCTCCTCCTTCGAATAGGAATTCACAATCGAGAGGGCCTGAGCGGAGTCCGCCAGCCGCTGCCAATGGTCCGAAAAGCGAAACACCCGCCCCCCAACTGCCCGCATCGTTTCAAACAGTCCGATTCCGTACAAAAAGGAGCTGTCATCAATCCCGATTCGGGCCTGGGATGCGGGCACAAGAGAACCATTCAGAAAAACCTGCTCCATACTATCCTCCGGTTATCCGCCTTTTGAACCATACTATAAACGGCCGCCGCTGGGATGAACAGCAAAAACCGCCGGCCTGTGCGGCCGCGAGCATACGGCCTGAACCGCATTCTGCAGGGCCCGGGCTTTCAGCAGCATCTCCTCCCATTCCGCCTGCGGCTGGGAATCGGCGACAATACCCCCGCCGGTCTGGAGGAAAACACACCCGTTTTTCACGACCGTCGTCCGGATGGCCACATTCAGACAGGCATCCCCGTTCAATGCCAGCCAGCCGACGGCGCCGGTATAAACTCCGCGAGCCGTCGGTTCCAGTTCATCAATGATTTCCATCGCACGGATTTTCGGTGCTCCCGTCACCGAACCGCCCGGAAAAACCGCCCGAAGGATTTCCAAAAAGAGCGCCGGGTCATTGCGCCGCGGGAGCAGCCCCTCTATGGCCGCAACGGCCTGATAGACGGTGGCATATTCTTCAATCGTACGGAACTGAGAGACAATCCGGCTGCCGGGCACACAGACCCGCGCCAGGTCATTGCGCTCCAAATCCACAATCATCGCCAGCTCGGCCTGTTCTTTTTCACTTTCCGCCAAATCCCGAAACGCCGTCCGATTCCGTTCCTCCGCATTCGGCCCGCTGACGCGCGGACGGGTTCCTTTCATCGGCCGCGTGCAGATATGCCGGTCGCGAATCTGCAAAAACAATTCGGGCGAGGCGCTGACGACGGCCCAGTCTTCGGCCGCCAGATACGCCGCATACGGGCTGGGGTTCCAGCGGCTGTGCCAGTGAAAAAGGTCGATGGGTCTTCCGTCGAAGGGACTTTCCATCCTTCGGGTCAAATTAACCTGATAAACCTCCCCGTCATAAATGTATCGGCGGATGCGCTCCAGAGCGGCCAGATAGTCCTGACAACTCATTCGGGATGTAAACCGGACGCGCTCGGCATCCGCCGCAAAAGGAATCTCCGGCACATCCTGATGTTCGGCCTCCCGCAGCCAGCCGGACAGTTGGGCAAACTTGTCTTCGGCGGAAATGTTTCCCCCCTCTATCTCCACCGCCGCCAGCCAATATTCCTGCCGGTTATGATGGAAGAGAACGGCCTTATCATAAAAGCCCAGCCAGACGACGGGCATTTGGATATCGTCCTGTGCCTGCCCCGGCAGTTTTTCAAAAAAGCGCCCCAGTTCATAGGCAAAATATCCCATCCAGCCCCCGCAAAAAACCCCTTGAGGCACAGGAACCTCTTCGGCCAATCGGTACGAAGAAAGAGCCCGCTCCAGCCGAGCCGGCAGGTCCGGCTCATTCAGAGCCGCCTGAAAAATCGCAGCGGGCTGAGCACAAAAGATACTGAAATGATGGACCGAGTCATTGCCGCCCCAAACGGCCGGAAATTCTTTGCGGGAAATTGTTTCATAGAGCTGGGAAACAGCTGCCTTTGAAAAGATCGGACGAAGAAAACACCGACACGCTTTGGGATGGAGCGGATGCATAAAACTATTTCGCCGCAGAAGCAAACTCCTGCAGAATCTGCACGGAGGAGGAGGTCCCTAATCGAGCGGCGCCCGCCTCGAGCATTGCCAGGGCCTGCTGGGCTGTTCGGATGCCGCCGGAGGCCTTGATTCTGCATCGCGGGGCCGTCTGAGCCATCAGCCGTACGTGTTCGACCGTCGCCCCGCCGGCCTTGTGCATGCCGGTGCTGGTCTTGAGAAAATCAACCCCAATCTCCTGACCGATTCGGCAGGCAAAGACAATCTGCTCGTCCGTCAGCGCCGCCGACTCGATAATCACCTTCAGCACCACCGGCGGGTTCATCTGCCGACAGACCTTCCAGACCGATTCAATATCTCGCCGGAGCATCTTGTCGTCTTTTTCCACAATAGCAGCCAAATCCGCCACCATATCCAGCTCGTCCGCACCGTTCATAACGGCCTCCTGGGCCTCGAGGGCCTTCAGCCGCGGACTGGATGTGCCCAGCGGAAAACCGACCACCGCCGCCGTACGGACTCCGCTGCCCCTCAGCAGGTCCGCCGCCAGAGACACCCATTTGCCGGTTACGCACACCGCCGCAAACCGATGCTCGATCGCCTCCTGACAGAGCCGGCGAATATCCGCCTGAACCGCTGTAGGGCTCAGCAGGGTATGGTCCATCAGCGCCGCCAGTTCCTGATGCGTTTTCACAATCAAATCCGCCCTCCGTATTCTTTGCGGAAAAAGTCCAGGGCCTCCTGAGCCGATGAAAAAACCCGGCTGGCCGTCTGGGTCACAAATACCGACGGGGCCTTCTTGGGTATCCAGATTACATAGACCTGCTTGGCCGTTTCGTGAGCGTGCTGAAGCTCGCGCTCCACGCCGCTGGACAAGGCCGGCATCCCATCCGGCAGGGCCGGCACAAAACTGATAATCATTTCCGACTGGTCAATCAGCATAAAATCCCGCGCATAAATCTGGCTGTTGATGTCGGTTTCAATCTGAAGGACCTCCTCCACATCAAAATGGACCGTCTGGCCGAGGGCTTTCACCTCGATGGTTTTCTGGCCTTCCTGCTTGGCTTTTTTCGCATAATACGGCAGGTACGCTTCCTCCAAATCGCCCGGGTCAAAGCAGGTAAAAATCTCCTTCATCGTATCACGAAACCGGTCAATCTCGGCAATCACATCCGGCAGTCCCGCCACGTGGGTCATCGGAAAGCTCAGATAAGCCCGCGGCCGCTGGGGTTCAAACGCCAGACGATAAAAGGTCTCCACCGTATTCTTGTGCAGCCCGCGTGCCAGACAGTAAAACGGCGCCTCCGGTCGCGTTCCCTGCTGCATCATCTGGGTCCCCAGAATCTCCTCCTCGCGCCAGACCAGCAGGTCTTTAAGGGTATGCTGACTGCGGTGGTCTTTCTTGAGCCGCACGTGAAGCCGCTCGGCGCTGTCGATAATACAGATAAACAAATCCGGCTTCAGAGCCCGTGTCTGGTAAAAATCAAACGCCGGAAACAGCCCATGCCGCCAGCGGAAGGTTGCATGCGTATTGACAACCACATGCTCGTGGGTGCGGGCCTGGGCCAGAATGTCCTTAAACACACTGCGGCGAAGCGAATGCAGCCGCTCCCGGGAGATGTCCAGAATCCGTCCCGGCGGCACATCCGGCGCCTCGGCATACATCCGATCCCCCACATTGCACAACAGAATATCCTTGCCCTGCCGACGGGCATAGTCGCAAACCTCCTCCAGGTATTCCTTTTTATCCAATCCGACCATGCCGGATACCACTATTTTCATCGCAATCTCCTGCGTTTTATCTCGTTGTTCGCCAAGTCAAAAGAGAAGACCATTGTAGCCCTGCAAAGGAAAAATGCAAGAAAATGCCCTTCTTGTTCCGATAAAAGATAGCCAAACAGCCGAGTTTCGGATACAATGCGAGGGCGATGGAACATTATAAATTACAAATACTTAACACCCTGACACGACGGGATTATGAGCCGATGACGGCTTCGCAGCTGGCCGGCTGGCTGGGAGTCGGCAGGGAAGAGGCGGCCACCTTCCAGAAGGCCGTAGAGGACCTTCGCCGAAACGGACAAATTGTCACTGATTCGCGAAAAAACCTGGTGCTGCCCCCGCTGTCCGATACCGTCATCGGAACGTTTCGCGCCAACCCGAGGGGCTTTGGCTTTTTGGTTCCGATAACCCCCAATGCCCACGGCGACCTATTCATCGCTCCCGACGACATCAATGGGGCGATGAACGGCGATATCGTTCAGGCAAAGGTCATTCGGCGCGGCAAACGAGACGGCCAGTGGCGGTACGGCGGGCAAATTATCCAGATTATCGAACGAAGCAGCGACCGCTTTGTCGGCACCCTGCAGCGGCGGCAAAACCTCTGGTTCATCCAGCCGGAAGGCAAGGGCTTCTTCGGCTCCATTGTTCTTGACGACGTCTCCGCCAGCGGAGCCCGCGAGAACGACAAAGTCGTGGTGGAAATCACGCGCTATCCGCAGAACAATCAGCCGGCCCGCGGGGCGGTCATTCGAATTCTCGGCAGGGCTGGACGCTACGATACCGAAATCCGCGCCGTGATGGAACGGTTTTCCCTGCCGGAGGATTTCGATGAAGACTGCCGGCAGCAGGCCCGCCAGGCCGTCGAACAGTTCAATCCCGACGAAATCGGCAACCGGGCGGACCTGACCGAAGAAACCATCATCACCATCGACCCGCCGGATGCCAAAGACTTTGACGACGCCATCAGTCTGAGGAAAGACCGCGACGGCAACTGGCGTCTGGGCGTCCATATTGCCGATGTAAGCACCTTTGTCCCGATGCAGACCCCGCTGGACAAGGAGGCCCGCCGGCGCGGCAACAGCGTTTATCTGCCCGGCAAGGTCATCCCGATGCTGCCGGAGGTGCTCAGCAACGGCATCTGCTCGCTGCAGCCCGGCCAGCGGCGCTTCACCAAAAGCGTGTACATCACCTACAGCCCCGACGGCAAGGTCCTTCAGACGGAATTTGACAACACGGTGATTTGCTCTACGGCCCGTCTGACCTATGAAGAGGCCGACCGGATTCTGCGGGGAAAGGCCCGGGGCTTTCCGGGAGAAGTGGTCGCGCTGCTGAAAGATATGGAAACGCTGGCCCGAGCCATCGAGGCCCGGCGCCGCAAAGCCGGAATGATTCATCTGGACCTGCCGGAGACGGAGCTGGTTTATGATGAATCCGGGCAGGTCATCGACGCACATCCGGCGGACGACAGTTATCCGCACACCATCATCGAAATGTTTATGGTCGAGGCCAACGAGGCGGTCGCCGGTCTGCTGGATCGATTCCGGGTCCCTTTCCTTCGGCGAATTCACCCGGCGCCGGACGCCCAAAGCGCCAAAAACCTCGGACGTTTTATCAAGCTGTTCCGAATGAAGGTCCCCCGCGTCCTCGACCGTCGGGCCATTCAGGACCTGCTGGATTCCGTGAAAGACACGCCTCTTTCCTACGCCATCAACACGTATGTCCTCCGCAGTCTGCCCCGAGCGGAATACTCGCCCCTGCATATCGGGCACTATGCATTAGCCAGCACACACTACTGCCACTTCACCAGTCCCATCCGCCGCTACGCCGACCTGCTGGTTCATCGGCTTATCGACTGCTATATCCGCGGCACCCTGAACAAAATCGGGCTGGAAGAAGTCCTGCCCGAGCTGGAACTGCGGGAAATCGGCCGACACCTGACCTGGACAGAAGAACAGGCCGACCAGGCCGAAGAAGAGCTTAAAACCGTTCTGATTCTTCAAATGCTCACCAGACGCGTCGGCGACGAAATGGACACCGTTGTCTCCGGGCTGACCAATTTCGGCGTCTTTGTCCAGTGTCTGAAATTCGGCATCGAAGGGCTTATCGAACCCGGCGACCTGGGGCTGGACGAATGGAGATACGACCCGCGGGCCCAGGCCGTTGTCGGCAAATGGTCCGGACACAGCATTCACCTCGGCCAGCCGATGAAAGTGCGAATCGTGTCCGTAAATGTGCCGGCCCGTCAGCTTTTCGTCGCACCGGCGGAACCGCTTGTCCAGAATCGGCACAACGGACGCAGCCGCTCCGCCAAAGGCCGCGGCAGAAAAAGGTAAAATCCTGCACAGAATTCTTGCCCGGCTGTGCAGCATCTGTATATAATGCACCTTTAAAAAATTTCGAATGGTCTTGGAGGGTCATCCGGATGGAACATGTGGTTCTGCTGCCGGCCGGTCAGCTCGGAAAGAATTTTATTCCTTCCCCCTATCTGCCGGACGGCAAAGACGAATTTTACCTTCGCAACAGTCAAATCCCTCAGCCCCATCCGGCCTGGCGTCATCTGCGGGCGGATGAACTGGAGCAGCTGGTCAAGAACGGCAACACGGCCGACAACTGGGATGATGTGCTGGTTACCGACGAGTTTGAGCCGGCACAAATCAAAAACAGCTCCTTTTTCGGACTAGTGCGGCTGGGACGAATGCGCAGCCAAATCCTCGAGCATCATGATATGCAGGTGCCGGTCGGCATCACCAACAGCCGGATTGTCTCCTGCGACATCGGCGATGATACCGCCATCCACAATGTCAGTTATCTGGCCCACTACATCATCGGGAACCGGTGCATTCTGCTGAACATTCACGAGATGCACACAACCAACTACGCCAAATTCGGCAACGGCATCGTCAAAGACGGTGAACCCGAATCCGTCCGCATCTGGCTGGACCTGATGAACGAAGCCGGCGGCCGGCGCGTAATCCCCTTCGACGAGATGATTACCGCCGACGCTTATCTGTGGGCGAAATATCGAGAGGACAGGCTGCTTCTGGAGCGGCTGAAGGAAATGACCCAGAAGCAGTTTGACAGCCGACGCGGCTACTACGGCACGGTCGGCGATCAGTGCGTCATCAAAAACTGTCAGATTCTCAAAGACGTCAAAATCGGCGCCCACTGTTATATTAAAGGGGCCAACAAACTCAAAAATCTGACCATCAATTCCTCCCCCGAAGAACCCAGCCAAATCGGCGAAGGGGTCGAACTGGTCAACGGCATCATCGGCTACGGCTGCCACATTTTCTACGGCTGCAAGGCCGTGCGTTTTATCCTCGGCAACAACTCCAATCTGAAATACGGCGCCCGACTGATTCATTCGTTCCTCGGCGACAACTCCACGATTTCCTGCTGCGAGGTGCTCAACAACCTGATTTTCCCTGCCCATGAACAGCACCACAACAACTCGTTTCTGATCGCCTCCGTCGTGCTGGGGCAAAGCAATATGGCCGCCGGGGCTACCGTCGGCTCCAACCACAACAGCCGAGCCAACGACAATGAAGTCCAGGCCGGACGCGGATTCTGGCCGGGCCTGTGTACCAGCATCAAACACTCTTCCCGGTTTGCCTCCTTTGTGCTGCTGTCCAAAGGAGATTATCCGGCCGAGCTGGATATTCCGCTTCCGTTTTCGCTGCTGAACAACAACGTTCCCTTAGATCGGCTGGAGGTCATGCCCGCCTTCTGGTGGCTGTTTAATATGTACGCGCTGGCCCGCAATACCTGGAAGTTTCTGACGCGCGACAAACGCATCCGCAAAACGCAGCATATTGAGTTTGACAGTCTGGCCCCGGATACCGCCGAGGAAATCTTCCATGCGATGCGGCTTCTGGAGGAGTGGACCGCCAAGGCCTATCTCCGCAGACAGGGGCAATCTCCCGACAGCCGCTCCGCCGACGACCTGGCCGCCCTCGGACGCACGCTGCTTTGCAGCGGCGAAAAGGGGGTCGCCGACCTGGAAGTGCTCGGCGAAAAAATGGAAAAATCCTCCCGAAAGGCCGTTATTCTCAAACCGATTGAAGGGTACCAAGCCTATCGGCAGATGCTTTTGTATTATGCAGTCAAGAATCTGCTCAGCTGGATGCAGGCCAACCCGCAGGCGCATTTTGAAGACCTGAAAACCGCCCTGCAGGGGCCGCGATGCCGGCACTGGGTCAATCTGGGCGGCCAGCTGATGCCTGCCGAAGATGTGGACCGGCTGCGGGCCGACATCCGCGACGGAAAACTGCAAACCTGGCAGCAGATTCATGAACGTTATGACCAGCTCTGGCAGCGGTATCCGGCCGACAAACAAAAGCACGCCTGGGCGACCCTGTGCTCGCTGTACGAGACTCAGACGCTGACTGTTGAGCAGTGGAAGGAGGCCCTTCGACAGACTGTCCAAATCCAGCATCTGATTTGCCGGCGGGTTTATGAATCCCGCAAAAAAGACTACGACAACCCCTTCCGGCAGGCCACCTACCGGAACAGCGAGGAAATGCTCGCCGTCATCGGGCCGCTGGAGGAAAACGATTTTGTCAAGCGAGTCCGTCAGGAAACCGAACAATTCGAGGCCGCTGCCCAGGCCGTTCTCCAACGAGGGTAATTCGAATCAACATCTATATTATTAAGGAGAAATCCCGATGAATCTGCAGGAAGAACGATATGCAAAATTCGCCTTGGTCCGTGAGATGATGGATGTCGTGGGAGTCGTGCGAAAATTTAACCTCCAGCAAACCAAAGAGGTCGCCCAAACCATCCGTTCTGCAGGTCGGCTGCTGCTGACCGGCGAGGGGTCCAGCCGAATCTTCCCCGCCAAAAACGCCATCCGAAAAGCCCTGCGATGGGGGATGGATTTGGCCGTCTTCACAGAGGGCTCCCGGCAGGCGGCCGAGTACAACCTGTCGCGGTTTGCCGTCTTCTGCGCCTCCAACTCCGGACGCACCAAAGAAGTGGTGCTGCTGGCCAAAAAACTCAAAGAAATGGGCAACCCCAACCGCTTCGGTCTGTCGGCCAACGCCGGAACGCTGCTCGAAGAGGCCTGTGCAAAAACTTTTGTCCTCACCTGCGGCTGGGAACAGGCCGTCGCCGCCACCAAAAGCGTGATTGAGCAGGCCCTCTTTTATGAATCGCTCCTGCGGCATATCGCCGGCAACCTGGCCGACGTCAACTGCAGCAGGCTGGCGGACCAGATTCAGACCGCTCTGACCCTCAAAATCGACCCATCGATTATCCAGACAGCCGTCGGGGCACCCACCATCTACTTCGCCGGATACAACGACGGCGTGGCTGAGGAGCTGACCCTGAAGACCAACGAAATCACCCGCAATAAATCCGACTATCTGGAGGGCACGTATGCCGTGCACGGCATCGAGGAAGTGATGGACCCCAAGGACATTGTTTTTGTGGTGGACCCCATCGAGGCCGAAATCGAAAAGTTTCAGGAGGTCCTTGTCAAGGGTGTGGGGCTCAAGGTGGTTGCCATCGCCAACCGCAAGACCCCCTTCCCGACGATTCAGGTCCCGGACGCCGGCGAACTGACTCCCTATGTGTATCTGGCTGCCGGATGGAATCTGCTGGTCGAAATCGGCCTAGCCCTCGGCATCAACCTCGACAAACCCACCCGCGCCCGAAAGGTCGGCAACGAACTGATTGTCTGAAAAGCGCGCAGATGGAAAACAAGAACGGCGAAGCATTTCCGCTTCGCCGTTTTCATAAACCCAGTACCCATTTTTCAAGTCGGAGACCCAATCATAGAACTGCAAACTGATTCATCAGGACCCTCAAAGAAAAAACCGATTCGATACACCTTTATTGACAGTCAAAATGTACACTTGGCAATCAAAGAGCAAGGCTGGCAGCTGGACTTTGGACGTTTTCGAAAATATCTGGCCGATAAATATCATGTGAGCAAAGCATTCTTATTTATTGGATATCTGGAAAAAAACCAGCCGCTCTATGAAAACCTTAGAAGGCAAGGATACGATTTGATCCTCAAACATGCCATATTATTGAAAAACGGCAAAACAAAAGGGAATGTAGATGCAGAGCTTGTTCTTCAGGCCCTGATTGAATTTCCAAACTATGATGAGGCAGTGATTGCCTCAGGTGATGGAGACTTTTACTGTCTGATTCAATACTTAAAAAACAAAGGAAAACTGGCAAAACTGCTGATTCCGAATCAGAAAAAATTTTCTTCCCTGCTGCGTGAGTTCATTCGCTCTAACGACGTGGCTTTTATGAACAACCTTCGAGGAAAGCTGGAGTACCGATAAAAAAGAGAGGCATCGCCGCGGGACAAACACCTATTGGTTCCCCTTTGGATAGCCTCTCATCATAATCCATATTAATTATACATTTTTTTCTTCGACCGGTTCAAGGAAAAACTTAAAGGAATTGATTACTGGACATATTGCATCCATAGACATTCAAACACACCTTAACTTATCCTGAAAGCAAAACTTGCTTTTTAACAGGGCATCTTTTATCCTGATTATCTATGCGAATTCCGATAACCAAATATGGTCTGCCGCAGGCGGCGGCTTATCCGGCCGTCCTGCTTGTTTTGATGCTCGTGTATGCCCTGTTCTTTCAGCAGGTGCTTCCGGAATCCCTGCACAGCGGAGCTGGTTTCTGGCTGGCGGGCGTCCTGCCGCAAGCGATTCTGCTGGTCGTGCTGGGATGGGCCGTTTCCTTTTTCCGCGACCCGAAGCGGATAATTCCAGATGACCCGGCTCTGCTTCTTGCCCCCGCTGACGGTACTATCAGCGACATTGAACAGGTACACGAACCGGCGCTGGGCCCTGACCCGGCCGTCCGCATCGGCATCTTTTTGAGCATCTTCAATGTCCACATCAACCGGATGCCCTGTGCCGTCCGTGTCAAGTCCGTCACCTACAAGCCCGGCAAATTCCTCAATGCCCTCGAAGGCGTTCAGGCCGGAAAAGTCAACGAATCCAACAACCTCCTGCTGGAGCGAATCCAGCCGCCCTCTGAACCGCTTCTGCTGCGTCAGATTTCGGGGGCCATTGCCCGCCGAATCGTTTGCGAGGCGGCCGAAAATCAAACCTTTACGGCCGGACAGCCCTTTGGTATGATTAAGTTCGGCTCCAGAACGGAACTGTATATACCGGCGGGGCCTAACCTGAAGATTTTGGTCAAAGTCGGCGAAAAGGTCAAAGCGGGCGAAACGCCCTTGGCCCGATACGAAAATGAGTCATAAACACAGAAAACGCCGTTTCTTCTTTCCGTCCAAACCCAGACGGCTTCAAACCGTTACCATTCTGCCCTCGCTGGTAACCCTCATCAACGGCATCTGCGGGTTTGCCGCCATCGGACTGGCCGCTCACGGACCGGACAAATTTGCCCTGGCCGGCTATATGATTTTCATCGCAATGATTGCCGACATGCTCGACGGACGCATCGCCCGAATGAGCCAGACGACCTCCAGTTTCGGCGGGCAGCTGGACAGTCTGTGCGATATGCTCAGTTTCGGGGCGGCTCCGGCGGTTCTGGCCTTTCGCGTGCTGATTCAGAACTTCCCGGACCTGTTCGGGGAAGAAACGTTCTTTCTGTCTGACTTTTTCCGTCGGTTTCTTTGGCTGGCGGGGGCTTCCTATATGTGCTGTGCCGCCGTCCGTCTGGCCCGATTTAATGTAGAAAATGTTGAAGACGAAAGCGCACATCGGGTTTTCCAGGGGCTTCCGACACCCGCCGCCGCGGGCATTCTGGCCGGACTGATTGTCCTGATTGAACATATGAAGGCCGACCCTATGGCCCGCGGACCCCTGTTCGCTCTGCTTCTGAAAACCATCCTGTATTGTCTTCCGCTGATTGCCATCGGCGCCGGCGCCCTGATGGTCAGCCGCATCGAGTATCCGCATCTGGTCAACCAGTACCTTCGCGGCAAAAAACCCATCATCCACCTGTTCTGGGTCGCCGTCATTCTGGCTCTGATATGGCAAACGGGGCTGCAGGTCGCTCTGGTTGTCTGTTTCGGCGGCTATGCCCTCACCGGCCTGTGGCGAAGAATCTGGCAGCATTCTCACCGGGCGATTGCCGCTCCGGCGGAAACGCCCTCTCCGGCTGCCCCGGACCATGTCTGAAAAAAGATTCCAGCCGATCACTTCCCCGACTCCTGACAACACGCTGTCCGTCTATATTCACGTGCCCTTTTGTGCCCGCAAATGCCGCTACTGCTCCTTTTATTCCATTCCCTACAATCCGGATGCGGCGGATGCCTGGAGTCGGGCCGTCCTCCGAGAGCTGGACCTGTACACCCTTCAGCCGCCCATCCAGACCCTGTACGTCGGCGGCGGCTCTCCTTCCGTTCTGTCCGTCAGCCAAATGGACTTTTTGCTTCGCCGGCTTCTCGAACAGACAGGCCGCCCGACCGAAGAGTTTACGGTTGAAATCAATCCGGCCCAGACCGATGCAGCGATTTTTACGGTGCTGAAAACATACGGCGTCAACCGCCTCTCCATCGGGGCGCAATCCTTTCATCCGGAGGAGCTGTCGTTCCTCGGGCGGCTTCACCAGCCGGAGGATATCTTCAATACCGTCAAAACAGCCCGACAATGCGGCTTTGAAAATATCGGGCTGGATTTGATTTTTGCCGTTCCCGGTTCTTCCTTAAAATCCTGGAAGCAGTCTGTCCGCAAGGCCATCGCCCTCGACATCTCTCATCTGTCGGCCTACAGTCTGACCTATGAATCCGACACCCCGCTTTTTGAGGCCCTTCAAGACGAAAAAATCATTCCTGTCGATGAAGACACCGACCGACAGATGTATGAGGCCGCCATCGACATCCTCGAATCAGCGGGCCTGGAGCCGTACGAAATCTCCAACTTCGCCCGTCCCGGCTTTGCCTGCCGACACAATCTTCGCTATTGGGACAATCGCCCCTGGCTGGGACTGGGGCCTTCCGCCGCCTCCTGGTTCCGGGGACAGCGCACCCGCAATACCGCCGACCTGGAGCGATATATCGAATCCATCCGGAAGAACCAATGGGCCTTTGACGAGGTCCAGGTTCCCTCTGCTCTGGAAATTGCCTGCGAGACGGCTGTCCTGAATCTGCGGAAATCCGCCGGGATCAATCGACAACAGTTCATCTCTCAAACCGGTTTTGACCCGATGGAATTATTTGCCGAACCCATTCGGCACTATACGGCTCTGGGTTTGCTGGAATATACAGCGGAATGCGTTCGACTGACACGTCCTGCCTGGGCCGTTGCCGATTCAATCCTCTGCGATTTTTCTGACATTTGAGGTCCGGTTTTTGCCTCTTGCTTTTTTCCAGCCGTTCTCTATGCTTAAGAAAACTCTAAACACCAGAAAACAATGGACTCTTTGTCTGAAAATAATTCTGAAAACAATATTGAACTGGTAGATACAACCGCCTGGCCGTATCTGACCAAAGACCTGCCGGGCATCGGCGGCGTCATCAAGGTCTGCCCGGAAGACTTCTTTGTCGATGAAATCCCTCTTTATCCGCCGTCCGGCGAGGGAACCCACACCTTCTTCCGAATTGAAAAAACCGGCCTGGCCAGCTCCGACGCCGCCAAACGAATCGCCGACGCCCTCGGGGTCCGCCATCTGGATATCGGGATGGCCGGACGCAAAGACACCAAAGCCGTCACGCGGCAATGGATGTCAGTCGAACACGTCGAGCCGGAGCGTCTGCTGGCCCTGGAGCTGCCGAATATCCGCATTCTCGAAGTCGCCCGGCACAACAACAAACTCAAAACCGGTCATTTGGCCGGCAACCGCTTCCGCATCCGGGTCCGACAGCTGGAAGTTCCCATCCCGCAAGCCAAAGAAATCGCCGAGCAGTGCTTAACCGTGCTGGCCCGGCGCGGTGTGCCGAACTATTTCGGTCCCCAGCGGTTTGGGTCTCGTTTTGAATCGCACCTGCTCGGCTGGGCCCTCGTAAAGGACCGCCTCGAAGAGTTTACGGACATCCTGCTGGGCAAACCCGAGCTGGACAAGCAGAAAGATTTCATTCGGGCCCGGCGCTTTTACGAAGAAGGGCAATACGACAAGGCCTACCGCAACTGGCCGTTTCGATTCCGCGACCAGCGGCGGGCGCTGCAGTCGCTGATTGACTGTCCCGGCGACAAACGCCGCGCCGCCCTGGCCGTCAGCAAACCGTTTCGAAGTCTTCTGGTGGCGGCCTGGCAGTCTCATATCTTCAACCAGGTCCTGGCCGCCCGAATGCCTCGAATCGACCAGGTGCTTGAAGGCGATTTGGCGATGAAGCACGACAACGGCGCCTGTTTTGCGGTGGAAGACCCTGCGGCCGAACAGCCCCGATGCGAACGGTTTGAAATCAGCCCGACCGGCCCCCTGCTGGGGCTTCGAACCACCCGAATCAGCGGAGCCGCAGGGGAAATCGAAAACGCCGTGCTTGACCAGGTGCCGCTGCAGGAGGAAGACCTTCGCCGTCTCAAAATTGCCGGCGCCAAAGGCGGACGTCGGCCCCTGCGCTTTCAGCCCAAACAGATTGAAATCGACACCGGACAGGATGACAAGGGCGAATACCTCCAGCTGTCCTTCGAGCTGGATTCCGGCTGCTATGCCACCATTTTGCTGCGGGAGCTGATGAAAAAAGATGTCGCCTGAACCGCTCAAACCAACCGAAATGAACCGCACCCGGCTTTCCATCTGGCTTCAGGCCTTTCGCCCCTTCTCTTATACGGCGTCCATTATTCCTGTTTTTCTGGGAGCGGCCCTGGCATACGGCAATGCAGAAACGCAGTGGCCTCTGCTTCCTTTCGTTCTGGCCGCTTCGCTGGCGATTCACGCCGGAACCAATCTGATCAACGAATATTTTGATTTTCTCAAAGGCGTGGACCGTCCTGATACACGCGGCGGCAGCCGGGTCCTTCCCGAAGGACTGCTTTCGCCGGGTGCAGTCCTGGCCGCCGGACTGATCTGCTTTGCCCTTACGGCCCTGCTCGGACTTTGGTTTATCTGGCTCCGCGGATGGCCGATGCTCCTTCTGGGACTGGTCGGAATGGCCGGCGGATTTTTTTATACCGGCTTTCCGTTCTTTCTGAAATATCGGGGCTTCGGCGACCCGATGGTCTTTGTACTGATGGGCCCGCTGATGGTCATCGGCTCCTATTATGTCCTGACCGGCGCTTACAGCCATTCCGTCCTGTGGGTGTCGCTTCCGGTCGGCTGTCTCGTGGCGGCCATCCTGTCCGCCAACAATCTGCGCGACATTGAGGATGACATCAAGGCAGGCATTCAAACCACTGCCTGCCTGCTGGGGTTTCGCCTCGCCAAACTCGAATATGCCGCCCTTGTTCTGACGGCTTTTGGAATTACGGCCGTCCTGATTGTCCTGAACATCCTGCCTCTGCTGTCGCTGCTGGTGCTGCTGACGGCTCCTTTGGCGTTCCGCAATCTGCACACCGTCCTGACCAGCCGAGATTCTCCGGAATTGGAGGCCCTCGACCGGAAAACCGCCGCCCTGCATCTGGCCTTCGGCATCCTTCTGATCCTGTCTATTCTGCTGAACAAAACAGCATAAATCGAATGTTCGGACAACCGCCGTGTTTGACTTTGAACCCATCGCCGCACGCTATGACCTCTGCAACCGCCTGTTCAGTTTTGGGCTGGACCGGCGCTGGCGCCGCACCGCCGCCGCCCTGCTGAATCCTCAGCCGCAGGAGCGCATCCTTGATTTGTGCTGCGGAACGGGCGAAATGGCCGCTGCTCTGGCTCATCTTCAGCCCGCTGCCGAAATCGTCGGCCTGGACATTAGTCCGGCGATGATTGAACAGGCCCGGGAAAAATACGCCGCCTTGTCTGAGCAAATCAGATGGCATGTCGCTGACGCCGTCCGGACGGACCTTCCGTCAAACTCCTTTGACCTGATTACCTGTGCGTTCGGCCTGCGGAATATCCCCGACATCCCCGCGGCCCTGAAGGAAATGAAGCGGCTCCTTCGTCCCGGCGGACGCATCGGCATCCTCGAATTCTCCCTGCCGAAAAACAAATGGGTTCGCGGATTGTTCTGGATGTATCTTCGGCATCTGATGCCCGCCGCCAGCATTCCGCTCTTCGGCAGACCCAACCCGCTGATTTATCTGGCCGAATCTATCCGCACGTGGAATGATGAATTGAACTTCCCGGACCTCTGCCGACAGGCCGGCCTGACCTATGCCGCAAGCCGCTCCCTGTGCCTCGGCACCGTCACCCTGCACATGCTCGGACACCGGCTGTAAATCGGTTTAGAGCAATTGAGAAAGAAACGTCCGGGCCGGCACAACGAGCGGCTGATGCGGACGAGAAAAACAATCCGCATCCACATAGGGTTCATCCATCACAACCTGAAAGGCAAACGGCACCTTCAGCTGACGCTGAAAATAGGACAGTGCAGGGCTTATTTTCGTATCAGAGGTCTTGACCACCGCCAGGAACCACGGCTTGCCGTCTCGAACGACGATAAAATCCGTCTCCCGCTGATAAACATCCCGCACATACCCCAAAACAAATGTCCCCAAGCCCAGGTCATTCCAGCCCTCCACCGCTTTTAGCAAATGACAAGCCACAAAGGTTTCCGCTCGTCTGCCGGCATCCTCCGCCAGCGACCAGTCGCGCACAAACCATTTCGGTTCTTTGCGAAGAGAACGGGAGACATTCTTAAACCACGGCCGAATTAAAAACCCCAAATGCAGATTGCATAAGGTCCCAATCCATCGGCGAACGGTGTCTATCGTCACCCCGACCTCCGCGGCCAGGCTGCTGTAAACCAATCGGCTCCCGGACCGGGCAAGGAGCAAATGCACCAGCAGATCTAACTGATCCATCTGCTGAATCCTCGTTAAGTCCCGCACGTCCTCCCGCAGAAGCTGCACAAGCCGCAGATTATGCCACTGTCGGCTGAACATGGCATCTCGACGGAGAAACGGCTCCGGATATCCGCCATACTCCCAGAGCGCAGCATAGTCCTCCTCCGGAACGGGCTTGGGCGAACGAACAATCTGCCCGGGCTCAGGCAGGTCCTGCCGCACGGTTTCTGCGGCCGTAAACGGATGCATTCGGTATAGAAAATACCGGCCCATCAAACTGTCTCCCCCGCGCCGATAAATATCCAGCCGCGAACTGCCGGTTACGACAATCCGGACCTGGTCTGCATAGGTATCAAAAAAACCTTTTAAAAAAAGCTTCCATTTTCTGAACTTATGCAGTTCATCAAACAGGATGACAGGGGTCGCCTGGTTAAGCCGATTCAAGCCCGCCTGTTCGGCCACCGCCGACGGTCCTTTGACAATCTTCGAACGGTCATCTATGTTATCCCAATTAAAATACGTCCGGGCGAGAAGCCGACAGGTAGTCGTTTTGCCGACCTGCCGAGCCCCGCTGACAAGGGCCATCTGGCGGTTTGATGACAAATGCCGGGCTAAAATCGTATCATATAAGCGTCTGCGAATCTCCATACAATACTATTATCGACAATGTCGTAAAACAGTCTATACTATTTTACGACATTATCGAAAAAAGTCGAAATATAAAGATAAATACAGTCTCTAATTAGGTGTTTTTGGAATAACTCAATCGCTTGTATCCAAAATGGACATAAAGGCATCCTGCGGAATCGTCACCTGGCCGATGGCCTTCATCCGCTTTTTGCCCTCTTTCTGCCGCTTGAGCACCTTCATTTTTCGCGTGACATCGCCGCCGTACAGCTTGGCCGTCACGTCCTTGCGGTAGGCCTTAATCGTCTCGCGGGCGATAATTTTGCCGCCGATTGCCGCCTGCAGCGGGATTTCAAACTGATGCCGCGGGATGGCCTCCTTCAGTTTCAAAAGCAGTTTGCGCCCGCGCTTCTCGGCGTTGCTCCGATGCACAATTAAACTGAGGGCCTCGATGGGAGTCTTATTTACCAGGATATCTATCTTAACCAGGTCCGACGCCTCAAAGCCCAAAAACTCATAATCCATTGTCGCGTAGCCGTGGCTGATGCCCTTGAGCTGGTCATAAAAATCATACACAATCTCCGCCAGCGGCGCTTTGTATTCGAGCATCACGCGCGTGGGACTGATGTATTCGGTCTTGACCAGTTTGCACCGCCGCTCCTCCGCCAGGCGGAGCACCCCGCCCAGCGATTCATGGCTGGTAATGATTTCCAGCCGAACCATCGGTTCGCGCAGCTCCTGAATCCGCGAACGGTCGGGCAGTTCCGCCGGACTGTCGATGCGTTTGACCTCTCCGGAGGTCAGCAGGACCTCATAACTGACCGTCGGGGCCGTCTGCACCACGTCCACATCGCTTTCCCGCTCCAGCCGCTCCTGCACAATCTCCATATGCAGCAGTCCGAGAAATCCGCAGCGAAAGCCGAACCCCAGCGCCGGTGAATTCTGCGGGGCAAACGAGAAACTCGCATCGTTCAGCGCCAGTTTTTCAAACGCCTCCCGCAGTTTCGGATAATCCGTCTCGCCGGACGGATAAAAATCGGAAAAGACCATCTGGACCGGCTTTTTATACCCCGGCAGCGGTTTTTCCGCCGGATGATGAAAATCGGTAATTGTATCGCCGATTGTCACATCGTGCAGATTCTTGATATTGGCAATTACATATCCCACTTCGCCGGTACCCAAGGCGTCCACCGGAGTCATTCGGGGCATAAACTTGCCCAGTTCGATAATCTGATACGTGCGGCCGGAACCCATCAGACGGATTTTCTGGCGTTTGTACAATCGTCCCTGAAAGACCCGCACGTAGCAAATCACGCCGCGATATTCATCCGCATGGCTGTCGAAAATCAGCGCAGCCGTCGGTTCTCCGCTTTTGTCCTCCGGCGGCGGCAGTCGCATAATAATCGCCTCCAGCAGTTCCGGAACGCCCAGCCCTGTCTTGGCGCTGACCTTCAGGCAGTCCTTGGCCGGAATCCCGAAGGCATGCTCGACTTCCTGAGCCGTTTCGTCCGGACGCGCCCCGGTCAAATCAATCTTATTAATCACGCCGAGGATTTCGCAGCCGCTTTCGACGGCCAGATAGGCATTGGCCACCGTCTGGGCCTCTACACCCTGCGAGGCATCCACCACCAGAAGGGCGCCTTCACAGGCGGTCAGCGCGCGGGACACTTCATAATGAAAATCCACATGCCCGGGCGTATCAATCAGATTCAGCATATAGGTGCGGCCCTGATACGGATACGTCATCGTCACCGCTGAGGCCTTAATCGTGATGCCCCGCTCCCGCTCCAGATCCATATCATCCAAAAACTGCTCTTTCTTCTCCCGGTCGCTGATAGCCCCGGTCAGCTCGAGCAGCCGGTCCGCCAGCGTGCTTTTGCCGTGGTCGATATGCGCAATAATCGAAAAATTCCGAATATGTTCCGTTCCCATAACAATCCCAAACCTGTCTCTTTTGAAAAAAGACTATTATATCATCTTTTGCAGCAAGAGGCAATTATCCCCAAGTTTTCTGGACAAAACCGGACCCCAGCGATACCATAACCCCGCTGTGGACGGAAAAAACCTTTTTTTCGCCTCTGGTTTTGCGACTTTTTGTTCAATGAAATCAATCTGGAAAGAACATTATCTAGGTCCCGGCGGGATAAAAGAAATGCTCACCATCGCCTTTCCGATGGTCATTTCCAGCGCCTGCGATACGATTATGATTTTCACAGACCGGCTGTTTCTGTCGCGACTGGGGCCCCACCAGATGAGCGCCGCCATGGGCGGCGGGCTGACCTGCTTTATGCTGAGCACGTTCTTTCTCGGAGTGACCGGCTATTGCACCGCTCTGACGGCACAATGCTACGGTGCAGGCAGAAAAACCGACTGCCCCGTTGTGATTACACAGGGGCTTATCATTTCCATTCTGGCCTGGCCGCTCATTCTGGCGGCACGCCCGCTTGCCTGGCAGCTTTTTGTTCTCACCAAAATCCCTCCGGAACAGCTCGGCCCCCAAACCGCTTATTTCGATATTCTCCTGTACGGTGTCCTGATTAGTCTGTTCCGGAACTGCCTGAGCAGTTTTTTCTCCGGCATCGGGAAAACCCGAACCGTGATGGTCTCTGCCATTGTTTCGACCGTATCGAATATCTTCATCAACTATATCCTGATTTTCGGCCATCTCGGCTTTCCGGCCCTCGGAATCCGCGGGGCGGCCTACGGTACGATTCTCGGCGGCTTTCTGGGTCTGCTTGTGCTGGCCGCCGTTTACCTCCTGAGTCCCGAACAGTACAAATTCGCCGTCGCCCGCTCCTTCCGTTATGACGGTATGCTGATGAAAAAACTCTGGCGATTCGGCACCCCTGCGGGCATCGAATTCTTCCTCAACATGCTGGCCTTTACTCTGCTCATCCTCAACTTCCACGCCTGCGGCCTCCAGACCGCAACCGCCGTAACCATCGTTTTCAACTGGGATTTGGTCTCTTTTATCCCGCTGGTAGGGATTCACGTCGGGGTGACCAGTCTGGTCGGACGCTATATGGGCGGCTCCGAACCGGATACCGCCGATCGGGCCACTTTTTCCGGACTGAAACTGGCCTGGGCCTATTCCTTCTGCACCATGCTCACATTTGCCCTTCTCCCGCACCCTCTCGTCGAGGTCTTTCGTCCTCCTCAGGAGGATGTCGTCTTTGCCGCTGCTCGTCCCGAAGCTGTCTTTATGCTGCGAATGGCCGCCCTGTATGTGATGGCGGACGCCACGATGCTGGTCTTCAGCGGAGCCCTGCGCGGCGCCGGTGATACATTCTGGGCTATGGCTATCTCCGTCAGCATGCACTGGACGCTGGTTATCGGGCAGCTCTTTCTTCTGAAAATCGCCCAGCTTTCTCCCCGATGGACCTGGGGATTTTTGTGCCTGACGCTTCTGGCCTTCAGCGGGCTGATTTATCTGCGATACCGAACCGGACGGTGGCGAACGATCCAAATCCTCGACCGGATTCCTTCTCCGCCTCCGCTCGAGGTTCTGCATGAAATCAAAGACTTGTAAAAGGCTCGGTTTATTGAGACGCTTGTTCCGAACGAAGAATCTCAATCCGCTCCGCCACCCACTTTCCCCCCGAGGCATTGTTCTGCTGCAACGGACCATACCACCACCACCGCACCCGCCCTTTTTTATCAACCAAATAAAGACTCGGCAGCACCGGATTGGCCCACGCCCGGACCGTCAGCCGTTTGGCATCCAGCGCCACCGGAAAAGTCAATCCTTCTTTCTGGACCCAGGAAGCCGGTTCTATTCCGTCCTTTTGAGCCTGCAGCGGCGGCACCAAAATCCCAATCAGAGCCACGTCCTGAGGATCGTATTGTCTGGCCCAGAGCTTGTACGCTGCCAAATCCTCTGCGGAAGACTGCTCGGGCGAACAGAAAATCACAATCACCACGCGTCCGCTCAGCTGCTTGAATGTCAGAGGTTTCCCGTTGAACCAGCCGGTCAGGCCCTCTAACTCCGGGGCCTGAAACGACAGCGGCTGCGTCTGGGAAAAATCAAACGGGGCTCCGAGCATTTCATTCCAAATCACAACCTGCCCTTCAGAAAGCACCCGCAGAAACTGATTCATAAACCGGACCCGCAGCTGCTCCATCTGCTCCTGCAGTTCGTTCTGCCGCCCGCTTTCCTCCAGACGAGTCCGCAGCTGCTCCTGATTGCGGAGAAACTGGCGATGCAGGGTCTGCATCCGATTTTTCTGTTCCTCCGTCAGACGCAGATAGGCCGCCGGCGCCGGACGAAACATCGCATACACCCCCTCAAACTGAAACCCCAGCTCCTGCAGCCGAAGCCGCTGAGGGGGCTGGAGAATGTCATCCGTTTCCTTCATCAGTTCCACCACGGCGCGGACATGTTCAATCATCTCCGGCTCTGTCGGATTGGGCGGCTGGTCTCGAAGAACAAACAGATGCGCATCCATCCGATTACACAGTGCATCCAGACGGGCGGTCTGCTCGGCTGTCAGTTTCAGCTCCTTCCGCACAGCCGGGTCGCGAATCAGATACGGCAGCGGCGTCAGAGCCGGCGGCACATAATCCTTCTCCTGAGCCGAATAAGCTGTCGGCTGAAAGAAAACGGCCAATCCCGCTATCACCAACAGCACCTGTGCTTTTTTCATAACCTTTCCGACTCCTGCCTGTCTCATTGTCCCAAAAGCCCCTCCAGCAGATAGTCCAGACACAGCTGCGACCAGGTTTCCATGCTGTCCCGCAGCGCCCGAAGCGTCTCCGGCGGCAGAAACTCCATCTGCGTAATCATCTGCTCCCGACGGCGGACCGCCGGTGCCTCCAGCTCCCACAAGTGCACAATCCCAAGATGCACACGGCCGACTTCGTTGGAATCGTCATTCAAAAGACCGATGATCGTCTCTTTATACGGTGATTCCACATGCACCTCCTCGGCCACCTCCCGATGCACCGCATTCAGATAGGTCTCGTACGGCGAAAACAACTCCATATCATCCGTCGGATTGATATGTCCGCCGATGCCGATGGAGCGTTTCTCGACCAGACGCGTTTCCCCCGCCCGCTTGCCGCGAACATAGGTCAAATAGCGCCCGCCGGAACGCATCACCACATAGGGAATAAGCTGTTTATAAGAAGGGTCTTTTTCCGCGTCGCGGCGAACCAGATACCGTCCGACCCCCGGGGCAAACAAAGTCGGCAGATACCGCTTCACATCCGGCATAACCCCCTGAAAAAGACCCGCTTTCTCCAGTTGTCCTCGCTCAATTACCAATACCTGTTCGTCTTGTGCCACACCAGCGCTCCGATAAAAAATTTGCTGAAGCGTAGTCCAAACGGACCCCCCTGTCAAGAAAGCACCTGCCCGTTCCGCGAAAACGAGGTTCCGGGGCCGCTGGAATACGATTGACATTCCCGCTCCATTTTGATATAAACTGTTTTATGAAAACATGATAAATGGGGGTATGGAATCCGATAAAAAGCATTCTTTACACACAAAGAGGTCGCTAATGACTTTCGGCAAGTTTTCTCTGAGAGTGCTGTTTCTGTGCACGTGTCTTGTCAGTTCGATAAAGGCAGACATCACCTATACCTTTAACTTAAGCGGTGTCGATGCCGGCATCCGCAGCCAGATTGAAGCCGCCGTGACAGAGGCCGTCGCCCTTTACAACAAACACGGTTCCTTCAGCAAACACCTGAATATCTACTACAATGCCGGGGTTCCTACCGCCCAAGCCAACTTCGACGGCGTGATTACCTTCGGCGGCTCCCGCAATACCCGCGTCGCCCTCCATGAAATCTCCCATACCCTGGGCGTCGGCACCATTTCCGCCTGGAGTGCGAATTTATCCGGCGGGGTCTGGAACGGTGCTCACGCTTCTCGGCAAATCCGCCTCTTTGACGGCAGCAGCGCTGTGCTCAACGGCGACAGCCAGCATTATTGGCCGTACGGTCTGAATTACGACAGCGAGGACGGTTTTGCCAATCGAATCCGCCACATTCGAATGGACGCCGCTTTGATCGCGGATATGGGATTCCTTTCCTTTGTTCAGGAACCCGCCGGACAGGTTGCTGCGCTGGGGGAAACGGCCGTCTTCCGCGTTCAGGCCCCGCGTGCCGTCAGCTATGCCTGGTACAAGCAGGGAACCCCGACCCCGCTGACCAACGGCGGGCGGATTTCCGGAGCCAATACCGATACGCTCCAAATCACCGATGTGCAGGCATCCGATCAGGGGGATTACTATTGTGTCGCATCCGGCACCCTCACCTCCCGTCCGGCCCGCCTGCTGATTCAGCAATTTACAGGGCACTGGGCGTTTGAAAACAACTGCAGCGACAGCATCGGCACCAATCACGGCACCCCCAGCGGCAGTCCTGTTTACACAGCCGGACGCATCGGACAAGCCATTGTGCTGGACAGTGTGGATGATTTTGTGACCCTGCCGGCCGGCGTGGCGGACGCCCGCGATATGACCGTCGCCGCGTGGGTCTATTGGAACGGCGGCAATCAATGGCAGCGGATTTTCGACTTCGGCACCAGCACGGCCCAATATCTCTTCCTGACGCCGCGCTCCGGCAGCAACACCCTCCGCTTTGCCGTCAAAAACGGCGGCAGCGAGCAGATTGTCGAGACGTCCCAGCTGCCGACCGCTCAGTGGACGCACCTGGCCGTCGTGCTTCGGGAAAATACCGCCACCCTCTATGTAAACGGCAGAGCCGTCGCCTCCTCCGCATCGATTACGCTGGACCCGATCGACTTTTCCCCCAACCTGAACTACATCGGCAAAAGCCAGTTCAGCGCCGACCCGCTGTTCAGCGGCCGCATTGACGATTTCCGCCTCTACAGTTATGCGCTTTCCGGTGCGGAAGTCTGGACTCTCTGGGGCGGCAGCACAAACAATCCGCCGATGTTCGCCGGCGACCCAATCATCCTGCCGGATGCCGCCGAAGGCATCGCCTATACCGGACAGACTCTGGCGGCCTTTGCGTCTGATGAGGACAATGACTCTCTGACGTTCAGCAAAATCGGCGGTCCCGCCTGGCTGACGGTTGCCTCCAACGGTGCCCTGTCCGGCACACCGTCGGCCTCCGATGCAGGTGATAATGCGTTCGTGGTTCGCATCACCGACCCCTCCGGCGCCAGTGACCAGACCACCATTCGCATCCGGGTGTACAGCAATCATCTGTCCGCCCATTACCGCTTCGAAAACAATACGCAGGACAGCTTCGGGACCTTCCACGCCGCCGCCTCCGGCAGTCCAGCCTATACAAACGGCCGCCTCGGACAATGCCTCGTGCTGGACGGCGTCGATGACTTTCTGACGCTGCCGGCCGCTCTGGCCAATACGGAAGACATCACGATTGCCGCCTGGGTTTATTGGACCGGCGGGAATCAATGGCAGCGCATCTTCGACTTCGGCACCGGAACCGGTACGTATATGTTCCTGACGCCGCGCTCCGGCGGCAACACACTCCGCTTTGCCGCTACGACGGGGGGCAACTCACTCGAGCAGCGGATTGACGCCGCCCAGTTAGCGGCCAATCAATGGGTGCATCTGGCCGTCACGCTGAAAGGAAACACCGGAACACTTTATGTCAACGGTTCGCCGGCGGCGACAAATGTCGGCTTTACGCTGAATCCCTCCGACCTGAAAGCCGCCCTTCTGTACGTCGGCAAAAGCCAGTTCAGCGCCGACCCGCTCTTCCAGGGCCGCATCGATGACCTGCGAATCTACCCCTACGCCTTGTCGGCCGCCGCCGTGGCGAATCTGGCCAAACAAACGATGGGATTGCCGGACCTGAATGCTCTGGCCGCCTGGTGGCTGTCAACCCCGCCGTTCTGCAACGCCCAGCCCGACTGCCTGAGCCGCGATTTGAGCGGAGACGGCGGCATTACGCTCAGCGATTTGGCGGAACTGGCCCAGCGATGGCTTTAATCAGCGAACGTCCTAACGAAGCATTTTTCGAAGAATCGCCAGCAGCGTCGAGGGCTCCAGATACGTTTTGTCCAGACGCAGATAGACTGTCTTCGGGTCGGTAATGGTCACCCGTCCGGGAGCCCGAGCGAACAAATCCGCCGGCTTGGCGTCATCGGAAAACCGAAAGATCAGGTCGGACTCCTGCAGCAGAATGCTTTTGAGTCCGTGCCGCTGCGCCAGGATTCGAATCTCCGCTGACTCGAGCACCTGCTGAACCTTGGTTGGAATCGGCCCGAAGATATCCCGCAGTTCCTCCCGAAGCCGCTCGATATCCTCCGGCGTACAGGCCTGGCCGAGCCGGCGATAGACCTCCATCCGCTGCCGGTCAGAAGCGATATATGACTTGGGAATCACCGGTGCAAATCCCAAATCCATCACCGTTTGGGGCGGCTGAACGATCGGTTCATTCTTGAGCCGCCGGACCGCATCCGCCAGCAGCCGACAATACATCTCATAGCCGACCGTATGAATATGACCGGACTGCTCCGGCCCAAGCAGATTGCCCGCCCCTCGTATCTCCAAATCCCGCAGGGCAATCCGAAAGCCGGCCCCCAGCTGCGAAAAATCCTCAATGGCTTTCAGCCGCCGAGCCGCCAGCGGGCTGATTGGACGGTTTTCCGGCAAAAGCAGATAGGCATACGCCCGGTGCTTGTAGCGTCCGACCCGTCCCCGCAATTGATGCAGCTGCGCCAGACCGAAACGGTCCGCATCCCGGACAATCAGCGTGTTGGCATTTGGAATGTCCAGCCCGGCTTCGATAATCGTTGAGCACACCAGCACCTGCGTCCGGCCGGTTACAAACCGAATCATCGCATCTTCCAGATGATGCTTGGACATCTGCCCGTGCACAATATCGACTGTTATTTTCGGGTCGTTCAGAATCGCCCGCACCCGCGCCGCCTCCTGTTCAATCGTCTGCACCCGGTTGTACAGGTAAAAAACCTGCCCGTCCCGTGCAATTTCAAACAGAATCGCCTTGCGGATGGTTTCCGGGTCAAAGCGGCACACATGTGTGACGACACTGCGCCGATCCAGCGGGGGCGTCGCCAGCGAGCTGATATCCCGCAGACCCAGCAGGGACATATGCAGCGTGCGCGGAATCGGCGTGGCCGTCAGCGTCAGAATGTCCACATTCACCCGAAACCGTTTAAGCCGCTCTTTGTGCTCGACGCCGAACCGCTGCTCTTCATCAATAATCAGCAGCCCGAGGTCGTGAAACCCTACATCATCAGACAGAAGCCGATGCGTCCCAATCAGAATATCCAGCCGCCCCTGCCGTGCATCCGACAGAATCTGCCGAACCTGGGCCGGCGGGGTAAACCGATTCAGCACCGCAATGCTCACAGGAAAATCCGCAAACCGCTCGGCAAACGTCCGGCCGTGCTGCACCGACAGCACCGTCGTCGGCACCAGCACCGCCACCTGCTTGCCCGCACAAACCGCCTTAAACGCCGCCCGCATCGCCAGTTCCGTCTTGCCGTAGCCGACATCCCCGCACAGCAGGCGGTCCATCGGAACCGGCGCTTCCATATCCCGCTTGATTTCCTCCGCTGCCTTCAGCTGGTCCGGCGTTTCCTCATAAGCAAACGCCTCCTCAAACTCCTTCTGCCAGTGCGTATCGGGGCCGAAGGCAAATCCGCCCATCTGCTGCCGCTGCGCCTGAATCTGGAGCAGCTCCTCCGCCAGCTCCTGGACATGCTGGGCCACGCGCTGTTTCTGCTGCTCCCATTTCTTGGTGCCGATTTTGGACAGGGGCGGACGCGTGGGCATCGTCCCGACAAACTTGTGCACCAGATGAATCTGCGAAACCGGCACGTGAATCTTGACCTTGTCGGCGTACTCGAGCGTCAGATACTCCTGCATCTGCCCGTGCATCGGAATCGACTCCATCCCCACATACTTGCCGATGCCGTAGGACACATGCACGACAATATCGCCTTTGGTCAAATCCAGCAGACTGTCCACAGGCGAAGCCGTTCGTATCGCCCGGACACGCCGGCGCATCAGAGAGCGGCCGAACAGCTCATGATGCGATACGACAATCACATTCAGGGACCGGATGCAGAAGCCCTGATGAACCGTCCCCAGCTCCAGATGAAAAGACGAAGGAATGGTCCGGCCTTCTTCCTGAAGAATCTCTTTGGTCCGCTGAATCTCCGCGTGATTCTCACAATACAGAAACACGTCATAGTCCCGCGCTTTCTCCAGCAGCGCCGCTAAGGTCTGTTTGTGGTCTTTCCAGGTGCCCGCCTGCCGATGCTCCAGCTCCTGAATGCTGCCGACATTCAGCCGCAGGGCCTCCGCCCCGCCCCCGAAGCGGCTGATTTCCACCGCCGAAAATCTTTGGACTGCTCGATAAATCGATTCCCAGGGATAGAATCCCCGCGGGTCATCCAGGCGAGATAGAAAGACCTCCGCCACCTCCGCCAGTTCCAGCGGTTCTTCGAGGAAAACAATCGTCTCCTCCGGAAGGAGATTGAAGAAGAGCTCGGATTGTTCAAAAACCTGCTGAGCGGGCGGATTGACAATCTGAACCCATTTCAGGGAGCGTCCGGAACGCTGCGTATCCAAATCAATCGTGCGGATGCTCTCGATTTTATCGCCGAAGAACTCGATTCGAATCGGCTCGGCGGCCGAGGCCTCCTGCGACTGCTCGCTGACGGCCGCGGCGGCGTAAATATCCAGAATCCCGCCGCGTCGGGCAAACTGGCCGGGAATATCCACCTGCTCGACCGGCTCAAATCCCCACTCGAGCAGCTTTGCAACCAGGTTCTCCATATCATACGCATTCCCCACCTGAAGCGTCAGACCGCCCCCCAGCAGACTGTCTGCCGAGGGAACCGGCTGCATCAGCGCCTGAATGGAGGCGCTCATCAGAAACGGCCGAATCGAACCGCTGCGCTGCCGACGGGCCAGATTCAGAGCAATACGGACCCGCTGCGAGCCGATTTCATCCGCTGCATCCAAAGCCGCCTGCGGACTTTCCCAGACCGGCAGGGTCTCCGCCGCCCGGCCGCTGAACACCTCCAGGTCATCCCCCGCATCATCCGCATCGTCGATATGGGCGCTGACAAACAGGACGGGCCGCTGCAGTCTCTGATAGACATAGGCGGCCAGAAGGCGCGCAAAAGAACCCCACGTCCCCTCGACCGCAATCGGGGGGGCCGATGAGTTTCTGCCCCGCAGCCGCTCAAGCAGCTGCCGAACCGTCTTGTCTCTGCCTAAATCCATCGATTGATGAGTGCCGGAACAAGAGCCGCCTCTCATTCAGGCAGTCACCAACACCACAATCTATCCGAAAAGAATATACGCAGGAATCCGGCGATGTTCCATTGAAAGCGCTCATCTTTACAGCCGCCGAATCACTCCAACGACCACTCCTTCGACGCGGCAGTCTCTCGAATAAATCGGTTCAAAGGCATCGTTTTCCGCGTTCAGCCGCACGGCGGAGGGCTCGAGGAAAAAACGCTTCAGGACCGCCCGCTCGCCGTCAACCAGGGCCGCAACCACCTGACCGTTTTCCGCGACAGGCTGCCGGCGGCAAATCACATAATCTCCATCCTGAATGCCGGCATTAACCATGCTCGAGCCCTTCACCCGCAGGGCAAACAAGTCCTCCGTTCTGCCGAACAATTCCTTCAGGCTCAGCCGGTCATTCTGTTCGTTCGGTTCAATTCCGTATCCGGCGCAGACCGCCCCTGCCAGAGGAATCGAAGACGGCTCATCGAGGCATTGCCCGGGCGCGGCTTCCGCCGTTTCAGGCCGCCGAGTTCGAGCAAGAAGCTGCCGGCCCCGTTCGGTCAAGCGTAAAGAGCGTGCCTTCCCGGCGGCGGTTCGAACGATGAGTTTGGCGGCGGCGAGGGCTGCCAGATGCTCGTGAACGGTTGGCCGGCTTGCGCGGAGTTTTTCGGACAACTCCGCAATCGTCGCCGAATAACCATGCCTGTCCTGAAACTCCGCCGCCGCTCGAAGCACTTCGATCTGCCGGGGAGTAATCCCAGACATCTCCATTCTGCTCATCGCAAATTGTCTCCTCAACTTTGCATCCGGACTCCTGCACGTCCGCCGCCAGCGGCGAAACGGACAGCTTTACCTCCTCGGCCAGCTCCTCCATCAATTTGCCCTCCAGCGGGGAGCCGAGCAGACGGTTCAGCACAGCCAGAACCTTCCCAAGCGGGTTCGTCACGATTTCTGATTCGGGTGCCGTCGGGACGGAAGGAGCGGGCCACTCTACAACAAAATCGCCGCCCGGTCCGAATTTGCACACAGGAATCTGCGAATCGTCAAATCGGTTGACTTCCATGTCCTGCTTCTCCTAACCAAATCTGTTCAGGTCTGCTTTATATCGGCAAAAGGCGGCTCCAAACCCGAACAAAAACCGAACAATCGAAAAAAAACGTCTTAACTGCCTGTGGAAGTACCGGTTAGGGAAAAAGAAAATTTCTGCTGCAGATTCCGGAAACAAAAAAACCGCCCGTACTTCGCAGAAGGAGGAGGAAGTCGGTGAACTTCCCAGGGCTACTTGAACGTACGGGCGACAGAAGGAGCTTTCGTAATTTCTGACCGCAAATGAACAAACACTGTAAAAGAACACATATTACTTATCTTACTATAAAAACTTTGTCAAGCCCTTGCAAGAAAAAAAGTGAAAAAATCACAAAAAACAAAAACACTCCATAAATATACTGATAAAGGAAAGAGGAAAACAACGATTTCTATCCATTTTATGCTCGTTCTCGGGACAACGTAAAGCCCATATTTACAGATAGTTATAAAAATAGGCAATTTGCATGCATTCCGCTTCTCTTCTACCGAACTCGTACCAACAAACTTTTGTCCACAAGACTTTCCCCCAGATGCTTGGTCAATTCCAAAATATATCGCTGACCATCCTGCCAATATCCGGCTGTCGGGCGAATTTGTCCGCAAATCTCCGAAAAATAAGCATTTAGATTGCCCATCAACAGTTCCCGAACCAGCTTGGCCGCCATCGAAGCCAGACTGACCGGCAGATATTTTTCATCCGCCCCGGCCGTAAAATGCAGCCGCATCGTCCCTTCCTCCGACCGAAGCTGATAACTGCTCAGCTCGTCGCTCTCCTTCAGAATGGTTAATTCCATCTGCGGAAACATTCGCTGAAGCTCCGAGCGGTACCGCAGACGTCCGCCCTGCCGGTCAATCAGAAACTGAACGACCTTGCCGGAGGAACGGCTTTTTTGAAACACTGTGTCAATCAGACAGCACAGCTGACCAAACAGAATGCGGGCCTTGTTTTTGACCAAACCGATTTGGCGGTTGTATTCAGCCACCTCCAGGCACCGCGCCTGCAGAAAACAGAACCGCATCCCCTGCTCCTCGAGAACCCGCCGGAACAGCCCGCCGGCAATTCGAATATCCGCCGGATCAACGGATAACTTCTCCGTCGGCCTCGTGTGCCAGGGATAATGACCTCGCTGGTGGGCAAAATCGGGACAGAGAACGTTCAGAACCTCTTCCGTCGTCTGGGGAACGGTTTCGAGTCCGCCTGCCAGCAGGGAGGCCAGCACGCTTCGCTGGAGGTCCTTGAGCCCCGCATGGCGGGAATAGACCTTTTTGCTGTCGTTGATGAGGAGCCGACCCCGGCGGCCTTTCTTCTGCCGGCAGACGGCTTGCTCGAGCACCTTCCACAAATCCGCCCGCAGCAGCGAATCGGGGACTTCAAAGACCGCCGTCGCCGCCACCAGCGGCCCCAGCAGCGGCCCGTAGCCGGCTTCATCCATTCCCGCAAGAAAGGCCATCATCACTCCCCGTCTTTTTTTGAGGCAGTATAATCCCGCCGCAGGAAAAAGCAAGAAAGGACAGCTGTCCCTGCCCCGGCTCAGTCCCGCAGGCGGATTCAGCAAGTTTTTTAACCACGGATGGACACGGATTGGGGAAATAGCCCCGGGCGCGAGCCCGGGGAAGATGGGGATGGGATTATCATTCTCTTTTTCCCCGCCCTTGCGGGCGGGGCTATTCTATGCTGCCTGCTTTCGTCCTTCACTCGGAAGCTTCGGAGAATAGAGCGGAGGAATGACTGGACTCCCGCCTTCGCGGGAGTGACAGGAACTTCGCAGGAATGAGAAATTCGCCGGAATGATAAAAGGTTTTGTTAGATTCTAAAAGGCTAACCGAAGAAAACTTGAATGGTGAGAAAGAAAAAAAGCGGGGGCCAATAAGAACAGAGACTTCTAACCTTCTGTTCCGGGGTCGGTGGCCCCCGCATAGAACGCCCCAGCAATTTTTTCTGATTTGATTTTACCATTTCCAAAACCCGCATTCAATCAGAATCTTTATTGATAAGAGCACCACAAAAGCAACACCGAAAAGAATCAAAGGTTCCCTTTTGTTTTACCGGCGGAGGCCGCTGCCTTTGAACCGCTGACCAAATCCGAATCATCCCGAGCTTCATATCTTCTTACCCCCATTGCAGGATTCATCATCTATGATAAGCGTGATTATATCCGGAGCGGCCTTGTATTTCAAGAAGTTTTTAAGATATTGTAAAGTTTTTTCATTTCTGGCACAAAATCGCTTAATATTTCATTAAAACACGAAATTTATCGGACATTTCATCGGGCAGGAATTGATTTTTTTGAATTCTTTTTTAAGGGCCGAATACGGCTTTTCTCTTTTCCGAAAAACGCATTGCCGCTATGTTCAGGAAGCCGGAGGTTTTTCGTGCTGAAACGGATGCAAATCAAACTGGAAGGGGTTGTGCAGGGGGTGGGGGCACGGCCGTTCTTTTACCGCCAAGCCAAACAGCTGGGGCTGACGGGGTTTGTCCTGAACGACCGGGCGGGAATCACGCTGGAGGTTCAGGGGCCGCCGGAGAAGCTCGAAACCCTGCTTGGCTGGCTGGAGAATCCTTCTTTGTGTCCCGATTGGCCGCCTCTGATGCAGCTCGAAAGCACGCAGATTGCTCCCCTGGCCCCGGTTGAGACGGAGGCGGATTTTCTGATTCTGCCCAGCCGCACGGAGGGGACGCCGCAGTGTCAAATCACACCGGATACGGCGGTGTGCTCCCAGTGCCTTCAGGAACTGTTCAACCCGTCGGATTTCCGCTATCGCTATCCGTTTATCACCTGCACCCAGTGCGGACCCCGTTATACACTGATTAAAGAGGTCCCGTATGACCGTCCGCAGACGACGATGGACCGCTTTGCGATGTGCCCGCGCTGCCGGAGCCAGTACGAGGATATGACGGACCGTCGGTTTCACGCCCAGCCGGTCGCCTGTGCGGCTTGCGGGCCGTCGCTGGAGCTGACCGACAGCCGAGGGCAGATACTCTGCCGCGAATCGGATGCGGCGATTCGGCAGGCGGCGGACATTCTCCGCAGCGGCGGGATTGTCGCCGTCAAAGGCATCGGCGGGTTTCACCTGGCGGTCGATGCGTCCAATGAAGATGCCGTCCGGCGGCTGCGGCAGCGAAAACGCCGTCAGGCCAAGCCCTTTGCGGTAATGGTGCGTTCGCTCCAAGAGGCCCGGCTCTGCGCCCAAATCAGCGGCCAGGCCGCCCGGCTCCTGAGCAGCCCGCAGGCGCCGATTGTGCTGCTGCCCAAACAAAATCCAAACCCGCTGGCACCGTCGATTGCGGCAGGGACGAATACCTTCGGGCTGATGCTGCCGTATGCACCGGTGCATCATCTTTTATTTGCGGAGGAGGGGATTCGCCGGCTGGTGATGACCAGCGCCAACTTCAGCGAAGAGCCGCTGCTTTACGAAAATCAGCAGGCCCTGACGGAGCTGGCAGAGGTCGCGGATGCCTTTCTGCTGCACAATCGTGATATTTTTCGGCCCATTGATGATTCAGTGCTGCACTGGGTGGACGGCGGGCCGGCTTTTCTGCGGCGGGCCCGCGGCTATGTGCCGACGCCGCTGCGGCGGATTCGTCCGGCGAAAGCGGAAATCTTCGCCGCCGGTGCGGACTTGAAGAATACCTTCTGCTTTGTCAAGGGCAACCAGTATCTGCTCAGTGAACACATCGGCGATTTGGCGGAGGGCAAGTCGTATCGGCACTACCTCCGGGCGGTTCAGCAGCTGCAGTCGCTCTTTGAGGCGGAGCCGAAGGTCGTCGTCTGCGACCTGCATCCGGGGTATCTGTCATCTCAGTTCGCCCGCTCGCTGGCGGCGGAGCGGTTCTTTGCGGTGCAGCATCACTGGGCGCACATCGCCTCTGTGCTGGCGGAATATCAGCTGGAGATTGACGAGCGGGTCATCGGGCTGGCCGCCGACGGCACGGGCTACGGCACGGACGGCGCGGTCTGGGGGTGCGAGTGCCTGATTGCCTCGCAGATTCAGTTCGAGCGGTTCGCCCACGCGGCTTATTTCCCGCTGGCGGGCGGGGATGCGGCGGCACGTCAGGCCGTTCGGCCGCTGCTGGGGCTGCTGGGACCGCAGATTCCGCCCCAATTTGACCCCATCTTAGAGCGGCTGGAGCCGGACCGGAAAAAACTGGACATGCTGGCCGCACAGATTCAAAAAGGAGTTCAAGCCGTGCCGACGTCCAGTCTGGGCCGACTGTTTGATGCAGCGGCGGCCTTGGTCGGCTTGGGGACAGTAAATACCTTTGAGGCCCAGCTGCCGATGGCCCTGGAGGCAGCCGCCGACCCAACGGAAACAGGCGTTTATACCGTTCAGTTCGACAGCACGCCCGAGCCGCCGCTGATATGGAATCCGAAGCCGATATTTCTCGAAATGGCAGAGGATGCGGCGAGGGGAAAGCCTGTTTCGATTTTGGCCGCTCGATTTCACAACACCGTCGCCGCCGCCCTGCTCCAGACAGCCCGAAAGGCACGCGAGCAGACAGGACTGCAAACAATCGCACTCAGCGGCGGGGTGTTCTGCAATCGTTTTTTGGCCGAGCGGCTCATTCAATCCCTGAAACGTGACGGGTTTTGTGTACTCTGGAAGCGTAAAGTTCCCGCCAATGACGGCGGAATCGCCCTCGGCCAGGCCGCCATCGCGGCGGCGATAATCGAATCCGAATCCTGACGGCTTTCACTTTCCCGCCGGTCCTGCCTGACTGCAGCCAATCTTATTTTCCCGCCAGCCAGTGTTGAGCCAGGATCCCGAAATCATCCAGGTCCACGTCGCAGTCTCCGTCGAGATCGCCCAGATAGAGCCAGGCAAGCTCATACGCTCCTCGATCCGCCAGGACGGAACCGCTGCAGTCGCCGTCGGCAAAGCGGCTGCGGCCGTCCAGAGTGAAGGGAACCGGCTCATTGACATCGCCGTCTTTGTCCAAATCCCTCGTATCCGCCGCCGTTTGAACACTGCTGCCGGTATCCATACAGGGTGACCCTTTGGCCAGGTACAGGTCGCCGTAATCATCGTTGGAATTGCCCCATCCGTCGCCGCCGTCATTGGGGTTTCGGGTAAACAGCGGGTTGTCATCAATATTGTCATTGGCGGTCCCGCCGTAGGGAACGCTGCCGTCATCCGGGTCGGCATCCTGAATGCAGCTGTAGAGGACAGTGGGCACAGTGGTCGGGTCATCGTAAATCTGGGCATTTTTCACGATACCGCTGCTGTCCTGATTGCCCCAGAAGATGCAATTGGCAATGGTTACATCTTTCTGGGCGGCTGCAGTCGAATAATTGTACATTCCGCCGCCGAAATGCCCGGCGACATTGTCGGCAAATGTGCAGTTGCGGTAGGCCATATTGCTGTCATAGTTCCAGACCGCACCGCCGTTTCCGCTGCCTGCATTGGCGGCCCGATTCCCCACAAACAGGCAGTTGGTAACCTGCCCGCTGCCGCCCTGATTGCGGAACGCTCCGCCATAATAGGTTGTGACCCGATTGCCCAGGAAAGTACAGTTAATCAAATCGATTATACTGGAAATGTTGAAAACGGCCCCACCGGATTCTTCGGCAGCGTTTCGGATAAACCGGCAGCCAATCACAATGGCGGTGCTGCCGTCGGTATTGTCCAGCGCCGCCCCAACGACCCCCGCCGTATTCTCAAGAAACAGACAATCCTGAACCCATATCTGGCTGCCGGACCCGTAATTCCACATCGCCCCGCCGTAGTTAGCATAATTTTCTGTGAAGATGCAGTTTTCGTATCGTGCAGTGCTGGTATGATTGCTTGCGCCTCCGCCGTAATAGTCTGCGTGATTGCTGCGGAACAAACAATTGCGGATTGTCGGGCTGCCGGAGTTGTTGAGGATGCCGGCTCCGCTGTTTTCAGCATAACCGAGCGTGATAGTGAACCCATCGAGGACGACAGTTGAATCGACTCCGCTTCCGGTCACAACACGCCGGCTGTTATCGGTATTTACGCCGACTGTGCCGATATCTCCGCTTAAAATCGTTTCATGCGCCCGGACATCCCGATCGGACCAGCGATTGGTGCCGCCGGCGGGAAAGCCGCCGTAGATTTCAACACCGGAAATCAGCTGAAACGTCGCATTGCGATTGCCGGTACCGGAAGGATTTGCTGTGTTCCGATCCGGCTTATAGACGCCCTCGGCAACCAGAATCCGGTCGCCGCTGACCGCAACGGCCAGGGCGTCCTGCAGGTAATTGAAGGCATCCGTCCAGTTGGCCCCGTTGTTGCGGCCGGATGCCCCGGCATCCACAAAATAAAGGTTGCCGGTTCCGCCGAACGGCACAAAATGAATGCCCCATCTGTTGCCGCATATCGAGGCGCCGTCCACAGAGGTCCCCGTGGTGACGGTCCGTTCGCTGAAAGAGTAATCGGGATTGGGGACACTGACTGTATAAGCGGAAGCGGAAGGAAGATTGGCGATGGCGTAGATTCCCCGACCGTCGGTGACGGCCTGGTACAGTTCGCCGGTGCTTTTGCGGGCTGTCACGGTTTGTCCGGCCAGGGGGATGCCGTAGGCATCCATTACACGGCCGCTGATAATCTCTCCGCTCTGAGCAATGAAGACATTAAAGACCGTCTCGAAAACCGACGTATATCCGGCGGGCATATCCGCATAGAAATTATACCAGGCATCTTCCAGCCCCTCCCACCCCATATTGATGTGGTGATACATCGTCCCCAAATGATATCCATATCCATCCACGACTACCGCATGCTCCGGCTTGGTTCCCTGAAGCCCTACAATGACCGGATGTGCATAATCCAGATTGGGATTGAGCATAACCACCAGTGCCGACAGGGTCGGATTTTTTCCCCAAATCGAATTCAGATAGCAGAACTGATTGACCAGAGACTGATCAGCCGTGCTTAAAAAAGCATAGGAACCTCCCGCTGTATAGCTCATATTCACCGAGATGCCTGCATCAAATGTCAGAGCCCCGATGGCCTGGCGCTCCGCCAGAGAGGTTGAGCAATCGGGCTGATAGACCATCAGGTTCCATTGATACGGTCCGCCCGCCCCATCACCGCCGCGAATCGGTACATTCAGCACAGGCAAACCGTCCACTGTAATGTTGTACGTTGTCCCGGCAACCGGATTGGCCGGATAGGAATGATACCGCATCAGCTGGGCCATCGCCGTCGCCACACAGCCGCATGGATAATTCGTCGGGTCACCGTCCGGCTTAACGGGCGGAAGAGGCGGTGTATAGTAATTATAACAGGCCAGCGCAGGGCTGCTGCAGCAGGTGGTTTGCCCCCACCGAGACTGCACAAGAATGTCCACGCGCGGCTCCGAAATGCCCGGCTGTCCGCTGAGCACGCCGATTCCCTGTTCGGCAGCAGCCCCCGCCTCGAGCAGACGAGTCCACTGCGCCTGTGCCTCGACAATTCCGCGGTGCGTTTGATGCTCCGGACGACGAATCGTTCTGACACGCTCCGCAAAATCAAACTGCAGGAACGCCGCAAGAGGACAACCACTCGAGGACGAGAACGTTCCGGTCTGAGCAAACGCGACAACAGGAGACAGCCCATCATCCCCCGAAACAATCAGAAAGCCGCTCGGCTCCAGCTGAATCACATGATACAGCGGTTGTCCATCGGTATCGGCAACCGTTTGGACAGTCTGGATATGCCGGCTGAGTGGCATCCCCAGCGGGTGCGGCTCCGCCGAAAGCCAGCCTGAGGCACACTGCCGGGCCTGATAGACGGAGGTCGGCACACCAAAGACAGGGAGAATCAGGACAAAAGGAACAATTCCGCACAAAACAAAAACACGGCTCGTTCTCATACCCACAACCTCCTCTTAAAAAAAATGTTCCTTAAAAGAACAGATGAAATCAAAAAGACAGATGCGTGAAAAGAACCACAGAAGGCCCGGCGAGGATGTTTGTTTCTCCTTGAATACCATCCATAATCCTATAATAAGCGATTGGCTTTGTCAAGAAAATTTTTGTCTTCATTCCTCAGCCCAACCGACCCCTCTCCGGACGCACCCGACGTCTGCCCTTCTGTTTTTTAATTTCTCGTTTGAATAAAAGGATTTAGAGCGTATATACTCTGTCGAGAATCCAAAAACAGCACTACAATCTGCTGCAAGAGATAAGAATATATGTGTTTAGCCGTACCGGCCAGAATCGTTGAGATGGAAGGCGACCGGGCCGTCGTGGATGCGATGGGCACACGCTGGGCAATCCGCACCACACTGACGCCGGAGGTGGGATTGGGCGACATCGTCCTGGTTCACGCCGGCTATGCCATTACCAAGGTGGAAGAAGAAGAGGCCCGCAAGACCTGGGAGCTTTTTGAAGAAATCGCCCGTCTGCAGGAGCAGGAGCAGCAGGCCCGTCCGCCGGAGAGCTCCCAATGAATCCGTCCATTGAACTGCTCAGAAATCGGCTGACGGAGGCCGTTGAGAAAATCGGCAGACCCATTCAGATTATGGAGGTCTGCGGCACGCATACCGTTGCGCTCTTTCGTTACGGCATCCGCTCGCTTCTGCCGGAGGGAATTCGTCTGCTTTCCGGACCGGGCTGTCCGGTCTGCGTGACGGACCAGGGCACAATTGACACGCTTCTGGAGTTGGCGCAGCGCTCCGATACCCTCATCACCACCTACGGGGATATGATTCGCGTCCCCGGCAGCCGCACTTCGCTGGAAAAACTTCATCGTCCGAATGTGCGCATCGTCCTGAGCACGGATGATGCCCTGGATGCCGCCCGAAAAAACCCGAACAAAACCGTCGTATTCGCCGCCGTCGGTTTTGAAACAACGGCACCGGCTACGGCCGTCGCTCTGCAGCAGGCGCTGGCGGAGGGAATCCGCAATTTCACGATTCTTTGTGCACACAAACTCGTCATCCCCGCTATGAAGGCACTCCTCGAAGGACGCAACGACAAAATCGATGCGTTTTTGTGTCCCGGGCATGTGAGCGTCATCATCGGCTCGGATGCGTATCGGCCCATTGCAGAAACGTATCATCGGCCCTGCGCAGTAGCGGGCTTTGAACCAATGCAGATTCTCGAAGGCATTGCCCGAATCTGCGAACAAATCTGCTCCGGCCGTGCCTGCGTGGAGTCGGTGTATCATGCGGCCGTGCGCCCCGCCGGAAATGAAATCGCCCGGAAGCTGCTGGAGGAGTTTTTTGAACCGTGGGACGGGCCCTGGCGGGGACTGGGCCGCATCCCGGGCGGCACGCTTCGACTAAGGAAAGAATATGAACAATTTGATGCCGTGAAAAGACTGGACATAACCCCTCTGGATTCCCCGGAACCAGCCGGATGCCTGTGCGGCCGGGTTTTGTGCGGTCTGGTTGAGCCGCCTTCCTGTCCGCTGTTCGGCAAGACCTGCAGCCCGGATCATCCCATAGGCCCCTGTATGGTTTCAACGGAAGGGGCCTGTTCGGCCTGGCATAAATACCGGGGCCGATAAAAAACGCTCTTTTTCATTTTTCAGCAGCCACCCCTGAAACACCTCTCTCTTTTTTCGGATTTTATCGGACGATTTTTTCTCTGCCGCCCCTGCTCCTTTTGACCGCCTCCGCAACATTTCGTACTTTTTAGAAGGAAAGACAAATCCGACTTTGGGGGCGAAAAACTTGACAGCGTTTTGAACAGTCGAGAACAAAAATGAAGCAGCAGAAAACCAACCTGTTTCTGTTCGGAATATACACGGGCTTTCTTCCGCTTCTGACGGCTCTGGCCGCCGCCCATACGATGTCCCCCAATGAGTACCTTATCTGGGGGATTCCCAGTGAAGCGATCTCTATTCCGGCCGGGGCTGTTATTACGGAAGCTGTGCTGACTATCCACGATATTGTCCCAGCCAAAGCACGCATCTACGTTCACATGCTCGATAACCCCACCGAAGGAGTTCAAAGAGACACCGGCAGCGGCTCAGGGGACATTTTTGCCGGCTACGGCGTTTCTGTAACCGGGGCCTTTTCTAATAAAGGAAAATGGGTCTGCCGACTCAGCCAGTACAACAACAAAAAATCCTCCATCTGGACGGTTTATCCGAATCCCTACAAAGTAAAACTGGCGGACGGCTCCACGGTTTCGCTTTCTTCTTCGCTGCTGGAACTGATGGACTATATCGGCAACGGCAGCGGATTCGGGTTCGGGCTGAACTTCAAAGACATCTGCACCTTCACTCAAATCACGTTGGATGTGACCGCCAAAACTTACCTCGGAGACTACCAGGTCCAGACGTTCTCCTTCCGGATTTCCGACCTGTATTCCTACAATGAGACCACCGGCAAATGGGAGTATTCAGCGGAAGCGGAACCCGCTGACTGGGAACAGAATGATGAGCCCTCCCTGCCCGTGACCATCAAGAGCGTCCAGGTGGCCGCCGGAAATGGGGTCGGTCAGGACAGTTTGACTGTCAGCGGTTCTTTCGCCGCGGCCCCCAATCTCCTCCAGGTCTCCTCCATTGAAACCTCCGTCATTTCTCTTACGGATGGGGCCGAAATCTACACAGAGGAATGCGGCTACAAATGGGACAAAACGAAAAACCAGTTTGTATGGACTCGAAGAATTGCCAAAAACCAACCCGGCGGCATCACCTCCTTGAAATTTGATTTTGCGACGCGTACCTTTGCTGCGACCCTTTCAAAAGTGAATTTGACCGGCCTGTCCTGCCCGATTCGCTTTGAATGGGATTTTGGAGACACCGTATACTGCGGAGAAGCCGACGAATCGATTGTCAACGGCAAACAGCGGATCCCGATTCGGCTGATGCGAAACTATCGCGATGAGGTCCGCATCAGCAAGGCCGCCGCCAAACACGGAAAAACGGCCGGTACGGACCAGTTAAGCATTACCGGCGAAATCGCCGTTGCGGATGTGGCCGGAACCGACCTGACAGCTCTGCCGGTCCGCATCATCTGGGGTGCTCAAACCTTCACCATTCCTGAAGGCAGCTTCACAAAAGCAGCCAAGGGCAATGTGTATTCGTGCCTCAATGTTCCCGCGGCGGAAGGCGGCCTGGTGAACTGCAAAATCGATTTGGACAAGTGCATCTTCACCGTGATTCTGAAAAATGCCGCTTTGGACCTGGTGCCGGGCACAGCCGCCGATGCCAACCTCCAAATCGGCACCTCTGCGGATTAAAAACAATGTTGCTTCTTCCGCCGGCCTTTTTGAACCGCCCTGCGCACAAGCCGGCCTGATTCTTTCCTCTTGTCTGAAAAGGCAAACAATGCTATATTGCAGCCGCAGATTTTTAGGAAAGAAAGAGGCCGATGTCAATCAGTTCTCTCGTTCGGCGAATAACCCGCCACAAATGGTTTTGTCCGGCCTTCCTGCTGGGGCTGGCCGCCCTGCTCGGTGCCTATCATATCTCCCGGACTGTTGTAATCAGCGAAGATGGTGTTCTTTATATTAAGATGGCCCAAACTCTTCCCGACGGCTATGCGGAGATATGCCGAAAATTCCCGCCGGGTTTTCCCGTGCTGCTTTATCTGGTCCACAGACTTGCCTTTTTCTTTGCCGATTCCCATACCAATTTATCCTGGATTCACTCGTCCCAAACGGCCGTCCTTTTGACACAATTAGGGGCCCTGTTTTTCCTCTGGAAAATCGGATGCCGCCTCTTCCGTCCCGTCTGGGCCTTCGGAGGACTTCTGATTTTGCTCGTCCTGCCGATTTCCAAACACGGCTGCGATGTCCTCCGAGACTGGCCGCATCTGCTTCTTCTGTCGGCAGCCTTTTATGCCCTTCTGAGAAATCTGGAGAAACAAACTCTTTTTGGATGGATGGTCTCGGCGTTTCTCGGGGGGGTTGGGTACCTATTCCGTCCGGAATGTGCTCAGATTCTCCTCTATCTGGCTGTTATTCTGGGCATATTGTTTTGGAAGCAAAGAACAGCGGCAAACGCCGGACGGCTGCTGACCGCCGCTGTTCTGATCGCCGCGGCCTGGCTGCTGCCGGTCCTGCCCTATTGGCTTTATGCTGATTCCGTGCTGCCTTCTAAACTTCTTCTTTCCTATTTAGACCATCCGATTTGCATCGGATCTATTCTGGGAGCCGCAGAAGGGAACCATCTTTTTATCACAGCTCCTTTTGAGTTTTTTAAGACATTAGCGGAAAACCTGCTTTACTATTTTCTGCCTTTTTGGCTGCTTGGCTTTCGGTCCTACTTTCTTAAAAAAAAGGAAGCTGGGAATCTTTCCTTTCTGCTGGCAGCATCTTTTTTCATTTTAAATGTCTTCCTTCTGCTGATGCTCGGATTTACCTACGGCTATATTGCAAAACGTCACTTTCTTCCACTTTTAGGCATCTCAAGTCTTCTGACTGTTCAGGGAATGCGAACCTTGGCCCTTTTTGCCTACTCAAAACTGAATGGGCTCCGAAGCGTCAAGCTTTCTTTGTTCCTGAGTCTTTTCTTTCCGGCGGGGATTCTGCTTTCTCTTCCCAAACTGCTTCATCCCCTTCACTATGACAAAACCGCTTATCGCCAAGCTGCTGAGTGGCTTATCCAACACACTCCTGCTGATGCTCTTATTGTCTCAAAAGACAAACGCATTCCCTTTTACGCGGAACGACAGATATCTCCCTCTAAAAAGACCGCGGATTACATAGTTCGCATTTCACCCTTATCCGATCCGCCGATGCCGCAGTCCCGGTATATACTTCTGGAAAAATGGAAGTCACAAAAACAACTTCTTGAAATTCTTGCCATTCAAAAAAGAAACCCCGATTCCGATGTTCCTTAAACACCCCGTCCCCTGAGAATCACAGGAACCGTTTTAAGCATGAGATACAAATTCAGTAAAAATGACCGCCGCTGAATATACAGATAATCGTAACGGATTTTATGATGCGGTTTGAGGTCATAATCCCTTCGTATCTGGGCCAGTCCCGTCAGCCCCGGCCGGACAGCCAGACGAATCCCTCGAAGAACCGGATATTCCTCCAAGAAATGAGGGCGTTCCGGACGCGGTCCCACAAGACTCATTTGTCCCTGAAGCACATTCCACAACTGAGGCAGCTCATCCAGACGGCCTTGTCTCAAAAACCGGCCCAATGGCGTAACTCGTGCATCATTTCGTGTAGCCCAAACGGGGCCCGTCTCGGCTTCTGCATTGTTCACCATGGTTCGAAACTTATACAGAACAAAAGGAACGCCGTTTTTCCCCGCTCGGATCTGTTTGTAAAAAACCGGTCCCGGCGAAGTAGCCTTCACCAGCAATCCGATGAGAACCATCAGAGGAAAGAGCAGAAGCAGCAATGCCGAACTCCCGACAATATCCAGCAGCCGCATCAGGAATTCTTCCGTCTCTGACCGCCGTCCCAGAAAGGCAGAGAGCAGCTCAATATCCTGGGCCGGCAAGCCGCTGACAGACATCATCTCTGTGTACAGCTCAGGACTGAAAACCACATTGACGCGTGATTTCAGCAGAAGACAAACCAAAAGATTGAACTGCTTTTCATCTGAAATCCGCCTGCACAGAATAACCTCATCAACTTCGGGCTGGTGAATCAGCGCATCTACAGACTCGCAGTGAATCTTTCGGATTCGGCTGGTAGAGGGCAACAACACCTCGGATTTTTCATCGCCGATAATCAGCACGCTTTTTCGAATGCATCCGGCAGCCCGCAGGATTCCGCTGTTCAACACAAAAAGGATCACGCCCGCCAAAGGCACAAACAAAACAAATACACTCGTCGGAAAACTGGCCCATCGGCTTCGAAATACGTACAAAAAAGCTACAGACAGCAGCGTTCCAAGCAGAATCCCTTTAAACAAATAACGGAGAACCTCCATATAGGAACGGAAACGCGGCTGGAAAACACCTTCCACTGCCAGGGACAGCAGATACAAAAAGGTCAGCGGTGCATAGGCTGCACGATAAGAAGAAAAGTTAAACTCGGGAATCGAATTGCCGTATCGCAGCCAAAAAGCCAGCAGAATACACACGTGAATTCCCAAAATATTTACGACTGCCAGACCAATCTGAACAGGCCAATTTCGGCGCATAAGTACAGCAGCTTTCTGTCTAAAACCCCTCACGTTTTTCTTTTTTAAAACCGGATTTTACCTCCTTTCTGCTCCTTTTACAATCCCGAATGCGCCCCTCCGGAAGGCCGTTGAAAAAATTGGTTCAATTTCAGTGCCGCCTTCCTTAGAAAAAACAGAGGAGCCGGTTGGAGCGAATGAATCCGAAAGGATTGCAGAATTTCCCGATTGCCGCGCCAAATCCCCTTCAGCCGACCCGCTCTTCCCCTCGCTCGCATCTTGACCAGCACCTGCGGCAGATAAACACACCGAATCCGATGGATTTCAACGAACCGCAGAAGCAGTTCAAAATCCCCCGCTATCTGAAAATCCTCCCGATATCCCCCCAATTTCTCATAGACTTCCCTGCGGCAGAAAAAAGTCGGATGCGGGATCACCCAACCTTTTCGGAAGGCCCCCGGCTGCCATAAACCGGCCTTCCAATATCGACAGATACGGGAAGGGTGGGCATTATTCACATACACCAAATCCCCATACACGGCATCGGTCTTTTCCTTCTGAAAAAAGTCCGCAACTTTTAATAAAACATTTGGATCAATATAAACATCATCACTGTTCAGAAAGGCAATCACATCCCCATCGGCTCTCGCAAGACCTTTATTCATCGCCGAATAAATTCCCGTATCCGGCTCTGAAAACCACCGGACTCTACCTTGGCTTCGGCTCTGGACCACTTTCGCTGTTTGATCCACAGAACCGCCGTCAATAATCAAATGTTCCCGATCCGGCCAGACCTGACCGGCCACACTGTCCAGGGTATCCGCAATTGTTTTTTCACTGTTCAGACAGACTGTAACAATCGAAAACTTCATTCAGCGTCTCGCACATTGTGCACCAGTTCCCGAACATCCTCTAAAATCTGCTCAGCATTCTCTTTCCAGGTTCGTCTCGACAAAATGCCAAAACGTTCGGACATCGCCTTTTTGAGCTGTTCGGCGAGAATCGGTTCCTTCCGCAGCCGTTCAATCCCTTGATAGATAGAATCAACAGACAGTGGATCGCAATACAAAGCGCTGTCGCCGCAGATCTCCCGGGCAAAATCCATCCCGCTGGTAATAATCGGAAGACCATGATACATCGCCTCCAGATAAGTGGCTGAAAAAGATTCCAGAAGGGTTGGAAACAGAAGCGCCTGGCACTGCGCAAAATAGCCGCCGACCTCCGATTGACGAATCGGTCCCAGATTGACAATGTGGCTGCCAAGTCTCTCCCGTTCGATTCGCCGCAGCAACTGGGCCGCTCCTGGGTCCTGTTCCGGTGCAATAGTCAAAAACAGCACGGTATCCCTAAGCTGATTCCGATAGGTCTTATAGAGCGGAAGAAAAATCTCCAGATTTTTGTGTCCATAATATCTGCACAGACAAATCATCCGAAAACGCCCCTTCGTCCAAGGGGGGATTTGCAGCTGGCTTTCCGCGGTCTGACGAACAGACTCCCTCCCAAGAACATTCGGCAGCAAACGAATCTGGCCGGCAGGATGATATATACTTTGGAGCCGCTGAATCATCGTTTGGGTCTGGCAATAAATCACCGCCGCATTCCGAACGGTCCAGGCAAACTGCCTTTTCTGGAATGCATATCGAAACCGTTCCTTCCAGCTCATCGGCCCCCATTGGCTTTTGGGGTAAACAAAGTGAGCATCCGCCAGACGAACCAGCTGAATCCCACCCAAAGACGGATACCCAAGATGTCCCAGTGCAAAAACGGCATCCGGGCGAAATTCCCTCCCCAGCTGCCGGAGAACAAATCGATCAAAAAAATATCGTTTCAGATAATTGCCGTCTTGGGCAAACCAGTAAACACGGACGGAAGAATCCTTTGCAATCGATTCATAGCCGCAGTGTTTCGGCAAAACCGCCAGGATTTCCCAATCTTCCCCGTACCGCACCAATTCAGCCAGAAGATTTTGTCCGACCGACAGCCCCCCGCCTGGCGGTTGGCGTGTCCGACAATCATCAATCGGATTTTCGTTCTTGCTTTCATTGCTTCAGCAGGCGGCGATAAGCCTCTTCATACGAGCGCGTCATCTTTTCCAAAGAAAACAAAGATGCCTGTTTTTGTCCCTCATTTGCCAATCTCTTGCGCAGAGTTTCATCAGAATACAAAGTCCTTACAGCTTCTTTCAGAGAAGTCAGAGAATCCGGGGCAAACAGCCAAGCATGCTTTTTGTGCTCGAGATAATAGCGAATAACCGGGATGGCGGAAGCTGCCGCACAGCAGCCGGCCAGCATGGCCTCAAACAGTACATTCGGCATCCCTTCTGATACGCTCGGCAGAACAAACAAGTCAGCCTGTTCCAGACCGCCGTGCCAGTCGGGACGATACCCGGTAAAATGGACATCTTCTTCGAGTCGGGCCTTCTTCAACCGGTCCTTCCACTTCTGCTGCAATCCCATTTGGTCGGTTCCGCAGACAACCAGGGAAAGATTCAGTCCTTCCCCTCGTAATACGCAAAAGGCCTCCAGAAGCAATTCCGCACGCTTCTGGGGCACAATTCGACCCGTGTACCACAGCAGAAAAGTATTGTTCTTTTTAAAATTCGGAAAGGGGACGGAACTCTGCGTGCGACATAACCGAATCCCGTTGGGAATCGTGAATCCCTTTTTTCGCCGATAAAGAAATCGGAAAAACAGAGGCTCACTCAGTACAGGAAAGTTGGTAATGATCTGATGGGAAAGCCCATGCTGAATCAGGGCCAATCGATCGCGAAATTTGCCTTTCAGGCCCGGCATTCCGCGCAGGGAGCGCCGCTGGCCGCTTACAATCGGAATGTTCAGCCGCCGTCCGGCCAGAGCCGCCGGAATCGTAATCACTTCCGGCAGCCATACATGAAGCAAGTCCGGACGATAGTCCATTACGGCCTCATACACCCGTTTGCCAAAGGAAAAAAGTTCCCATTTCCGCCCGCGGTCCACTCTGAGACAGTCAACCGGTCTGTTAAAGAAAGGTACATCCGTATCCCCGGCCAGAAATAAAATTCCATGCGCAAACTGCTCGGTATCGGAACAGTCGATCAGATATTTCAGCTGACGCTGGGCTCCGCCCCCCTCGAGACGGTCAATCACATGAAGTATCCTGAATCGCCGTGCGATGCTCATTGCGGCCTCTCCCTGCCGAGACTGTTCATTAACCCAATCAAAAAGCCGGTCACGCCGGCATAGGTTCGTGAATCCAGCAGTGTGTTACTGAAAAACCCGAACCAGAGAATCACAAGAAAAATTTGTAAAACAAACGGCACGCCATGCCGCCCTTCAAGCACAGCCCGCTGCGGATGCAGATAGAGGGATGCATTTAACAGCAAGTAAAACAGCACCAGCAGCCATCCTCCTTCAAAGGCAATCAGCAGATACTGGTCATGGGTGCTGTATAGGAGCTCCTCCGTTTCCTGCAAACGTTCCTGGGCACCAAGCCCATATCCGAAAAGGGGGCGATCCTTCGACAGTTGGAAAAAAACAATTTTTTTCAAGATTCGCGGTTCAACGGTGCTTTCCCCGCGCCGACTGACCTGAGTAAAATTCCCCCGAACCAGTGAGTCCACCCTCTCTACAAGTCCATAGGTTCCTTTATACGAAGGAATCGTATCTGAAACGATGCGAATGAGAAGCGGAAAAATGCTGAACAGCAAACCGGCAAAAAATCCCACAGCCACTACAGGGCCGGGCTGCATCCACAGTCGTCCCTCTTGAACACGAAAATAAGTCACACAGATATGAACGAAAAAACTTAAAATCACCGCGGCATAACCTGAACGTGAACCCGTTGCCACAACCAAAAAAACCAGCATCAGATAAGCCGCCAAACGCCGTCTCTCCTGCTGTCTTGGAATAAATGCCGCCCAAATCAAAAACAGAAGCAACATATCCCTTGCCTGCTCGTTCGGCTGCATGGCCCAGCCGAAGGCGCGGCCCTGAAACGTGTTCTCCCTTTGCATCCACCGGAAAATACCTTCGAACCATTCCGGAAAAAACAGACTCCAAACCACACCCGCCGCCTCCGCAACAAGGACTGCAGTCCCCCAGCGCAGAAATCTTTGTGGGCTGCTCCGTTGAATCCATAAGGCGGAAGAAACCATCAGGAGAAAAATATGCCCATAAAGAACCGCCTGACGCAGATCGTATATATTCCCAACCAGCAAATGGAGAAGAGGCCAGATCAGCAGAAAAAGAAACCATCCACCTATCAGCGGCTCCCGACATAAAGCTCCTGCCTGCCGGCGATTCACCCAGCAATAGACCAGTAAAAACAAAAAAGAACATCCTGTCATTTGTGCCGAAGTACACCCAACAAGGGCCCCCAATACAAAGCGAAGAGACGATAGTTCCAAAAGCAAAACCGCTCCCGCCAACTTATCCAAGGGGGCAAATGAATCCCCTTCAGCGGTCCGCCAAGAGGCCGTCTTCCGGCTCAGCCAGCAGTTTTCTTTTGAATCGTTCAGCATAATTCGGTTTCCATCCCAATCCTCTCAGGAGATCTCGCGCCAGCCGTTTGCATATCCTCGGCGTCCGCCTAAGCAAAACCGACATTCGACTCTGTCCGACGATTTGCCTTTTCTCTTCCTGAAGACGAGTGTATCGCTTTCTGTCTAATTCCATTTCCTCCGAGAGAGGAAGGTCCCAATAGGCCTCAATTGCCCGAATGGTCTCACGCGGACGGCTTATCAGTTCCTCATAATGAATCAGCAGTTTATCCCCTTTGTGCTGCATCCATCCTTCATAAAACATCTGCATTTGTTTCAGCAGGCCTGTCTGACGGGCTTTCCGGAGCCATTCTTCTTCGCTCACACAAAAAACAAAGTCCAGACTCTTCATAGGGAAAACCCCTGTATCTTCTCCCCGTTTATACGCCCCAATGACCCCCTCAGGCCGACGCAGCAGAATAACCTTCTTATGGGCTCTCAGCAAACATTGGTTGTTTTCCGTAGGCGGCAGATGCAGCTTGCAAAAATTATCCGTCTGCGTCAACAGCGACAGAACCTTGCTGTCCAGCTCCCGCATATCCGCATGCATTAAAAAAAAGACTGAATAATCAGAAGCAATCGGCAAATCGACCAAATAGTGTCGGCGAATCATCCGGGTTCGGTCCTCCATTCCATGAAGCCGACACAAGGTTGTCAACAGCGAAGTACTGGCGCTTTTCGGCATCGCAATAATCAGCATCGCGGTTCCTCTCCGGATTCAGGTTTCCTCTTTGCCCAGTGACTCCATTTCCGCTTCAGATACTCCATCCAAATCCGCATCCGGGAACGTCCGGAATAACAGGCCAAATGAAGAATCTTCACCTGGGCTTCTCTTTGGCTCCAGAGCCAAAGATACTTCCGATACCGAATATTATACTCCGGCGGCAAAACTGCCACACGTAAATCACATGCCCAGAGCAGTTCCCGCAAAGTAACCTGATCCTTTTCAAAGGGCTGACTGTGATAGGCCCGCTTCCACGCCTCCAAAAATTCCAAAACAGCCGGCGTTTTGCGGTAGGCAATCACTCCCCCGTTAAATTGAGGAAAGGCATAGGGCAGGTTCACCCTCCAGGGCTGCTGATTCTTGGCTGTATTTCTTGTATGGGCATGGCAAATCGCCATGTCAAAACGCTCCAGCACCTCAAATACATCCCGAATATCGCCGCAAATCCGCGTGTCGCTGTCCAGGTACAGCGTTCTTTCAAACGGCGTATACATCAGAGAATCCACCTTGGAGCGCCGATGCGGATTTTCAATCAAACCCCAGGAGTCAGCTGTCGAACGGGCCGACGCTTCATTTTCAGCATCCGTAAAAATATGGATTGGCAGCCCTCCACACCAACGCCGAACCGACTGTGCGGATTGGATGGCCGCTTTCACATAGCAGCGGCCTACGGCAATATATAAAACCCCGCATCCACCCACAGACTATCTCCATTCATAAAGACGACTTTGCCTGTGTCCGAAATCCTATCAAACGCTGCATCCCTTCAGACACCTGCTGCCGAAACCATGCCGCAGTTCTTCCAAAGAAAAACTGCGAGATCCCCGAATAAACAACGAGCAGAAAATATACTCCGATTCCCAGCCCCGCCGCCGCTGCAATCACCATCGGTTCAAAACCCTCCGCACGGAGCAGAGCCGTCAGAGCCGCCAACGGAATCCCGCAGAGACCTGTTACAACCGCCGGCCGGAGGAAAAGCACAAGAAAATCAATCCGTCTCATTCCAACAAGCCGCACACTTAAGTCTGAAATCAGCCCGAAATTGACAAGCCAGGCCGCCGTGGTTCCCCAGGCGACCCCTTCCACGCCCCAAAAACTTCCCCCCAAAGAAAAAATCATCACCGTTAACAAATACATATACTGACGCCAGGTCCTCCGATATACGGCCCCCCGCGCCATGGTAATTGAATCTCCGACTTTAACAGCTGTCCGGAAAAACAGCCCCGCCGAGACAATCTGAAACGGCACAATTGTCTCTTCCCAGGCAGGTCCCAGCAGAATCAGAATCAGCTCGCGCCCGCAGACAACCCCTAAAAGCGACAACGGCATTGTAATCAGAGCAATTCCCTGAATCCCCTTTTCAAAAGCGCTGGCCAAAAGATGCTCATCCTTCTGCACACGGCTAAAAACAGGAAACAACACCCGAGCCAGCGTCTGTCCGAAAAAACGGGCAATGGTTGTCGTCATCGCAATCGCCCGCCCGTACACCCCCAGTGCCGTCATTCCGAGGAGCCTTCCCACAATCATCTTATCCGCCTGCGACGCCCAATATCCGGCAATTTGAGAGGCCGTAACCCCTCCGCCGAACATCAGCATCTCCTTTAGAAGTGCTCCGTTAAAACTCAAAACAAACAGACGCGGGCCCATCAGAACAAACAAAATATTACGGCAGACTGTCTGACAAAAAACCGCCCAAACCAAGGCCCATACCTGAAAGCCGCCAAGGGCCAATCCAATCCCGATAATCCCGTATCCTCCGATGTAAGATGCCGACTCAATCAAAGCAATTGTCCCGAATTTCAAATTTCGACGCAGCTGCGACTGAGCCACCAAACCCGCTGATTCAATCGGATAAATCCAGCACAGAGTCCGAATAATTTTGATAACCTGTTCATTGCCGAAGAATTTCCCGGCCATAGGAGCTGCTGCAAATAAAAACAAAGAAAGCACTGCGCCGCACAGCACGGAAAAAACAAGCCCGGTACTTACATGAACCGCTGTCAAATGAGGGGTTTGAATCAGTGCAGGACCGACTCCGACTGTAGTGAAAATCGAGGCAAAATAAATCAGCATCGTGGCTGCCGTCAGAACCCCAAACGGCTCTTTGCCGACCAGCCGCGCCAGAATCATTAGGATCACAAGTTGTCCGATTCCCTGGACCAGCTGGCTAATCATCAGAGCACCGATTCCGGACAAGGTTCTGTGCACCAGATTCATTCGTTCTCTGTCCCGCCGATTCCGTCTTTCTGAATCCCTTTTTCCATCTCAGGTGACGCCGGCTGCAAACAGAAAATCAGAAACAGCATCATCAAAAGACTGCCGAAAAACAGCCGGATCATCGTCCCCCACAGCTGTTCAACACTCATTGTCCTTTGGAGAGGCAGTTGATAAAAAGTGAATCCCATCGCCAGGTTTTCTGCTTCCCGCAGCTCCGCCGATATCAAATCCTGCCAATCCGGCTCCCGCGTTTCTTCCAAAATCGATTTTAACTTCTGCTTATAGGTTTCTAAACTCAGTGATGTTTTCTTTTCCTGATTTTCCTTAAGAACCTCCAGCAATCGTTCATAAACCTTCAAAAAACGCTCATTTCGCTCACAATCTGCTCTTTTTGATTCCAACGCACTTGCTGCCTGCAAAGTCTCCATTTCCAAAGCTTGAATCTGCATCGACAACGGCAGATGCACTCCTTGATTCTCTACATTAAACTCAACAGCATAATCCGAAAGCTTTGCAGCGGTCTCCGCCGGCGGCAGATTTTTGAGAGCAGAAAGGAGTTTTTGCTTCTGCTGCACTTCCTCCTTTGAACGCGCACGATCCCTCTGATAATCCGCAATAGCTGCCCGGCAGTTTCGAATCTTCTCCTTTAGATTTTCCATCAACAAATCCAAGAGCAAATCTTCCGTCAGATTTACCTGAATCGTTTCAGCCAGAAGGGACAAAAATTCTTTTTCCCTGGCCTGCAGAAGAATTTCTATCCGAACCACCGACTGTTCCGGCTCAATCGGAATAATCTGCCTCTTCAAATTGGGCAAAATCCTTTTATCATCCAATTCCGGCCAGGTTTCAAAGCAGACAAATTTTTGCAGACGTTCCGGTCTTTTTCGGATCGCAATTGCCTCTTTCCACTCCCGGTCGCCCAGCCGTTCGACAATCCGCTCTAAATTTTTCATGTCAAAAAAACGGCTCTGAAAAACCAAATATTCCTGATAACTCATCTTTGTTGGAAAGTAGCAAATGGAGATCTGATAACCGCCAACCCAGAAAAATTGGTAAGCACCATAAACAAGAGGCAGAGCTATAGAGACAAACAAAAGAACCCAGCGGTATCGCCTCAAATAATCCATGACATCAACCCACCACTCTAATCTCTGCTTCATTCTGACAGCTCCTGCAATTTGAAAATGAGATACGAATTGGCTGCCCAGAGGCCCTTCAGGAGAGGATTGGGCTGATTGAACTGCCGTCTGGATTCGGACGCCTCCCATCGGCCGCCGGCGGCCTCCATAAGACAAACCCCGGCCGCTACATCCCATTCATTTTTGGGCACCAGGGTAAACATTCCATCCGCCAGCCCGGCAGCCACCAGAGCCAGTTTATAAGCCACCGAACCCATCGGAACAATCTCAAAGCCGGCCCCTTCAAAACGCTTCCATTCACCCCGTCTGACCTCGCTGCGGCTGGCCAAAATCCTGGCCCCCTTCAGGTCCGCTTTGCTGCTGACCCGGACCGGCTGTCCGTTGAGCGTAACCCCCGATGAACGGCTGCCCAAAAAAATCTGCCCGGCCGCCGGATTGCAGATGCCCGCCGCGACCGGACTGCCCCCCTCCACCAGCGCCACGGAAATGCACCACTCCGGAATGCCTTCGACAAACTCGCGCGTGCCGTCCAGCGGATCCACAATCCAGACCCGTTTTTTCCCCAGCCGGCTTAAATCGTCGGCGGTCTCTTCAGAAAGCCACCCTTCCGAAGGCCCCAGCAGGGCTTCTTTCAAGACCTTATCCAGCAGAAGATCGGCCTGCGTCACAGGGTCGCCGCCGGCTTTTTTTTCAGAGGCGATTCGCCCGGGTGTAAAGCGAGCCGCCGCTTCCTGCGCGGCCAGAAGGGCCTGTTCAATCCGCTGCAAATCGGCATCCATCCTCTGCCCCCGCTTCCGTTCACACACTGAAGATAATCCCCTTCTGCTGCAGGAGCCGCTTAATCTGCCCGGCGGCCTCGTCCGGATTGTCCGGATTTTCGAGCTGCAAATCGGCCTGAATATCAGTCATGTCCGGTCCAAGCCAGACGACCTCAACCAAATCGCTGTCCACGGCGGTTCGAATAATCTCCAAATCGCTTTGCGTCAGGCCGATGGCCGTCACAATCAGAATCAGTCCGGCATCGAGCATCAGGTTGGCCACTTCGCCGAGCCGCCGCAGGTGCTCCGGCCGGTGGGATGTGTCCGGCCCGGGCGTTTTAATGTCGGCATCCACCCCATAGAGCACATTGGCGATTCCCATAAAGTATACCAGTTTGCCCTCCGCAAAGAGCTTCCGCTCCAAAGCACGGGCCAGGGTCTTTTTGCCGACATTTTTGCGGCCGGTAATCAAAACCAAAGCGGCCTTTTGGCTGTAGCGTTCCCAGCGCTGTTCGCGGCTGAGGGTGCTCATCGCCCACTTGAGGTTTCGCTGCATTACGCGCTGGCGAAGCGGCTCTTCGGCATCCGGAAGGACCTTACGAATCAGTCCGCCGCCGCGGATTTCATACTCATCCACAATCACAAAACGGCTGAGGGTCGGGAATCGGTCGGACAAGTCAAACGCCACCGCCCGCGCCGTCTGCAGAATGCAGTCCGCCACATCGTGGTATCCGACAAAATCCTGCTCAGTTTTAACCCGCAAATCGGAGGAATCCATCACAGAAAGAATCTTCTCAACGCGCATCGGCTGCTTGGCCGTGCCGACCTTGATGAGGTAGTCTTTGTCGGCCCGCAGGGGCTCCCGACCCATCCAGAACAGATGAACCTGGAAACGCCGACCAACTTCCGGGGCGGGCTCGCCGGCCCGGACAGCGATTTGGCCGCGCGTCAGGTAAATCTGCTCTTCGAGCGTGAAGGCGGCGGCCTGACCGGCTTCATACGCCTGTGGAGGCGGCGAACCGAATCGTTCGAGTGTCTTGACGCGGCTCTTTTTGCCGGATGGATAAAAAATCAGCTCATCTCCGGGACGAACCGCGCCGGTTTCCACCGTTCCAACGACGATGCGGCGCTGGTCGCCCGCTCGTGTAAATTTGTACACATCCTGCACGGGCATTCGGAAGGGTTTGTCCACCGGCAGCGGCTCTTTGATAAAGGCGTCGAGCGTCTCCAGCACCGTCGGCCCCTCGTACCACGTCATCCGCCCGCTGCGGCGGGCAATATTGTCCCCCGTCGTTCCGCTGACGGGAATAAATGAGGCCGACAGACCGATTTCCTGCAGAAAGCATTTGTATTCGTCTGCAATCTTTTCGAACGTATCGCGGCTCCATCCCGCCAAATCCATCTTGTTGATGAGGACAGCGATTTGATGAACCCCGAGCATAGAGAGCATATAGCCGTGCCGACGGGAATTTTCCCGAACGCCTTCAGCGGCATCAATCACCAGCAGGGCCGCCTCCGCATGCGAGGCCCCGGTAACCATATTCCGCAGAAATTCGATATGCCCCGGCGCATCAAGAATCAGATAATGCCGCTTGGGGGACTTAAAGAAAATCCGGGCGGAATCAATCGTAATCCCCTGCGCCTGCTCATCCTTGAGCGCATCCAGCAGAAAAGCGTATTCGAAAGGCCGGCTGGTCCGACGGCACAGCTCCTGAATCTGCTCGAGTTTGCCTTTCGGCAGAGAATCGGTATCGGTCAGGAGACGGCCAATGACGGTGCTTTTGCCGTGATCCACATGCCCGGCAACAACAATATTCATCTTTTCATCGGCTGCAGAATTCATCCGTCTGCTGTCCTCCTTTTACATATATCCTTCCCGCCGGAGGGTTTCCAGCCCGCCGCCGTCTTCGGCATCCTGTGCCCGTCCGCTGCGTTCGGCAATGTTTTTCAGCTGTCCGCTGCGCAGCTCTTCGATAATCTCCTTCGGATTCTTGGCTGTGGAGTTTATGGGAAAGGTGCACGGCCAGCATCCGAGCGAACGATAGCGTTTTCCGTTTCCCTGGTCGTAGTACAGGGAAACCGTCGGAATCTTTTCCCGCTCGATATACTCCCAGATATTCAGTTCCGTCCAGTCCAGCAGCGGATGAATCCGCACATGGGTGCCGGGGGCGAAATCGGTTTTGTACTGATTCCAGAACTCCGGCGGCTGGTCGGCAATGTCCCATTCACTGGAGCGGTCGCGTTTGGAAAAATAGCGTTCTTTGGAACGGGAACCTTCTTCATCGGCCCGCAGTCCCACGATAACCCCCGTGAAGGGTTCGTGATTGGGGTCTATCTCGTAGCGGTCGGCGGAATGATTAAACCGATACCGGGGCCAGGCACCGCTCAGGGTGTTCTTAAGTGCCTCGGTTTTCAGGAGCTTACAGCAGCGGAGCCGATCCACTTTACCGTCCGGAAAGGTCTCTTTTCGCTCGAGGGCTTCCGTATTGATGCCGTAAATCATATCCAGCTGCCACTGGCGTGTCAGACGGTCGCGGTACTCAATCATCTCCGGAATCTTAAACTTTGTGTCTATATGGACTAACGGAAAAGGAACATGCCCCAGAAAGGCCTTGCGGGCCAGCCAGAGAAGCGCCGTGCTGTCCTTGCCGATAGACCAGAGCATACACAGGTTCTTGAAGTTGGCGTAGGCCTCCCGAAGGATGTGGATGCTGAGGTTTTCGAGTTGGTCGAGATGGTCAGCCATAGACTCTCACAGGTACGGTCTGATGTAAGCCATTATTTGGTCGACACATACATTTATCGGATTGTGTTCGGTATCGACGACAAGTTCCGGATGCTGGGGCTCTTCATACGGGTCATCCAGACCGGTGAACTGCTGAATCTGTCCGGCCTGGGCTTTTTGATATAAACCCTTAACATCCCGCCGTTTACACTCATCCAGCGAAGCCTTTACGTACACCTCGATAAAGTGTTTGCACAAATTGCGGACGAACTGTCGGGATTCTCTGTAAGGCGAGATGAATGAAGCAATTACGATAACACCGTGGTGTTCAAGCCGGCTGGCGACCCAGCCGACTCGCCGGATGTGTTCATCGCGGGATTTTCGATCGAAACCCGTGTTGGGAAAGAGGCTGCGGAGGGTGTCGCCGTCGAGGCGTTCGACTTTTCGGCCCTGCGCAGTGAGGAGTTGGGCAACTTGGTCGGCTAATGTGGTCTTACCGGAGCCGCTTAAGCCGGTCAGCCAAAGAACAAAACCCTGTTTTTCGGGCTGAAAAGGCATATGTCCGCGTTGTTCCTCCAAGACATCCTGTTTTCAAACACCTTTCACATCGTTAAAAAGCGGATTGAAAATACCATATTTGCCGGAAACAGACAACCTTTGTGGGGCGTAATTGCAAATAAGTTTTGCAAAGGCTGAAAAGTTCAAGTAGAGTGATTTACAAAAAATGTATACACGAGGGACAAAAAATGTCTATCTTCGACTACGCGATTCAGATGGAAAATGAGGGGGCGGCGTTTTACCGGGAACTGGCGGGGAAATCTCCGAATCCATCGGTTCAGCAGGTCCTGCGGATGCTGGCGGAGGAGGAGGACAAGCATGCGGCAGTTATTCGGGCGATGGCCGCACAGCAGCCGGCGGGGGCCCAGACGGAGGCGGCGGATGTTCTGGCGAATGCGAAGAATATTTTTCGGCGGGCAAAGGAATACGGTGAAACATTTGTGATCGAGACGGACCAGATTCATCTGTATCGGCAGGCACTGGAGATTGAACAAAAGAGCCGGGCGTTTTATCTGGACAGGGCGGACCAGGCCGAGCGGCCGGAGCAGAAGCAGATTTTCCAGCGTCTGGCGGAGGAAGAGGAACGGCACGAAGAGCTGCTGGAGAATCTGATTGAGCTGGTCTCGCGGCCCAAGCAGTGGCTGGAGGATGCGGAGTTCTTCCATCCGGAGGAGTACTAACTGCGGATTCCGCAGGACACATTTTTATTCACCACAGATTTCTCGGATTACACAGATTCAAGGCGAAACGAAGAACCACAGATTGCGCGGATTTCACAGAACGGGGCTATTCTTCAAACAAAAGAAGGCAGAGATTCTTTGATCAGATAGGACACGATTCTTTTCCCTCGCCGCAGCGCAGACAGAGATGAATTTGGAATGTATGTCCCCCCCCCGCAACAGTCATTTTTGACTTTATGTGGCTTGCTCTCAGGCATAGGTCAGTTACAATGCGAAATTAAAAATCTTCTTTGGAAAAAGGGTTGTGGCTTGCTCTCAGGCATAGGTCAGTTACAATTAAGCAGGCCACACACTCAAACCGACCAGAGTTGTGGCTTGCTCTCAGGCATAGGTCAGTTACAATCTCTTTCCGCCTTTTTTCTTGCCGCTGCATGTTGTGGCTTGCTCTCAGGCATAGGTCAGTTACAATTGCTTTGTCTTTGCCTGGATGCGGCAAGGTGTTGTGGCTTGCTCTCAGGCATAGGTCAGTTACAATAAAAGCGGATTTTGTGTTAAAAATTTTTTAGTTGTGGCTTGCTCTCAGGCATAGGTCAGTTACAATAGTCTTTTCCAGTTTCTGTCGATAGATATAGTTGTGGCTTGCTCTCAGGCATAGGTCAGTTACAATTGGACACGATATACGGACTCCACCTGTTCTGTTGTGGCTTGCTCTCAGGCATAGGTCAGTTACAATTCAATGGGACGGCCTATGTGGAATACGTCGTTGTGGCTTGCTCTCAGGCATAGGTCAGTTACAATCAATCTCCGCAATACCCGATTGTCGTCGAAGTTGTGGCTTGCTCTCAGGCATAGGTCAGTTACAATTTTACAAGATAGTAGTCGTAAGATGAATCAGTTGTGGCTTGCTCTCAGGCATAGGTCAGTTACAATTCATGCGAGCAGGTCGGCCGGAGCTGCTGGTTGTGGCTTGCTCTCAGGCATAGGTCAGTTACAATGCATCTTCGCAGTTTAAGCAAAGCAGTCAAGTTGTGGCTTGCTCTCAGGCATAGGTCAGTTACAATATATTGGAGATACAAACCCCCCACCCCGAGTTGTGGCTTGCTCTCAGGCATAGGTCAGTTACAATAGGAGCAGGGGGAGACCGACGGTGGGTGGAGTTGTGGCTTGCTCTCAGGCATAGGTCAGTTACAATAGTCCATTTGTAACCGCCTGCAGGGCAAGGATTTGCGAGAAAAACAGGTTAAAATAATTCGAGCTGAGCGGGGGCCGGAGGGGTGGGTTTGCGCAGTTTTCCCCAAAAAATCTGCATCCGTTCGAACTGCTTGTCGGTGATAATAAGGAGCCGCACCTCCCCATCGGGAGGCAGGAAGGACTGAACCCGTTTTGCGTGAACCTGGGCATTTTCTTTACTGGCACAGTGCCGAATATATACGGAATATTGTATCATCGTAAACCCATCCTGTACAAGGTTTTTCCGAAAATCGGCATAATCTTTTCGCGCCTTTTTCGTATCAACCGGCAGGTCGAACATCGCCAGAATCCACATGGCTCTGTATCCTGTTTCAACCATAAACGGGCAAATCCAATAACTTCTGTTCTCCGGCAAAGCATCGGGCCAGAGAGGCGGCAGTGCGGTGAAGGGCGACCATCAGGGGACCTTTAAAGCCGCCGACCGTGACGGAGCGGTAAAGAACTTCCAGAAGCGCAGCCTTGGTTTCTTTGGTCAGCTCGCCGTCGGAGGGACCGGAGCGGGTGTACAGCTCCCGAACCCTTTCTTCAACAAAACCGCGGAAGGGCTCGATGAGGTCATCGGCCAAGGCAAAGGCGTTGTATCGATTGCGGTGATGAATGCCGAGGGTCGGCAGCAGCCCTGCACTGCACAGGGCCCGGGCGACGGCGGAACGCAGGACAATGTAGCCGTAGTTGAGCAGGTGATTGGGCGGAGGACCTTCGCGGTGCCGGCGAAAGGAGGGGTCCTGCAGAAAGGCGGGCCAGAACTTAGCGGAGGCCTGGGCCTCCACATTTTCGGGGTCGCCGGAGCGGACGCGTCGGCGGAGGGCCATCAGGGCCCGATACGTCTGTTTGTCCGTGCGGACCAGATGAGCCTGATGGGCAATTTTGGCCCGGACAATCTGCTTCCAGAGGCGTTTTTTGAGGGATTCGCCGGCGGCAATCTGGTCCCGAAAGCGCTCGGCCTGAACGGCGTTGGACTCGAGGGGCAGAAGGAGTCCGGCGGGCAGGTGTTTGCCGCTGCAGACGACTACGGCGGCCCCCTGCTCGAGGAGAACGGTCAGGACGGAATGGGTATAGGTGACGGCGGGATGGTCGATCAGCAGAATGCCGACGTCCTCACAGGGGATTTGGCCTTTGACCTGTCCGTCCTGCCGGATAAACAGCTGTCCCTGATGGACCGATAAAAACGTCCCTGCCGTGGAGCATTCGACAACCCGTTTAATCACAACACAGCCCTCGCGGTTCTGCGAGGACTGTATCGGCCGGAAAAAATTTAGTCTTTAGCAGGAAAGATTCGCCCAATTGGGTCCACTGTCACTTTATAGCCGTTTAAGGTATTAGGGCTTTTTCTTTGAATCAGCGGTGGTTTATCCGAGTCCTGCAGTTTTCCTCCAAACGTATGCGGACGTAAAATAATTCTTTCATTTTGGTCGATTTTCTGTACGCGATGCAAGACGTGTTTTCCGTCATCCAATTCGAGCATAAAGGATTCGTTTCTGGACAGGGAGCAGACAAATTTTCCGCCGTCGCCATAATCGCGGCAGATGACCGGTTCTTTTCGGCGGCTTCGCTGGACGGCCTCAAACATCGAGACAACTCGGCCCTGCCGTTTTGTTCGGCCTTTGGCGTCGGTGTATTCGAAGATTTCGATATGGTGGTTGCTGCCGGGTGCAACATAGCGATAGGGTCTGCCGTCTTTGTCCTTGATGGGAATCAGGTTGTTAAAGACATCGCGGATTCGGACGGATCTGATTTGAGGGCCGGGCTGTCCGGATTTGGTTTTCATTCGGAGCGGCTCTTTCCAGACCTCTTTGGTGATTTTGCCGTCGCCGCCGGGCTTGAGGCCGAACTGTTCGAGCCGCTCAACAACAATCTGGCGAACCACAGGGTCTACGATCTTGGGAACCATCGCCAACGTGAGGCCGTCGAGCGGCTTGCGATAAACATAAATATCCTGCCCCTTGTCATCCTTAAGTCCGGTTGGGCCGTAGGAGGTTTCCTCATGGAGCGGCCCGGAAACTTTGCGGGTGACGCGGTGAGAGACATTGATTCGGCTGACAACCTCCTGAAGCTGCTGGCGGAACCCTTCCCAGGGAGGAGCAAACCGAACCGCCGCCTGACCGGCGGGAACGTACCTGCTGCGGGCCAAGTCCCGCAGGTGCCGGTTTTCCGTGACGGCTACCACAGCGGCATCGATGGCATGATGGCGAAGGTCATCTCGCTTCTTTTCGCCCAGCTCCGAATCATCGAGAATGGAGTTCAGTCCCCACTGATGGCGCAGTTCCGCCGTGACCTGACCTCGTGTGCCCTGCACGGTACAGCCGAGAACCCTGAGATACTCTTCTGCTTTGCGGCTGATGTATCGGGTATCGTTCAGCTGGCGCTGGATGAAATTGTCCAGTTCGACCTCCTTCTGCCAGAACCGCCGCCGCTTGGGATAAGGCAGTTTGGCAATCCGATGAAGGATTTGTTCAAACTGTTCGGTTTCCCCGTAAAATTCATAGGGAGTTCTGTCGCCCTTTCGCCGGTTTTCATCGACCGCGCAGAGGGTTTTGTTCATAAAACTGTCATCGAGAGTGCGGGAGTACGGCAGGATGTGTTCGACCTGAAATTCAGGATGGGGACCGAAAAGGGCGTTCTGGCTGATGGGTCTTCCGGTATAGGGACAGACTTGCCCGCATTCCTGCCAGAGCTTGTATTTAATGATATCATCGCGGGAAGGACTCAGAATGCCCATCCGCATGAGTTCTTCCCGGGCTTTCTTGTTTTCTTCTTCATTCTGCCGCTGGCGAAGCTGGATTTCCTCGCGTTCCCGTTTTGTGCCTTTGAGCTCGCGGGCCATTTCCAGTTTGATTTTTTGGGGTTTGCCGTACACGCGAACGAGGGCATTAACCACCTTGCGGACCTCCCAAAGTGCCCGGTTGACAATGGGGTTGCGGAGGTCTTCGGGAAATGGCAGCTGATCTGCGGTTTGAACAGGCCGCCGACCCTGCGGTGAGCCATAGACGGCTTGGATTGCTTCATGAGTGAGCAGGCCTTTTTCCATGTGCGGCAGGAGTTTCCGGACAGCCAAACGGGAAAAACTCATATACTTCTGCGGCAGCGGAACCTCGAGGATTTTCTGGGCCTGCTCTTGGGTAAAACCGTACCGCTCCATCAGTTTTTCCACAACTTCTTCGTCCTGAAGAGCATCATCCAAAAGCAAATCATTGATTTCGATCAGGTCCTGTTCCGCAAGCTGTTCAAACAGTTTTTTGCCGAGGGACTTGCGGAGGTGTGCGTTAAATTCATCTCCCTGGATGGATTCCTTTTTCTGGTCCTTTGGACCCTCCTCCAGATTAAAGGTTTGCGTTTCCAGGAGACCTAATTTTTTCCGGAGCGTATCAAACTTCACTTTTTCGCTGCTCAGCAGTTCCTGCAGGACGATTTGTCTCTGGGTTTCATTGAGTTTGACATCTGTTCCGTCCGGATTGTGAATTTCCAGATTATTGAGAGTCTGGAGGATACGGAATCGCCTCGCATACCAATCAGCTTTGGGACAACGTTTCTCATTCGGCTCCAGCTCGCAGTTGCCGATAAGCTCATCGGATGGTTTTAAGGGCCGCTGGTAAAAAATCGTCCGGTCTTTAATTTCTGTTTTCAAAGTATCCGTCAAAACGGCTTGATAATAACAAGACTGTGTCTGCCAGACTTTCTCAAACTCATCTTCATACATGGCCCGAAATGTGTAACGGCCGCGGATGCGCTGTTCATGAGGATTCAGTTTTGCAAAAAATTCTCCAAGTGTACGGCAGCCGCTCTCAACAATTTGTTTTTGCAGTTCCGATGCAGATTTGGCAACAATCCCTTCTTCTTTCTTTTTTTCCGACTTTCGATTGCTCCAAAAACCCCGACGCTGGCTAAAGTGATAAAGAACACGACCGATTTCATAGGGTTCCAGCTTCTCATCCAGTCCTTTGGCCCGCAGATAGTAAGGGTCTTTTTGAAAAAGAATCTGCTGTTCAGCCGGATTTTGCGGCAGCAATCCGCTGCGGACCAGCAGACGAAACAATTTATCCTTTCGATAATTTCTCCTTTTGCGAGTTCGCCGGGCACTGCGGGCGGCACGGCGGGCCGCATTTTTGGAAACTTCCGCTCCTTTGGTATCTCGATCGACTCCTTCCTGGAACACTCGGACACCGGCGTTGATGACAAGCTCCTTTTCGGGATTTAAGACAGCCCAGCCGACACTGTTAGAACCGATATCAAGACCTAATGTGTACATAAATCCTCCTGCTAATAATGTTAAAAAATTTGATTGACAATATTAATGTATCTTTCATACAATATCAATGTTGTAACTGACCTATGCCTGCGAGCTTGTCATAACAAGAAAACCCTTACGGGTTTTCGCAGGCACTGCCCCAGCGGCCGTGCAAGCGGCCTCTGGGGCAAACCTTTTTTAAATCCTTGTGAACTCAGCGGTTGCGACACATTTCAGACAATCTGAATTGCTCCGCGAAAATTGAATGGGGATTTTGGGGCAGGTTTACAGAACGCAGACGGGGTCGATGTCGATTTGGATTTGGACGGACGGGCGGACCGGAGCGGCGTCGCGGAAACGCGCAAACAAATGCTGAATCGTCTGCGGCTGCTGAGCCTGGACAATCAGGTGCATTCGGTGCTGTCCGCCGATGCGGCTGATGGGCGCCTCCATCGGCCCTCGAAGGAGAATCGGCAGTTTCTCGCGGTCGATAATCTGCTCCAGCCGTGCATTGACGGCTTTGGCGGCGGCGGTGAGCCGTTCATAGCGGCCGTCGCGCATCAGCACCATCGCCATCCGCCACACCGGCGGCAGATGACAGGCCCGCCGGTGCTTCATTTCCTCCTGAACGAACCCCTCCCAGTCGTATCGGCAGGCAAAGTCGATGGCGGGCTGGCCGGGCAGAAAGGTCTGGATGAGCACGCGTCCGCCTTTTTCGCTGCGCCCGGCGCGGCCGGCCGCCTGGCAAATCAGCTGAAACGTCCGCTCGTTGGCGCGAAAATCCGGCAGCGACAGCGCGGTATCGGCACTGACAATCCCTACCAGCGTCACGTTGGGAAAGTGCAGGCCCTTGGCGAGCATCTGCGTGCCGACCAGAATATCAATGCGCCCGGCGGCGAAATCCTCCAGCAGGCCGTAATAATCCCGGCCCGCCATGGCATCGCTGTCGATGCGGCGCAGGCGGGCCTGCGGCAGTTTGTGCTGCACCTCTTCCTCGAGCCGCTGGGCCCCCAGCCCGATCATCGTCATCGCCTGCCCGCAAAGCGGACAGGCCTTCGGCACGAGCGTCTTGGCCAGGCAGTAATGGCAAATCGCAAAGCCGCCCGTCATATGAGGGCCTAAAACCGTGTCCGCCGTCCCTTCCCGATGCGGCCGTTTGTGATAGGTGAGCGTCACATCGCAGTTGCGGCAGTGCAGCGTATGGCGGCAGGAGGGACAGTAAATGAAATGGCTGTAGCCGCGGCGGTTGAGCAGCAGAATCGCCTGCTCACCGCGCTGGAGCACTTCGTGCAGGGCTTCTTCCAGCGCCGGGCTGAGCAGCTGGGGCTGGCGGACCGCTCTGCCCTCGAAGGCCGTCAGCATATTAATAACGTCCATCTTCGGCATCGGCAGATTGCGCACGCGCCGAGCCATCACAATCCGCGTGTAGCTGGAGCGGGTCTGACAGTTGTGCAGGGTCTCCAGCGACGGCGTCGCCGAGCCCAGCAGACACACCGCCCCGGCCAGCTGCGCCCGCTTGATTGCCGCATCGCGCCCGTGATAGCGCGGCACCATATCCTGCTTGTAGCTTGCTTCGTGCTCCTCATCAACGACAATCAGTCCCAGCCGCTGCAGTGGAGCAAAGACCGCCGAGCGGGCCCCGATCACTACATCCGCCTGCCCGCGGCGAATCGCCTGCCACTGTGCATTCCGCTGCGGCCCCGACAGGCCCGAATGCATCACCGCCAGCCGCTGAAACCGCGTCCCGAACCGCTGGACCGTCTGGGCCGTCAGGGCAATCTCCGGCAGCATCACAATTGCCTGCCGACCCAATGAGACGGCCTTCTCAATCGCCCGGATATAGACCTCCGTCTTGCCGCTGTCGGTTACGCCGTGCAGCAGTGTTACGGCGAACTGCCCCGCGTGCAGCTGCTGCTCCAGATGGGTCAGCGCCCGCTGCTGGTCTTCCGTGAGCACAATGGCCTCCGCCTGCTCCCGCAGTCCCTCCGGCACCATCGGCAGCGGCCGCACGCCGTATCGAACCGCACAGGCCGCCGCACCGCTGCGCAGCAGTTTCTTCAGCGGCCCCTCCGTGCAGCCTGCCCGCTCCAGAAGCGTGGTTTTCTCGATGGCCGTCTCCTCGCTGACAGCCCCCGCCTCCTGCAAAAGCCGGACGAGGGCCCGCTGCGGCCCGCTGCCAAGTTTCGAGTCGGCCGGCAGCTCGCCTGTCAGATACACCCGCACTTCCTTGCGGACGCCTGCTTCTTTTTTGACGGCCGCCGGCACCATCGCCGCCAGCACCTGCCCCAGCGGACAGACGTAATAGGCACTCAGCCACCGGGCCAGCTCCATCAGCTGCTCATCCAGCAGCGGTTCTTCATCGAGAATCTCCCGAACCGTTTTCAAGTCAAAGGCCCGCGCCTTCTGCCGTTCGGAATCGGCTCCGGCATCGGCGGGCTCGACCTCCACGACAAACGCCTCCAGAAGCCGATTGGTGCGTCCGAAGGGCACACGCACCCGCTGGCCCGGCCGCACAGGGCCCAGTCCGCTGGGCAGCAGATAGTCAAACAGCGCATCGGCGCCGGTATTGAAGGCCGCACGAATAACCCGGCCGTCCGCCGGCTTCGTCGGCCCACTGCCGAACAAACTGTCGATGGTTCTGCGTCCCATGTCCGTTAATGTAGCATCAAAACCCCGAAAAAGATAGAGTCCCCCTGCCTTTGTGTTTATACTGCTTTCCTTCAGAACAAAAACTGTCAGGAAAACAAGAATGGAACTGAATATTACACCGGCAGGTTGGGGGATTTTGGCTCTTTGCGGGGTGCTGGTGGGGCTGTCCAAGACAGCGCTTCCGGGCGCGGGGATTCTGGCGGTACCGCTGGCGGCGATGGCGGTGCCCGCGCGGGCCTCGGTCGGTCTGCTGCTGCCGCTGCTGATTTTTGCTGATTTGTTTGCGGCGGCGTATTACCGCCGACAGGCCCAGTGGTCTTGTCTGCTGCGGCTGCTGCCGGCGGCGCTGCTGGGCATTGCGGCAGGGTTTGTCCTGATGCAGCATCTGGATGACCGACGGCTGGCGCCGCTGATTGGAGTTGTGGTTCTCGCGATGCTGACGCTGAAGGCCCGCGGCTTTTCTTCCAACGGCAACAGGCCGCCGTCCGGCCGTCTGTTTGCGTATGCGATGGGATTTGCCGCGGGGGTAACGACGCTTCTGGCCAATGCGGCGGGCCCTGTGATGACGCTGTACCTGCTTTCGATGAAGCTGGACAAGGACAAGTTTGTCGGCACTTCCGCGTGGTTCTTTTTTGTGGTCAACTGGCTCAAAGTGCCGTTTCTGTGGCATCTGGGACTGATAACGCCGCAATCCCTGCCGGCGGATGTGTATGTTTTTCCCGCCGTTGCGCTCGGGGCGGTCGGGGGCATTATCCTGCTGCGGCATATTCCGCAGCGGCTGTTCGAAATCCTCACCGTAGTGCTGGCTGCCGCTGCGGCTGTGAAGCTGCTTTTCTGACTTGGAGGATGTGCAGAGCTGCTGACAAGCAGGAGGCGAAAGCCAGGAAAAATGAGAGCCGGACTTTTTTCCACGGGCTGGCGCCCGTGGCTATCCCATAGCGCCCGCTGCGCGGGCTCAAAAAACCACCTGCCGTCATTCCCCAGCCTGTCGTCATTCCCGCGAAGGCGGGAATCCAGGAGTTTTTCATCCATACCTTCCCCGCCACTCTGGCGGGCGCGGCTATTATTCTGCTATTCTTTCTCTATGAGGACAGCCACGGGTCCCAGAAGGCCGGACGGCTCAAGCCCCCAGTCTCGCCGGACGGTAATGTTGGTTTTGGTGCGGCGCTGGTCCGGCGGCAGGTTCCGGTCGCCGATAAGCCGATTGCGCCAAGAGTTGACCACTTCCACTTCGAGCACGTTGACGCCGTTTTTCAGGACGGCGGAAATATCCGCCTGAAACGGCGGTGTCCAAAGAATCCCGAGGTCTTTTCCGTTGAGCATCACTTTGGCGATGCCGACATCTTCGACGCGTCCGAGGTCCAGCCGATATTCCCGTCCGGCCTGCAGGGGCTTTTCGAGCTGGAAGCTTTTCTTATAGACCGCCGCACCGGAGTAGAAACGCACGCCTTCCTGTTCGTGCTGACTCCAGTCAAGCAGGTCGGGAAAAACAATTTCCTCCGGGCCGCCCCAGTGGGGGTCAAAAGAAACCAGCCAGGGGCCGGTGAGAGTCTGGACAGTCAAATACTCCTTATAATTGGCTGCAGGAGCCGGCTGCGCAGATGCCGTCGGCTGGAACACCACAAAGATGGAACCATACGGGCCCAGGCGAAGCGTCACTTCAGTGCGTCCGTCTGACTGCCGGAAGGCGGCGGGTTTGACCTGTCCGCTGACGGGGTCCCACAGCTGCGGGATTTTGCCGCTGATGCGGAAACGGCAGTCAGCCGTCACGACGGTTTCCGTCTGATTGGAGACAAAATACACATCCGCATCCTCGCGAGTGCAGTGAATGTAGTCCAGCTGCACACCGGGGTTTGCGCCGGAAAATTCGAAGTCGGGACGAATGCGGTCTTCAAGCAGGACCTGGCGTGCGGTCTTGCCCCAGATGAGCCGGCCGCTTCCGATGGTGCGCTGACCGGCAGGCGGCGTCACTTCGCCCCACAGCTGGTCGGTCAGCTGCTCAAAACGCTGTCGGGCGGGCAGTCCGCCGACCAGAGAAACCATCCGTTCCGGACGCTCACAAAGGACCGTCGCTCCCTGACGAAGCAGTTCATTGACTTTTTCGAGGGCCTGAAGCGAAAGAACTTTGTGATCCGGCATCACCAGCAGATGATACGAGATGCCGCCGGGGACGACGATTTTGCCGGAGCGGACTTTCAGTTTGGCCAGAATGACCTCATCCGTGATGTCATAGTCGAATCCGGGCAGGACTTTGGCCGGGTCGTCTTCCTTGAGCCGGGCGATATTGGGTACGTGGTCGCCGTAATAATACAGCACATCCGCGACAAATCTGCCTTTGCGGAGCATATATTGGCAGCGGCTGATGTACTGGATAAAGGGGATGGAATGATGCCACCAGGTCACCTGCGGGTTGACGTGGGTGCCCGCAAAATATTCCTGTCCGGGAATGCCCATCTCTTTGGGCGAGCAGGTGAAGGTGTGGAAGAAAATCTGATTCAGTCCGGCACAAAACTCATGGTCCATCGCGGGCTTCATCGTCTTCCAGAGCACATCATTCCAGTGACGTCCGATGGTGGTAAAGGACTCGGCCGCGACGATTTCTTTGCCGTAAATGTGCGCGGCGGCGGCCGCCTGCTTGACGAAGAAGCGCACTTCGGGCGTGGGACGATGCGGCGAGGGCGACCAGAACTCGGACATAACGATATCGCTCTTGCCGTAGTTTTTAACGCCGTCAATGGGGCCTGCGTGCGGGCCGGCGGACTCGGGCTGAATCTGGAGGTTATGCTTGTGGGCTAATTCCGCAAAAACCGCATAGTGATTGTCGGCTACACAGTCGGCCAGCGTCTTGCGGAAGTCGGCCAGGAAGGCGTTGGACACTTCGCGGCTTTCGATAATCTTGCCGGCGATGACCGGCAGATAGGGAATGGGGTCGTAGCCGCGGTATTTTTTGAAATCTTCGGCAAAACGGTCCGACCAGTTCATTCCGCCGCATTCCCAGCTGTCAGTCTCCAGCTGCTTGAGGACGGTGCCTTTGAGGGGGCCGGCGGCTTCCAGTAACGGCTCCACTACCTCGTTCCAGTAGCGTTCAAAGGCGCTGCGGCCCAGGTAATCAATCACCATACCCTGCCAGCCCCCGCTGGACGTGGAGACGCGGGCATCGGTGGGCGTATAGCCGAAGCGCAGCACCGTCCAGGTGCCGGCGGGAACCGTCCAGGTGAGTGTGCCGTCGCCCGCCAGTTGCTCCGTCAGGTTGACAATGTCCTTCAAAGAGGCGTCTTCCTCGCCTTCCACAGGGGGAATATCCTCCAGCAGAAACCGGCAGTCCGGAGCGGACATCCCCAGTTCCTCGTGCAGAATTTTCAGCTGCAGATTCTGAATGCCCGGTCGGGAAACAGTGCCGGTGATGGGTTTTTTATTTTCATCGAGCCAATACAGTTCAGCGACCTGCACATTGCGGGGCTGATCGGGATGCCGCAGGTCATAGGCCTCCTCAAAAAGAATGCGAAAGACGGTGCCGGTCTGTTTTTCCATTTCCACGGTTTTTTGTCGGCCGTCTTCGATGGAAACGGCTTCATGCGGAGGATTTTCATCAACTTGAATGCGGATTCTTTTGGGGCCGTAGCCGGGCCGGCCCAGCACTTGTACTCCGGAGATAGCAACGGGTTTTTCAAAGGCAAACTGAAGCCACTGGGGTTTTTCCGCGGAAGGCCCCTGCCCGGGTTCCGTGCCGCCGCTGACCCAGAAGGTATCCGGATTGCCGTCGAAGACGAGGGCGGCGGGATAATCCTGCTGAGCGGAGCTGCTTTGGACCGTCCAATGGATGTCGGAGGGTTTGTACAGCTTCAAAGGAAAAGCCAGCACGGCAATGTCCCGATACCAATTCCGGTTTTCGGGGGTCGGAAGTTTCTGTTTATACTGCTGCGGGCCTTCAATCTGCACTTCGGACCAGGTCAACTGTTTGGCGGCCCAATCGGCCGTCACGATGGGCCCGCCGAGGTTCCAGCCGCTCTGGATGGACAGCCCCAGTTCCAGTCCGAGCCGCTGGGCCTCCCGGAGAGCATGCTGGTAAAGTTTCACCCATTCAGGACTTCCAAAAAGCGGCCCGGCCGGGACTTGGGCGTTGCCTCGCTGGTCAGCGCCTCCGGCGTCGAAAATCATCGCTCCGCTGAATCCCTTGGCTTTCATCTCTTCCAGGTCACGGGTGATGGCCTCGGCGGTGACATTGCTGTTCAGCCACCACCACCAGCACCGCACCCCCGCCCAAGCAGGGGGATTGTGAAACTCCTGTTCCGATAACACAGCAGAGGACGAACAAACAATGCTCAAGAACATCAGGCACAAACCGAACTGCCGCATTCGCTATTCCTTTCCTTCAGTGACTGGTACGATATATCATACGAAAATCGTTCTATCCAGCAGTATTTGGAACAAGGAATTTTCTCTATTTTAACAGGAAATCCAAATCCGCCTGAACGCTTTGCGGCTTAACATCGTCTGATAATTCCGATAGAGTAATATGAGAATTGAGCAAACAGGCCGGAAAACCATTAAAGGACGATGCAATGAGCAAGCCGACCCTATCCGCCTATCTTCGTGACCATTTAGAGAATGTGAATCGAAAACAGGAGCCCGGCCCTTTTTTGACCATTTCGAGGCAGTTCGGCTGTGATGGATTTGAACTGGGACAGTATCTTCTGGAAAAACTCAATCAGCGTGACGAATTGGGCCGTTGGAAACTGTATTATAAAGAGCTGCTCAAGCAGCTGGCGGAGGATACCGGCCTGACCGAGGAGTTGATTGAACGGGAGCGACGAGCTAAGCCCAGTCTTTTCAAGGACTTTCTGCGAGGTTTGCGAAAAGGAAATGTTCCGGACGGGTACGAAATCCGCAATAAAATTATGCTGATGGTGCGCACCATTGCTTATGAAGGGTATGCGATTATTATCGGACAGGGCAGTGCATCGGCGACCTATGACATCGAGAACGGATTAAGCATTCGGGTTGAAGCACCGAGAGATTGGAGAATTGCGAGGGTGAGTATTCGTGAGAAAATAGATAAAACAGCGGCGGCTGTTAAAATAGATGAAATAGACAAAGAACGCGAATTTATGCGGCGTCTTTATGAAGAAAAAAATCCGCGCGAGCCGGCATTCGCTATTACGCTGGACAATTCGATTTTCAAAAAAGAGCAGATGGCAGATTTGATTCTTCTGGCAATGGAACAAAAGGGGCTCATTGGGCCTGCCAAAAAGTAATCCCCAAAGAAAACTCCCGTTTTTTCTCCAAAAACCGAAAGTTTTCCCTTGTCCTGTTTGGGGGGCTTGCTATGATAAGTCCCTGAAAAAAAAGAACGCAGAGGAATTTTGAAACCGCCGAAAGCAGGACGATTCTATGGAACTGGTTCAACGAATCAAAGACGCAGAACAGCAGGCCCGGCAAATGATCGAACAAGCCAAAAAAGAGGCCGCTGAACTGCTCGAAAAGGCCGCCGTCGAAGAAGACCAGATGCGCCGTCGGGCACAGCAGCAGCGGAAAGAACGCATGGCAGCGGCCCTTGCCGAGGCCGAACAGAGCGGCCGGGCCCAGGTCGAATCGCTTCTGAAAGAGGGACAAAAGCAGATTGATGCTCTTCGGCAGAAAGCCGCGGGGCGAATGGAAGAATGCATCCGCGTCATTTTGTCCCATTTGCCCCAATGATGCTCCGTCAGGAATCAATGCAGACCTAATTTTTTTACATAGACAGAAGGAACAAACAAATGGCCATTGCGCCGATGGAAAAGATTCTGATCATCGCCCACCGCAGCCAGGCGGCCCAGCTCCTGGAGGCCCTTCAGGAAGCGGGGCTGGTGCATCTGCTGGATGCGGCACAGGCGATGGTCAGCAAGGAATGGCCGGAACTTCAGACGGAATTCCGCCGTCCCAAAGACCTCGAAGAACTGGTCAGTCGGCTGGAAAAGGCCATCGCTTTTCTGGAAGCCCACGCACAGGAGCCCTCGGGAAGGAGTCTGTTTTCTCCGCGTGTGGAGATTGACGCTTCCGCATTTTCGGCCATTCTGAGCGGTCAGGAGGCAATGGACCTGCTGGACCGGACGGAGCAGACCCAGAAGCGGCTGGAAGGCCTTCAGGCGGAGCTGGAACAGACGACGGAGCAGCTTCAGCGTCTTTTGCCGTGGCGGAATCTGACGTGCCGCCTGGAGGATTTGGCCTCCTTTTCCTCGGTTCAGGTGTTTGTCGGGATGATTCCCGCGCAGAATGTTCCGGCGGTTCAGCAGGCCCTCGAAGACCTGTTGTGCACGGTGGAGCTTGTCGGAGAAGCGGAAAACCGGAAGGCATGCCTGATTTTTGCGCCGGCCGCTCAGACGGCAGAAGTGCAGAAAATCCTCCGCGGTGCTGAATTTGAGGCCGTTCATCTGGAAGGACTCAAAGGGACGCCGGCGGACCTGATTGAACAGTGCCGCCGCCGTCTGCAGGGAATTGACGAACAAATCGCTCAGGTCAGCCGGGAGGCCGCCTCTTTATCCGGACGGCAGCTGGAACTGAAAGTGCTCTATGACTACTACAGGAACCTGCTGGAGCGCAAGACCGCCCTGGCCGGCGCTCCGGCAACGGAGCAGACGCTGTTTCTGGAGGGCTGGACCAAGCGGAAGGACTATCCTCGCGTGCAGGAAATCGTCCGGCGGTTTGAGGCGTGCGATGTGACGGTTCTGATCCCGACAGAAGGCGAAGAGCCGCCGGTGGAGATTGAGAATGTGCCGGTGGTTCGTCCCTTTGAAACCATCACGCGTCTGTACGGAATGCCGGCCCCGACTTCGGTGGACCCGACCGTGTTTCTGGCCCCGTTTTTTGCCGTCTTTTTCGGGCTGTGCATGGCGGATGCGGGGTATGGGCTGATTCTGACCGCCCTGCTGGCCTGGGTGCTTCGAAAAGTCCGGGCTAACAAAGGCATCTTTTGGATGCTTCTGATCTGCTCCATCACCACAACGCTGGCCGGCCTGATTATGGGCAGCTGGTTCGGGGATGCCGTGACCTCCCTCCTGCCGGAAGGGTCCGCCCTGCGGAGCGGGCTGGATGCCGTGCGGACCCAATTAATGCTGTTTGACCCGATGGCCAACCCGATGTTCTTTTTCATCCTTTCACTGGCCCTCGGCTATTTTCAAATTCAGTGCGGGCTGTTCATCGCCTTTTTCGCCAACCTGCTCAAAAAAGACTGGGCCGCCGCCCTTTGCGACCAGCTGGTCTGGATTGTTCACCTGAACAGTCTGCTGTGCATCGGCCTGGTCTCCGCAGATAAGCTGCCGAAAGAATTCAAAACACCGTGCATCATTCTCGTGTGCCTCACCTCCGCCGTGATTGTTTTGTTTACGGTACGAAGCGGCGGCTGGGCGGGCCGGCTGGGGCTGGGCGTCTATCAGCTTTTCAGCACCGTTTTCTTCATCGGAGATATTCTCAGCTACGCCCGTCTGCTGGCCCTTTGTCTGGTGGGAGCCGGCTGCGGGATGGCAATCAATATTCTGGTCAAACTGGTCTTGGGCGTCCCATATGTCGGATGGCTGCTGGGAGCAGTGCTGTTTGTCGGAGGACATCTGTTTAATATCGCCTTGTCGGTGCTGGGAGCGTTTGTCCACTCGCTGCGGCTTCAGTTTGTGGAGTTTTTCCCGAAATTTTTCACCGGAGGCGGAAAAGATTTTGTTCCGCTGCAGAAAAAGTTTCAGTATGTTGAAATTCGCAAATAACACCCGTTCTCAAAACGGGCGTGCAAAACGTGTTTCGCAGGAAGAAAAAGAAAGGAAGTCTGTATGGCGATGATGGGTTTAACATTTGCATTGGTAGGAGCTGCATTGGCTGTTTTTCTGTCCGGAATCGGCTCGGCCATCGGCCTGGGGGCCGCCAGCAAAGCCGCAACCGGAGTTCTCAGCGAAAAACCGGAACGGTACGGCACGCTGATGCTGCTGGTTCTGCTGCCCAGTACGCAGGGACTTTACGGCTTCATCGTCGGCCTGATGGTTGTGATGAAAATCGGGCTGATTGCCGGTCCCGTTGCCACCGTCACATGGGCTCAGGGGCTTGAGCTTCTCGCAGCCTGTCTGCCGGTAGCCGTCGCCGGTTGGATCAGCGGCATCCATCAGGGCCGCACGGGAGCCGCCGGCATTCTGATGGCGGCCAAACGTCCCGAACTGGCGTTCAAAGCCGGCGTCATTTACGCCGCAATGATTGAGTTGTACGCCATTCTGGGCTTTCTGATTTCCTTTTTGGTCGTGAGAGCCATCCAGGTCGGCTGAGAAAAAACTGAAACCGAAGCCAACGGCTCGTGTGCCGGTGAAGGTTGCCTATGAAAGCAGAACAGGTCGTTGAAAAGATTTTATCGGAAGGCCGTCAGGAGGCCCAGCGGATTCTGTCGGAGGCGCAGGCAAAGGTCCGGCAGAGGCGCAGCGCTCTCGAGGAGGAACTGAAGGCCTTCGAGCAGGAAACGGAACAGCTGGCCCGTCAGGCCGCCGAGGACAAACGCTCCCGGATGCTGGCGGCGGCGCGAATGGACCTTCGGAAAAAGATTCTGGCCGCCAAAGCGGACCTGCTGCGGGAGGTATTCGAGACAGCCTGCCGGCGGATTAACACAATGGCGGACGGCCCCTATCTGGAATTGATGGGCCGACTGCTGATGCAGGCGGTTGTCACCGGTGATGAAGAAGTCCTCGTCGGCAAAAACGAAACCCGAATCAATCCGGAGTTTCTCAAACAGATTAACAAACGCCTCGGCCCGGGCTACAAGGGCAACCTGAGGCCGGCGGCGGAAAAAGCGGACATTGACGGCGGCTTCATTCTTCGCCGCGGCAAGGTGCAGGTGAACTGCTCAACGGAGGTGCTGCTGGAGCAGATTCGCCAGCAGACGGAAATGGAACTGGCGGCCAAACTGTTTGCTGACTGATGCAGATGAACAGTGAACCGAGCACAATCGATTTTGTACGGTATCCCCCGGTGGGGGCGGAGGACTGGCGGTACGCCTTTGCAACGGCCAAGGTGCGCGTGCTCGAGACGATGATGCTGGGCCGGGCGATGCTGTCGGAGCTGGCCCACGCGGACAGTTTTGAAGCGGCGGCGGAGATGCTCGGCGGAACGGAATATGCCGTCCCCCCTCAGGCCTCCGCAGAGGAAATTGAGGAAATGCTGCTGTCCCGCCGACGGCAGGTGCGCCAGCTGTTTGTGCAGCTGGCGGAGGACCCGGGGCTTGTGCAGATGTTTCAGGCCCGCGAGGATTTTGCCAATATGCGGCTGGCCGTGCGGCGCGTCGTTACGGACAGACCCCTGGGGACGGACTACAGCCCGGAGGGGGCCGTGCCGGCGGAGGAGTTTGAAGAAATTTTTCAACAGGAAAATTATGAGCGGTTTCCGGAGTACCTGCAGGAGGCCGTAGAGGCCGCTGTGCTGGCTTATTACGACAACAAGGATATTCGGCAGATTGATTATGCCATCGACCGGGTGGAGGCCGCCTGGCGGGTTCGGCACAGTCAGGCCATCGGCAGCGTCTTCTGTCTGTCGCTGTCGCGGATTCGAATCGACCTGTACAACATCCGGACGCTGCTGCGTCTGAAAGCCGCTGAACGCCAGGAGCGGTTTCATTTTCTGCCGGACGGATTCATCGAAACGGCCCGTTTTGTTCAGGGACTGGAACACAACTACGATGCACTCGTGCCGCTGTTTTACGCCACCCCCTATCTGGAACTGGTAGAGGAAGGAACACGGTATTTGCGGGAAAAGGGCTCGTTTCTGGCCCTCGAGCGGGGCTGTGAAGATTATCTGATGGAATTTCTGAAAACGACCCGGTACCTGGCGGCGGGACCTCAGCCGATCGCCGCTTATCTCCTGATGAAAGAAGCGGAGATTCGGACGGTCCGAATGCTGCTGATGGGCAGGAAAAACGGCCTGTCCGCTGAACTGCTGCTGGACCGGCTGGGGACGTGGATGGACTAACGGACCGGCATCAAACAGAACACGAACAAAAAAGAACCGGAAGCCGGCGGCGGCTTCCAAAGGAACAGCAATGGAAGGCAAAGCAGCCGTATTGGGAACAGCGGATTTTGTGATGCCGTTTTCGGCGCTGGGGCTGGATACCTTCGCCGTAGAGCCGAAAACGGAAGCGGTGCAGGAAACGGCCAAAGCCATCCTGCGGCAGCAGTACACACTGGTCGTGGTGGCGGAAAACGTCGCTCGCCAGGCCCAGCCGGTTTTTGATGCGGTGATGCGGAAGGCCGTCCCCTGTGTGGTGGTGGTGCCGTTTACCGCTGAACCGACCGGCGTTGCTACCGAATCGCTCGGACGGCTGATTAAACTGGCCGCCGAAATCAATATTCTGAAAAATTAAAACAGCAGAGCCCTTCAGACAACTTTTTGAGCAAACGGAAGCAGGAAATATGACGGAACAAAAAATCGGAAGAATCATCAAAGTAGCCGGCCCGGTGGTGGTGGCCGAAGGAATGACCGGCGCTCATATGTACGATGTCGTTCGCGTCGGCGAAGAAAACCTCATCGGGGAAATCGTGGAACTGCACGGCGACAGGGCCAGCATTCAGGTCTACGAGGACACCGTCGGCATCGGCCCGGGAGAGAAGGTGGTCAATACTGGTGCCCCGCTGAGTGTGGAACTGGGACCGGGGCTGATTTCGAACATTTATGACGGCATCCAGCGTCCGCTGAGTGCTCTGGTGGAAGCGCAGGGCAGCTTCATCAAGCGCGGCAGCGATATTCCGGGGCTTCCGCGGGACAAAAAGTGGCACTTCCGGCCGACCATTCAGAACGGCACCGAGGTCGAACCCGGGGATATTCTGGGCGAGGTGCAGGAATCCACGCTGGTTCGGCACAAGATTATGGTGCCGCCCGGTGTGCGGGGACGGCTGGAGGGTCTGTCGGAGGGTGAGTTTACCGTTACAGAACAAATCGGCGTGGTTAAGACCAAACAGGGCGAACGGGTCCTGACGCTGATGCAGAAATGGCCCGTTCGGCGGCCCCGTCCGGTTCAGCAGCGGCTGAATCCCAACAAAATCCTGCTGACCGGCCAGCGCGTCATTGACGCATTTTTCCCGATTGCCAAGGGCGGAACGGCCTGCGTGCCCGGCCCCTTCGGCACCGGCAAAACAGTTGTGCAGCACCAGCTGGCCAAGTGGGTGGATGCGGATATCGTGGTGTATATCGGATGCGGCGAACGCGGCAACGAAATGACCGACGTGCTGATGGAGTTTCCGGAACTGACGGACCCGCACAGCGGCGAGCCGCTGATGAAGCGGGTTGTGCTGCTGGCCAACACGTCGGATATGCCTGTGGCGGCCCGCGAGGCGTCGGTTTACACCGGCATCACGATTGCCGAATACTTCCGCGATATGGGGCTGTCAGTGGCGCTGATGGCCGACAGCACCAGCCGATGGGCGGAGGCGATGCGGGAAATCTCCACGCGGCTGGAGGAAATGCCCGCGGAAGAAGGGTATCCGGCCTATCTGGGGGCGAGAATCGCCTCCTTCTATGAGCGGGCCGGCCGGGTCATCTGCTCCGGAAGCCCGCAGCGGGAAGGGGCCCTGTCCATCATCGGGGCGGTCAGTCCGCCCGGCGGCGACCTGTCTGATTCCGTGGTGCAGGCCACCCTGCACGTCGTGAAGGTCTTCTGGTCTCTGCTGGCCCGTCTGGCCCAGCAGCGGCACTTCCCCGCGATTGACTGGCTGACCAGTTATTCCTTCTACAAGCAGTACCTGGCGGAGACCTTTGAGGACAAAGACAAGGGACGCGAGTTTGTTCAGATGACCAAAGAGGCGATGGCCCTGCTGGAACAGGAAGCCCAGCTGGTGGAAATCGTGCGTCTGGTCGGTGCGGAGGCCATCAGTGCCGCCGACCGAATGGCCCTCGAAACCGCCAAGAGCATCCGCGAGGACTTCCTGCACCAGAACGCCTTCCACAAGGTGGATACCTACACGCCGATTGACAAGCAGTATGATATGCTCAGTCTGATTCTGCATTTTCATCGGCAGGGGCTGGCTGCGATTGAACGCGGCGTGGAGACGGCGGAGCTGTTTGCCCTGCCGGTGCGGGAGGACATCGCCCGGGCCAAATACATTGATTATGCCGAGGCGGACAAAATTCGGGCGATTCGGGACAAAATCGACGCCCAAATCAAAGAGCTTTATTCTGCGACGGCAGCTAAATAAGGAAATCTGTCAGAGAGCAGACACAGGAGTTTTTCCATGTTAAAAGAATACAGAACCGTTCAGGAAATCGCCGGACCGCTGATGCTGGTGGAGGGCGTGGAGCGGGCCAAATACGGTGAAATCGTGGATATCGAGATGGGCGACGGCACCATCCGGCACGGTCAAATCCTGCAGGTGGAAAAAGACAAGGTGCTGGTACAGGTGTTTGAAGGAACCGAAGGCATCGACGTGCGGGATACGACGGTGCGGTTTCTGGGCAAGCCGATGGAGCTGGCGGTCTCGCCGGACATCCTCGGGCGTGTGTTCAGCGGGACGGGACAGCCCAAGGACGGCGGACCGGCCATTATTCCCAAAAAGCGGCTGAACATCAACGGCAACCCCATCAATCCGTATGCCCGCGACTATCCGAATGAGTTTATTCAGACGGGCATCAGCACGATTGACGGGCTGAACCCGCTGGTGCGCGGGCAGAAACTGCCGATTTTCTCCGGTTCGGGTCTGCCGCACGATGAAATCACGGCTCAGCTGGCGCGGCAGTCGACCGTGCTGGGCAAAGGGGAAAACTTTGCGGTGGTGTTTGCGGCGATGGGCATTACCTTCGAGGCGGCCCAGTTCTTCATCAATGACCTGACGGAGACGGGAGCCATCGAGCGGGCGGTGCTGTTTATCAATCTGGCCAATGACCCGGCGATTGAGCGGATTGCCACACCGCGTGTGGCCCTGACGGCGGCGGAATACCTGGCGTTTGAAGAGGATATGCACGTGCTGGTCATCCTGAACGATATGACCAACTACTGCGAGGCGCTGCGGGAAATCAGCGCCGCCCGCAAGGAAGTGCCCGGTCGGCGCGGCTATCCGGGCTATCTGTACACAGACCTGGCCACCATCTATGAGCGGGCGGGCCGAATCAAGGGCAAAAAGGGCTCGATTACAATGGTGCCGGTGCTGACAATGCCGGAAGATGACAAAACGCACCCGGTGCCCGACCTGACGGGGTACATTACGGAAGGGCAGATTATTATGAGCCGCTCGCTTCACCGGCGAGGCATCGCTCCGCCGGTGGACGTGCTGCCCAGTCTGTCGCGTCTGAAAGACAAGGGCATTGGTCCCAACAAAACCCGCGAAGACCATGCCGACCTGTACAACCAGCTGTATGCGGCTTATGCCCGCGGCAAGGAAGCCCAGGAATTGGCGACGATTCTGGGTGAGGCGGCCCTGTCGGCGGAAGACCAGAAATATATGAAGTTTGCCAACGAATTTGAGGCCCGCTACATTTCTCAGGGCTATTATGAAAACCGGACGGTCTTCCAGACTTTGGACCTCGGCTGGGAGCTGCTGAGTATGTTTGAGAATGCAGAACTGAAGCGAATTGACGTCAAGCTGATTGAAAAATATATGCCGAAGTTCCGCGCCAAACAGGAGCAGAAAACCGTGGAACTGAAGAAGCCATAAACGGCGGGACCTATGCAGCAGAATATCAATGCAACCCGAATGGAAATGCTGCGGCTCCGCAGGCGCGTCGCCCTGGCCGTGCGGGGACATCGTCTGCTCAGCCAGAAGCGGGATGAAATCAGCCGACAGCTGGTGCTGATTTCCCGCTCGCTCAAGGAGCTTCGGCAGAAGGTCGAACGGGAACTGCTGGAAACAAGCCGGCGGTTTGTGATGGCCCGTTCCACGATGGAGCCGGAACACGTCCGGGCGGCTCTGGAAATTCCCACGAAAAAGTTTTCTTTGGCTGTGCAGTTTGCCGGCATCATGAGCGTAAAGGTGCCGGAACTGACCAAACAGATTGAAGGAGATATTGTCTGCTACGGATTTGCCACAACCAGCGGCGAAATGGACGTCGCACTGCGGGCTCTGGAGCGGGCCTTTGATACCCTGATTGAGCTGGCGGGCAAAGAAAAACAGGCTCAACTGCTGGCGATCGAACTGCAGAGCACCCGGCGGCGCGTGAATGTTCTGGAGCACGTGGTTATTCCGGAACTTCAGGCGACGATTCGGTTCATTTCCAACAAACTCGGCGAGGTGGAGCGGGATAACATCAGCCGGCTGATGATTATTGCCGATATGATTCGCGGAGAATAACGGCGGATTGTATATCGGGTACCTCTGTATTCCGGAAAACGATTCTTGCCTCACAGGGTTTCTGTCTGTACAATAGTATCTTCATTAAAGTTTAGGCCAAAACCTTAAAGAAACCGGTTTAGGAGCCGGTGTGTAATCTTTTATGGCGGAACCGAGTCCAGGCATAAAACCCGCCGGGCCTATCAAATCCTTTATGACGGCCGGCCCGACTTTGCACTACAGCCATGCCAATGTGTACAGCTGCTGGCTGCTGTCGATTGTGGTCTATGCAGGGGTTTGTCTGTTCTGGGGCCGCCTGACCAACGGTCAGTTTCTGGTTCTGAATCTTCTGGAGCTGTTTCACCCGAATCAATGGCATCTGGGACGGGTCGTCACGGAACCCCTGAGCATCTATGAGTATCCCTGGCATATTGCAATCTTAGGCACGCTGATGGGAATCCTGGCGGCTGCACCGCTGCTGACGGCCCAGCTGATGAGTTTTCGATTCAGCATCCCGATGATTGTCCTGGCCGTTTTTTTGGCACGTCTTCCGATGCTGGGAATCTTTCTGGTGCTGTCCTGCATTGCGGTGGCCTGCCGTCCGCTGCGGTTCCGTTCGCGGATTATTTCGCTGGCGCTGTGCATGGCCGGGCCGATGATTTACTGGGCGGCCTTCGGCGGCATCCGCAGCAGCGACCCGATTCGGTGGGGTATTTCCTATACGCCGTGGATTTACGCCTGGCTGATTGCGATGCTGATTGCCGGAGTCGTCATCGCCGTCGGACATTATACGCGGTACCGCCCCGGTCTTGTCTGGCTGATTACGCTGGCGGCCGCGGCGGCGGCGTATCTGACCTTTGAAAAAACCATCGGCTTTGATGAACTGGATTTTCAAATGTACGTCGCAGGCCACAATCCGGAAGAGCAGGCGGAATTCCACGACCATTCCCTCACCAAATACCTGGACCGGATTCTGGCGGATGAAATGCGGTACAGCTATTTTGCAGGATATTTTTATCCAAGCGATAAAATCGATCTGCGGAAAAAACTTCGCGAAGAAATTGAAAATCTGCTGTATTACAACCGCTGGCCGCAGTGGTTTGCCGGCGACCTGCCGGAGAAACTTCGCTACCAGTCCAAACGGAGCGAACTGCTGGCTCAATACAACTATTTCCTGGAGAAAAGGCCCACCAGCCGCCGCGTGCCGATTGCGCTGTACTTTAAGGCAATGCTGAACGAATTAACACCCGATGCACGCTATTTCGGGCAGACGGAGATTCTGCATTTTTATCAGGACTATCCTTTTTATGAAAATCTTCACATCTGGCAGGACCTTCTGGTTCGATTCCCCGACAGTCCGGAGGCCCTGGAGGCCCGCTGGCGTCTGGCCGTTCACATGGCCGGACAGGGCCGATTCAAAGAGGCGCAGGATTTGTGCGGAGTCGCTTTGACGCTGCTGGAAAAAGAAATGCCGTCTTTTTCTGAACCTGCGATTGCCGCCGGCAGTCTGACCACAGCCTTCGGGCGGCCGATTCAAACCGCAATGACCCGCTATAAACTACAGGACCTTCGAACCCGTCTGCTGATGCTGATGGAACTGATTTCACCCGCCAATCAGGGCGGCAGCGAGGCGGAGCGGCAGCGTCTGGCCCGGTTTGTTCTGCTCAACCCATACGGAATTCAGTACGCCCGCCAGATTGAAGACCTGCTCGCCGGCGCCTCCGCGGAAGACCCGCTCCGCGACAACCTGCTGGCTGCCCGTGCCCGCCTGATTGGAGACTGGCAGATGCGTGCGGCGGCCCTGCGGGAAGTCTGGGAAAAATATCCGGACCGTGACGGAGGAATTCAGGCTCTGTATGAACTGGGAGCCCTGCGTCTTCAGCAATGGAAAGAAATGAAGGCGGAGACCGCCAAAGCCGAACTGCTGACCGAAGCCCGTTCCCTGCTGAACCGCCTGATTCAGGACTATCCGCAAAGTCCGTATGCCGAGTCGGCCCGTCGGCTGCTGGCCCCCCTGGCCAACCTCTAAAACATCTCAACACCTTATCGGACATCCTTCCTCCACCGAACCTGTCCTGAGCACATTCGGAGACTGAAATTTTCAAAATCCGCCCTGCAGGACCGATAAAAACCTTTCCTGGGCCCCTCTCGGACGGCAGAGTTCTTTATCCCATAGGAGAAAGCACAGACGGACTTACCTCCGACTTCCGTTTAGCCGATAGATAGGCAGTGTTTATTGTTATGTTTTAAAAAGACCGGGACCTGTCGTACCAAGGGTCCTGCCATGTAGTTCGAGAGACCAGAAGGGCCGTGGTCCTGCCGTCCAATCGGGCCGCCGGCACCAAACCTCAATCAGTAATGAGGCCTTTTATGGAAGCGGACAGGGATACTCAGAAAAGCAGCTCCGCCAGAAACTGGATGACCTGGGCACTGCTGGCGCTCCTGCCGGGTTTGACGGGATGGTGCATCGTTTTAACCCAGAAACAAATCCAGCAAAACCGGAGAGAAAGTTATCAGGAAATCAGCCGGCAGGAAAAAGACGAGTTCCTTCGGATGTACGAACAATGGAATCGGCTCAGTGACCAGGAGAAGGCGGATACCCCCTGGGGAACCGGGCCGTACGGCGGACCGGAGATTCAGAGAAAACTGAAAGACCATCAGGAAGAGCGTCTCTTGGCCGACCTTCCGGACCTGCTGACGGAATCGGCTGTGCCCAGTGAGTTGGGGGATATTTTGTACGGTCCCGACTGGAGGGAACAGGTTCGGAAATATCAGAAGCAAATTGAGTATCAGGAGATTCTGAGCATCGTCTCCACGATTCTGCTGGCTGCCGGCGGACTGGTATTTTCCATTGGACTATTGATTTGGCTGGCCGGAGCAGCGAAAAAGGCGGCCGCTAAACGAGCAGAATTAAAGGAGGCCTCCCCGGAAACCGACGCTGTTTCCTCCGAAGGCAAATCAAAGGACTCCCGCGATCAGGCAAATCCTGCACCGCAAGGATTGCAGGAACCGCAAGCATTGCAGGAAAAGGAGGTTCACCTCTTCCCGCAGCGAAAATCCGCCGACAAAAAAACATCCGCCGCAGACCGTCAAACACCAACCGTCTTACCCGCAGAACCGGCGAAGAAAAAACCCTCTGAACCCGCCGACAAGGGACATATCGGCACAAAGACAGCAGCCCCGGCTGCTTCTGCTGCAGGGGATGCCGAACTGCAGACGGCTTCACAAACAGCCGCCGCCCTTCTGACGGAGCCGGAGCCGACCGCTTCAGACCCCATTCTGGCCTCGCTGATGGCCCCAATTCCGGTGGTTAAGGGACTGTCGGAAATCAGCGAACAGATGTCGGCCATTCGCGAATTCGCCGCCGAACAGCAGAATCAGGTCCGGAAGTTTCAGGACGGCTATGACTGGATGCTGATTAAGCGGTTCTGCCTGCGGATCATCCGCTGCATTGATAATCTCGAAGACCGCATCCGGCAGCTGCAGAGCGCCAATCAGGATGTCTCGATGCTCAAGGATATCCGGGATGAGATTCTGTTTGCCCTCGAATCCAGCGGCGTGGAGCAGTACGAGCCGGAAATCGGGCTGGAATACAAGGGACTGGAGCGCTACGCAGAATCCGTCCGGGAAAAGAAGGAAAATGACGACCCGACTAAGAGCGGACGCATCGCGGAAGTGGTCCGTCCGGGCTATCAATATCTGATCAACGATGAAGAGGTCAAAATCGTTCGCTGCGCTCAGGTGAAACTGTATGCGTAGAACGAGGAAAGCATAAGGACTGGAAACTATGGGCATGATAGCAGGAATCGATTTGGGAACAACATTTTCGGCACTGGCGATTCTGAACAAAATCGGCCGCCCGGAGGTCGTTCCGAACAGTGAAGGAGAGCGATTGACGCCGTCTGTCGTGTATTTTGATGAAGACCAGGACGCCACGGTTCGTGTCGGCATCGAGGCGCTGAACTGCCGGCAGCTCAATCCCGACAGGGCCATCCGCTGGATTAAGCGGCATATGGGCGATTCCCAGTGGCGGAAAACCATCGGCAGCCGCGTCTGGACGCCGGAGGAAATCTCCAGTTTGATTTTAAAGAAACTCAAACAGGACGCGGAGATGATTTACCCGAACATTCAGCATGTCGTCATCTCCGTGCCGGCGCATTTTGACGAGGTTCGCCGAAAAGCCACGATGGACGCCGGTGCGATGGCGGGCCTGAACGTCATCGGCATCGTCAATGAACCGGTGGCGGCGGCTCTCTACTATGCCACCACACACGATGTCAACGGCCGGGTGCTGGTGTATGACCTGGGCGGCGGTACGTTTGATGTGACGATTATGGATGTCAGCGGCCAGAATATTCAGATCGTCTGCAATCAGGGAGACCACGCACTGGGCGGAGTGGACTTTGACCGGAAAATCCTTCAGATGTTCGAAAAAACCTATCAGGAACAGACCGGTCAGCCGCTGATTACCAACTCGCAGGAGCAGGCCCAGTATGAGGATGAGGCCGAAGATGTGAAAAAGACTCTCTCGCGCCGCCCCGTCGCCAAAAAGATTTTGTACGGCAAGGCCGGCAGCGCCCGGGTTGAAATTACGCAGGCCCAGTTTGAAGAAGCCGTCGAACCGCTGGTCGGACGCACGGAGATGCTCATTGACGTCAGTCTTCAGGAAGCCGGCTGCACCATCAAAGAGATTGACCAGGTCCTGCTGGTGGGCGGCAGCACCCGCATTCCGCTGGTGCAGAAACGGCTGACCGAAAAATTCGGCAAGCCCCCGCTGGTGGCCGTCAACGTCGATGAATGTGTAGCGCTGGGAGCAGCCATTCACGCCGGCCTGACCCTGCTGCGGCAGCACCCCGAACAGGTCGAGGCGGGTATTGCCGCCGGTCTGCGGGACATCAAACTCAAGGACGTCTGCAACCACAGTTACGGGACCCTGTGTGCTCCGTTTGATGAGGCCACAGGCAAGCACGTGATTCGAAACAGCATCCTGCTGAAGAAAAATACCCCGCTGCCCTGCGAAGCCACACAGACGTTTTATACGATGTGTGAAGGGCAGACGGAACTTCAGATTACCATCACGCAGGGAGAAGATGAAGACCCCGACTTTGTCAATAAGATTGCCACGGAAATCTTCGAACTGCCGCCCAATCGTCCGGCCAATCGGCCGATTCTGGTTCGGTACAGTTATGACCTCAACCAGCGGATGCACTGCACATTCTGCGATGAGGAATCCGGACGCACGCTGGAGGTGGATTTCGACCTGAGTGAAGACGGCGCTGCAGTGCATCAGAGCTCCATTCAGCAGAAGACAAAGGAAATCGCCAAATTTCAGGTTCGCTGACGATGACCGAACAGGCCCTGAGCATTCTGATTGTTGTGCTGACGCTGGGAGCGGTTTTGGCGGCCCTCGGCCCGGTGTCGCTGCGGCGCTGGCTGGGCGTGCTGATTCCCGCCCTGGACCCCCGGCGGTTTGCCTGCCGGGTCCTGCTGTTTGAGGAGGAAACGGCCGCCGGCTGCCGGGATGTATTAAAAATCCAGATTCAGGGTGCGATTCGTGTCCCGTACCCAAACTGTGATACCGATCTCTTGATTCAGTTAACAGATGCAACCGATAAACAGACCGCCGCCAAACCCGTGCTTTGCAGACGCCCGGAATGGTCATTGGACGGCACGCCCGCCCATCAATACCGGTTTCACAACGGCATTCTGCCGGCCCGGGTGTCGGTTTTGAAAGACTGGGTCACTATTGCCGAAATCGGCGCCTGGGAGCTGGTCTTTCCGCGGCGCGGACCGGCCGTACTCGAGTGTGAAGTGACCGTTCTGGACAAGACGACCGGAAAAGTACTGGCGTCCGCACGAAACCAGGTGCCGCTGCTGTCTGAACACTTCGGATACGAGGAAATCCAGCAGCAGCGTCTGGCCAAACAGCAGGCGATGCGCCAAATTGCCGCAACCGTTTGGCAGATGACGGCACCCAACCCCACAGGCAAAGAAATGCTGGAGCGGTGGCTGCAGGAACGAAAGCTGCCCGCCGCCGAACAGACGGAACCCCTTTCCGACGAGCAGGCCGCCGCCCTCGTACGGGACGCCTGCGAACAGCTGGCGGGCTATGCAGAACCCGCCGAGTGCTGCAGCATCCTGGAAATCTGCATGCGAATCGCCGCCTGCGCCTCCGGGATTCCTCAGCCCCTTCTGCATCTGCTTCAGACTATCGCCGCCAAGCTGGAGATTCCCAAAAACCGCTGGGAAACCCTTGTGCAGAAATACCTGAGCCGTCAGGCCGAACACATCCAGGACCCGATGCTCCTGCTGGGACTTCACGAGGGGATGACGGAGTCGCAAATCCTTGAGAAACTCACCAGTGAATACCGCAAATGGAACGCCCGCGTGACCCATCCGGACCCGGCCGTCCGCAAACAAGCCGACCAGATGCTCAATCTGATAGCCCAGTGCCGCAGCCGATTTGCCCGTCTGACCTCCGGCAGCAGTCGCGGATAAGCTTTTCTTTTACAGCGAAGAAGCCGACGGCTCGTTCGCACCGGCCGGCTGGTCATCGTTTCGCTTCTCGTAGAGATAATCCTTCAGAAAGCAGCCCATCTCATAGGGCCCGCAGCGCAGCGTCCAGTCGGGGTTAAACAGCTTCGGATTCCAGTCGTAGCTGGCGGCCCAGCAGGTGCTGCTGATTTTATACTGTTCCGCCCAGTTCAGCAGCGGATGGGCATAGTTGTCAACCGTGGCCGCCGGAATGCGGCTGCGGCGGAAACTGCGGCTGAATCCCCACTCGCTCAGAAAAACCGGATGCACCTTCACGCACCGGAGGATATGGTCTTTGTACCACTGGGCGTTTTCGCTGAGCCAGTGCATCGGATAAATGTGGGAAACGATGGCATAGTTTTTGTTTCCGACGGGATCTTCAATCGGATGGTCGGCGGCGGGCCCGATGATTTGCGAATAGTTGGCGCCGGCAATCAGCAGCAGCGTCTGCGGGGCGTACTGCCGAATCAGATTGACCCACTCCTGCATATCTTTGCGGACACTCAGCCAGCATTCCTCATCCGTGCCGACTTTATTAATCGGCTCATTGAACAGCTCAAAGATGACGTGGCTGTCCTCCGCAAACCGCGGCGCCATATACTCCCAGAACTGCCGCGTCGTTTCGCGATGGTCAAAGGTATTGCCGATGTAGTGCCAGTCCACAATCGCATACAGGTCTTTGCTTTTGCAGTAGTCCACCACGGGCCGCAGCAGTTTTTCATAGAAATCATCCCGTCCGGGGATAAACGTCCACGGGCTCTTGTAGTCCTCTTCATCCGGCGGATAAATCGGGATGCGGATGACCTTCGGATACCACCCAGGCGAGGAGCCCTGCGGGTCATTGCGGTTGGTCAGCCGGTCAATCATTCGAATCGCTCCGCCGAACTGCTTTTCCGTCCCGCCTACATCAATCAAAGACACGCCGCGCAGGACTACCACATTGCCCGCCGGGTCTTTGAGGACCGTCCCTTCCGCACGCAGCCGCGGTGTAGCGGCGGCGGCCCAGACCCCGAGAAAGAACCAAAGGACAAAGGTTTTGCTGTCCGCCCTGAATCCGGACCGGTTGGATTGTCTCTGAACAGGTTTCATAATTTTATCCCCATTTCCGCATCAACGCGAACGGTTTGGCCGGCCGGAAAGACAGGCACGACTTGCCCCGGAATCGGTTTTCCATTCACCAGCAGGCGGCGAATGCCCTTCATTACCCCGTCCGGATTGCTCACATAAATCTCATACCGACAGCCGCGAAAGAGCCGATAGACAGTAAAACCTTTCCAGTCCGGCGGGATGCACGGGGCGATACAAAGCCCATCGTATTCAGGCCGAATCCCCAGGATATATTGCGTCAGGGCAACATAGGTCCAGGAGGCGGTGCCGGTCAGCCAGGAGTTTTTGGCCTCGCCGGGCATCGGGGCATCCTTGCCGGCGATGGTCTGGGCAAAGCAGTAGGGCTCGCTGCGGTAAATGTCGAGCCGGTCTTCTTTGGCCGCCGGACAAATCCGCCGGTACAGCTCCCACGCCCTGTCGCCGCGTCCAAGAATGGTTTCGGCGATAATCATCCAGGTGTTGTTGTGGCAGAAGACGCTCGCATTTTCCTTATAGCCGGGCGGATATGAGGTGATTTCGCCCAGATAGTCGCGGTAGTAGGTATAGGCGGGCTGCACGAGAACCATTCCGTTCTCATCGGCCAGATACTCCCAGGCACTGTCGAGGGCCTGTCGGGCTTTTCCATCCTCCAGCCCCAGGCCGGCCATTACGCCCCAGCCCTGCGTTTCAATAAAGATTTTGCCTTCATCGCAGGAGGCCGAGCCGACGGGCCGCGAAAAATGGTCATATGCCCGCCGGAACCATTTTCCGTCCCAGCCGAACTGCATCACGGCCTCTTTCATTGCGGCGGCCTCTTTTTCGTAGGCGTCTGCGGCCGCCGCCTCGCCGCGCCGGCGCAGCAGGGCCGCCAGCCGGCTTGCACTGTAAATAAACAGCTGGGCAACCATCACCGATTCCGCCCGGCCGCCTTCGATATCACCGGCCAGCTGAAAACTTTCGCCGGGAGTATTGCTGAAGCAGTTCAGATTCAGACAATCGTTCCAGTCGGCATGGCCGATCAGGGGCAGATTGTGCGGCCCGCGGTCGGCCAGCACCCGACGGGCCGACTGATGCAGATGGTCCAGCAAGGTCGTACGTTCGGCACTCTGGGGTTTGTCCGCATATCCGACGGGGGCGTCGAGAATCGATTCATCGCCGGTCTCGCGAATGTAGGCGTCTGTTGAAACAATCAGCCACAGGGGGTCATCGCTGAAGCCGGTGCCGGCCTCATGATTGCCCTGTTTGGTGAGCGGCTGGTACTGGTGATAGCAGGTGCCGTCGGAGTTCTGCGTGGCGGCCAAATCGAGGATGCGCTGCCGGGCCCGTGCGGCCACCATCTGCACGGAGCCGAGCAGGTCCTGATTGGAATCCCGAAACCCCAGCCCCCGCCCGATGCCGGACTCAAACGAACTGGCCGAACGCGACACGTTGAACGTAACCATGCATTGATAGGGATTCCAGGTATTAACCATCCGCCGAACCAGCGGATTGTCTATCTCCGTCTGAAGGGTTCCGAGAACCTGCTCCCAGTGCCGCCGAAGCTGCTGAAACTTCTCCTCAATCTGCTCGGCTGTCTGAAACCGCCGGAGCAGGTCATAACATCGTTCTTTGTTGAGCACGCCGGGGGCGGAAAATTTCTTCTCGGGCGGATTTTCCAGATACCCGAGGACAAAATGGAACGAGCGGGTTTGGCCGGCCTCCAGCGTCAGCCGCAGGTGATGGGAGCCGACCGGCGCCCAGCCGTGGGCAATGCTGTTGAAGGATGTTCGCCGGAGCACGGCCTCCGGACAGCCGTAATCATTCATATTGCCCAGAAACGCATCGCGGCTGGTGTCAAATCCGACAACCGGCTCGCTGCAGGCAAAAAAGGCATAATGGCTGCGGCGTTCCCGGTACTCGGTTTTGTGGTAAATCACGCTGCCTTCCACTTCGACCTCGCCGGTGTTCCAGTTCCGCTGAAAATTAGTCGCATCGTCCCAGGCATTCCACAGACAAAACTCCGCATAACTGAAGATGTCGATGGTTTTTTTGCGTCGGGTATGGTTAGTCAGTTGGACCGCCCACACCTCCGCATCCTCATCGACCGGCACAAAATAGGTTGTTCGGGCTTCGAGCCCTGCAAGCCGGCCGGTAATCACGGTATAACCGAGGCCGTGACGGCACTGATAAAAATCCAGCGCACGGCGCATCGGCTTAAAGCTCGGGTTCCAGGTGTTTCGCCCGTCGCACAGATACAGATAGCGGCCGGGATTGTCTTTGGGCACGGCATTGTAAAAATAACGGGTGATCCGCCGCAGCCGGGCATCACGATAGAAACTGTAGCCGCCGGCCGTATTCGAAATAATCCCCAGATAATCCTGAAATCCCAGGTAGTTTATCCACGGCAGGGGTGTGTCGGGACGCGTGATGACATATTCCCGAGCCGCCTCGTCAAAAAAACCGTACTTGGATGCCGTCTTCATTTTGCTGTCCTTTTTTGCTGTTTTTTGTACGGCATTATCTCTGCTGTCTAAAATATTTGCATTAGGGGTTTCTGTAAAGATTATTTTTGGAAGAAAACAAAAAAAGGGCCTGCCTATTCCGCAGGCCCCGTTCTCCTATTCCTCGCTGCTCGATTCCGCCCTAACGACTACGGATAAAATCCCTCCGCCAGCCAGTTCTGAGCCATCAGGGCGAAGTCCGCCAAATCGACGCGGCAGTAAGATGTGCCGGTGTTGTCAACGTTGAAATTGCTGCCCGGGAAGTCCGTATAGATGCAGCCGGGTTTGCCCGTCAGGTTGTAGTATTCCTGAGCGATAGTTTCCGGGGTCAGCACATAGTTGTACACCCGCAGGTTGTCAATCAGCCCGTTGAAGTACCGATGAATGCCGCCCTGCGTATCCTGCGGCGATGCCCCGATGAGCATTCCGTTCACCCACGGCAGGAAGGTGCTGCTGGAGGCACTGCCGGAGGTGGCGATGAGACTGCCGTCCACATACACGCGCATAATATCATCCATCGCCCAGGTCGCCGCAATCATATGCCACTGTCCGTCGCCGGCCATGTTGAAGTTGTTCACCCACGTCGGCCGCCAGGACACCCAGGCCACCTGAGCCGTCTCACCCAACACCAGGGCTCGGGCGTTGGTATAGGTGGAATCCAAATCCGACTCCACAGCCAGTTCGAAGGCTGTATGCGGCCAGCCGTCTCCGTGATTCCAGCCGGACAAAATCGCCGCCACCTTGCTGTAGGGCTCCCCGCCGGGAACGGAATTGACCTTCACCCAGCAGACAACCGACCCGCGGTCCAGCCCGCCGCCGATGCCGCCGGCATCCAGCAGACTTGCCTTCGGGAAGCCGTTGTTGCCCAGCGTGACATACTGATTGAGGCCGTTCAAAGACAGGGCCTGCCCGCCGCCGATACCCGCTGCAAAGGTCGGGCTGCCGACACCGGTGCCGTTGACGCCGTGGCCGCTGCTGTCGTTCAGATTGCCGTCAAACAGATATTCAGCCACCTTGCGTTCCACAACCAGCGTCACGACATTGGAATAAACATCCGGAAAACTGCCGCCGCCGGACTGGGTCGCCGCATTCCAGATACGGCAGTAATAGTAGGCCTGATAGGCCTTGTTTGCCGAGGGGATTGTCAGGGTGGGACTGTTTCCGCCGATCGATGCACTGATGGCTGTATCGGAAGCGTCAATCACACCGTCCTGCGAGAAGTACCACTGATAACTGGGCGTCGTAACGCTTTGAACGGTGACCGTAAACTGCGGGTTGGGACCGCCGATTCCATAACGGGTGCTGACCGGCTGAGCCGTAATGACCGGCAGCGTGCTGAGCGTGTTAAAAGACCAAATGGGCCCGACAATATTGTTCGGTTCCACCGCCTCCAGGGTGCTGACACCGACGGTAAAAGTCTGCTCATAACCTTCCACGGCTTCCACAACCGCCCAGCGGAAAGTGCTGTTAATCGGAAGAAGCACGGGCCCATACTGAGATTCGGTCGTGGTCAGACCCGGGTCCACACCGGTTCTGCCGTGATAATACAGATTAGGGTCATTGAGCGTCTTACTGATGAAGACATATTCGTCCACAATCAGCGGATTGACCTCGTATTGTCCATTGGGGTCCCCACCCGGCCTCCACTTCAGGAGGGCATTGACAAAGTTGGGATTGGCGGCGAATTCCTGCTCCACAGAGGGATTGCGGGGCCCGTATTCATCCACCAGCCCTTTCGGCCAAATCCAGATGTTGTCAATGTAAATGGTGGTGCTTCCGGAACCGGTGTTGATGCCGAAGCCGATATTGGCGCCCCAGCCGCCAATGGCATTGATGATGGAATTTCGCGTTTCCTCATCCATCGTAAACACATACCGGTGGGGCAAACCGTCCACAATCAGCGGCTGCCACATATACAGATTCCAGCCGCCGCTCGGGGCCGCCGTATTATGAATAAACCCCAATTCACACCATCCGCCCGCCACTTCCGACGCGACAGCCGTGACATCTACGGAAATGACACACTGAGGGGACAAAATGGCCTGAATCCAGGGGTTGTCCAGCGTGTTGCCGTTGTCAAACAGGGGCAGCTGGACTGTCGCACCCCAGCCGCCGTCAGCATCCACACATTTTAACGAATGGGTTCCCCGTGTGGCAGCCACCGCCGGCAGAAGCGTGTCGGAAATGGCCAGCCCGCCGTTAAACCAGTGGTCATATCGATAGGGGGTAAAACCGGTGTCCGGGCCGCTTTCAAAATCTCCGATTAAAATCGGGTCCATCGCAAAACCGATGGACGAAAAAAGAAGGCCGAATCCTAAATATACCATTAACCATTTTCTTTTCATCTGCTTCCCCTTTCCCTTTTATCTTTTCATAAATCCGACGATACTCTTTCAGTATTTTCCCCTTAATTCCAGCCGCGGCTGTTCGAACAGACACCAGTCATAACTGATGTTGTCGCCGCCGTCGGTCGCAGCGAGAGTTAAAAATCGTTCCTCCGGACGAATTTCAACGTCGATTCTCTGAATCGAGGCCTGCTGATGAGGATTGAAATGATGAAACCGCACTTGACCGTCCACCAGCACCCAGAATTCATTGGCCATTTGAGCCAGCGCATTGGCCGAAACGCCGCAGCGGGCGGTAAAGCGGACAATCTCCAGATTCGGATACTGCCGCCGGAGGGCGTCCAGGTCAAACGTAATGCCGGCGTTGGAGTGAATCACCAGCACGGAAGAGGGGGTTTTGGACGGTTCCAGCGACACCTCCATCGGCTGGCCTTTCAGGAGCTCCTGATTGTCGCCGAGGCGGGCAGTGTAAATAATCGGCTGGGTAATGATATCCGCCCAGTATTCACCGGCCGTCCCCGGAAAACCGCCGAAGGTATGCCCGGCTGAAGAGACCTGCACCGGTCCCTGATTGCCGTTGGGAACAAACACCCCGTCCACAACCGGAAGAGCCGAAACCGGATGATAAGTTCCCGAACCGCTTCGGATATAGCCCTGCTCGGCCTCCGGATGAACCTGTCCTGTAGCCGGGTCGATTCCCATTGGGGACGAAACGGATTCTCTGCCGCTTCCGCCGGCGGCCAGGTTTGCCAAATCCAGATAGGTCTGTCCGTACCAGACGGACTGCTCCTGCGAGGAAATCTTTCGGGCAAAATACAGTTCCTTAAATTCAGCGGGTCGGATTTTTCCGTCCGGTTCAATCCGACGCGCCTGAGCCGGCTGGAGAATTTCACTGGTCTGCGGCGTACCCTGCACGCCGGCTACGAGATTCACCTTGCCCTTCATCACATGCACCTCGGCCTGGCCGCTGCGGACTTCCAACCCGAATTCCGTCCCCAAATCCACCACGCGAGAACCCGGACAATCAATGGTAAAACCGATGGCGGTATTGGGAACAGAGGCAAAGGCCTTTCCGCTGAACAGACGCATCTGGTTTTCTGAAAGCAGCTTGAAACGGGCGGGACCTTCGAGCACCACTTCAGCGCCGGAATCAAAGCGAATGGAAACGAACCCGGTGACCAAATCCTTCGGACGCACGGAAAGGCGGTCCCCCGGCTGAAGAGGAGTCTGATTGTAAGCCCAGCGGGCATTGACCGAATCGGCCAGGGTCGCCACCGCCGGCGAAGCAAAGAACTTCGCATAGACCACAATAAAAAGCATCGCGGCGACGGATACTGCAATTCCGAACAAAGAGAGCCGGCTGACGCGGCGTCTCGAAGGGGTCGGAGCGGTCAGCGGCTCCGAAACGGCCGGTTCCGCCGGACGTTCCACCGGCACCAGCTCCGCCGTCTGCTCGTGCCGGGCCAGCTGCTGCCACAGCTGCGCATCCAAAACCTCTTCCGTCGAAGCGGCGGTCTGCGGGGCGTGTTCCAGAAGGGTCCGAAGATGCGTATGAATCTGCAGAAACTCCACGTAATACCGGCGAACCGGAGGATGCTCGATAATCAGACGCTCCAGCTCGCGGATTTCTTCCTCCTCAATTCGCCCGTCCAGCGACTTGCAGATCAGATACCGCACTCGATAAAGGATTTTTTCCTCGGCGTTCATGGTCGTTCTCCCGCCGCCAGCGTTCGCCGCACACAGTTCAGCAGCCAGTCGTTCAGCCGAGCGGTATAACGATAAACGGCATCGATGGACGCACCGACTTTCTGGGCCACAAGACGGGCACTGGAGCCGTCATAATAGCGCATCCGGATAAACTGCCGGTCCTTGTCAGACAGTTTATTCAGGCAGTTTCGCAGGGCCTGAAGCCGGTCCTGGCTCTGCTCCTGCACCTTTTCCGTTTCGGAAATCAGCAGGTCATAGGCCTCTTCGCTCAGACACAGGCGGGAACGTTTGTTCTGTTTTCGGTAATTGAGAATCTGGTATTTGGCGATGGTGACCGCCCAGGAAACGAAGTTGGTTCCCGGTTCAAATTTGTGGAAATTTTTCCACATCACCGCCGCCGTTTCCTGCATAATGTCATCCGCATCCGAATCGTTCGGAACCATGCTGATGATGTAGGCATAGATTCGGGCGTGATTGGCCGTAAGCAGTTTGACGAACGGCGTTCGGGCCTTCAGAAAATCGGATGTCTTTTCGTTTTCCTGAGTCATCGTTACAATTCCCTGCGATATTCTGCAGTCCGTCTTTCACACCCGCCCCTTCTGCAATAGCCGCCGAATCCATTTGTCGGCGGTCTTTTTCAAAAACCTTCGTGTTTTTTCCAGGAAACCAGACCGCCGGCCGCCGAAGGGAAGAAAAACGGGCTTGCCTGCCGAAAGCGAACAAGCCCGTTTTCACCCTCCCGAATCCTCCTGCTACCGCCTGCGGCGAAGGACGGACAATCCGCCCAGCCCCAGCAGAACCAAGGAAGCCGGTTCCGGAACCAGCACTTTGATGTTGTCAAAGTAATACACCGCCATTGCCGGATAGATGGGTTCGCCGGTAATCGGGTCGTTTTCGTTGTTGCCGGTGTTGCTGATAAAGCCGATATTGGCCCATCCGGTGGCACTGCCCATCTTGGCCATTGCCTCTTCGGAAATCTGGAAAACAAGGGTTTGCGTGCTTCCGATGGAGACGCTCTGCCAGTCAAAAACACTCCACATCGTCTGTGCCCAGCCGCCTTCGGCACCGAGACCGGTATTAATCAGCAAACCGATAGAAGCCCAGCCGACAGGGAAATCATTGGCGAATGTCGTGATGTCCACGGAGACTTTTCCATAGGCGGCCAATTTGGCCTGAGCCGGGGTTCCCAGCAGGGCACCTTCAATCGTATTATCCCATCCTCCAAGGACTTGCGTCATTTTCATCGACCACTCCCCCAGGGTGGCGTTGGCCTGTACAGGGGTGGAGGAGTCGCCCGGTCGCCAGCCGCCGGTCCACCAGCCGTCGGTGGAGTTTTCAAAATTGCCGACTACAATGTCAGCCCAGGCAGAGGAGACCAGAACAAGAGAAACCAGACACAGAATTGCTTTTGCTTTCATCTTTCCTTCTCCTAAAGAGTTACGATAAGAGTTACGATTCATCATGCTTCATCTATCACGCACAAACACACTTCACACACACGGGACAAGGATACTCCGTAAAGCAATAGCCGTAAAAAGGGGCGCTTTGCGCAGATTTTGTGAAAAATAATATAAGGAAAAGTGTTGGTTTACCTTATAACGGAGGAGGAAAAAATTGGCGGGCAACCCAATAGCCACAAATTCGTTTGTGGATACTGAAAAGCGGTTCTGATGTCCACAAAATAGTTTGTCGGTATTGGAGTATCTGCAAAGGTCGGAGAAATAGGCAAAGACGGATTGGGAATTATAACAAAAACAGGATGGAACGGCGGGAGATGATGTCGCTAATAAGATGGAGGGAAATGCCGAGTTTGTCGAGGCAGATAAGCCGGATTGTATCCGAATAGTCGGCGGCATCCGGGAGGAACTCCTTTAGAGCATTCGGGCAATTCAGAAACCATTCTGCGCGGAAAAGGACCTCTGGGCGGGCCGGAAAGACGGCCATATAGAAAATGTCGCTTTCGACCAAGTCCTGAAAGAAATGGGTCCCGAAGGACAGGTCGGGAATCAGATTGCTTCCCTCGCAGGCAATTTCCGCCAGCACAGAGACATTGCTGATTTCCGCAAACCGCACCGGCACGCCTAAGGAAGGGGTGCTGGTGCCCCAGCGGCCGGGCCCCAGAAGCATCACAGACGTCTTTTCGCGGTCTTCAATCGTTCGGTTGAGCCGGCCGATAAGACGAGCCACCTCGTATTTTTGATTCTGCGGACACTCCAGATAAGGGTCCGGAACCACATAAATAATTCGATGGATGGGCAGCGAAACGCTCGGGCCCATCGTGAAGCCCTCTGTACGGAGAATAATCTTTTCATCAGGAACCGCGGAAGGCATCCGGATGTCAGCACGAATGCCTTTGGTCTGCAGCGGACGACACTGAACCAGGTTGATTCGCAGCTGGCCGTCCTGCGTAAAGTTGACGGTAAACTCAATATCGACCGGATACTGATAGGCGGCCTCGAGCGTTTTTAACAGCCGATGCATCAGCCGGGGAAACGGCGTTTCGGCCAGCAGTTTGCGGAAGGTTACCAGATAGTAGGTTTTGGCGTCGGAACGTCCTGTTTCCTGCAGACGCCGCATCAGATATTCATCCGGCGAAACAATCAGGTCCAGCGGCAGGTCCAGCGGCTCCGAGAGAATCTCCTGCACATCGATCGCCTTGAGGCGGTTTTCCTGCACATCGAGCAGGTCGATTTTGTGCTGGGAGAAGCGTCCGGCGCCGTCACGGTCAGCATAGGGCCGCACGAGCGGGTCGTCCAGAGCGATGGTCTGCGGGTAGTCATCCTCCACACGGTCCACGGCGCGAGTACCCAGTCCAAAGACCAGCCGCAGCATCCCGGCCTTCGGGTCCAGGGAGGCATTCCAGACGAAGGTGTTGTACGAAACACCCACCCCCGCCATAGCAGGAAAGTAATAATGCCGATGATAAGCGCCGGAGACCCGCTGAACCAGCAGGGCCATCTGTTCATCGTGTCCAGCCAAGCCCCGCTGGAGCCGATAGGTAAGGGCATTTTCGTTCATCGTACTGGCAAAAATGCGGCGGACGGCCTCTTCGAAGCGGGCCAGACGTTCATCGGGCTCGCCCTGATTGACCAGAAAGAGACTTTCGTATTTGCCGGCAAAGGCGTTGCCGAAAGAATCCTCCAGCAGACTGCTGGAGCGGACGATGATGGGCGACTGGCCGAAGTATTCCATCATTTCCTGAAACTGCCGGCGAATAGGCTCAGGAAATTTGCCGTGCAGCATTTTGTCCTTCAGTTCGGCGGCGGCGCGGAAGTAGCCCTCGGGCGTTTTCTGCTCCATAAAGAGTTTCCACCAGCCGTTTTCGACGATGTAGGTATAGAAAACGTCGGAGCCGATATAGAAGGAATCGTGCGGTTCGAGGCGCTCCTGCCAGTTTTCCGACGGGTCATTCTGAAGGATGCGTCGGGCGATGAGCATACCAGCGGTCTTGCCGCCGATGTAGCCGCTTCCAATCAGGCGGCTTTTGACAGCCAGCAGGTCTTCGAGGGTCAGATAGCGTCCGGCCAGCTGCCCGATGCGTTTTTCACGTCCAACCATGACCCGGCAGATTTGTTCCACCATCTGCCGGACCTGCGGAGTATCGGCCGGCAGTCCCCGCAGTTCCTGGGCTTCGAGGAAAAGCCGGTCCCAATAGTCCAAGATGCGTTCGGTACGCTGGAGACCCTGTTCGGACAGATGCGAAAACAGCCGCGCGGCGTCCAGACTGCTGCTGAGAGGGACAAACTTTAAGCCCTGCCGAATATGGGGCAGGTACATTGTCGGCGAATAGCGCCGCCAGACCTTCAGCGGGTGGACATAATCCTGACCCTCCAGATGATAGATATCCAGAAGCAGCTGGGTGGTTTCGCGGATGCGGGCAATGGTATGGAACGAATGGTGGTTGCGGAGGATGCCGAAATAGGCCAGCGTGTCCCATTCGTACAGATAGGGGCAGGTGACCATAAAGAAATTGCCGATCATCAGGTCGGTAGCCCAGGCGCTGAGCAGGTCCGACAGACAGTCGAAGACGTAGCAGACCAGGCGGCCGGCTTCGGAAATAATCTGATGAATGCGGCTGGAGAAACTCTCAAATCCGCCTTCGGCATCCAGCCGGATGATTTGAATGCCGGGATGCTCCGGCAGAAGCGGTTCGTGGTCGGCAAAACGGATGTAAAGGACGCGGCGGCCGTCTGCCAGGGCCTTATCGACAAAGGCGGCAGCATAGCGGCGATAGTCCTCGATACGGTCCACCTGCCAGACGACGTTGTCGCCCCAGCGAAGACCGCAGAGAATTTCATCTAAACCGACCAGACCGGTGCTGATCGAGACAGCCATCGGATTCTCCTGAAAGCTCGGTATCTTTTCGGCAGGAACAATTATACCTGAAGGAGAGAAAACACAAAATCCCAATCTCGAAATCCGAATCGCAATCTGCAAACCGGATTATTTGAGAAACAAAGCGGCTTATTCAAGCCAGGAGGCGGCCAGCATGGCCAAATCCGCCAAATCGACGACGCAGTCGCCGGTGATGTCGGCCGGCAGAGCGCAGGGAACAATGGAAAAGGCCGCATCGCTCGCATCGGAGACGGCCCGATTGCCCGCATTGACGACCCGCACGAGGGCCCGGTCAGACGAAACCAGCGGCACCAGCCAGTCATAGCGGCCGCTGCAGCCCTGATTGGGCGGATAGACCGGCTGCCAGGTCAGCCCGCCGTTCAGGGAAAATTCAACCAGCACATCTTCGACAGTCCCTGTCCAGGTCCAGAGCACCGGAACAACCGAGCCGGCGCGAATCGTTTGGGAGCCGTTTGGAGAAAGCAGCGTCAGCGTAGAAGCCGGCAAAGTTATGGTTCGGAGAGCCCCGAAATTCTGCCGTCCCCACTGGTTGGGGGCTCCGAAGGTGCTCAGGTCGCTGCCGCCGTCATAATCGGGCGAGTTGGCTGCAATCGAAGCGGACGGGTCGGCCTCCAGACGGAAGACCTCGTCGCTGCCGATGCCCGCCGCGGGGCTGACTCCCTCTCCGGCCGGGCCGAAAACGACGGTGCCGGCGGCATTGCGGATTCGCAGCTGCCAATTGGAGCTGCTGACGGGAAAGCCCGACGGCTCAATATAAACCCCATCGGCTCCGTCAGCGGCCTGCACATGAATCCACCAGTCCCCTGCCGCCGGATTGTACCCGGCATCTGTAGGAAGGTCTTCCCCGACGGTGATAATCGTGCCGGCACGAAGATCGGACCAGAGAGGATGATTGGTCAGGTCGAGGGTCTCATCGAGCAGTCCGTTTTCATAGATATCCAGTTTCCAGCCGCGCATGTCGAGATGGTCCTGAATAACAACCAGCTCGAACCAGTCGCCGCCGTTGCCGGGCACACGCCCCCAGAATGTATCGCAGGCATACCCGCCGCCCGCATCAGCGGCCGCATTGCCCCCGCCCAGATAAGCATCGGAAGCAACGGCATTGTACTCATTCAAAATCACCGGAGCTGAAACAGCGCAGAACGCACTTGCCAGGTAAAGAAAAAAACAAACTGCTGTTTGAACACCTTTCATCGGAGTTTCCTCTCAATACGCCTCATCGCCGACAAACCCCCATTTCGGATATTGCCTGTCATTGATGCTACTATACAAAAACAGTGACGCTTTTTCAAGAAAAAAACCGCTTTGCAGGCCGAGGAAAAACGCTTTATCTTTGCGGTGATGACAAAAGCTGCCGGATTTCCTTATTGATTCGCAGGGAGCACCAGGGTTTGCCGCACATCGTGCAGTAGTCATCCTGCGTGGCTTCCTGACCGATGCGGCTGTGAGCACAGGCCTCCTCGTACATCGCCCGTGCGGTGTTGGGGTCGAGGGCGTTGTTCAGATGCTCCTTCCAGTCAAGGGCGGCACGGGCCTCGCTGAGCCGGCGGTCGCGCTCGACGGCAGCAGGCAGCCCGCGTGCCACATCGGCGGCGTGCGCGGCGATTTTGGCGGCGATGACACCCTGCCGCACATCGTTGACATCCGGCAGCCCCAGATGCTCCCGCGGGGTCACATAGCACAAAAACGAAGCGCCGTAATAGGCCGCCGCCGTGCCGCCGATGGCGCTGGTGATGTGGTCATAGCCGGGGGCGCTGTCGGTAACCAGCGGGCCGAGCACATAGAACGGAGCCCCTTTGCAGATTTGCTGCTGGAGCTCCATATTGTACTGAATCTGGTTGAAGGGCACATGGCCGGGGCCTTCAACCATCACCTGACAGCCCTGGTCCCAGGCCCGCTGGGTCAGCTCGCCCAGCGTCCGCAGCTCGGCAATCTGGGCCGCATCCGTGGCATCGGCTCCGCAGCCCGGACGCAGGCCGTCGCCCAGCGAAAAGCAGACGTCATACTCCCGCATAATTGCGCACAGGTCATCGAACAGTTCATAGAGCGGGTTTTGGCGGTTGTGATAGAGCATCCACTTGGCCAGCAGGGCACCGCCGCGGCTGACGATGCCGCACACCCGCGAGCCCAGCAGGTTGAGGTGTTCACGGAGGATGCCTGCGTGGATGGTGAAGAAATCGACACCCTGGGCGGCCTGCTTTTCGATGACCTTCAGGATGGTGTCGGGCGTAATGTCCTCGACATCGCGGCCGACGATGACTTCATAGATGGGGACGGTTCCGAACGGCACGGGACATTCGGCCAAAAGGCGCGTGCGGATTTCATCCAGGCTGCCGCCGGTGCTCAAATCCATAACCGCATCAGCGCCGGCTTCAAGGGCCGTTTTGAGCTTCTCAATCTCCTGCTGCAAATCGGAACGGACGCTGCTGCATCCGATGTTGGCGTTGATTTTGGTGCTGACAGCCCGTCCGATTCCTGCAGGGATAAGACGGCAAGACAAGTGCACCCGGTTGGCCGGAATCACCAGCCGGCCGGCGGCGGTTTCTTCCCGAACTATCTCCGGACGCAGCCCCTCTTTTTGTGCGACAATTTTCATCGCCTCTGTAATCCGACCCGCCCGCGCTTCCTGTAATTGTGTGGCCATAAACGCTCCGATTGTTTCAGTCTTTTCAGCGGGAAACGAACACAGAAGGGAACTTCTGAAAGGCCGCTTCCCTACGCAGGTCTCCGCCGTCGGCGGTTTGCCTGATCAGGTTCGAAGGGTTTTTCTCAGGTCATTTTTTATGACCACCCCCAGCGAACCGAAGTATTATACGAATAAAGAGAAGAAAGGTCAAAAAAAGATTTTCAGATTCCTATTGTCAACCGGAAAGGTCGTGATACAATTTTGAAGCGTTCGGATATATTTTTCCGAATGAAAGACAAGAAAGGAGCCCGAAGATGACCATTCAGCGATGCATCTGTTTGTTGGCAGTGATTGTGCTGGCAGGATGTTCGGCCAGCCCTCCGCAGGCAGGCCAGCGGGAAATGCTTCTGGCGGACGTGCAGGAGGCAATTGCCGACTTCAAACGGGCTGACCCGACCCTGCGGAGTTATTTCGAGCGTTCCGCCGGCTATGCTGTCCTGCCGAAGGTGGCCAAAGGGGCCTTTCTGCTCGGCGGGGCCTACGGACGCGGAATGGTGTTTGAAAAAGGCGGCCGCTTTCTCGGCTACTGCGATATGAAGCAGGCAACGCTGGGCTTTTCGTTCGGGGGAGAATACTTCCGCGAAGTCATCTTCTTCCGCTATCCGCAGGATTTGCGGATTTTTACAGAGGGCAATTTTACCCTGTCGGCCCAGGCGACGGCGACGGCGGTTTCGGTCGGTGCGGCGGCCAAGGCCGACTATCAGGATGGGATGGCGGTCTTTGTGCTGGCGGATACGGGGCTGATGGTAGATGTGTCCATCGGCGGTCAGCGGTTTGAGTTTGAATCGGCCCCGCGTCTGATGAATTAGCCGCTGGTTTTACTGCGCCAAAGCGGCAACGAAGGGCAGGTCGCGAAAGCGCCCCTGATAATCCAGCCCGTAGCCAATCACGAAACAATCTTCAATGGTCAGACCCAGAAAATCGATTGCCGCCGGTTTTTGATGCGGAATTTTCTTTTCGAGAAGCACACAGGTTTTCACATCGGCGGGCCCGCAGGTGCCCAGCCACTCCTGAACAGCCGCCAGCGTCAGACCCGTGTCGTAAATGTCATCAATCAGAAGAACCTTTCGGCCGCGAATCTTGCCGGCCAGGTCGAGATGACCCTGCAGCCGGACGTTCCCGCTGGACTGCGTGGTGCCGCGATAACTGGAGGCGCTGAGAAACTCGACCTGCACGGGAAAACGAACCTGCCCCAGCAAATCCGAAGCAAAGATTCGGGCCCCTTCAAGAATCACCAGCGCCACAACGTTGTCTTCTTGTGCATAAGCGGTGTTGAGTTCGGAGGCCAGACGCTCGACAGTTTGAGCCAGCCGCTCGGCGGAGACGATGATTCGCTCATACGGTCTGGAATCCGGAGCGGTCACGGTCAGCCTTTCAAAATCTGAAGCGAGCCGCGGCTGTACCCGGTTCGACGGTCCGTGGTAAGAACCTCCGCGCCGGTCTCGGTAATCAGCACATCATCCTCCAGGCGAATGCCGAAACGTCCGGGCAGGTAAATGCCGGGTTCGATGGTGATGACCTGTCCGGCTTCGAGGCGGGTTTTCTTGTCCAGCGGGGTCAGATAGGGCATCTCATGCACCTCCAGTCCCAGTCCGTGGCCGGTGCCGTGGCCGTATACAGGAAAGCCGGACCGCTGAATCACTTTGCGGGCGGCGGCATCCACTTCAACGGCGGGTACACCGTTGCGAAGTTTGGCAATGGCGGTCTGCTGGGCGGCATAAACGGTCTCCCAGGCCCGCTGATACTCGCCGGAAACCTTGTTCCAGCCGAAACTGCGGGTGATGTCGCAGGTGTAGCCGTCAAAACTGACGCCGAAGTCAATCAGGATAGTATCGTGTGCACGGAGTTTGCGTCCGGAGGGCTGGTGGTGGTTGCGGGAGCCGTTGGGGCCGAAGGCAATGATAGTGTCGAAACCGGGGCGGGCGCCGCGCATGCGCATCTGGTATTCCAGATGCGCCGTCAGCTGCTGTTCGGTCATTCCCGTTCGCAGGACCTTGAGAGCCGAATCGAGGCACTCCCAGGCAATTTGAGCGGCCCTTCGGATGGTTTGAATTTCGGCGGGCGTTTTTATCAGGCGAATCTGCTCGACGGCGCTGTCGGCACAGACAACGGCGGTCCTGAGCGGATGAAGCGCCTTGCGGATGCGCATCAGGGTTCCGACGGAGATGGTTTTTTCCACGGCCAGACGGCGGATTTTGCCGTGCCGTTTGACCTCCTCGGCCAGGGCATCGGTGATGGTTTTTTTCCGCTCGATGATTCGACAGCCCAGGCATTCTCCCATTGCCTGTTCCGTATAGCGGCTGTCGGTCAGCAGAATCGAGGCCTTCTGCGTAACCAAAACCCAGCTGTCGTGGCCGGAAAAATTGGTGATATATCGGACGTTCTCGACCTTGGTCAGGACCAATGCGTCCAGGTTTTTCTCCCGCAGAAACGTGCGAAGCTGTTTAAGACGGCGTTGAATCAGTTTTTTGTCCATAGCCATTTCCCAGAGCCAGAAATTACATCAAACCGGCAGTAAAATACCTGTTTTGGCCGGAAATGGCAAAAAGATTTTTTGCCGTCATCGCGGGCTTTTATTTCGTATAATTTCTATGTAGAGAGATATGCAGGTCCCCAAGTCGGGGTTTTGATAAGCAATCTCCTCTCCTGTCTTTTCCATGGCATGGACGCTCCGTCGGGGCGGCAGTCCGTCGGCCGGGCCGCCGCCCCGGTTTTTTTTTATCATCCTTTTTTTATCGGCCCTCGGAAGGACAGATACACCCTACGGCCGACAGGCATCCGGATTGTTGTAGCCGCAGGCCATCCATTGGGAGGCAAAGACCGCAAAATCCGCCAGGTCCACTGTGCAGTCGCCGGTGGCATCCATTGTCGGTCTGTTCACACAAATCGGCGGCACAACCGGCGGGTCCTCCGGGTCCGGTCCTGATGTGCTGCTCAGACTGGCAAAGGCCGTTCCGCCGTCAAAGCCCAGATTGATTCGGCCTCCATTGGGGTTCGGCTCATATTTAACGCCGTCCGCCGGGTCACCCTTGTCTATGCAGGGACTTGTTTGGCCGTCGATGACCCATTGCTGGCCGGCGGAATCCCAGCGGCCGTATTGAGACAGCAGCGTATAATCTCCGGCCGTCCAGACAGCATCATTCCATTGGCCCCGCGCTGCAAAGAGCGGGTTGGCATACATATCCCCCGTCTTGGCGTAGTTGTTGTAAAAATTGCCGCCGGCATTCTGCCAGAAGCAGTTGTATCGGTTCTCTGCGGGCCCGTAAATCCCTTTGCCTCCGTTGTAGGCAAGGATGTTGTTCTTGACGATGCCGTTGCAGTGTATCACAGCATGCCCCTTGTTTTCGGCAATCGTGTTGTTGATAACGGACGTGCACGAATACACGCCGTCGGACTGATTGCCGACAATCAGATTGTTTCGGACAAACCCTGCAAACTCCGACACGCCGCGGCCGCCGCTGCCGGAAATGGTGTTTTCCCAAAGCTGCTGGGAACCGCCGCTGACGCCGTGGGAGCGGCTGCCGGAAATCACATTGTGATGAATATCCGCACTGCAGCCGGACACACCGATACCGTTGTTCCAAATCGTATTCTCAAAAATCTCGCCTGTGCAGGCATTTAAACCGGCGATTTTGTTTTGGGTGATTTGGTTGTTTCGGATTGCGCCGCTGCACGAAGAAAGCCCCGACCCTGCATTGCCGGAAATAGTGTTTTCGTAAATCATTCCGGAGCACAAACTGATTCCGTGTCCCTGATTGCCGGTAATTTGGTTGAAGGAAATCTCCCCGCCGGAGCAGCCGGCCGCACCATCGGAACGGTTCTTTTCGATTCGATTGTTTCGAACGGCGCCGGCTGCCTGATAAATCCCTCGGCCCCTGTTGCTGGTGATTGTATTGCCGATTACATCCCCCGTACAGAGAACGATGCCTTCCTGATTCCCGCGGATGGTGTTGTTTTCAAGGATGCCCTGATGGTTATACACGCCGATGCCGGAATTGTCCGAAATTGTATTGTTCTTGACCCGGCCTGTACCGTTTTGGACGGCATGGCCCCAGTTGAAGGTTATCCGATTCTGTTCGAGGTCGCCGCCGCCGGATACTCCAAACCGATTTTTCTGAATCGTATTTCCGGAAAGATACGGCAGCGAATCATACATACAGAGCACACCGTATTCGAATCCGGAAATCACATTTCCGGCAATCATCGGAGCGGTGCTATAACAGAGAATCCCTTCACCGGAGAAGACAATTCTTTTGCCGTAGATGTCTCCGTTTCCGTTCCGATAGTCTTCCCAGATCACGATGTCGCCGGAAACGGCGGGCTCTTCTTGCCATCCCTCTGCTGTGCAGACGGCAAACTCCTCACCAGTCGCAAGGTTTTTGCCGTAGATGTCGGGATTGGACCAGTTCCCAATGGCACTCCGCCAATCTTGCCAGACCACGATGTCGCCGGAAACGGCGGGAGAATATTGGCTTTCCTCCGCCGTGCAGACAGCAAATTCTTCACCGGTCGCAAGGTTTTTGCCGTAGATATCATCATTTCCGTTCCGAAGGTCTGTCCAGACCACAATGTCGCCGGAAACGGCGGGAGAATATTGGCTTCCCTCCGCTGTGCAGACGGCAAACTCCTCACCAGTCGCAAGGTTTTTGCCGTAGATATCATCATTTCCGTTCCGAAGGTCTGTCCAAACCACAATGTCGCCGGAAACAGTGGGAGTTTGGTGCCATTCCTCCGCCGTGCAGACGGCAAACTCCCCGTTTGTTGAAAGGTTTTTGCCGTAAATGTCTGGCCAGCTGTTCCGCCAGTCTGTCCAAACCACGATGTCGCCGGAAATCGCCGGAGCCGTTTGGTCCCCCTCCGCTGTGCAGACAGCAAATTCTTCACCGGTCGAAAGGTTTTTGCCGTAAATGTCAGAATTTCCGTTTCGCCAGTCTGCC
>Ga0116168_1000023_pt1 | contig 171405 bp, 157 predicted proteins | sample AD_UKC129_MetaG_FD_89795 | JGI IMG/M metagenome (GOLD analysis project Ga0116168, IMG submission 89795) | Active sludge microbial communities of municipal wastewater-treating anaerobic digesters from Canada - AD_UKC129_MetaG | ecosystem: Engineered > Bioreactor > Anaerobic > Digestate | place... | reverse complement strand
TTACCTTGCAGCAGACCTGCTGATTGTTTTTTACTGTTAAACCCATAGGGTCCTTTTGATGAATGGGATTCGAATCCACATACTCATACCCATTCATTCCGTCGGTGTACTGGTTTGTCGGACCAAAGGGGTTAATGCCTCCGCCGGCAACCGCATAATTAGGGCTATTCTCTAAGGTGAAGAGTTCTATGCGCGGCTATGTTTCTATTTCCGATTATTTCTTTTTAACCATTCAAAGTCTCGCGGCATCTCTATGAATGGTTCAAATAATACAATATTGCTTATATGGCCTTTCTTATCATATACTTTTATTTCAACTGTAATCTTATCTTTTTCGGGAATAGAGATAAATAAAGTGGGACGAAGAGGATATTCAGAATCTGCAGCCGGAGCCCCATGAATCTGTTGTTCCCCGATTGCTCTCGGTTTAAATTCTATACACTGGAAATGCCCCACGTGTTTGTCTGTAAACAGCGGATAGGTCTCTTCCATGGTAATTGTGTTGCCGTTTTCGGCCAGTACTTCTTTAATGATTAAACCATCTATGTCGAACTCTTCATCGGACATAACCAGGTTAATAAACCATTGTCCTTTTTTTGATTGTACATAACCGGCATGCAGCAGAACGGGTACGGGGTCGATTCGTCTGTTATTCCATTTGCGAAGCGTCTTTGCAGCCAGCTCTTTTGTCTGAGAAGGAAAGTCGGAAGACTTCATAATGCTTCTGCAGATGCTTTCCACCTGCATCTGACGGAAATCTTTTGTTTCCGGAGATTTGTAAACGCATCCGGCAATCTGCCAGAAAATAAAAAAGATATGCCAGAATCCCTTTTTAGTTTTTATACAATACATCTTCCAGTGTCTGCTGCCCATGATTAACTCCTTCCATTTCATGTTGGAACATCTGTATGCAGTCATCAAAACTGTTTACTGCATCGGCAAGGTTTGGATAGAAACCTCCGACAGTGTTGTCTCCACACAAATAATAAGTAATGTATGGTTCCCTCCATTTCCAACTTCTTTTACACCAAAGAAAACCGCATCTTTTCTGCCCGCATTGTCTGATTCTGATCTTTAAATAGGCATCATATCCTGCATCTTCAAGATACTTTAAGATCCAATTGATTTCATTTATAATTCTCTCAACAGATTCATTCACAGGCAAACTATAACCCAACTCAATTAACCAGCCAGCAATTTCTTCAGCACTCATTGTTCCAGTGAGGATCATGACAACAAGCTGAGCCCAATCTGTTTGATTCAGGCCTGTTATGGCAGATGTACTGGCTCTATAGATATCATGCCAACCAGGGCGTACGTGATAAGGTGTCACAATATTATCAAGTATTTCATATTCTACCTGTCTTGGAGAACACTCATCGATACAAGTGAGCCCCATAAAATCGGTAAATCGAGCAGGGTTGTTCCTAACATACGAGTATAAACATGTTCCGTCGATATATCCCAGCGGGTCGGGCTGGAGGAACCGGCCGGTGTCCTGGTCGTAATACCGGGCGCGATAATACATAATTTCCAAAATGCCTGTTTGGGAAGTTCCCACCCGGTCCAATTCCCGCCCTGTAAAGGCGTAATAATTGCCCAGAATCTGCCGGGCCGGCTGTGCCCGTACCCTTTGGAACGACAAAGAATCGGTTGGCGTACATATAGAGTGCTTTCATCGGCATCTTTATTCCTTTTCTAAGTAACTTAGAATTCGTTCGATTGGAAGGGGGGAAGACATTCTCTCGTCTATCTTTGCGGCAAGAAGAGTCTTTCCTAAATGATTTGGGTCAGTACTCTCGCATTTTAGAGGCCGCCAGTCATTAGGATGATTTAAACCGTAGGTATAAAATTCTACAATTTTGTTCTCTTCCGTTTTGTAACAAAGGAAAAGAGACCATTTGCCGTCGCTCCATTCCGTAGTGATGAGAAGAAAACAGATTTGCTGATTGTCCGGATCTCTTGCCGTATAAAGACGGTCCTCACTGGGGATTTCGCGGAAACTTCTGTGCTCCACTTCCTCGATGAGCAGAAGTTTTCCCAGTGTAGCGTTGTCCGACCCATCCAGTTTCAGCGGCAGCCACTGCTTCGGATCGTTCAGACATGCTGTCGAAAAACATACGATGCTGTGATGCACTTAATCCATCCGGGTCTGTTTTAACAACAGGATTAGACGATGCATATTCATACGCATTCATTCCGTCGGTGTACTGGCTTGTCGGGCCGAAGGGGTTAATGCCTCCGCCGGCCGGGGCATCATAGCGTGCCTGATAACTTGAGGACTTATCTGACGCCTGTAAGAACAGCCAGCCACAGAAGCAGCCGCAAAAGCAGCACAAACAGCAAGACCCCTCCGCCGCACAGCAAAAAAAGAAAGATTGGTTCCAGCTCAAAATACTTTTTCATATTCTTCGTTTATGTTGGAGAAGGCATCTTCCCTTTTCATTAACAAGGGGCTGCCGTTTCCTCCAACAAAGTCTTTTATCTGTACAATTTTACTGCCGGTGAACGGCTCGTTTTACTTTCTTTTCTCTTGCCCCCACATATTCTCATAATCTATTTCGTCCGCCTTTTTTCCCCACTCTTCTTTCGGGAGCGACTCTTTATATTGTTTTACAAAGACGGCCTGTTCCGACCTTTCCGTGGAATAGATGAGAGTGACATACAGGGTAGTCAAATCCTTTTTAGGCGGCTTGTATCGATAACAGAAATAGACAGTGACGCATTCATCTTTCTCCGGATGCCCCCATCTTTCGGTCCACTCCAGGTAAATAAATCCGGGTTCGGTATGCTTGTTCGAGTACCATCCGTAAGAGCATTCTTCCGTCCGGCTGTATAAAAGGTATTTCAAACGAAAAAACCCTGCGCTCGACAGTTCATTCTGAACATAGCTCATCGTATTTCGGGGCGGGAAAGGCTCTTCCACAAAATAGGACAGAGAATAGGCCCCTTCGATGATATCGGCGTTTTCCGGTGTCGCATATCGAATACGGCTTGCTGTCTCCGGAGCGTTCAGAAAGGCCGGAAAATCAGAAGGCCTGACAGGGCTGCCGTTGTTTTTGTGCCGAGTACATCCAAAGCCGACAAAAACGAGAGTCAAGAGTACAGTGTAATATTTACCCATAATATCCTTTACTCATTTAACTTGCTGCAATCCAAAGCGTCATTGATTTTTATTCTTTGTCATCAAAGCCTTATCGATATAACTTCGATACGGATCGCCGATCGGCATCCTCTAACACAAATTCGTGTATTTGTATCCTGTTGTCTTGAGGCTTAACGATACATTCGGTTCCCTTAATTGGTTTTCAGGCAAATGTCTATAAGATTTAAGAACAGGGATCATCATTGTCATAAAAGTCGATATCAAGAAAAGTATTATAATTGTAAAAAAGACAACAAGAAGAAATAGAAGTGTCTTGCTGATTTTCATAATCTCTCTCCTTGTCAAGGGCAGCTATTAATGGTTTGAAAGAATAAAGACGATGCAAATTCAAAACAATTTCCATTGCCAGGAATACCAGGTATTCTGAGGGAACTAAAATACCAAGACGCTCCATCCAAAGATTTTAAGGACATAGCCTGTGCGCAAGAAATCTTTGAGGATGCCAAAGAGAGATAAAGATTGTTGTAAACATCATCACTGGGTTTTTCGACATGGATGACAGCACGTTTATCCCAAGCACCAAAAGTGTCGGGATATACATGGATAATAAACGAATCATTCTCGCAGACAATACGCACTCGAGTATGAAAGATAGATTCTAAATAAATGGTGCACCAGCAGCATTCTCCGGTGTGCCAGTCGTAAACGGAGACGTTTTTCTGGTTTCGATAATGACAGCGGCAAACCCGGCCGGCAGGGTTTCCCTGCGGATTGGGAATCGTCTCCTGCGTGCAGGTGCTTCGAAACCCTGGAATGACAAGGCCGTCAGGAAGAACAACGGCGGGATACTGTTCGACTCTTTTTATCTTGCAGCAGACCTGCTGATTGTTTTTCGCTGTTAAACCCATAGGGTCCTTTTGATGAATGGGATTCGAATCCACATACTCATACCTGTTCATTCCGTCGGAGTACTGTCTTGTCGGAGCGAAGGAGTTAAAATTTCCGCCGGCCGGGTCAAGGCCCAGCGGGTCGGGCTGGAGGAATCGGCCGGCATCCGAGGCATAAGACCGTTATTCCAGAGTCAGATTATTTGCTGTAATGTTCCGGCAGTTGCTCCGGAATATCCTCCATTACCCGTTCATACCATTTTATATAGTCCTTAAGCTGTTCCCCTTCCAACCGGCAAGTCTCATGTTCGCCGGGCAGTTCCAGTACAGCCCCGCAGTCGGCCAGAAATTCTGCTTTTCGAAAACAACGGCTGCCGAGTGTTGCCTCAAAAATGCTGCATCCGTTGAGGCAAAAATTGAGATCCGCTCCATGGTCCAGCAGCATTCGGATAATCGTAAAATCCGATGCTGTTTCCCTGCGGTTGTCGCAGACAAGCCACAGAGGGGACCGCCCGACAAAATCAAGAGCGTTAACCTGGGCTCCATGTTCAAGCAGAAGCCGAACCATTGCTTCGTGAGAATAAAGACAGGCGTTGTGAAGAGGGGTGTATAATGAGCCGCATCGAATATTGACATCGGCTCCGTGCTGAATAAGAAGAAGTGCAATCTCCTGTCGTCCCCAGGTGCTGGCCCAATGCAAAGGAGCTTCTGAAAATTTGCCCGCTTTTTCATTCACATCCGCTCCTTTTTCAAGTAAATAGCGGACCATTTCCTGATTATTGCAAACGATGGCCGCATACAGTAAGTTGTATCCATTGCGGACGGATGTTTTAATCAGCTGGGGATTTTTCTTCAAAAGAGATTTGACCGTTTCCCAGTCGTTTTTCTGAACGGCTTTTTCCAGTTGTTCTTTGTCGTTTTGACAACCGAGGAAAAAGAGGAAACAAATCGTTAGATTTAAGACAGCCACTCTATTCTTCATATTACCATAATTCTCCGTCTGTCGGCTTCAAAACGCTGCGAGGAACCGGATGGTTGCTGGGGTCAAAATCACAAGAACATCTATAGCGTCGACTGCCTCTGAAATCTTTTTCTTCTTTGAGTTTGCCATTGATAAATGTATTGAAGACTGCATATTCTCTTTTAAGGGCGGACGTTCTTCGATTGCAGCACCATTTTCGGTAGGTTATCACCGATCGAAAGATACACTCACATCCCTCCGGTTTTGCGTAATGTTTCCAAATAGAGTCATCCAGCGGGTAACGCATTCGAACCCAACCTATCCTGCCGCTTCTGCCGGCTCCGCAGTCCGGATAGGGATTGGGAATCTTAAATTCCTGCAGGTAATATCCCACATTACCCAAATACTCCCACGCAAAGTTTTCAAATCGCCATACACAAGGGGACTTGGATTCAGGGGTTGGCAGGTTGATTGGATACATCGGGCCGCATCCCGGGCCAATCGGCCAATAAGGAATTGTCGCCGGTCCTTCTGCATCGAAAAAGAGTAGCGGAAAACTTTTGACATATTCATACGCATTCATTCCGTCGGTGTACCGGCTTGTCGGGCCGAAGGGGTTGACGCCTTTGCTGCTGAAGGGGATAAAACCATACTGCACCAACATGAATTTGCTGTCGGGTAAAAACGGTCTGTGCGGGCAGTAAATTGTCCAGGCACAGACTATTGCAGCCGTATCAAGACGTTTTCGTCAAGTACGCCGCAGAATATGATGTATGTAGGATTGTTATTTTGTTTCTTTGTCTTCCGAAGAGGGAGATTTCTTATTATGAAAAGAATCGCTGCTGGCATTCTCCCAGGTTTCATTTACTATTTTGATAGTGCCTGATTCATCGATACTATATGTCCCGTCCTTTATTGGGACTGAATTGCCTGAATTTGCCAATGAAAGGGTGGGCAGGCAGCCGTCAATATAGAAGAATTTGGTCTGCTTTTCATGAACCACCAAACCGTAACGAGATTGGGAGCCGGCAATTTTCACTTCTGGAGTACGGCATTTGAATGCTGCAGGTTGTTCCGAAGTTTCAATAACACACCGGCCAAATCGAAGAAAGATTTCTTCGGGAGAAGAGAAGATGACTTCTGCAGGAGAATACAGGGTTACCATCGCCCCTGAAAGAAGTCTGATCTTGACTTTTCCTTTTAAGAGGCAGATTGTTCCTTTATTTATGTCGCCTTTTCCGACAGGAATCATGGATGTTTCACTGTCGGATTCAATTATTCGGCCGACTACGTTGGGGGGCAAACTGCTGTCTGCTGGAGTCAGATGTGTATATACGACAATAAAAAGAGCGGCAAAAACAGCAAGTGTACCTATCAGGAACAAAAAGATTCGATTCAGCAGATTCATTTTCTACCTCGGTTCACAAGGACACATAATGCTTAATGTTTCTGAAGCTAGGTCCGCATGATAATTCACGATGAACCCGATATGTTTCTGGACAGTGACTGTGTAGATTATCCAGTAAGCCTTTTTGCATCGGTCGTGTATGCAATCTACATAACCGCTCAAATCTGTGGTGTAATAAGAAAACCATATTCCTGCCCCCACGTTACCAGGGAGTTTGATGCCGATATCGCCAAGGCCTTCCCAGTGTACGCCGGTTATGCCTACAGATTTTGTTTCGCAATCCCATCGAAAGTATCCTTTTAAGGAACCCCAGTAGTACCCCGCAAGTCCCCAATCAATCTGACTGAAATGCTTCTGTGCCTAGCCCGAGGCTGTCAATGAATTTCAAAGGATCGGATTGGAAGGCCTTGTAAAGGTTCGGTCCATTTTCATATTGTCGCAAAGGATAGAACAGATTCTCTTGTCCGCCGGCCGGGTCAAGGCCCAGCGGGTCGGGCTGGAGGAACCAGCTGCTGTCCGGGTCATAATACCGGGCGCGATAGTACATAATTTCCAAAAATCCCGTTTGGGACGTTCCCACCCGGTCCAATTCCCGCCCCGTAAAGGCGTAATAATTGCCCAGAATCTGCCAAGCCAGCCACGGCACCGAACCCCACGTTGCCGAATAGGGCCGCATTCGACCGTAAACATCGTATTCATAGCGTCTTACGACCGTTCCGGCCGCATCGAACAGCACGGCCGGACTGTACAGATGGTCATGACCGTAGAGATACTCCGTCCCCGTCGGCTGCCGCATCATCAAAACCTCATCGATGTAGTTGCCGAATACAAACGTCCGCGAATCGCTTTCTATTCCGCTGCTGCTGACCGAGGTCCGCAGCAACACCCGCTGGTCATCGTAATAATACCGCTCGGCCGTGTTGTTTGGATTGAGCTTCTCAATCCGCCGCCCAAGTGCATCATTTCTCCAACCAGCAAAAAAGTTGCAGACCCAAAATGTCTTTTATTGCCTCGCTTTTTTTAGCCGTCTCATCCGGCCTGCTCTTCCAGCCGGAAAGCCGCTTCATCCATTCCACATCCCGCAGGACACACAGCCGGTGTGTCGGCATGGACCGCTGGGCCGTCGAAAACAGCACGATACCCTCCTTTCCTTGTGGATATGGGAGAAACGCGGAAGCTGCAAAGGAAGGAAAGAAAAACTCCGCTGCCCGACAGCAGAAACCGCCTGCAACTGTTTTGACCGCAAGTTGTGTTTGGTTCATTATTTGCCCTTATTTCTGCGAATTCCCCTTTTACTATAACCAAAACCGCGGCAAAATCAAGAAAATTACGGCTCATCCTTGTAGAATGAGTGCGGGTGGGGTATGCTTGTTTACCGAAGGAACAAAAAAAAATCAGCAGGGATGTACAAATGCCGGCGGTCATTACCAGGCCCGATACAGTTGAAAAACTGCGGATTCTGTCCAGCGATGCCCAATATGACCTGGCCTGTGCCTGCGGGACGACTCGTCCCGAAGAGCACCGCAAACGCGGTCTCGACGGGCGGTGGATTTATCCGGTGACCCTGCCCAACGGCGGCACCAGCGTTTTGTTTAAGACCCTCTTGTCCAATGTTTGTTCAAACGACTGCAAATATTGCCCGCTTCGAAATGACCAGGACCTCCGCCGCTGCACGTTGACTGTTGAAGAAACCTGTCGGGTGTTCCTGGAGTATTATCACCAAAGGAAGGTCTTTGGTCTTTTTTTGAGCAGCGGGGTCATCGGTACACCGGACCGGACAATGGACCTTTTGAACGGGATTGCCGAGACACTGCGAAAGAAATATCAATTCCGGGGTTATATTCACCTGAAAATCCTGCCGGGGGCCAGTCCTGCGGCTATCGAAAAGGCGCTTTCTTTGGCAACGGCTGTCTCGTTAAACATCGAAACCCCCGGGGCGGAGTATCTTTCCAAACTCTCTTCCCGCAAAGACTTTGTAAAGGATATCGTTGAACCGCTCAAGCTCATCAGCCGACTGACGGCCAAGGGGGCCAGGTATGCGGGGGTCAAGCAGACGACCCAATTTATTGTCGGGGCTGCCGATGAACCGGATGAAAAGATTGTCCGCTATCTGTTCGGTCTGTATAAACGGCTCCGGCTTCAGCGGGTTTATTTCAGTGCCTATCAGCAGGGGCTGGGGGCACCGGACCTGCCTGCGGAGCGGACTCTGATAAATCCGGCGGATGTTCTCACGCGGGAGCATCGGCTTTATCAAGTTGATTTCCTGATTCGAAAATACGGATTTGAAGAGTCGGATTTCCACTTTGGGCCGGACGGCCGGCTGCCGCTTGATAAAGACCCGAAAGAATTGTGGGCCCTGCAGCATCCGGAATTTTTCCCGGTCAACATCAATCGGGCAAGCCGAGAGGAGCTGATTCGGGTTCCCGGTTTAGGGCCTGTAACCGTAAACCGGATAATAGAACTCCGCAAATCAGCCAGGATTCAGCGGATTGAAGACATTGGAAAGCCGACAAAGCTTCTCCGAAAAGCATCGTCTTTTGTTTGTTTCTAAATCCTTATCTGTCAATGACTTGTAAATCAATCTGCGATGTATATCGTTTGTTTTTGTGTTTGCCGGAGAAAAGATTTTCTAAAAATGAACAAAAACCCTTGCAAAAACAAAGGATAAAAATAGAATGTCGTTTTTATGAATTTGGGCTCAAGTGAGAACATTTGTTTTGAAAGGAAGGTTCGACTTTCTATGATTAAAGTGAAGGCCAGAGCAGGCGAGAGCGTTCAACAGATGGTTAAGCGGTTCAAAAAGATGTGCGAGAAAGAGGGCCTGATTCGCGACATCAAGCGAAACAGTTATTATGAAAAGCCCTCGGAACGCAACCGCCGCAAACGCCGCAAATCACAGCGGATGGCTCGTCTGTTCAGCTCGATGAATCTTTAATCGTATTGACATAATTTGAGTTTGCCGGCCGGACAAGCGTTCTTAGGACTCTTGTCCGGCTTTTTTTCCGCCGTGAAACACCGCAAAAGCGATATGTTTTGCTGAAATGTCTGTTTTTACGCTGAAGAGTTTGTTTGAGCCGCGCGGCGATCAGCCGCAGGCCATCCAGAAACTTACCGAAGGAATTCGGAGCGGACAGCGCTATCAGACGCTTTTGGGAGTTACCGGCAGCGGCAAGACCTTCACGATGGCCAATGTGATTGAGCGGGTGGGCCTTCCGACGCTGGTTATCTCTCACAACAAAACGCTGGCCGCTCAGCTGTATGAGGAGTTTCGCGAGCTGTTCCCGGAAAATGCGGTCGAATATTTTGTCAGCTACTATGACTATTATCAGCCCGAGGCCTATATTCCTCAGCGCGACATTTATATTGAAAAAGACGCCTCGCGCAATGATGAATTAGACCGGCTGCGGCTGTCGGCGACCACGAGTCTGATGAGCCGCCGCGATGTTATCATCGTGGCCAGCGTCTCCTGCATTTTCGGGTTGGGCAGTCCGGAGGATTATCAGGCGAGCGTCATCGGTGTGCGGGTGGGGAATACGCTGGACCGCAATGAGCTGCTCGGCCGTCTGGCGGATTTGCAGTATAACCGCAATGACCTTGACTTTGCCCGCGGGACGTTTCGGGTGCGCGGCGATGTCGTGGAACTGTGGCCGTCCTATGAATCGTACGGCGTCCGCTTTGAGTTTTTCGGAGACGAGGTGGAGGCCATTCGCTACATCCATCCGGTCAGTGCGCAGGTCTTGGCCGATGAACGGCAGGTCTTTATCTATCCGGCCAAGCATTATGTCCTGCCCGCCGAACGGATTGAAGCGGCCTGCCGGAGCATCGAGGAAGAACTTCAGCAGCGGCTTCTTGAACTTCGCCACGAAGGCAAACTGCTCGAGGCCCAGCGTCTGGAGGCCCGAACCCGCTACGATTTGGAGATGATTCGCGAGGTCGGCTACTGCAGCGGCATTGAGAACTACGCCCGACATATGGCGGGTCTGAAACCCGGAGCCCGTCCTTATACGCTGCTGGATTATTTCCCGGAAGACTTTCTGCTGTTTATCGATGAGTCTCACGTAACCATTCCGCAGCTGCGGGCGATGTATCACGGCGACAGGCACCGCAAGGAAGTGCTGGTGGAGCACGGTTTTCGTCTGCCCAGTGCCCTGGATAACCGGCCGCTGCGGTTTGAGGAGTTTCAGGAACGCTGGAAATATGTGATTTTTGTCTCTGCTACACCGGCGCCGTATGAATTGCAGCTTTGCGGCGGTCGGGTTGTGGAACAGATTATTCGGCCGACCGGGTTGGTTGATCCGGAGATTTTCGTTCATCCGGCCTCCGACCAGATTCCGCATTTAATCGGCGAAATTGAAAAACGCATCAAAGCGGGTCAGCGTGTGCTTGTGACCACGCTTACCAAGCGGCTGGCTGAGGATTTGTCTGCGTTTCTGGCCTCCAAAGGGATTCGCTGCCGATACCTGCACAGTGAAATCCAGACCCTCGAGCGGGTGGAGATTCTGCGGGACCTGCGGACGGGGGAATTTGATGTCCTGGTCGGGATCAACCTTCTTCGGGAAGGATTGGATTTGCCGGAAGTGTCGATGGTGGCTATTCTTGATGCTGATAAGGAGGGGTTCCTGCGGAGCGAGACCTCTTTGATTCAGACCATTGGGCGCACAGCCCGCAATGTCGATGCGACAGTCTGGCTGTATGCCGATACGATTACTCCATCGATGCAGAAAGCGATTGACGAAACCCGCCGGCGGCGTACAATGCAGCTGGAATACAATGCCCGCCACGGCATTACTCCGCAAACCATCCGCAAAGAGATTCAGCGAGGTCTGGCCGAACAGCTGCGGGCGCGGCAGGCGGCCCGTCAGGCCGTCGGGCTGGAGGACGCCGAATACGACCGAGCGGAGTTGATTGCACAGATGGAAAAGGAAATGCTCGAAGCGGCCGAGCAGCTGGAGTTTGAACGAGCCGCCCGGTTGAGGGACCAGATTCGACAATTAAAGGAAATGCCTTTTTTGGAGGTGGAACAGCCCCGTGCAGGCGGACGTCGAGGCAGCCCCGCCGGACGGAGAAAACGAACCTAAGAAACGCTGCCCCCAGAGAGGACCTGAGACCTATGCCCAGAAAAAAAGATGAACAGCCAGTCCGACGCATCCGAAAACCGGATATGAGAAATGTTCGGCCGCTGCTGGAACTGGCGGTCAAAGAGGATTACGGCAAGGGCGACCCCACCAGCATGCTCACCGTCAGCGAAAAAAAGAGAGGGCGGGAAAGTTTAATCACCCGAGAAGAGATCGTTGTATGCGGGATGGAGATTATTCAGGAAGTCCTCAAAATATATGACCCCCGGCTGACTCTGAAGGTGCTGATCCCGGACGGTCATCGGGCCAACGTCGCCGACCGGCTGGGCATCATTGAAGGGCCCCTGCGGGCCATGCACAGCGCCGAGCGTGTTGTTCTGAATTTTCTCCAGCGTCTCTGCGGCATCAGCACAATGACCTGGAAGTTTGTCTCGGCAATTCGCGGAACCAAAGCCAAGATTTACGATACCCGCAAAACCATTCCCGGCTGGCGGGAGCTGGAAAAATACGCTGTTCGCTGCGGCGGCGGATACAATCACCGGATGAATCTGGGCGAGATGGTGATGTTCAAGGACAACCATCTGGCCGACTTGGGGGAGCGGTTCGAAGTCAAACTTCGTGAACTGGTTCAAAAGGCCCGGCAGATTCCCACCGTGAAATCCGTCATTGTAGAAGTGGACCACGTTGATGACCAGCTGGACCGGGTGCTGCCGATTCCCGGCATTGATATCATTCTGCTGGACAATATGGGGCAGTGGCAGCTCAAACACGCCGTGGAGATGCGCAATAAAATGTGCGGGCGAAAACCCCTGCTGGAGGCCAGCGGCGGCATTACGCTGAACAATGTCCTCAGCGTTGCCAGCTGCGGGGTTGACCGAATCGCCGTCGGAGCTATTACGCATTCTGCGGTGGCGGTCGATATCGGCCTGGACCGATAAGTATGCATTCGTATGAACCGCTGAATCCGGACCGAATCCGAGAAGGGCTTCAAACCGCTCGCATCGGACGGAGGCTGCTTGTCTTCGAAGAGGTTTCCAGCACAAACGATATTGTCTGGGATTTTGCCGGCAGCCCCGATGCGGACGGCCTGTGCGTTTTTGCGGAGAAGCAGACGGCAGGGCGGGGGCGTCGGGGGCGCATCTGGCACAGCACGGCAGGGCAATCCCTTCTGTTTTCCATTTTGCTCAAAGGAGGGCATTTGGGTGCGGATTTGCTGGTTTTGGCCTCTGCCGCCGCCGTCGCCGAAACCCTGGCGGCTTTGTCTGTTCCCTCGGTCCAGATTAAATGGCCGAATGATATTTTGATTGCCGGCAAAAAAGTCTGCGGCATTTTGTGCGAATCCAAGACCATTCACTCTCAGGGGTGGTTTGCAGTCGGCATCGGCATCAATGTCTGTCAGGACCGTCCATTTTTTGAGCAGTACCGGCTGGAAGATTCGGCCACCAGTCTGGCCCTCGAAACCCATGAGCCCATTGAACGGAACGGTTTAGCGGCATCGCTTCTGAATGCCTTAGACCGTTGGTTCGTCATCAGCCGAGATGCCCCGCCGCACCTAATCGAGGTCTGGAAACGCTATAACCGGCAAATCGGCAGTCAGATTCGAATTCTCGAAAATCAGCGGGAGTTTTGCGGAACCTGCCTCGACATTGACCCAATCAAAGGACTGCTGGTGCAGCTACATCACGGCCCTGTCCGCTTTTTCCATGCCGCCAACTGCACCGTCATTCCTTTCGAAACGGCTTTGTAATCCAATCCCCCAGGGATTTGCCCGCCCCGACGGCCAAATCCACCGGTGTGCGAATCCACTCGGCGATTTGCCGGCCGGTTTCCTCCAAAGCACCTGCGACCGTGTCTTTAGCAGCCGCAAACGCCTGATCCGACTTGTGGACAAGCAGCCCCCAGACATCCTTGAAAAAGACATCGCGGACATCTGCATAAAAATCACCCAGATGCGACAACATTGACTCCCGGGCTTTTTGCGGGTTCCAGCCCGTAAATGCGCGGCACCGCTGCATCGCCGCATGGCCGGTCACCGTTGTCAGAAAACCCGCGCCGATGCCTTCGGCAATCTCATCCAGAAATCGACCGATGCCGGGGATTTTGCTGCCGAGGGATTCAATCAGATTGCGTCCCAGATGAATGTAGTTGACCGTTGCTACAATGGTGAAGATGTCATAAAAGACAGCCGCCTGTTCTCGCAAAGCCGGCCGACTGTTGTACATCTTGACCACATCCAGCACCATCCGGATGTTGCGATAAATCACCACGGCCAAATCAATCGATTTGTACGGGCTCAGCGTCACAAACACCATCACATCCCGCATGCTGTCGCGAACGTGTTTGTTGGCTTTCTCATCAATCTCTCTGAGCAGGGGACAAATTGCAGATTCTTCGGTTTGTCGAATGATACTCAGCAGTTCGTCTTGTGAACGGCCTGCGGACAAGACTTCCTGCAGCGAGTCGGATGCAGTTTGGGCCTGCCGGTGCTGGTCTTCGGACAAGTTGGGATTGTGGGCCAAACGTTCCAAAAAGCGGCCCAGATACCGAATATACTTTCGAAGGCAGCGAATATCCGCCGATTGGAAATCTTCGATTTTCGGCGGGGTGAGCACGCGAGGGCGGCTTGCGACTGTTTTCCAGTAATACACACCCAGCCAAACCAGACCGGCCGCGACGGCTAAAAGGAACAAATAGCCTGCAATCGGATGCATAGTCCGAAGGGCCTGATAGGCCTGTAAGAACTCCATCAAAGCGATAAACGACAGCAAAACTCCGAATACAGTAAAGATGAGCCGAATCAGTTTCCAAGCGGTTTTGAGCATTTTTAGGCCCTTTCTGCCAAACAGAATTGTTCTACAGGAAGATTATACCGGAAAAAGACCTACAATGTCAAAAGAAACCGGTTTCGATTGCCTATTTTCTTCCTTTTTGATAATATAAAAACCTGTGCAGGATGGACTGATTATCCGGGATTTGGGGCTTACGCGGTATGCGGACTGTCTGGCATACCAGGAGGAACTCTGCGCTCAGCGGCAGGCCGATGCGATTGCAGATACTGTATTGCTGACCGAGCATGAACCGGTGATTACCTTGGGTGTGCGAATGGCGGATAATAAAATTCTGGCGATGCCGGAAGACCTGCATCAGCAGGGAATAGAAATATGCCGGGTCGGAAGGGGCGGAGCCGCAACCGCTCACAATCCCGGGCAGATTGTGATGTACCCGATTCTGAAACTTAGCCGTCTCAAAATAGGATTAAGCGACTATGTGCATACACTTGGGCAAATCGGCATCGAGATGCTGCGGACTTTCGGCATCCGAGCAGACTGGCGCAAGCAAACCCCCGGACTGTGGGTGAGCGGAAGGAAAATCGGTTCGGTTGGTGTTCAGGTGCGCAAGCGAGTTACCCTCCACGGGATCGCCGTCAATATTTGCAATGATTTATCCATTTTTGATGCGATTGTTCCCTGCGGTTTGGAAGGGGTGCAGATAACTTCTGTTTTGAAGGAACGCGGAACTGCTCCTTCGATGCAGGACATAAAGGGCTGCTTAACAGACCTTTGCAGGCGGTATTTGGCTGGTTCGGAGGGGCTGGCCGATGAGTGAATTCAAGGGACGTTTTCCGGCCTGGCTGAAACGACGTGTCGGCGGGGGGGGCGTGTTCACCCATACACAAAAGACCCTTGAGCGGCTGGGACTGGAAACCATCTGTACAAATGCCAATTGTCCCAATCGGGGCGACTGCTGGAGCCGAGGCACAGCAACTGTTTTAATTTTGGGGAATATTTGTACCCGCAATTGTGCTTTTTGTTCCGTCGGACACGGAAAACCCTTGCCGCCGGAACCCACAGAACCCGCAAGGGTCTCGGCTTTGGCACGCCAGCTTCAATTAAAATATTTGGTTATCACAAGCGTTGATCGAGATGACCTGCCGGACGGCGGGGCGGCCCATTTTCGCGATGTCATTCTGTTCTGCCGACAAGAGAATCCGGAGATACAATTTGAGCTGCTCGTGCCGGACTTTCGAGGTTGTCAGGACAAGGCGCTGGAGCTTTTATCGGATGCAAGGCCCTTCGTTTTCGGACACAATCTGGAGACTGTGCCTAGGCTTTATCCGACGGCTCGTCCCGGCGGTGATTACCTGCGTTCGCTGACCCTTCTGAAAAAGGCCAAAGACCGCTGGCCGGATACCCCCACAAAATCTTCTATCATGCTTGGACTGGGCGAAATCGAAGAGGAGGTTCTTCAGGTCTTGCAGGATTTGCGCTCGGTCGGCTGCAATCGACTGGCTTTGGGGCAATATTTAAAGCCCGATAAAAACTGCCTGGACGTTGTCGAATTCATTCCTCCCGAAAAGTTTGATTGGTGGGCCGGCCAGGCCCGCCGGATGGGTTTTGACTGGGTTCAGTCCTCCCCATTTACCCGCAGCTCCTATCATGCGGATTTTTTGCATTGATACAGAAGATTTTATCGGAGCGGTCGGCGTAAATTTTTCTTTTTTCCCTCCTAATGAGCGGTGGATAAGGTATATTTAATATGGGGGTGAAAAGATTCCTTCTTTGTTATTGAGATCTGCCAAGCGAGGGTTAAACGGAACCTTCTTTTGTCTGGGAGATCGGTCATGAACGCCAAATCAAGCCAAAGAAACTTTGACCGCCGGGGGATTGCTCTTCTGGCTGCATTGATTTTTATTGTTCTATTCTCTGCTTTTTCCATTGGGGTCTTGTCGCTTTCGACGGCCAATGTTCAGACAGCTTCCAATCACCATACGTCCAATCTGGCCCGTTCATCTGCAGAGTCCGGACTGGAATATGTTCGGTATTGGTTCAGCGGGGTGAGTCTGCCCGGGACCACCGCTGCGGAGCAGCGGTTTGTTTTTTTTGCCGATGAACTCGAATCTATTCTGCAGAATTACGACATTCCCTACGAAAATCTGGTGGAAGACCAGTTGTTTCTGATTGGTACGGCGGAAAGCCCCATCCTCCTTCAAGCCGGCTCTGACCGCTCTTTTTATGCAGAGATAAGACCCTTGGGAACAGAACGAATTCGAGTTTGGATATGCGGGCGGGCGGGAGAGTTCGAGCGAACTATTCGGGCGGATTTTGCGTACGGAACCCGACGTCATTCCGTTTTTGATTTTGGTGTGGCCACAAAGGGACCTCTCGGTCTTTGGGGCAATATTCAGATTGAAGGGGTGAATATCTCCGTCGAATCGGACGTATATATCGAAAGCGAAAATCAGAATAATGCCTTGACCATCGTCGGCAATTCCCAGATTGCCGGGGATGTCAAAATCGTAAACTCCAATGCAGTTGTAACGCTGCAGGGAGGCAAAGCCGGCATCGGCGGCGAAACAGGCCAGGCCGCGATTGATCATCATGTGCAGACCGGGGTGCCTGCAACGGAGTTTCCTTATCCCAATACCGATTATTTTGAACAGTATGTGGACGGAATTACGATTACCAGTGCCAACAAGAGCAGCTACAGCAGCAATACGACGCTCGAAAACGTCCGAATCGCTGCTAATACCAATCCCACCTTTTCAGGAAATGTGACGTTAAAAGGGGTGGTTTTTATCGAGTATCCTAATCAGGTAGTTTTCACGGGAAATACGGATGTGATTGGGATTATCATTGGAGACGGCGACCTGAATGATCACTCCGGTACCAGTAAAATTGAGTTTCAAGGCAATGTCAGCAGCCGTTCCGTTTCGGAGCTTCCTGAGGAACAATTTGGGGATTTGACCCGGGAAACCGGGACTTTTCTGATGGCCCCCGGCTTTGCGGTTTCGTTTGGCGGTTCTTTTGATACACTCAACGGCTGTATTGCCGCCAACGGCGTGACTTTCTACGGCAATGCCGGCGGAGTGATCGGCGGTTCTGTTATCAACTATTCTCCCACTCTGATGACCCTGACGGGGAACGCAGACCTCTATTTTAACCGGACGGGAATTTCGTCTCTGCCTGCCGGTTTCTTCCCTGAGATTGTTATTCATTACGATCCCTCTTCATATTTGGAAATCCCCTGAGCCAGTCGGGATTCCTTTACAGCAAACTGAATTATCGGTCCTTTCCTGCCTCTGAGCAAAAAACAGCCGCCCCGCCATCCCCTCCGTCCGGATATTTATTATTTATATTTTATAAGGGTTAGAAGAGAAAAACTCTCAAAGAACAATTCCCCCGTTCTATGAAGGGGTGCTTTTATGTACCGAAACAGAAAAAACCGAGCATCGAAGCATCGCGGGGTTGCTATTCTGGCGGCGATGATATTTATTGTACTTTTTACGGCTTTCTCTGTCGGTATCCTGTCGATGGCCTCGGCCAATCTGCAGGTATCCGGCAATCATCAGAAGGCCAATATGGCTCTCAATGCAGCCCTGTCCGGATTGGAATATGCCAAATGGATTGCCGCTAAGACGCCCACCGGCAGCCCTACGCATATCAATACCGTGACCGATGAACAGGCCGATACCGTCTGGACCAATCTTTGTGCGCAGGTCGGAGGTTCCGTCGATACACTCGAGGGAGGAGGCGGTCAGCAGGTTGCAACTGACTGGATTGAGTACCTGGACGGCTCTTCCTTCCGAATTCGTTTTGTGCGGTACAATGATGACCCTGATACGGCGGATGTGCGGGAAAATCTGACGATTTATGTGGAATGCCAAGGTCAGCATAAAGGATTGAATCGTACAGTGGCTATGCAGATGCGCATCACCAAGGATGCACAGGTGCTTAATTATGCCATAGCCGGACGCGGCCGAATGTGGCTGGCCGGAAATACCACCATACATGGGGATATTTACAGCTCGTGGAATAAAGCCACTATCTCTCCTTTCAATATGACCGACGATTCCGTTGTGGAAGGGTCGCTCAATACCGTATTGCCCTGGCAGACCCTTCTCAATCAGAGTTATCAAATGCAGACCTTTGCCTGCGATGAAAACGGCAACCTGCGTCTGTCGGACGGAAAAACCCTCAAAAAGAGCACCGGATATCTCTATGACGAATCGGGACGGGTGATTACCAACAGCAGCGGAACCCCTCTGAACATTTTGTCGCTGAAGTTTAAAATCGAGAACGGTCTTAATGTCGCCACGGACATCAGCGGCAATCCCATCATCGGCTATGTCAACGGCCAGTCCGTCGGCCCTGTTGTGTACGGAAATCCTGTCGAAGCGTTTGACGCCGACGGCAATCGAATCTACAGCAGCAGCGATGAACTGAAGGGAACGTATGAGACTGTCAATTACAGCCAGCCCGATCAGACCAATATGCCCGGTCTGAGCATCAATGACTATTACGATGCTTCGGGCAACAGTCTGACGGCGCTGCATTATAAAAGTCAAATTCCTACATCGAATGCCGTTGTGAGCGGCAGCAGAATCGAAAACGGCAAATTATCCACCAGCGGCGTTCCTTATACCATCGAATACTTCCCTCATGCTCCTCTGGCCAGCGGCGGATATTCCGTCGCGGCCTCCAGCAGCAGTCTGAAACTGACCCGCTATAAATATGAAAATAAGACTCTTCGCAACGTTGTCATCAGCGGCGGAACAAATGCCTTGTTCAAGAACTGCACCTTCGAGGGCATCCTTTATGTGGACTGCAGCACCAGCGGACCTACTTCGACTACATCTACTTACAACAATATTCGTTTTGAAAACTGCACGTTCAACGGCACGATTGTGACCAACGTTCCCAAGAATCTGAACAGCGGTTGGTGGCAGAGAAACTGCCTGTATTTCACCGGGGAGGCGACTTTTAACAATACGTCCGGCTATCAGGAGGCCACAATCCTGGCGCCTCACTTTAATGTCAACCTCGGGAATACCAACCCTACCCAGAGCGAAAACAACGTTCTGACCGGTGCCATTGTGGGCGGCATTGTGGATGTCCGCGGCAATGCCCAGATTTACGGCACGATTATTTCAATGGCCGATACCACTGCCTATACCTCCGGATATGTTACCAACATCGGAGCGACGGAGAGCGACGGCGGTTCGGAAACTATGGAAGCCGGCGACATCGGTGTGATTGAAATTACACCCAATGAAGAACAAATGCTTCCCAGCGGAATTACGACACCTATCGTGTTAAAGCCCCTGAAAAATACCTATGAAGAAAAAATTTAAACGGAACTGAAAACCTTTTCGAAAGGGGATTCCAATGAAAACGCTTGCTTATTTGATGCTGATTCTGATAGCCCTGACGTTCTTTCTGACGCTGGGCAATACAGCGGTTGCCGAAGACGGCGACGGAGATACCGTCGGCGGATGTGAGGTCTTCCGTTCTCTGACGGCCGGACTCTGTCTGGCGGAAGAGGATGACGGCGGAACCATCACCGACAGCTGCGAGTAAGAAAATCACTGAGACGACGTGTCTTTTCCGAGAAGAGGGCCGTTGGAGATATACTTCCCAACGGCCTTTTTATTTTCCCATCTGTTCAATCACTTCAAAAAGTGCCTGCGTACCGTCCTGTCCCCGTCCGCGAGCCGACAGGATGCTCAGCAGTTCCCGGGCTAGAGCCGTTGCCGGCAGGGGCTGGCCGATGCGCTGTGCATAATCCAAGATGATATTTAAATCCTTGATTTGCAAATCGACCTTAAAGGCAGGTTTCCAATCGCCTGCCAGTATCTTCGGCCCCAGATGCTTCAGGGAATGACTGTAGGCCGCCCCGGCCAAGACCGCTGACAGAGTTGTTTCCAGATTCAGCCCTGCCTTTTTGGCGAATGCCAGACCTTCCGCAATGCTCACAATCGTATGAATAATCATTACCTGGTTAACCAGTTTGGTCATCTGGCCGAAGCCGACCGGGCCGCAGTGGGTAAGAGTGCGTCCAACGACCTCCAGAATCGGCCGGATTGTTTCCAGATGTTCGCGGGGGCCTCCGATCATAATCGACAGTTTGCCTTCGATGGCTCCGATTTGTCCGCCGCTGACGGGGGCATCAAAAAAAATCACGCCTTTCTGCCCCAGTTGAGCGGCGATTTTCCGAGTGGCATCCGGACAAATTGTGGAAGTGTCAATGCAGATAAGTCCTTGCCGGGCGGTTTCATACACCCCTGACGGTCCCAGCAAAACCTGCTGGACGTCCGGCGTATTCGGCAGACAGGTCATAACCGCATCGGCACCGGCTGCCGCCTGGGCAGGGGTTTCCGCCCAAACAGCCCCCTGGTCTAAAAGCGGCTGAGCCCGTGATTTCGTACGGTTGTGAACAATAACCTGATAGCCGGCCTTCAGCAGATTCGCTGCCATCGGTGCGCCCATAATTCCCGTACCGATGAAGCCGATTGTTTTCCGAGATTCAGCCAAGACAGCCCTCCTGTCAGGCCACAATCCCCAGCCGCCGCTGTGTGGTACGATACCATTTTCCGGAACGAATGGCCGACCAGACAAGCAGCCAAACAGCCGGAATCCAAAGTCCGACAAAACGGATATACGTTAAGACCTGCCAAAGTTTTGTCCCGTCAGACTGGGAGGGGAAAAATTGAAGCAGTTCCGACGGCAGATAAATTGTTCCCAGCAAGACCCCGGGTACGAGACACTGCCAGGGAAACAGAAGCACCAGAAGGAAAAGGGAGATAAAAAAGGCCCGGCTGATGTGGCTGATGCCCCCCAAACGGCTGACCAGTGACACTTTCAGGATAAACACAAGGACAAGACAGTAGAGCACAGCCGCAAATAGGAGGACGGCATTCAGCCCGCTGACCAGCACCCAGGCCTGACGGGTGGACAGGTGAAAAGGCGGCCAATGAAGGGGCGGAAATTTTGTTTTTTCCGCATCGGGCTTTTGAGGGGTTTGGACCTCCTGGGTCACTTCCCTGGCGGCCTGAACAATCGGTTCCGCCGGATTTTCACGGTTGACAATTACCGACTCGCCTGCCGGTGCAGCCGCAGGAGACGATTCCGATGCGGCCGATTGCGAAACGGTTTCAGCAGCCGCTTTCTCCGAACCGGTCATCTCGGATGTCATGCTCGGATTGCATGTTTTTTCATCCGAGATACCGCCGCTCTGCTGAAACCAGAACAGTCCCTGCAGAAGCAGCAGACAAATCAGCATCAGCCAGAAACAAAAGTTCTTCATTCCCCGAAAGGCGTCCCTCGCCTCCAGGCAGTCCGTCACATCAATCATATCATGAGCCGTCTGATGGTCTTCCATGTCCTGACTCCTCATTTTCAGGTTTCGTTTGTGTTCAGGTCTGTGAAAGCATTATAGGCCGCCTGAATCGTTCTATCAATATCCCTTTCCGTATGGGCCAGGGAGACAAACCATGCCTCATAAGCACTGGGGGCCAAATAGATTCCCTGTTGGAGCATCGAAGCAAAGAAGCGTTTAAACAAACGGCCGCTGCATTTCTGAACATCTTCAAAATTATTCACCGGTTTGTCTGTAAAAAAGACGCTCAGGATGGACCCTGCCCGATTGATATGGATTGCTGTGCGGTTTTTCCGAGCGGCCTCATGGAGTCCTTGTTCCAGTCGGGCGGAGAGCAATTCCAATTGCTCGTAAACCCCGGGTTTTTGCAGAATCTCCAGCACGGCCAGAGACGCCGCTGTCGCCAGAGGGTTCCCGCTGAGCGTTCCGGCCTGATAGACCGGTCCCAGCGGAGCCAGAAGGTCCATAATCTCTTTCCGGCCGCCGACTGCCGCACAGGGCAACCCGCCGCCGACAATTTTGCCTAAACACGTCAGGTCCGCCGAGATGTGGAGAAGCGACTGGGCTCCGCCGTACGCTGCACGAAAACCCGTAATGACCTCATCAAAAATCAGAACGCTCTTGTGTTCCGTGCACATTTGCCGAATGGCTTGCAAGTATCCTTCTTTCGGCGGTACGACCCCCATATTGGCGGCAATCGGCTCAATAATGACCCCGGCAATCTGGTGCGGGTATTTTTCGAACACGGTTTCGAGGGCGTGTATGTCATTATAAGGAACCGTGATGGTTTTTTTTGCCAGGTCTGCCGGGACCCCAGCACTGGCCGGCAGCCCCAGTTCCGCAACCCCTGAACCGGCCTGAACCAGCATCGAATCGCTGTGCCCGTGATAGCAGCCGTCCATCTTGACCAGAAGGTCTCTGCCGGTAAAGGCCCGGGCCAGACGAACAGCCGTCATGACCGCTTCAGTCCCGCTGCTGACCAGACGCACCTTCTCTATGCTTTCAAAAGCAGAAACAACGGCCTCTGCCAGTTTGACTTCGTTTTCGGTAGCCGTCCCGAAGGAGGTGCCTTTGGTTGCGGCTTGTCTGACGGCCTCTACCACAGCCGGATGGGCGTGTCCAAGAATCATCGGCCCCCAGGAACCAACATAATCTATATATTCATTGCCGTCAATGTCCCATATGTGGGCTCCGGCGGCTCGGTCAATAAAAATCGGTGTAAGCCCAACGCCGCGGAAAGCCCGGACCGGGGAGTTGACCCCTCCCGGGATAACCCGACAAGCCCGTTCAAACAATTTGTCAGATAAGTTTTTTCTCATTGTTTTCAATGGATTGTACCCTTTGAATCAAGAAAGTCCAAAATAATAAAGATGCGAGTTTGCGACTCAAGCGAAACCCGGTTGATTCTAACCTTGTTTTTTCTTGCAATCAGAAGGGATTTGACTATACTTGCTCATTTCGTAAATAACGGAGTTTGATTTACCTGAATTGACTGAGGAACCCATGCATATCATTAAATGGATTCGCAAGAACGAACGAAAACTGATGGCCTGGCTGGTGATTTTGATTATGATTTCTTTTGTCGGCGGCTACGGCCTCCAGCAGTTTTTGATGTACATCGGTCAGGGGGGGGCTAAACATGTCGAGGCTGTGTACGGCGACGGTCAAAAAATCCGTTCCATTGATGTTTATCATGCCCAGCAGGAGCTGGAAATCCTCAAGATGCTGATGGTGGACCGGATGCTGCTTGCATTTTCTCAGATGTACAGTGATTTAACACCTCAGCTGCTCGAATTGATTCTTTTCCCGGATGCCCGCGCCTCCGGTGAGCTGCGTCTGCAGCTGCTCCAGTTGGCTGAACGGGGGCAAATCGATTTGAAAACGGAGGAAATTGACAGGTTCTTTGCTTCAAAGCGGCATCGTCCGGAGATTTTGTGGCTGCTCCTTAAAAAGGAGGTTGAAAAGGTCGGTTTTGTCCTTTCTGATGCGGATGCAGAGGGCTTCCTGCGGCAGATTATTTTAGGTCTCACACAAAACCAGCTGGATCCGGCTGTTCTCATCAACCGGATTATGGAACAGACCAAAAAGTCCAGACAGGAAATTATTCGGGCCTTCGGCTCGCTGGTGAGTGTGATGAATTATGCAGACATGGTGCTGGGAAATTATCTGGTTACAACAGACGAAATCCGCAGCCATATTGCCCGAACCATGGAAAAATTGTCTGCTCAGGTTCTCCTGCTGGATGCAGACCTTTGGGTGGATGAGCAGTCCGAACCAACAGAAGAAGAAATCCAAAAGCAGTTTCAGACCTATCGGACAGTGTATCCGATGGCCTTTTCTCCCGAAAATCCGTATGGGTTCGGCTATGCCGTCGGCCGGCGTGTTCAGCTCGAGTACCTGCTGATTCGGCTGGATGAGATTCAGAATAAAATTGAAAAACCCTCTTTTGAAGAACTTGAAGCATATTATACAGCCAATCTGAGCAAGTATCAGACAACCGAACCTCTCGACCCCAATAAGCCGGATGCGGGGACGCGAACGATTACGCGGCCTTTTGCCCAGGTGGTCCAGCAGATTCGTCAGGAAATGGAGCGTCAGCGGGCCGAGGATTTAGCCAACAGTATTCTCAATGAAGCCCGCCAGATGACCGATGTCGGCTGGGATGCACTCGACTTTGAGAAGGTAACGGTCGCTCAGCTCCAGCAGACCGCGGGAGACTACACAGCGGCCGCCCGCCAGCTGGCGCAGAAGTTTCAGATTACGGTCAGAACCGGCAAGACCGGGTGGCTCCGTCCGGAAGACCTGGCCTCGGATTCGTTTCTCCGCCGGGTTGCTCTTCCGACTTCTTCGGAAACCTCCGTGCGTTTATTGGATGTCCTGATGGCGATTCCGGAGGATGGAAAGCCCTCATCTGTGCCCGGGCTGCCGTCTGTGAGGATTTGGGAAACCATCGGCCCCCTCAGCGGAGGCATCCTTGCCGAAGGGCAGTATGTATCTTTGCGGGGGATGCTTCGGGTTATCGGCATTCAGCCGCCGGTGCTGCCGGAAGATTTGAATTTTTCCTTTGAAAACCGCGGTATTCTCCTCTCTGATGCTTCAGTGCCGTCGGTTTTTTCGGTCCGACAGCAGGTTTCCAAGGATCTCAAGACCCTTCGGGCGATGGAAAAGGCCCGCTCCCAGGCGTCGGATTTAATTCGCTTTGTGGAGACGGAAGGATGGGAGAAAGGTCTTCAGCGGTTTTACGAAGTTCACTATCCCCAGACGGACCCCAATAATCCGGTTTCGACGCGGCCTCAGGTCCGTACGATCACCAATCAGATGATTCCTCCGCAAAGTCAGGTGGAGACCCTTCGCCAGCGTCTGTCGGTACCTTCGGCTTCGCGGGATTTGCTTGTCGGGCGTTATCAGAATGCGGTCTTTGTCCGAAAACTGGCGGAAATGCTTGAGCCCTCTCAGCAGACAACAGGTCCGATTGCGCGTCTTGTGGTTGTTGAATCGGCCCGAAATGTCGGTGTAGTGAAGGAACTTACACGGCAGCCCGCAACCGAAAAGGATTATGCAGACAACAAAAGCAAAATGGCTGTGCAGCGGGCTTTGCTGGCCAAAATGGGGCTGGGACTGACGCATTTTAATCCGGAGAATATTGTCAGCAGAATGGGGCTGGTTTATAAAGACCCCCGAGAACGTCCTGAACCGATTGAGATTGAACTGCCGGTGGACTATTAATGCCGACGAAATCGAATAGGCCGTTTGATCATACCTTCTGGCTGTGTCTCGTGGCCGCGGCGGCCTGGGCAGTCCCCGGCGGAGGCCATTTTCTGATTGGACAGCGCCGTCACGCTTACGTTTTTTTTGCGGCGATTGTGTTTACCTTTCTAATAGGTCTCTATATCGGGTCCATAGGAATTGTCGATCCGGTAGGGGCCAAACCTTGGTATTTGGCACAGATTTTGACCAGTCCTGTGATTGGATGGATTGGCCAGATTGCTCAGAAAGGGGATTATCCGGTTTACGGGCGTCCGCAGGATTATGGTCAAATCTATACGGCGCTGGCGGGTCTGATGAATCTGCTGTGTATTCTGAATGCCGTCTATCGGGCCTATTCCGGCATCGGGGAGACCATTGGACAGGAGGAGGAACATGGCTGAAGGTTTTCCGATGCTTCTGGCAGGATTTTTTGCTCCGGTGGAAATCGGCACCACACCGCTTTCTCTTCTGTGGATGTTTCCGCTGCTTTTGTCGATAGCTGTTGTCTATAAAGCTACACGTCTTCGGGTGCTTTTCTGGAAGCAATTTGTCTTGGAAGTGCTGGTGTTGTTTTTGACCCTGAGCGGATTCATGATTTTGGCGGGGATGGTTTTAAATCTGCTGGTGTGGCTGATTACCAGTTAGTTGTCCGGCAGTTCCGCCGGACAGTCTCCGCTTTCGTTGAGGACACCCAGTTCAATCAGGGCCTTCAGAGCGGCTCTTTGTTCGGCCTCTTTTTTGGTTGCGCCCCAGGCGCTGCTGAACAATCGCTGGCCGATTGCCGCACACACTTCAAAGCATTTGTTATGGTCGGGCCCTTTTTCATCCAGCAGCCGGTATGTCGGAGTGGCATTCAGATGACGCTGGCTGTATTGCTGGAGAATGGATTTAAAATTGTCCAAATGTCCCTGGGCATCGGCGCTTTCGAGGTAAGGACCGAATTGCCTTTGAACGAACTCCTGTGCGGCTGCGAAGCCGCCGTCCAGGTAAATGGCTGCCAGAATCGCCTCCAAGGTGCCTGCTGCTATGGACCCGTTCATCGCTCGTGACCCGTTCGTGCCTTTGCCGACCTGAATAAAGTCGAGAAGCCCCAGGGAGCGGGCAATCTGAGCGCAGATTTTCCGGGACACCAGTACGCTCTTGATTTTGGTTAGGTCCCCTTCCAGATAGTCAGGAAAGCGTTCATACAAGGCATGGCAAATCAGAAGTCCGAGCACCGCATCTCCCAAAAACTCCAGCCGTTCATTGCTGGTCAATCGCGAGTTGGCCCAGGAGGAATGAATCAGGGCCTCTTCCAGAAGTGCCGGGTTGCTGAAATGATACCCCAAACGTTCTTCTGCCTGCCGGAGAAGTTCTTTTTCCATTTTTTTTCGTCTCTTTTCTTCCGCAAGCAGATTACGAAAACCGCTTGCTCTTTGCAGCGGTTTTCGCAATGTGCTTGGCGTAAAATGTCTTTACAAATTCCTGACGGAGTTGTCAATCCCAAAGTTTTCCTTTTTACGATTCAGCTTGGGCCATTTGCAGCCCCGCCAGCGCTACAAATTGATCTTCCACAAAAGTAAAAACGGTATCCAGACCGGTGACCAAAAAGATATTTTTGGTCTGGGGCTGTACACAGCAAAAGACCAGTTTTCGCTGGTTGTCGTGGAGAATCTTGCGAAGTTTGAGCAGTTTGGCGATGCTCGAAGACGTCACAATCTCCACGTCCGAAAAATCAATCACAACATCTTGTTCCTTTTCCCGAGAGACCGTCTGGCAGACAGAAATAATCTCTTCGCCGAGATCCGGTTCGGGCGCCAAATTCACCAGAATGACGTTTTCAGACCATCGTTGGATTCCCATATTGAACTCCTCAAATATGGTTTCAGATTACTTTGTTCTATCGTCCGGTTAGAGCGGTCAATTCACAAAAAGGGCCCTATTTTCTCAAAATTGTTCATTTACAATGAGTTATCGGACGCTGCTCATGTTGAAAATGCGAAAAAATATCAGCTGAAAAATTGACATAGTTCTCTTTTTTTGTTCTATTTTTTAGAAAAGTTGATGGGATTCAGGTTTTTCCCTCCGACTGAATCCTTTTCTGGTTGCAGGAGGGTCAATGGTTTATGGGGATATTTCACCCCAGGGAGATTGTCGTGAGCAGCGGGACAGTCAAGTGGTTCAATGAGAAGAAGGGGTTTGGGTTTATTACACCGGATGAAGGCGGCGATGATTTGTTTGTTCATCATTCCAAGATCGATATGCAGGGCTTTCGAACACTCAAAGAGGGCCAGCGTGTCGAATTTGATGTAACCGCCGGGGAAAAAGGTAAGGTAGCCATTAACGTCAAACCTGTTTGACAGTTTTTTCTTTAGGCATACCGGTAGAAAAATAGGTAGACACGAGTGGGTAAGTCCTCCTTAAAGACCACGGCCGGGAAACGCCGGATTATCGATATTCATACCCATGCGTTTCCGGATTCACTTGCCGATAGAGCCATGGCCCAGCTTCATTCCGAATGCGACGTGAAGTCGTATTTGGACGGCCGAGTAGACTCATTGCTTCGCTCGATGGACGAAGCAGGCATTGAAACAGCTGTATTGTGCAGTATTGCCACGCGCCCCACACAGTTTAAGCCGATCCTCGAATGGAGTTCTCAAATTCGTTCCAAACGAATCATCCCTTTTCCTTCTGTGCATCCAGACGATTCTGCATTGCCGGACAAAATAAAAGAAATTGCTGACAGGGGATTTATTGGAGTAAAAATACATCCTTATTATCAAAATATGCTTATTGATGATCCCCGGAATGATTTGTTGTACAAGTCTATTATTGAAAATGACTTGATTCTTGTTTTGCACACGGGATACGACATTGCTTTTCCAAGAGAAGAAAAGGCAGGTCCTCGGCAAGTCCTGAATGTTCTCGAACGATTCAGCGAGTTAAAACTGGTTACCACCCATATGGGCGGCTGGTTCCAGTGGGACGAGGTGAACCACTACCTGCTCGGAAAACCCATCTATATCGAAACCTCTGTGTCGTTTGACTACTTAGGGCCGCAAAGGATGGCTCAAATGCTGGAAAAACACAACCCTGATTATCTTCTTTTCGGAACAGACAGCCCTTGGGACAACCAAAAAAACGCGATTCTCAATATTGAAAACATAATTTCTGATGAATCTCTTAAACAAAAATTATTTTATGAAAATGCTGCTAAATTGTTAAAACTCGGACGATTTAGATGTTGTTAGAGTACAAAAAAGTGTGAAAAATTCACAAAAAGCACACTTTTTTGCCGAAAAAAAATTGATTTTAGCCTTATCTACACTAAGATTATCAGAACATTTAAAAAAAAGGAGATGAGGAGTCGGGAAACGGGAGATGGGAAAATGTTAGGTATCGAAGATAAAGGAGTTCTTCTGGCTTATTTGTTGTGTATCGGCTCTTCCATTTTATGTGTATTGTACGGTCTTTTTGCGCGAAACAAAGGGGATGAGCCGGTCAAGCCCGAAGATTTAAAATGGGTCTCTGAAGAAAAAAAGGTGGAGGAAAATCTGTAAACTGCTTTAAGACTCTCTCAATTTGGAGGGTTAATCCTGCTCCCCGTTGAGATTGACAGGAGGTTTTGTATGCTGGCGGACATCTCTCTTGAACAAATCATTGTCGTATTGGCCTATCTGCTGCTCGTTGTGTATCTGGGGTTATTAGGATATTGGCGCACCAAGAATGCGACCGATTACCTGATAGCCGGTCGGCAAATTCACCCTTTTGTGATGGCCATGAGTTATGGAGCTACTTTTATTTCCACCAGTGCCATAGTCGGATTCGGCGGGGTGGCGGGGCTTTACGGAATGTCTGTACTGTGGCTGACCTTTTTGAACATTTTTGTCGGGATTTTCATTGCATTTGTGGTGTTTGCTCCCCGCGCAAGACGAATGGGCCATATCCTCGATGCACATACCTTCCCCGAATTGCTGGGGCGCCGCTACGAAAGCCGATTTATCCAGGTTGCCTCCGGCCTAATCATTTTCCTTTTTATTCCGTTGTATGCGGCGGCAGTTCTGATCGGCGGAAGTGTTTTTGTCGCCAGTCAGTTTGATATTTCGTACACAACTGCATTGCTGGTTTTTAGTGTCATTGTGGCGGCTTATGTAGTTGTCGGCGGCCTGAAAGGGGTGATGTACACAGACGCCCTTCAGGGCACGATTATGTTTGTGGGTATGTTCCTGCTGCTGATTTTCACGTATGTGAAAGTAGGGGGACTGACTGCCGGCCATCAAAAATTGACGGCATTAGCTCCTTTGGTGCCGCCCAACCTTCAGGCCATCGGACATCGCGGCTGGACAGCTATGCCTTTGTTCGGATGGGGCGATACGAAATACAACCTGTGGTGGACGATCATTGGAACGATTACGCTGGGTGTTGGTATCGGGGTTCTCGCTCAACCCCAGCTGGTGGTCCGTTTTATGACTGTTAAGAGCCGGCGCGAATTGAATCGCGCGGTCGTGGTCGGCGGTATTTTCATCCTGATTATGACCGGCGTGGCGTTTACGGTCGGAGCTCTGTCAAATGCTTATTTTGCAGAGCAGGGCCCGCTGATGACCGGACGAATTGTTAAAGTTCTCGATGCGGAGAAAAATCTGGCGGTTTTGCAGCTTGTGAAACCAAACAATGCAGGGGGCTGGGAAGATGTGGCGGGCAAGACGGCTCCGGTTAAACTTTATGGAGAAAGCATCGGACAGATGGAGGCGGACGGCAAACCGACGGAAATTCGTCAGGGGCGAAGCATTTCCTTTGTCTATGCGAAAGGCACAGCGGATGAAATCATTCCTACTTTTATTAAAAGTGCTATGCCTTCCTGGTTCGGGCTGCTGTTTCTGCTGACACTTTTGTCGGCGGCGATGAGCACGCTGTCCAGCCAGTTCCATACAGTCGGGACCAGCATCGGGCGGGATGTTTATGAGCAAATTACCGGTCAGCACGGCAAGAGTACCAATATCAACCGAATCGGAATTATCCTCGGAATCATTTATGCCGTTGTCATCAGTTATTATGCCCGCGAGAGTACGTTCATTGCCCGGGCCACATCGATTTTCTTCGGCCTGTGTGCGTCAGCTTTTCTGCCGATGTTTATCGGGGCATTGTATTTTCCGCGGATGACACGGGCGGCGGCCATTGCCTCCATGATCGTCGGCTTTGTCGTCACAGCATTCTGGCTGGTGTTTATCAAGGCCCAGGAAGCCCAGACTATCGGCCTGGTGCAGAAAGTCACCGGCGGGAAAACCTCCCTGCTGGCGGATGTGCCCAACTGGCCTGTTGTCGACCCGATTCTGGTAGCTTTGCCGATCTCTATCCTGACGGCGATTGTCTTCAGTTTCTTTACTCAACCTCCTTCCAAAGAACATCTGGACCGATGTTTTCGGGGAGTTTCTTCATAAAAAAAAGCGGAGAGGGATTTGTTCTCTCTAACAAGGATTTTCAAGGAAATGGAACGTAAGGAGAATGGAATGAAAGCGATGAAAGGACTGGGAGCCGTACTTGCTGCGGCACTGCTGAACGGCATTGTCTCGTTTGCTTTAGCCGAAGAGGCCGCCAAGCACTGGCACGAAGTGGACAGCGATTTGGTAAAGGCCTTCAAAAACCCGATGGAAAATGTTACGATGGGCCTGGACATCCGCCTGCGTGAGGTATACGCCCGGAATCTGCTGTCTATGAACGAAGACTGGGGCGGCAGCGACAACTACAATGACCATCACTGGCAGCGCATTCGTACACGGTGGTCTCTAAAATGGGCGATGGCGGAGGATATGGATTTGAACACCCGGCTCACCTGGGAGTTCTGGAATCACTGCAAGCCGGAGAATCATCCGATCCCATTCTTTGAAAATCAGAATGTCGATTTTGACGAAGCCATTTTTGACATTTTCAATATTCAGTGGCGCAATGCTTTCGACATGCCGCTGACTCTGACCGTCGGTCGTCAGGAAATCATCCTCGGCACCGGCTGGCTGGTGCTGGACGGCACGCCCGCCGACGGTTCGCGAACCATCTTCTTTGATGCCATTCGCGCTCAATACGGTCTCACGGATACCTTAAAGGCAGATGTGATTTACCTTCAGCAGTATGATGACGAAGAAGAGTACATCAAACCCTTCAATCATCATGCGGTTCAGGACCGCCGCCATCTGACGCAAAAGACCGATGAACGCGGCTTTATTTTCTACCTGACCAATAAGGCCGACGGCGGCCAGCAGCAGGAGTTGTACTACATTTACAAGAATGAGGAGAACTCCGACTGGGCACAAAGCTACAGCAGCACACCGGGGCAGGATGCCGATATCCATACTGTCGGCGGGCGTCTTTCGGGGCCGCTGGATGACCATTGGTCCTACAGTGCCGAACTGGCCAAACAGTGGGGCGACCGGAACGGCAATACCTTACAGGGTCTTGGTGCCAATACAAAACTGATGTATGCTTTCAATGACGAAAAGAAAAATGAAGTGCACGTCGGCTATGAATATTTGTCCGGCGATGACCCGGATTCGAGTGCGGATGAGAAGTTTGATTCACTCTGGGGGGATTGGCCGCAGTATCAGCGGGGCGGTGACCTCCAGTCTTATATCTGGACGTATGAAGGGGCTCTAGGCGAAGTATACAATCTGCACCGGCTCGGCTTCGGCCACAGTTTTAAACCCCATGCTGAATGGAAGATTGAATCTATCTATAACCTCTTGTGGGCCGACCAGACTAATCCGAGAGCCCTGGGCCCGACTGGAAACAGTCTGACCAACAGCAACTTCCGCGGCCATATGCTCACCGGCCAGGCCACCTACAGCTGCTGCAAGAGCTTCAAGACCATTTTCCTGCTGGATTACTTTATCCCCGGCGATTATTACGCCATTTCGGATGACGCCTTTTTTGCCCGCGTCAATCTGGAGTGGACTTTCTGAAACGATTGCTCCCTTATAAAGTTATAAAGCACCTTGGACAATTCAGCATGCGGCCCGGTTTTCAGACCGGGCCTTTTTTATTGGAAAAGCGGTTTTCAGAGCAGATTTTCTTGACCTTATAGGGGCAGTCCGCTATCCTGTAAGTTCCTGTTTTCAGTCAGAGAGAACCGAGATATCCTGCACAAAGGAACGTTGTGTATGGCCCGTAAACCCGCTTTGGAAAAGGCCTTTCTGTCAGGCAATGAGGCACTGGCCCGCGGTGCCTGGCAGGCAGGGTTGAAAGTTGCCTGTGCCTATCCCGGGACCCCATCCACCGAAATTCTCGAGACTTTGGCGGCTTTTCCGGAGGTGGATGTTCAGTGGTCTGTCAATGAGAAGACGGCGTATGAAGTGGCTTATGCCGCTGCCGTCGGGGGGGTGCGGGCGCTGTTTGCCTGCAAGCATGTCGGACTCAATGTGGCGATGGACCCGCTGATGACCTCGGCCTATACCGGTGTCAACGCCGGCTTTGTGGCGGTTGTCTGTGATGACCCCCAGATGCACTCTTCCCAAAACGAACAGGATACCCGGTGGGCGGGCATTTATGCCAAACTGCCTATCCTTGAGCCCTCCAGTCCATCCGAGGCCATCGATTTGATTCAGCAGGCCTTTGAAATCAGCGAGCAGTATGATACACCGGTCATTGTCCGAATGACCACACGCATTTCCCACAGCAAAGAGGATGTGGCAATCGGTCCCCGAAAAGAAGTTCCGATTCGTTCTCTGCAGCGAGATATGCGCAAGTACGTGATGGTGCCCGCCAATGCCCGTATCCGCCACGAAATCCTCGAAAAGCGCCTTGTGAAGCTCAAGGCCCTCTCGGAACGCTCGCGACTTAACCGGATTGAAATGAACAGCACATCGCTGGGCTTTATTACGGACAGTGTTGCATATCTGTATCTGAAAGAAGTTTATCCGGATGCTTCCTATCTGAAGCTCGGATTTCTTTATCCGTTCTGTGATGAGAAAATCAAAAAGTTTGCCCGAAGCGTTAAGCGGCTGATGGTGGTTGAGGAACTGGACCCGTTTATTGAGGAACATGTCAAATCCCTGGGCATCAGCAAGGTGCAGGGCAGGCACCCGTCTTATCGTCTGGGTGAGCTGGACCAGGATCTTGTCCGCTCTCTCGTCGCCGGCAAGCCCAAAAAAGTCAAGCCGCGTCCCGGCCGGGCGCCTCGCCTGTGTGCGGGCTGTCCCCACTGGTCCGTTTTCTCCGTACTCAAAAAATTAGATGTTTTCGTCGCCGGAGACATCGGCTGTTATACCCTCGGTTCTCTGCCTCCGACGTCTGCTCTGCATACCTGCCTGTGTATGGGAGCTGGTGTGACGTTTAACGAAGGCCTTCGGCGGGCTCATCCGGAGGAAAAGATTGTCGGCCTGGTGGGGGATTCTACCTTTGTCCATGCGGGCATTCCCGGTCTGATTAATGCTGCCTATAACAAGTCCAAAGGGGTCATTTTTATTCTCGACAACTCCACGACGGCGATGACCGGTGGTCAGCCGCATCCGGCTACCGGGAAAACCATCCGAAGGGAGCCGACCAAACGGCTGGATTTGAAAGCCGTCTGCCAGGCCTGCGGAGCGGATTTTGTCGATGTAATCGACCCGCAGGGCAGGGTGAAGGACCTTGAAGAACTGGTTCAGCAGCGTCTGGCGGCCGACGCTCTCAGTGTGATTATCGTCCAGCATCCTTGTGTTTTGTTGAAGTGAGATAGGAACAATGATGAAAAAACAGGAGGTCTATAACATCACGTTCGGCGGTGTCGGCGGGCAGGGCATCATTACCGCCTCGGAACTGCTCGGCTGGGCAGCTCTCTATGACGGCTGCAGCGTCAAAAAGTCTGAAGTCCACGGGATGAGCCAGCGGGGCGGCTCTGTTGAGTCTCATGTCCGTTTCGGCCGCAAAGTGTATTCTCCCCTGATAGGACTGGGACAAGCTGACTTTCTGCTGTGTTTCCACCCCGATGAGCATCCGCGGCTTAAACCCTTTCTTCGAAAAGGCGGCACTGACCTGATGCCTTACCTCGAAAAAGTCCAGCAGATTGCCGACAATCCGCGGGCGGTGAATACCGGACTGATGGGGGTTTTAGCGGCCTTTCTGCCGATACGGCCGGACAGTTGGGAGCGGGCGATGCAGAAGGTTTTCAAGCCGTCGATTCTTGAGGTGAATCGGCGGATGTTCAGCAATGCGATGGCACTGGTCAAATAACGTTCTCCCCGGACGGTCCGACGGACACCGGAGGAATCGAGGGATATGGAAAACGGGAGGTTGTTTATGATCTGGAACGAAAAAATCGAGACGATGCCGCTGGAGGACCTAAAAAATCTCCAGTCCGAGCGGCTGGTCAAGCTTGTGCGGTACGTCTATGACCGCTGTCCGGTCTATCGAAAGAAATTTGAGGAGGCCGGCGTAAGCCCTTCTGATATCCGCAGCATTGATGATATTACCAAACTGCCTTTTACCACCAAGCTCGATATGCGGGACAATTATCCTTACGGGCTTTTCTCCACCCCCCGTGAAGAAGTGGTAGAAATTCATGTGTCCAGCGGTACGACAGGCAACCCGACGCTGGTTGGTTACACCCGTGAGGATATCAAACTCTGGTCGGAAGTAATGGCCCGCGCCCTGTGCTGTGCCGGGGCAAAACCGGATGACATCATCCAGATTGCTTACGGCTATGGTTTATTTACCGGCGGACTTGGCTTCCACTACGGCGCCCTTGAAATGGGGTTGACCATTATTCCCACCTCGTCCGGCCAGACTAAGCGGCAGCTGAAGATTATGCAGGATTTCCAGCCCCGCATCCTGGCCTGCACGCCCAGTTATTGCCTCTATATGGCGGAAGAAGCCAAAGAGATGGGACTGGACCCACGGAAGGGCAGCTGGCGCATCGGCATCTTCGGCGCCGAGCCTTGGAGCGAGGCCATGCGCAAAGAAATCGAAGAGACCTGGAATATGACCGCCACGGATATTTACGGCCTGTCGGAAATTATCGGCCCGGGCGTATCACAGGAGTGCACGTATAAGCAGGGGCTGCATCTGTTCTCGGATGTGTTTTATCCGGAGATTATCGACCCCGAAACCGGAAAACCCGTCCCGGAAGGTCAGGACGGCGAGCTGGTCATCACCACCCTTACCAAACAGGCCATTCCGCTGATTCGCTACCGGACCCGCGATATTGTGAGCATGACGACCGCCCCGTGCCGATGCGGACGGACCAGTCCCCGCACCAGCAAAATCAAAGGCCGAACGGACGATATGATTGTCGTGCGGGGCATTAACGTCTTTCCGTCTCAGATTGAGCATGTTCTGCTGGGGATTGAAGGCACCCACCCGCATTATCAGCTGGTCATTGACCGTCAGGCCCATAAGCTTGATGAGGTGGAGATTATGGTGGAGGTGGATGAGAAGATTTTCAGCGATGAAATCAAGCAGATGCGGGCCCTCGAGCAGAAAATCAAAAAGGAGATTGAGGCGGTTTTGTCCATCGGCGTCAAGGTCAAACTGGTTGAACCCAAAACGATTCAGCGCAGTGAAGGCAAGGCCAAACGCGTGGTGGATAAACGAGTTCTTTAAACAAACCGCCGACGTTTGCAGGAAAGGAACCCGACTATGAAAATCAGGCAAATCAGTGTGTTTCTGGAAAACCGAAAGGGACGGCTCTATGAGGTCTGTTCTCTGCTGGGACAGGCGGGGATTAATATTCGAGCGTTGACGATTGCGGAAACGGAGTCGTTCGGCGTGCTTCGGATGGTCGTCAACAAACCCGATGAGGCGATCAGTCTGTTTCGAAAACACAATATCACCGCCAATCTGACCGACGTCGTGGCGGTGGAGGTGCCGGACCGGCCCGGCGGATTGGCCGAAGTGCTGAAGGTTCTTTCTGACGGGAATGTCAATGTGGAGTATATGTACGCTTTTGTCGAAAAGTTTTCCGAAAAGGCGCTCCTTGTCTTCCGGTTTGATGACCCGGGCCGTGCGCATCAGGTTCTTTCGCGAGCCGGTATTACGGTTATTTCTGAAAGAGAACTTCCGAATCTGTAAAATTACTGCTGGTTCAGAAAGGTACAGCGGGAATGGAAATTCGATACTGGAATCAGCGGCTGGAGACCTTGCCCCGGCATGAATTGCGTCAGCTCCAGTTGGAACGTTTGAGGGAAGTGGTCGGGTATGCCCTTCAAACGCCGTTTTATAAAAAGCGTCTTCCTAAAGTCGGGATTTCCTCTCCGGAGGATATCCGTTCTCTGGACGACCTGAAGAAAATTCCTTTTACCGTCAAGGATGACCTCCGCCAGGCATTTCCCAAGGGACTTTTGGCTGTCGATATGGAGAAAGTTGTTCGGATTCATTCCTCCAGCGGAACCACAGGCATCCCGACGGTGATTTACTATACAGCGGATGATTTGGACCGCTGGACGGATTTGCTGGCCCGCAGCATTGTGGCCACTGGTGCCGGCCCCTCGGATGTTTTTCAGAATATGATGAGCTACGGTCTCTTTACCGGCGGTCTGGGAATGCATTACGGGGCCGAGCGGGTGGGAATGGCGGTGATTCCGGTCGGCGGCGGCAATACCCAGCGGCAGCTTCAGATTATGCGGGATTTCCGCACGACGGTTCTGCATATTACCCCCAGCTATCTGCTGCACATTCACCAGCGGATGCCGGAGTTCGGTCTGACGCCGGCGGACTTAAATCTAAAAAAGGCCTGGATGGGGGCCGAGCCGCATTCTGAAAATACGCGGCTTAAACTTCAGGAACTTTTCGGCATCGACATTTACAATTCCTACGGCCTGAGTGAAATGAACGGACCCGGCGTGGCTTTTGAGTGTGTCTATAAAAATGATTTGCATGTCTGGGAGGATGGGTACATCATTGAAATTATTGATCCGCGCACAGGCGAACCGGTAGAGGATGGTCAGGAGGGTGAAGTGGTCTTTACCAACCTGATTCGCCATGCCCTTCCTCTTTTGCGGTATCGAACCCGGGATTTGGCGTTTCTGCATCCGGAACCTTGTCCGTGCGGGCGAACTTCCCGACGGATGTCCCGCATTACGGGACGCACCGATGATATGCTCATTATCAATGGTGTGAATGTCTTCCCCTCCCAGATTGAGGAAGTCCTGATGAGCATTCCGGAGGTCGGAACGAATTATCAGATTCACCTGAGCCGTCACGAAGGGCTCGACCGCCTGACGGTCAAGGTGGAAATCTATTCTAAACTGTTTACCGGTGATTTAGCCGCCCTCGAAGCTCTCAAAAATAAAATCAACGAAAAACTGCGTGCTTCGATTACCATCAATTCCCGGATTGAACTGCACGAGCCCGGTTCTCTGCCTGCTTTTGAGGGCAAGGCCAAACGTGTTGTAGATGAACGTGAAAAGCTATAGCAGCCCATTCTGACGGCGAAGGATACGAGTAAGGAGCAGCAGTATGGCCAAGCAGATTACAGTTTTTTTGGAAAATAGACCCGGTCGGATACAGTCTATTTCCCGCATTCTTAAGGAAAAAGGTCTGAATATTCTGGCTTTTTCTATCCAGGACCGCGGAGAGTTTGGGCTGATGAAAATGATTGTGGACAAACCAGCCGAGGCCCAGTTGGCACTGGCTGACCGCGGGATGGCCTGTGCCCTCAAGGAAGTTTTTGCCGTCACCGCGGCTGACCGGCCCGGCAACCTTGAAAAACTCACTACGGCTTTAGCCGAAAAGAATATTAATATCAAAGATGCCTACGGATTTGTTTCTGCATCAGACAAGCAGGGAATCTGTTATTTGGAAGTGGAAAATCCTCACGGAGTCGATATCGGCAAACTGATTGCTGAATACGGTTTTACCTTAATTGCAGACAAAGACCTTTACGATTTATAGCAGGGAAGTATGGACATTTTGCCCGCAATTGATCTTCGCGGCGGTAAATGCGTTCGTCTGATTCAGGGCCGATACGATAACCAGATTACCTATCGGGAAAATCCGCTCGAACAGGCGGAAGAGTTTTTCGCTCAGGGGGCCCGATGGCTCCATATTGTGGATTTGGATGGAGCCAAAGAAGGCAGACCGCTTCATACCGATGTGGTCCGACAAATCCTCAGCCGTTTGCCGATGAAAGTGGAATTGGGCGGAGGACTTCGGGATGAAGAGTCTATCCGGCAGATGCTCGATTTAGGACTGGAGCGGGTGATTATCGGCACCAGCGCTGTTAGCAATTTTGATTGGTTTTCAAAAATGGTGCATCTTTTTCCCAAACGGTTGGCGTTGGGGTTGGATGCGAGAGGATTTCGGGTGGCGTCCGAAGGGTGGCTCAAAGAAACAGGGGGAAATTTGCTGGACTTTGCCCGCCGAGCTTCTCAATTGCCAATTGCCGCTATTATTTATACCGATATTGAAAAGGATGGGATGTTGTCCGGCCCTAATTTAGCCCGAACAGAGGAATTAGTCAAAGCCGTTACCGTTCCGATTGTAGCTGCCGGTGGGGTTACAACTATTCAGGATATAAAAAACCTAAAAAAAATAGGTGTTTCGGGTATAATTATCGGACGTGCTCTCTATGAAAGGACCTTAACAATAGGGGAGGCACTGAAAGAAACAAAACAATAGAGCTCCAGTATGTCTTATACATGCAACTTGAAGACGACGAAATTTTTTCAGAATTTGCCGGAAAATTCTGATAATTCTTGACATCCGAATGGTCTTTCCCTTACCTTACAGTGCTTCTGGTCTCGTGGACCAGACAGAGAGAGTCTTTGTATAATTTCAATCAACGTTTTTTAGAATCTGGAGGTTAGTTTCTGTGAATAAGGAACTGGCTCGCGAATTAATCAGCGCGGGCGTACATTTCGGACACGGGGTCAGCCGCTGGAATCCCAAGATGGAACCCTACATCTACGGAAAACGCGGGATGATCCACATTATCAATGTTAAGGAAACCTTAAAGGGGCTGCTGATAGCCAAAAAGCTCCTTGCCCAACTGGTTTCCGAAGGAAAAGATGTGGTTTTTGTCGGCACCAAGCGCCAAGCCCAGAAAGCCGTTCAGCAGGCGGCCGAACGGTGCGGAATGCATTATGTGACTGAACGGTGGCTTGGCGGAACGCTCACCAATTTCCGAACCATTCGTTCACGGCTTCAGCGGCTGGAGGAACTGGAGGAAATGGAGGCCTCCGGACGTCTGGAAGAAGAGAGCAAAAAGCAGGGGGCTCGCCTGAAAAGAGAATTGCGGAAAATCCGAAGCAATTTGTCCGGTATTCGCAAGATGAATCGTCTGCCGGGTGCCGTTGTTGTGGTGGATGCCAGAAAGGAATATATTGCTTTGCGTGAAGCCCGAAAATTGGGTATCGCTACGATAGGCATTATTGATACGGATTCCGACCCGGATACCGTAGATGTAGTGATTCCGGCCAATGATGATTCGATTAAGGCGATTGAAATCATTCTGAATGAGCTGGCGGATGCCGTCGCGGAAGGCAAGACCATTGTTCGTCCGAGTGAGCCGCTCGAAGCAGCTCAAGCCGGCCGCCGCCGGTCTCGCCGGCGGGTGTTGGCCAGCGCTGCCGAAGCAGGCGAAGAGGAGCCGGAAACGGTTGCTTCCGACAATCCTTCTTCTGTTTCCGAATCAGCGGCTCCGGAGAATTCCGGATAATCAGACAATATCATTTTTTTTGCTGTTTTTGATTCGGTTCAAAAAAGCGGTAAAAACAGACGATCATCAAACGGGAGTTTGACTCAAATGGCGGAGATATCAGCAGCAGCAGTTATGAAACTTCGCAAGGCCAGCGGCCAGGGAATGATGGACTGCAAGAAGGCCCTCGAAGAAACCAATGGGGATTTTGAAGCGGCAATGGAGCTGCTTCGCAAGAAAGGCCTGGCCACTCTGCAGAAGCGGGCCGGACGAGAAACCACGCAGGGCCGGCTGATTTGCCGAAAGAGCAGCGACGGACGTTCGATGGCGATGGTTACTCTTTGCTGCGAAACGGATTTTGTTGCGAAAAACGACGATTTTTTGGCTGCGTGCGAAAAACTCGGCGAGTGTGCCCTGAAGGCGGATGCCCAGGCAAGCCCTCAGGACCTGATGGACATCGAAGTGGCCGGCAGAAAATTCTCCGATATTCTTACAGAAGCGGTCAGCAAAATCGGTGAAAAAATCGAAATCGGAGACTTTGCCCGTTATACGATTGCCGGCAGCGGGCTGCTCGGCTCCTATGTGCATTTCAACGAGAAAACCGGTGCCATGGTAGAGATTGAAACCGATTCCGACCAGACCGCAGCGGCTCTCCGGCAGTTGGCGAATGAAATTGCCATGCATATTACGGCTATTAAGCCGATAGCCGTGGATAGGGATTCCGTGTCCCCTTCGATTCTTGAACAGGAACGGCGGATTGCAGCCGAACAGGTTAAAAACAAGCCCGCCAACATGGTCGAAAAGATTGTGGAGGGCAAGATTGCCAAGTTCCTTAAGGAAAACTGCCTGCTCGAACAGCCCTTTGTGAAAGATGACAGCAAAACCGTCAGCGAAGTACTCAATGAGGCGGCTCGTGCGGCGGGCGGTCGGGCAAAAATCAAGCGGTTTGTCCGATTCGAAATCGGATAAACAGCCGGTTCTATCAGGCATCGTAAACGCAGGTTTCCGATGCCTTTTTTACATCCCGCCTGGACAGGCGGCAGCAAGGATGGGTATGAGCGAGATACGGTACAAACGAATTTTGCTGAAATTGTCAGGGGAAAGTTTCTGCAAACCCGATGGTTTCGGAATTGACGGTGAGGCCCTCGAGGCCATTGCAGATCGAATCATTCGCATCTGCAAACTCGGGCCCCAGGTGGCCATTGTCGTCGGCGGCGGAAATTTCCTGCGGGGACCTTCGTTTTCGCGAAAAAGCCATATTCCCCGAACGACCGCCGATTATATGGGCATGCTGGCAACGGTGATTAATGCCTGTGCTCTGCAGGAAATTCTCGAAAAAGAAGGCCAGCCGACCCGGGTGCTCAGTGCCATCGAGGTATCGGCTATCTGTGAGCCGTTCATTCGGCGGCGGGCCCTTCGTCATCTGGAGCGGGGGCGGGTGGCTATTCTTGCTGGGGGAACCGGCAATCCCTTCTTCTCTACGGATACCTGTGCGGCCCTGCGGGCGGCTGAGTTGGGCGCTGAACTGATGATTAAAGCCACCAAGGTGGACGGCGTTTATACCGACGACCCCAAGACCAATCCAAACGCTCAGCTCATCGAGCGGATGACCTATCATCAGGTTCTACAGCAGAATCTGAAGGTGATGGACCCGTCCGCCGTAAGTTTGTGCTGGGAAAATCATATTCCGATTGTTGTCCTGAATTTCTTCCGGGACGGCCATATCACAAAAGCCCTTCGGGGTGAACAGGTTGGAACCTTAATCAGTGATTGAACGTCTGAGGCCGACGGCTCAGACCGAGAATAGACAAGAAGGAAAGGGGAAAGCATCTATGACGACAAAACAGATCGTTTCTGAACACGAAAAGAATATGCACAAATCCATCGATTTTCTGAAAAGTGAACTGCGGGCGGTGCGGACCGGACGAGCTTCGCCCGGTCTGGTGGAACACCTCACGGTGGAGTATTATGGAGCCCCCACTCCGCTCAAACAGCTGGCGACCATTGCGGTACCGGATGCTTCTTCGATTGTCATCAAACCGTTTGACCCTTCCTGCCTGAAAGAGATTGAGAAGGCCATCAGGGCCAGCGAACTGAGTCTGGCCCCGCTGGTGGACGGAAAGACTATTCGCCTGAATCTGCCTCCGCTCAGCGAGGAACGACGCAAGCAGATTGTTCAGCAGGTCAAGCAAATGGGTGAAAAAGTCAAGGTCACCATTCGCAACATCCGTCGTGATGCCATCAAATCTCTCGAAGACGAAGAGAAGAAAAAAACTATTACGGAAGACGACCGTGACCGGGGCAAAAAAGAAATCGAGGACCTGACCAAGAAACATATTGAGCAGGTTGATGAAATCATCGAGACCAAATCTCGCGAAATTTTGTCCGAATAGTTATTAAAAGAACGTCATCGTTTTTTGTTTTTTCCCGGAAACGTTTCTTTTTTGGGAGATATCTCTTATGACTGACCCGAAGCAGCGGAAAAAGTCTGTCAGGCGAATCGGGCTTTGGACGGCGATAGGGTTGGGAATTGTTTTTGTATTGGTTGCTTTCCTTCCGTCGCTTCTGTCCACTCGAACCGGCACTTCTTTTCTTTTTAAGCGATTGAATCGTTCTATGGATGGAAAGCTGACGGCGGAGGATTTGTCGCTCGGCTGGTTCAGCGGCGTCCGGCTGCAAAATCTTGTCTGGCAGGATGCCTCCGGAGACACCCAGGTTCGCATTGCTTCTCTGAAGGCCCGTCCCCGATGGCTGGCTCTGCTTGCCGGACGTATTGCTCTTACCGATGCGGTAGTGGAGGGTCCTCTTCTTCAGATGAAAAGACCGGTCGCCTTATCGACCGCCCCGCAGAAATCAGAGCATCCGCAAAAGAGCTCGCCGTCCCCTGTCTATCGGATTGGCCCTGTTGAACTGGAGATCCGACAGGGTCAGGCCGTTCTCGAGCAGGCCCGTCCTGATGGTCTGCCGCCGATGCAGCTCCATGTTCGCAATCTGGCTTCCACGGTTGTTCTGAACAAGGCCGGCGCAGAGTCCGCCGTGTCTGTCTCTATGGACATTGGAGATGGGAAGCAGCAGGGCACCCTCCAGGCCAAAGGGCGGGAGCTTGTTTTTTCCTCTGGGACGGGATTGGCCGGCCTGAGCGGTCAGTTTGATGCGGAAATTCATTCTCTCTCCCTGGGCAGTCTGGCACCTCTGCTGGCCCTGGCGGGCAAAGATGTCCAATTAACCGGAACCCTGAACGGAACAGCAAGTGCCAAAATTACCAATGGACAGATACAAAATCTTCAGCTTTCAGCTGACCTGAGCGGTTTCGAGCAGGTCTATGAAGGCCGTACCATTCGGCTCGAACAGCCGCTCAAGGCCCGCGCCCGTCTTTCTACGCAGGCATCGGATTGGCTGATTGAGCAGTTGGAAATCGAATCTTCCTTCTGCCGTTTGTCCGGAAAGGGGGGCCTGAATGCTCTCGAATATACCTTAACGGCTGATTTGGCCCAGGTGCAGACGTTCACCGCTTCTTTGGCGGACTGGAAAGGATATCAGGCGGCCGGATTTCTCTCGGCAAACGGCAAGCTTCTGCGGCAGCAAAATGCCCTTCAGGCCGCCGGACAGGTCAGCATCCGGGAGTTTTCCGTCCGACAGGCTGACAAGTCCATCGCCTTTTCGGAGGTATCACAGGATTATGACCTAACGGTTCTTTTGGATTCCAAATCCGCAAGCATCCGCCAGGCGGTTCTGTCCGCCCAGCCCCTCGGCACTCTCCGGATTGCGGAGACAAAGCTGGACTGGAGCAAGCCCGAAATCCAGGCGGAATCGGCTCTGACCGGAAGCTTGGACCTCAAGCATGCCGCTCCGGTTATTCAATTCTTCTATCCGCTGCCCGCAAATGTTTCGATGACAGGGATTGTGCGGCCGGATGCCCGAATCGAAATGAAAGACGGGACCCTTCGAATTTTGACCGCTTCGACGGCGGCAGAGAATCTGACCGTCAGCAAACCCGGTTTAGAACCGTTCATCAGCCGACAGATTACCCTGAAGGCCGATGTGCTCTGGGACCTTAGAAAGAATGAGCTTCGCCATCTGAAGGATTTTGAACTGAATAGCGACGCGATTCGGCTGCGCGGCAGTCTCCAGCAGACAGATACTCCGGACAAGACTCAAATTGTCGGAAAGGCTCAGGCCGAATATGATTTAAAGGAGGTGTCGGCGCTGCTTGGCCCTTTTCTCCCCGATGAATTGATGCTCGAGGGAAAACGGAATGACCAATTCGATTTTACCGTCAGCAAAACCCAAAAGGGCTTCGACTGGCAGACCCTTGCAGCCAATGGCTCATTCGGCTTTCAAAAAGCAGCTTATAAAGGACTGCAGATTGGAGCTGCGGAGCTGAAACTGAAGGCCGACAAAGGCAGTGCGACAGTCGATTTGTCGGATACACCCGTGAACAATGGGATACTCCGGCTGGCGGGGGATATTGATTTCAAGAGTACACCGCCGGTTTTTCACCTGCGCAAACCCATGACCATTCTTGAGAAAGTACAAATCAACGATGAACTGACGCGAAATCTCCTTGAATACGTCAACCCATTGTTTGCCGGAGCCAGCCGTGTTTCCGGCATTGCGGATTTTTCCTGTGAGGAACTGGTGCTGCCGCTCGGTGCTGCTCGAAAAGACCTGTTGAAAATGAAATCCGTTCTGGCCCTCAGCCAGATGACGATGCGATCGGATGGATTTCTCAAAGAGCTGCTTACTGTACTCGGCAGTGACCCATCGGTTGTTCTGACGCTTCATCCGACCGCACTGTCGCTGGAAAAAGAGGTAATTTCCTATCAGAATATGCGGTTGGATGTCGGAAAAAATCCGGTCGTTTTTTCAGGTCAAATCGGGCTTGACCGGCGGCTTCGGATGGAAATGAAAATGCCCTGGACACTCGGCGGACAGTCCGTCCGTTCCGGCGAGGACCCTGCTGATCGAATCGTACTGTCCGTCGGCGGTACGATTGACAAGCCCCAGGTTGATTGGGGTAAAGTTCTCCAGCTGAATCTGGGCAGAATCTTCTTGAAGGAAGTTCTAAAATGAAATCCGTCTTTCCGGGGTTCAGGCGGTGGTTTACATTGCCTGTGGAAGAGTTGGGCCGCTGGGCACGATTTCTTGTTTTCCAGGTTCGCATTTGGCGGCATTGCATCCGTCTGCTTCGCGTCAACCGATTCGGCACGCAGGCGGCGGCCCTGTCTTACTATACCATCTTCGGCCTGGTACCTGCGGCCATCGTGATGCTGATGATTTTTCAGATGTTTCCGGCTTATCGCGATGTAAGCGCCAAGGTCAGGGCCTTTGTCTATGAGCAAATGAATTTGACGCGTCTGGAGTATCCGACGGATAAAGTGACCGGGCCGCGTCCTAACGGTCAAGTTCCCCCCAAAATCAGCGTGGCTGAAAAACTGGATGAATTGACCGATCACTATCTTGGACGGTTGAACACAGGAGCAATCGGCATTGTCAGCGGTTTGCTTGTGGTGTATGCTGCTATTGGTTTGCTGTCAACCGTCGAAAAGGCCTTTAATGTCATCTACCGAGTCCCGACAGGCCGCTCTTTCCTGAAAAGAATGGTCAATTACTGGTCGCTTCTCACCCTCGGTCCGCTTCTGCTGGGACTCGGAATCCATCTGAGTACTCAATTTATGCTGATGAAAGGGGTTCATCAGGGCTTCATCCGCTATATTCAGCCCGTTTTGCCTTTTCTCATCAGTGTTCTGCTTTTTTTCTTTCTCTATTATATGCTCCCCAACACATCTGTTCGCCCTTCCGCGGCTCTGTGGGGAGCCGTCATCGCAGCAGTTCTCTGGACGACAGCCAAGTTTCTGTTCGGCTTATACGTGACAAGATTTGTGCCTTTTAACGCCGTCTGGGGGATTTTGGGAATCATCCCACTGACGGTTTTTTGGATTTACTGGACATGGATTTTCATTTTATTTGGTCTTCAGCTGACCTATGCCGTCCAGCACCTGCGCACTCTCGATGCGGCTGAATTGGCCCGGGCGCAGCGGACGTCTGATGTCTGTTTTTTGGCCAATGATCAGACTGTCACGCGAATGGTCGAATTTGTCCTGCGGGTTTTTGAACAGAAGGAAGAGCTGCCTGTCAGTGTTGAGCAGGTGGCCGCCAATCTGGAAATGCCGGTTGAGGTGGCGCGTCGGCTGCTGGACCATCTGGTCAAGGGCGGCCTTTTGTGCCATACCAATGAGCCGGTTCAGGGATATGTGCCCTCCACCGACGGGGCTCATATCACGCTGGCTGATATCAGCCGGGTGGTCGATTCACTCAGTTATGGACAGGCCGACCCGATTCACAACCCCAAGATTGTCGGCGTTTTTGAAAAAATCCGGCAGACTCTGGCACAGTACACCCTTAAGGATGTACTCGAACCGTTTCACAAGGAGGAACTCAAAACCCAGCCGCTTCAGGAGGAAAAGTCAGAGTAAAAGGCATCAAGAAGAAACCGGATGCCGAATCCGGCCAGTGCCAGCGCACAAAACGCCAGAATCCATTTCTGATTTCGCCGGCTCAGCAGATTGGCTCCGTAAAAGGCACTGAATGCTAAAATCGTCAGCCAGACCAAATCACAAGCCCAGTGGACGACCGCAAAGAGTACAAGAGCAGACCATCCTATCGCCTGAGCCCTCCAGGCCAGGTTTAGCCCTACGCTGACCCACCAGAAGAGAAAATAGGGATTTGTGGCCGAGAGGAAAAATCCGGTCATCAGCGGCCCGCGGCTGGAGACGGCCTGCGGATTGAAATCCGGTTTTCGGATTTCCCGAAGCATCCCGAAACTCATCCAAATCAAAAAAAGACCTCCAGCGATACCGATTGCGGTTCGTGTCAAAGGATATTCAAAAACAGCGGCGAGTCCGAGCATCAGCAGAAAAATCAGGGGAATCTCCAGGATTCCGTGCCCAAATGCAATCAGCGTTCCGGCCCAGCGATTTCGGCTGCCCTGAGCCAGCGTGGCCGTGGTAACCGGCCCCGGTGCCATCACGCCTGACAGCGAAATTACAACAGTCTGAATGAGAAAAGAAAGGAGCACTCCAGTCGCCTTATTCACCGATGATTTTTACAAGAACACGTTTGCGGCGCTTTCCGTCAAATTCCCCGTAAAAAATCTGCTCCCACGGCCCAAAATCCAGTTTTCCTTTGGTGACGGCCACGACGACTTCCCGCCCCATAATGGTGCGTTTCAGGTGGGCATCCGCGTTGTCTTCATAACCATTGTGCCGATACTGCTCATAGGGCTTTTCCGGAGCCAATTTTTCCAGCCAGACTTCAAAATCGTGATGCAGCCCGGGCTCATCATCATTAATAAAAACGGACGAGGTAATATGCATCGCGTTCACCAGACATAACCCCTCGGAGATGCCGGACTCGGCCAGACACTGCTCCACTTGCGGTGTAATATTGACCAATTCTCTTCGCCGCGAAGTCTGAAACCAAAGTTCTTTCCGATACGATTTCATCTGATTCTCCGTCAAATGCCGCTTTCTGAAATTACCTTATGTTGTTTCGAAAAAAAAGCAAATAGGAACAATGTTTTGACAGGAAGAAAAAACAATATACAGACAATATAGACCTTAAAAGGCGATATATTGAAAGGATTTTTAAAATTCTCTTGCTTTTTTTCCGATACTTAGAGATAATGAACTATCGAAATGACTGGACACGATCAGTCAGCGTGCCTCAATGAAAGAGAGTTTTCTCCCTTCCATTGCTCGTCATTTCGCAGAACGTGCAATTTGAGTCAGGAAGGTTAGAATATTACAAGGCGGTTTTGGACATTTAAGAACCCTTCAAAGAGGTCGGTTTTTAAGAATTTCTTGCCCCGCGAGTCTTTCCCGAGTCAGGATTCCTCCGAAGGCGGTTTTTTCATGCGGTCATCTCCTCTGCGCATCGGCGCCGGACGGAGCCAAAGGAAATACTTTTCAATAAGGAAAAACCATGAACATTTATGTAGGAAATCTGTCGTTTGACGTTGTAGAAAGTGATCTGCTCCGTCTGTTTGAAACCTTCGGCCGTGTGACCTCTGCCAGCATTATCAAGGATAAATTCAAAGGGCGCTCCCGCGGATTCGGATTTGTGGAGATGCCCGATGATGCCGAAGCCCAGGCCGCCATTGAGGCCCTCAACGGCAAAGAAATGATGAACCGAACCCTTACCGTAAATGAAGCTCGTCAGCGGCCTGAACGGGCTCCTCGAAGCGGAGGCGACCGGCGGCCCAACCGCGGCGGCGGGCGCAGACGGTTTTAACCGTTTTTTCTCAACAGGTGCGGGCCGGTGTTCTTATTTGCTCTCCGGGATGCAGGCCCTTTTACAAAAAGCAGGAGGGCACGGAAAGTTAGGGACGTTAAGTCCCGGGAGTACAAGCAATGGCAAAAGGTACAGTCAAGTGGTTCAATGACAGCAAGGGATTCGGTTTTATTTGTCCCGAGGAAGGCGGCAGCGATTTGTTCGTCCATCACTCGGAAATTCAGGCCAGCGGATTCAAATCCCTCAAGGAAGGCCAGAAGGTCGAATACGAAGTCGGCCAGGGCAAAAAAGGCCCTTGCGCTACCAAGGTCAAACCCTGCTAATCTGGCAGGTGCATTGGAGCACTCAAAAGCCCCGTCTGTTCGGCGGGGCTTTTCCTTTTTTAACCGGAGGGAGAGGGATTCCGCCCGCAGAGAGGACAACCCTGCAGGCGAAGCGGTTTGCTCAGGCGGGCTTTCGAAAGCACCTTTTCATTCTGAAAAACCTCTTCTGTCGAGCCGTCCAGCACCACCCTGCCTCCTTCTAAAACGATTGTCCGCTCGCACAAATCCATGGCCAGGTCCAGGTCATGGGTGGCGATGATTTTCGTATGTTCAAACGACCGCAGCAGGTCAATGAGTTCCCGTCTGGCCTGAGGGTCCAGATTGGCACTGGGTTCATCCAGGACAAGGATATCCGGACTCATCGCCAAAACAGAAGCAATTGCCGCCCGCCGTTTTTCTCCTGCCGACAGCCGGAATGGCGGTCGATTCTGCAGGTGCAGCACACCCGTACGGCGAAGGGCTTCCTCGACTACCGGACGGACCTGCTGGGCATCCAGCCCGAGGTTGTGCGGCCCAAAGGCAGCATCCTCATACACCGTCGGCATAAACAGCTGGTCATCTGGGTCCTGAAACACCATTCCGACCGTTTTGCGAATGGCCGACAGGGTTTGACGGCTGACCGGAAGATTGCCGATTCGCAATGTGCCTTTGGTCGGCAGCAGGCAGCCGCACAGGTGCAGCAGAAGAGTGGATTTGCCTGCTCCATTGCCTCCCACGAGGGCTACGGACTGACCGTGCGTAATGCGGAACGAGATTCCCTGCAGGGCCGCCGTTCCGTCCGGATAGGTATAAAAAAGATTGTCCGCCTCAACCAGATGATGACTCATCCTGTTATCCCTTCAAGGAACCGCCCCCATATTGCAGCCGGATTGACCCAACGGAAAATAATGAAAAAAACGGTCCAAAAAAAGAAAAACAAAACATCCTGCCGGCTTATCTGGAAAACCTGCTTTGTGGGAATCCGGCCTTCAAATGCCCGGCAATACATCGCCTGGCTGATGCGCTCCGCCCGCTCAAATGTTCGAAGCAGCAGACTGCCGGCCATTCCCCGAAAGGAGAGCAGACCGGTTCCCCGTCCGCCGAAGCTGCGCAGGGAACGAGCCCGAAGCATCCGAGCGGCTTCCTCCATCAGCACAAACAAATAACGATACAGAAAAAGAATCTGCAGAACAAAAATCCGCGGTATCTTGATTTTTTCTAAAGCCGCACAAACGCCTTCGAGGCCGGTCGTTGCAAGCAAAATCAGCACACTCCCGACGGTTAGTCCAAATCGCAGCAAAATAGAACAGAATGAAAGCCAGCCGCCGCTGACTGAGAGAAATCCAACTGACAGTACAGCTTGTCGGTCCAGCAAGGGGTTCCAGATTCCCAGCAGCACGGCTAAAGGGCTGACGGCTGCCAGCCGACGAAGCAGAAGACCGGCCGGCACATGAGCCGCTGTCATCAAATAGAAGGGGTAGAGAAAGAACGGAATCAGGGCCGAAACGGTATATTTGGGAAAGGAAACCACACACACCAGAAAAACAATGGTTGTCAAAACTTTGACCCGGGCATCCAGCCGGTGAATCGGGCTTTCCAATCGGGCCAGCTCATCCATCTGCCCCAGATTCAGCAAAATGTTCTGTCCGACTGTCCCTGACATGTGCCGTTTTTTCTCCTGATAAGCATGAACCCGTGATTGTATCCAAGGCGGAGGAATGGGTCAATGCGGCAGATGGAAAAACAAAAGGGGCAATAGGAGAGCTTAACTTTTTCCAGCTGTCTTGCTGCAGAGGTATTTTTGGAGAATTCGCCGAAGGGCTTTTCGATCAATCGGTTTGGTCAAATAATCGCTGCAGCCGGCCTTCAGGCATTTTTCATCATCCCCTTTCATCGCCAGAGCTGTCAGGGCAATAATAGGCAAAGTCAGCCCTTTGGCTCGGATGGCCTGGACGGCTTCCAGGCCGCTCATTAACGGCATCTGCATGTCCATCAGAACCAGGTCGAAGGATTCACACAGAACGGCCTCGAGGGCTTCCTGACCGTTTTCCACAACCACCGCCTGCAGTCCCTCTTTTTCGAGAAGCAGCCGAATCAGCATCTGATTGGCCTTGGCATCCTCCGCCACCAGGATTCGTCCCGAAAGACGAATCTGCTCCGGCTCCTCTTCGGAAGGCTGCTGAATGGCCTTCTCGGCTGTTTCATATCGGTTATGGGATGTCTGTTTCGAAGGGTCGACGCCGGTCGGCAGCCGGATTGAGAAAACCGACCCGCGTCCGACGGTACTGTGCACGGTGATTTTTCCGCCGAGCAGTTCCGTCAGCCGCTTTGTAATCGAAAGGCCCAGACCCGTACCGCCGTAGCGCCGGGTCATACTGCTGTCGGCCTGGGTGAAGGCGTCGAAAATCACAGCCAGCTTGTCTTCCGGAATCCCAATGCCCGTGTCCTCCACATCAAAACGGATGAAATCAGCATTGTCTTCCTGTTCTTTCATTACGTTGATAAACACATGCCCTTTTTCCGTAAATTTGATGGCGTTGCCCGCCAGATTGATTAGACACTGGCGCAGGCGTACAGGATCTGAATTCAGCGTTCCCGGCAAGTCGCTGCATTGAAGAATTTCAAATTGAAGACCTTTGGCGGCTGCCAGCGGATGAAGGGTTGAGAATAAATCTTCCAGAAACTCCGAAAGCGAAAAATCGATTCTTTCCACTTTCAGCTTGCCGGCCTCAATCTTCGAGAAATCCAGGATGTCGTTAATCAGCTGCAGCAGCATCCGTCCGTTGTTCAGAATCATCTGAATATATTCTTTCTGACGTCCGCTGAGCCGTTCTTCTTCCTTCAGCAGTTCACCGAATCCCAGAATGGCGCTCATCGGGGTGCGGATTTCATGACTCATATTTGCCAGAAATTCGCTCTTCATTACATCGGCTTTTCGCACCTCCTCCAGCAATTCAAGCAGGTGGTCATTGCTTTTGCGAAGCTCTTCCTCCGTCTGCTGAACTCGTTCGGCCATCTGATTAAGCCGCAGGGCTGCCTGACCGATCAGGTCGGAATGAGGCTGTTCGATCCGATGGGATAAGTCCCCCTGACGAATGGCATCCGCGGCCTCTATCATCTGTTTCAAATAATACTTCAGCAGCAGATACAAAGTGCTCACTACTCCGATGATGGCGGCTTCCGCCGCCAGCAGGAACAAACTGATGAGAACCTGAGTGTGCTTCAAATCAGCCGCCAACCGCCCCAGGGTTTGATGAATCTCTTCCTGGACAACGCGGCAGTAATAAATGGATTTTTCTTTGGAATCCTCCAGGATTGTGCTGATAGCCTCCAGGGATTCCCGAGCCAAATCTCGACTCGGATCTTTAAAGTATGTGGACTGATAGGCGTACAGAAGTGTCTTGCATTTTTTTACATTGTCCTGAAGCTGCTGATGGAAAAGCGGCGGACTGTTTGTTCCGGTTTTCAGCTTTTTCAGATTCTCTTCGATCCGGCGAAGATGGTTCAGGGAGGGTTCAATGTTGCTGGATTGATTCAGCCAGCTGGTCCGAAAGGTGAACGCTGTTTTTGAAAACTCATAAACAATTTCCGAAAGCAGTCCCAATTCTTTGATTTCACACTGAACGTGGCACTCAATCTGCTCATAGGTCTGATGGTGAAAATAAATGGACAAAAGGGCTATTATCAAAAGCGCGGCAAAGATAACCGCCGCCCCCACCTGAGCGACCGTGGAAAACGAATAAGTTTTCGGAAGATTTCGAATCAAATTGAACATTGCTTTTCAATCTCAATTATGCGGCGGTTCAATGACAAGGTATAATCGGTCAAAAGCGTTTCCGGTTCGGTACAGGGGCTGATGCCACTGCGGTTCGATGCCTGTACCGGCCATTTCATAGACGGTAGCGGCAAATAAATAAGTTTGTCCAACCTCAAACTGTACGTCATCCTCGTGTCCGGTTTGAAGGGCCCGCTGAATCTCAAGGGTCCAGTGTCCGTCCGCCCATTGACCTTTGCCGCGTATATCCGCTCGGCTGCCGGACGGCTCCTGCGGATAGTAGCGAAGAAGAACGTCTCCCTGATAATCGAAGAAGAATTTTTCCGTATAAGCGGCCCGGCCTTCATCCCCCGTTCGGCGCAGATAAAGGGTCCCGTATTGCTTTGAGGATAGAGCCAGTGATTCAGCCTGCGGCTCAAGGGTCACCTCCTGCTGCTTGTCATCCAGATATCCGTTCGGATTGGTTCGACAGGCCTTCCAGAACCAGATGTCGGCTTTGTGAGGCACCAGCTGCTCCGGCGACAAAGACAGATTCTCCCCGCTCAGCCGCCATTTGAGCACCAGCATATCTTCCTGGTCATTGCCCGGCTTGTAAATCTGCTCTGCAGAATCCCAGAACCAACTTTTGTGAGATTCTGACGCGGCACTGTCCGGATAGACAACCAGAAGAAAGATGTTTTGTCCGTTGTGAAATGCCCTCAGTCGGATCGGCCTTTGAGAGGAGGCATCCAGAGTTGTAATCTCCGGCAGACCTGCCCAAACCGGTTCGTTGGCTGTTCCGTCTGTCTGAATAATGGTTTGAACATATCGGCATTGCAGGGGCAAATCCATTGGCTCACGTTTCGGCGGCACAAAATCTGTAAACTCGTCTTTCTGTTGAATCGGCCGCGGAATACAAATCCCTTTTTCAGATGATTTGGGTTTGACCGGTGATTCGGGCTGGACTTGAACGGTGAGAGGTTGCGGTTTTGTGTCCGCTGCCTGTGCCTGTCTTTTTCGACAGCCCCAGACTCCCCAAAGAACGATTGCCCCCGCCACACACAGAACAAACAGTGTCCGGCTTTTCATAATCTTTTTTCCTTAAAAAGATTGTGCCAAACGGTAACCTGCCTGTTTTTTCCTTCGTCGGCTTATTTGCCGGACTTAATATAGAAAAACAGTTGCTTCGGAAACCGCCATTTATGGTTTGTTAAGAACTTATTTAATAAAGAGTTATGGCTTTTGACCTTTTTCAATGAAATCGTATTGACCTGGAAGGTACATTATCGGACTTCTTGGGGAAAAACAATTATCGAGGTTGTCTGCAGCAGAGAGGTTGGTATAATGCCCCGAAAATACTTGCGGCTTGGCAAAAGAATATAAAAGGTTCGATATGATTACCAGACGTGACTTTGTAAAGGTCGGTGTTGCTTCAGCCGCTGCCTTTCTTTCCCGGAAAACCTTCGCTATGGAAAAGTTTTCTCAAGGAAAAGTATCGCTTCCCCTTTATCGCGGATTCAATTTGCTCGAAAAGTTCAGCGGGCAGGGGCCTCGTCGGCCGTTTGTTGAAAAAGATTTCGAAATCATGGCCGACTGGGGCTTTAATTTTGCACGTCTCCCGATGTCCTACTGGCACTGGGCGGATAAGAAGAACTGGTTTGCAGTTCGCGAGGATGTTTTGGAGGATATTGACCAGGCTGTTGAATGGGGCCGACAGTACGGGATTCACATCAATCTGAATCTGCATCGAATCCCCGGATACTGCATCAATAACCGCCGGGCCGAACCGGTGGACTTGTATGAGGACACCCCGGACAATATGCAAAAAGCCCTGGAAGGGGCCGTATTCCATTGGAAAATGTTTGCCCGTCGATACAAAGGAATTCCCAGCACTCAGCTGAGCTTTGACTTGATTAACGAACCGCCGCATTTGCCGGACGAGACCCGCCACGTAGAGGTTGTTCGGGCTCTGGTCGAGGCCATTCGTCAGGAGGACCCGGACCGGCTTATCATGGCTGACGGCAAGGATGTCGGTCGTTTACCCATCTGGGGAATTGCCGATTTGGGAGTCGTCCAAAGCACACGCGGCTACGATCCCGTCAGTGTGAGCCATTACCAGGCCTCTTGGATGCCGCCGAATGCCTTTCAGACCCGACAGGTTCCGACCTGGCCCCTTAAGGCCGATGACGGCACAATTTGGGACAAGGATTATCTGAAGGAAAAACTGATTAAACCCTGGAAAATGCTCGAAAGTCAGGGGGTGCCCGTTCAGGTCGGCGAATGGGGCTGCTTTAACAAGACCCCTCATACCGTAGCCCTTCGGTGGATGGAAGATTGGCTCCAGTTATGGAAAGAAGCCGGCTGGGGACATGCATTATGGAATCTGAGAGGCGATTTCGGCGTCCTCGACAGCCGAAGGACCGATGTTCAATATGAAAAATACAAGGGACATCTCTTGGATCGCAGGATGCTCGAACTTATCCGAACTTACTGAGCATCTGAATCAACCGCCCCGCAGCCATTCTTCCAGGTTTTTCGCCAGCAGTTCCGCATCTTTCTTTTGCAGAATGTGCTGACGGATAGGGTCAGGAATTTTTAGTTTGACCAAGGCCTTTTCAACACGCTTCCAAAGCGACTGTCGCTTCCCTTCTGTTTGTGCCAGATAAATCTGACTGACCAGTTCCTGAATTCGCCCCAAAAGGATGGTGTCCAAATGCTGATAATAGTTTGAAATAATGTTCTGCTGATGAGGGGTGTATTCTCTTTTTGTCATTGGCAAAAGTCCTTTCCGAGCGAATTGTCTATTCTAAAAGGCCCTCTCAAATTCTGCAAGAATGTTTGTTTACGGAGAATTCGAAAACTTTGTAGAATTTGGCAGAAAAATCATATAATTTTCTTTGCGTTCTTTATTTTTTTTGTTATATTCGCCAACAGTTGTGCGGGACGGCTATTTTATTGTTCTATTTAGTGCAATAAAAGAAACAAACAGAACATAAGTTTTGATAATAGTGGTAAAATGGATATAAAACCCTTTCGTGCTCTGCGTTTTAATCCTGAAGTAGTTGGGAACCCCGGTACCTGTATTGCTCCACCTTATGATGTGATTGATGAACAGGCCCAGCGGGATCTGTACCATGCTAATCCATATAACATAGTACGGGCCACAAAAGGTCTGAAATATCCGGAAGATGATGACCAGTGCAACGTCTATACCCGGGCTGCCGACTATCTCCGGGAAGCTATCCAGCAAAAGGCCCTTGTCTATGATGAGCAGGAGGCCCTTTACGGATATGTTCAGGACTTTACGATTGCGGGCAAACATTATCAGCGCAGCGGAATTATCGCCCTGGGACGGCTGGAACCCTTCGGGAAGGGCATTCGTCCTCATGAAAAGACCCTCGATGGACCCAAGGCGGATCGGCTGAATCTGATGCGGGCAACGGCCGCTCAGTTCGGACAGATTTTTATGCTCTATGACGACCCGACCCGGATAGCCGAGCAAGTTATCCAAAAAGCGATGCAGGAATCGCCGGTTCTTGATTTCACAGACAAGGAAAATGTTCGGCATCGCCTGTATATTATTCGGCAGGAACAGGACGTTGTCCGGTTTGCTCAAATGATGAAATCCAAATCCGGCATCATCGCCGACGGCCATCATCGCTACGAAACCGCCCTCAATTACTGGCTGGAGACCCAAAATCCAAAGGCCCAGTGGCAGATGATGACCTTTGTGAATACCTATAATGAAGGGCTTGTCATTCAGCCGACACATCGGCTCCTGTGGGGCCTGCCCGATTTTTCCGCATCGGCTCTGCTTGATGGCCTCAAAACCGATTTTCAAATCGACCGATTCGAATGGACTGATGTACACCAGAAAAAGCAGGCCTGCGCCAAGATGTTCGAACAAATGAAGACGCTTCAGACGCAGGAGAAATCCGCCTTCGGATTTTATGCCGGCAATGCTTTTTATGTCCTCACGTTCACAAATCCCCCGGCTATGATACGCATTGCACCTCAGATGAGCGATGCCTCTCGGCGGCTGGATGTGAATATCCTCCATCGGCTTATTCTGGAACAGCATCTTCACATCAACGATGAAAAGCTGGCCCGCCAAGCCCATATTGATTACATCAAAGATTTAGGCGATGCCATCGAACGTTCGATTGAACGCATTGACAGCGGACAGGCCCAGGCAGTTTTCTTTTTGAATCCGACCCCGATGAGCCATGTCCGGGCTGTGGCGGAAGCCGGCGAAAAAATGCCCCAAAAATCCACCTTCTTCTATCCCAAAGTGTTCAGCGGCCTGACGATTTATGTGGTCGGTGCCGTTCCGCAAAAAACGGTTCAACGGTCTTTAAAACAGGAGTGTTCACGATGACAGACTGGAAAAATCCCCCCAAACTCTTTATCCCGGGCCCGGTTCATGTTCTGCCGGAAGTCCTCCAGCAGCTGGCCCGTCCGACGCTGGGACACCGCAACAAGGAATACTCCCAGCTCCACAAAGAAACCGTGGACATGCTCAAGAAAATCCTCTTTACGGAGCAGCATGTCTTTCTGTGCACCTCCTCGGCGTCGGGCATCTGGGAGGCCAGTATCCGCAACTGTGTCAAGAAGGACGAACCCGTCCTGTGCACCATGTGCGGGGCGTTCAGTGATAAATGGGCCGATGTCGCCCGCTCCTGCGGACGAATCGTGGATGAGCTGAAGGTTGAGTGGGGACAGGCCACAACGCCTGAACTGATTGACAAGGCCCTCTCGGCCAAGAAATACGCTGCGATTACTTTGGTTTATAATGAAACCAGTACCGGCCTGACCAATCCGGTTTATGAAATCAGCGAGATGATGAAAAAGAAATACCCGGATGTGCTGGTTTTTGTGGATGCCGTCAGCGGCATGGTCGGTCTGCCCATTCATTTCGACCAGCTCGGCTGGGATGTGGTTTTCGCCTCCGTCCAGAAGGCCTTTGCGATTCCGCCGGGATTTACTGTAACGGCCGTCAGCAAACGGGCCCTCGAAAAGAGCAAGTCCGTCCCCGAGCGGGGATATTACTTTGATTTCCAGGCCTTTGCCAAGTCGGCAGAAAAAGACCAGACGCCGACAACCCCGTCAATTCCGCATATTATGGCTCTGCATTATCAGTGTACACGTCTGCTGGCTGAAGGGATGGAGAATGTCTGGAAACGCCACAAGAAAATGGGGGAATATGCCCGAGCATGGGCCAAGGAGCACTTTGCGCTCTTCTGTGAGGAAAAATACGCTTCTAATACCCTTACCACGGTCAAAAATACACGCGGTATTGATATTCCGACGGTGATTAAGAACGTTCAGGCCAAGCACAATGTCCTTTTCGGCAACGGCTACGGCAAGCTCAAGAATGAGACCTTCCGGGTGGCCCATATGGGCGACATCACTCTCGAGGACCTCAAGCAGGTGCTGGCCTGGATTGAGGACGAAATCAAATAACCGGATTTCGCCGCAATTTTCAAGGCCTGTCGAACCCTTCGGCAGGCCTTTTTTTTGGAATCTGTTGCTTTTTGGAGACGTAAAAGATATATTAGTCTGCTCAAACAACCAGAAAGAATCAGGAGTAAACACAATGGCAAAAAACATTGCAATTGCCGGGGTAACCGGTGCGGTCGGGCAGGAGTTCCTGAGAATCCTCGAGGAACGCAATTTCCCCTTTAACCAGTGCAAAATGCTCGCTTCCAGCCGCTCTGTCGGCAAAAAAGTCACCCTCAAGGGCAAAGAATATACCGTCGAGGAACTCAAACACGACAGTTTCAAGGGGGTGGATATTGCCCTGTTTTCCGCCGGCGGGGCGCGCAGCAAGGAATTTGCTCCTTCCGCCGTCAAGGCCGGTGCGGTCGTGGTGGACAACTCCTCGGCCTTCCGGATGGACCCCGATGTGCCGCTGGTTGTGCCGGAAATCAATCCGCAGGATATTTACAAGCACAAAGGGATTATCGCCAACCCGAACTGCACAACCATTATTGCGATTGTCGTTGTCTGGCCGCTGCACAAGGCCAACCCCGTCAAACGCATGGTTGTCAGCAGTTATCAGGCCGCCAGCGGGGCGGGCCAGTCCGCCATGCTCGAACTGCTTCAGCAGGCCCGCGAGGTTCTCGACGGCAAACCCGTCACCGTCAAGAATCTCAAGTACCAGCTGGCCTTCAATGTGTATTGCCACGACTCGAAAATCGGTCCCAACGGCTACAACGAGGAAGAAATGAAACTGGTCAACGAGACCCGCAAAATCTTCCATTGTCCGGATATTGCGATTACGGGCACCTGCGTGCGTGTTCCGGTCCTGCGGGCCCACAGCGAGAGCATCAATCTTGAGTTTACCCATCCGATTACACCGGATGAAGTCCGCCAGCTCCTGAGCACGGCCCCGGGTGTAAAAATCATCGATGACCGGGCCAACAATCGGTTCCCGATGCCGCTGGATGCCACGGGCAAGGATGAGGTATTTGTCGGACGCATTCGCCAGGATGAATCCATTCCGGACAACCGCGGCATCAACCTGTGGGTTTCCGGCGACCAAATCCGCAAGGGTGCGGCCCTCAACGCCGTCCAAATCGCCGAGAAACTGCTTTAACAGCAGGCACCTTTTAGGTACTCTATAGGCCGGTTTTTAACCGGCCTTTTTTTATGCGATGGAAAGAAGAAAGATCAAACTGACGATTCAGTACAATGGTAGCCGCTTTCACGGCTGGGCCGCCCAGCCGGGGCTGCCCACCATTCAGGGCACCATCGAGGAGGCCTTCGAAAAACTGTGCGGACAAAAGGTTGAGGTTGTCGGCTCCTCGCGTACAGATGCCGGCGTTCATGCGCTCGGTCAGGTTGCTCATGCGGTTCTGGCGGACTGTCCCGTCCCGACCGCCAATCTTCAAAAAGCCCTGAATCGGCTTCTGCCCGAGGACATCGCCGTGGCGGCTGTGGAAGAGGTGCCCGATTCTTTTGATGCCGTCTCCGATACGCGAAGCAAACGATACCGTTATACCATCCACAACGGCTCCATTCGCCCGGTGCTCGAGATTCACCGCTGCTGGCATTATCCCTATCCGCTGGATATCGAGGCAATGCAGCGGGCCGCCGAACGGCTTTTGGGCACCCGCGATTTTAAGTCATTTGCCTCGGCAGGCGATCAGCGGCTGTCTTCTGTGCGAACCGTTACGCTTTGCCGGGTTCAGAGCGACCCGCCCTGGATTACGCTGGATATCGCCGCCGACGGCTTTCTGTATAATATGGTTCGCAACATTGTCGGCACCCTTGTGGAAATCGGACGCGGGCGCTGGCGGCCGGAGGATATGGACCGGATTCTGGAGGCCAAAGACCGTGCCGCTGCGGGGCCTATCGCTCCGCCCGCCGGGCTTTGTCTGATGGAGATTTTTTACTGAAATGAAAGTTGTTCACGTTATCACACGTCTGATTGTCGGCGGGGCGCAGGAAAACACCCTCATTACCTGCCGTCTTCTGGCCCGTCGCGGTCATGAGGTCGTGCTGATTACAGGGCCGGCTGTCGGTCCGGAAGGGGCTCTCTTTGAAGAGGTCCGCAAAGACGGATACGAAATCGTCCTCTTGGATGAACTTTGTCGGGAAATCTCTCCGATGAAGGATCTATCTGCTTATGGGAAGCTCAAGCGGCTTCTGCGCCGTCTGAATCCGGATATTGTCCATACCCACTCGGCCAAGGCGGGCATTCTGGGCCGCTGGGCCGGCTGGGCCTTAAAGGGCAGACTTGCCGATGCAAATCCCGCTCGTCCATTCGTGGTTCATACCGTTCACGGGCTTGCGTTTCATCCGTATCAAAGCCGTCTCCTGAATCGCTTTTATATTGCCGTTGAAAAAGCTGCCGCCCGCCGAACCGATGCCTTTCTGACCGTGGCGGATGCAATGACGGCTCAGGCCAAAGCCGCCGGCATCGGCCTGGACAAACCCTGGACGACCGCCTATTCGGCCATTGAAGAAGAGCCGTTTGTCAATTCGCCTTCCGAGGAAGCCAAGGCGGCCTTTCGTCGGCAGTACAACCTGCCCGCTGAGGCGATTGTTATTGTTAAAATCGCCCGGCTCTTCCACCTCAAGGGACACGAATATGTCATTCGTTCCGCCCAGACTCTCGCTCGGGCCTGTCCGAATGTTTATTGGCTTTTCGTCGGCGACGGCATCCTGACCGAACAGCGGAAAGAGGAAATCCGACGTGCCGGTCTGGAAGGACGGTTTCGTTTTACCGGTCTTCTGCCTCCTTCTCGGATTCCGCTGGCCATCCATGCCTCCGATTTCCTTGTGCACTGCTCGCTGCGGGAAGGGCTGGCCCGTGTCCTGCCCCAGGCGATGCTCTGCGGCAAACCCGTCGTCAGTTTCGACATTGACGGGGCCCGCGAGGTGGTCAATCCCTCCACCGGATTTCTCATTGAACCCGAAAATGTCCAGCAGCTCATATATGCCTGCCGGCAGCTGATTGACAATCCCGCCCTGCGGATGCAGCTGGGACAAAATGCCCGCCGTTCTGTTCTGGGCAAATTCGCCCCCGAAACGATGGTCAATACCATCGAGTCCGTCTATCAGGAACTGTTCAGCGAACTATCGCAGAAACGCCGATAAGTCAGACGGGTGTCTTTCTATTCTCTGAACCGTGCCTTCTCGATCTGGTGCAGTTTTTTCCACACACCTGTTCGGAAAAAGAAGAAGAGGGCGGCCGCCCGGACGGCCCAGTCGGCGGCTGTTGCCGTCCAGACACCTGCCAGCCCCCAGCCGAGGGAAAAGGCCAGCAGCCAGGTTCCTCCCAGCCGGAAAATCACGGTGCTGACCAACCCGACATACAGGGCTGACTTGGTATCGCCCGCCCCGCGCAGGGCTCCGATAAAAATAAAGGTAAACGCCATAAACGGAAGCTCCAGCCCGGCTATCCGCAGCGCTGTTCCCGCACCGTCCAGCACCTGCGGTGTTGACCCGAATATTCGAACCAGCTGCGGTCCCCACAGGGCAAAGACGATGCTTAATATCCCCATAAAGACCGCCGAGACCGCCAGCATCCGCCGGACGGCGAATTCCGCAATATGCTCCAGCTGCGCCCCGACCGCCTGCCCGACCAGGGTTGTCGCCGCCACCGCCAGCCCCCAAACCGGCATATACGCGAATGATTCCATCTGGACGGCCAGCTGATGCGAAGCCAAAGCGGTTGTTCCCAGCATCGCCACCAGCCGCATAAACAGCACATAGATAAAAGTATTGGACAGGCGTTCCGCTAGGGCCGGAGCCGCCAGATACCACAGCCGTCGCAGCATAACCTGAGTCGGTTTGAGGAAATGATCCCAGCTCAAACCAATGCTGCGGCGGGAAAACAGGGTTCCCAAGGAGACCGCCGCCCCGGTCGTTCGTGCCAGCACCGTTCCCCAGGCTACCCCGTAAAAGCCCATTTTCGGCACTCCCACACCGAACGCCAAAACCACGCTGGAAACCAGATTTACAATGTTCATCAGGACCGAAATCCACATCGCCCGCATCACATCGCCTTTGCTGCGGTGGATGCTGTTGCTGGTAAACAGCGGCAGCCCGAACACACAGGAGAGCATCAGAATCTTCAGATAGCGGCTTCCGGCGGGCAGGACCACCTCTGAGGCCCCCAGCAGGCGAATGATTGGTTCTGAAAGCCAATAGCCGACGGCGGCAATCCCCGCCGCCGTGGCAAACGAAATGGTCAGGGACAGGGCGGCATAGCGGCAAGCCGTCTGCCGATCGCCTTCGCCCCACGAACGCGAGACAATCGATGCTGTGGAAATTGCCAGGGCGATATACGGGGCGTTGATGAAGAACATAGCCAGCCCCGCCAGGGCGGATGCCGCCAGGAAGTTTTCGTTCCGGAGCCAGCCGACAATCAGGGTGTCCACGAAAAACACCAGCGAGAACAGCAGGTTTTCAAAGACAGCCGGGCCTGCCAGCGCCGCCAGCGTACGGTTCAAATCCCGCAGACGCAGGTTCAGCCGTTCAACGGGCTGTTCGATGGAGTAGGATTCGCTGTCCGCCATTTGCTGATACCATTCGTTTTTGCCGATTCCAAAACAAAACAGAATAAACAGGCCCGGGCCGAATCGCAATCAAAAAGAGCAGAAGCCCGACATCCCGTTTGTATGCTGAATTTGTCCTTGCCCTCTGCTGTCCGGCCTTTTACACTGATGCTTTTGGAAAACGACGGTTCAGCAGAGCGACAGAAATGGAACCCAAAGACCCCATTTATCATTCTGTGATGACGATTGCCGGGCGGGACATTACCGAACTGCATGAGAAATGGACCGTTCGGCAGGCGCTGGAGGACATCCGAAGCCGTCAGCTGGGCGACCGAATTATGTATTTTTATGTGGTGGATGCGGACCGACGCCTGGTTGGTGTGATTCCAACCCGGCGGCTCCTGACAGCGCCGCTGGAGGAACGGCTGTCTGAAATTATGATTCGCGATGTCATAACGATTCCGCATACGGCGACGGTTTTTGATGCCTGTGAGCTGTTTGCGATTCATCGGTTTCTGGCCCTTCCGGTGGTTAACGACAAACAGCAGATTGTCGGGGTAGTGGACGTCGGCATGTTTACGGACGAAATCTTTAGCGTGGCGGAACGCGAGCGGATTGCCGAAGTCTTCGAAATCATCGGCTTTCGGGTCTCGCAGCTGCGGAATGCCTCCCCGCTTCGGGCCTTTCGGGTTCGCTTTCCCTGGCTGACGGCCACCATCGCCAGCGGTACGATTTGTGCCCTGCTGGTTGGTGTGTATGAACTGACGTTGGCCAAGACTCTTGTGCTGGCCTTCTTTTTGACCCTTGTGCTGGGGCTGGGCGAGAGTGTGAGCATGCAGTCGATGACGGTCACCATCCAGGCCCTGCGTTCGATGCGTCCGACCCTTCGCTGGTATCTGTCTTCGCTGGTTCGTGAGGCGGGCACATCCCTTCTGCTCGGGGCGGCCTGCGGGCTGGCCGTGGGAATGATTGTCTGGCTTTGGCGCGGTGCCGGACTGCCGGCCTTGGTTATCGGCGGCAGCATCCTTCTGTCGCTTTCTACGGCTTGTTTTCTCGGCTTGAGCATTCCGGCCCTCCTGCACGCCCTGAAACTGGACCCCAAAGTCGCCGCCGGCCCGATTACGCTGGCATTGGCGGATATCTTTACCATTCTGATTTATTTTACGCTGGCGTCTATTCTTTTGTGAGGTTCTTGTGAAGATTGTTGCAGACCAAAATATTCCGTTTGTTAAGGAATGTTTCTCGTCGCTTGGTGACGTTTATGTCTGCTCCGGCAGGCAGATTACGCCGGAGGTTGTTCGCGATGCCGACCTGCTGCTGGTGCGGAGCATTACGCCTGTCAACGAGGTCCTACTGGGCGGCAGCCGCGTGCGGTTTGTCGCCACGGCTACCATCGGCACCGACCATGTGGATACCGATTATCTCCAGCGGGCCAAAATTGCTTTTGCCTCCGCCCCCGGGTCCAACGCCAACAGTGTTGCCGAATATGTTGTTGCCGCCTTGCTGCTGGTTGCCAAACGCCGTCGGTTTACCCTTGATGGCAAACGCATCGGCATTATCGGGGTCGGCAATGTCGGCTCTCGGGTGGATGCCAAATGTCGGGCCCTCGGGATGGAAACCGTCCTGAACGACCCGCCGCTGGCCCGCATCACCGCCGACAGCAAATATCGGCCTCTGGAAGAAGCCCTGGCCTGCGATATTATCACGCTGCATACCCCGCTTACGGAAGACGGACCCGATGCCACATACCACCTGGCTGACGAAATCTTCTTTTCCGCTCTCAGGAAAGGCGCTGTCTTTATCAATACCGCCCGGGGAGGTGTGATGGAAACCGCCGCCCTGAAAAAGGCGATGGAAACCGGCAAAACCTCGGCGGTTATTCTCGATGTCTGGGAGAACGAGCCGACGCCCGACCCCTGGCTGGTTCGTCATGTGGACATCTCTACACCTCATATCGCGGGCTACTCGTTTGACGGCAAGGTAAACGGTCTTTTGATGATTTACCGGGCCGCCTGCAAGTTCCTGAATGTGGACCCCCAGTATACAGAAAAGGATTTTCTGCCGCCGCCGGCTGTGCCGCAAATCGAAATCACCCCGGAGCAGATTCAGTCGGCATCTGAAGAGGTCCTCCTGCACGAAATCGTCCAGCAGGTCTATCCCATCGGGCGTGACGATTTCAATATGCGGGAAATCCTGCAGGTGCCCGCCGAGCAGCAGGGGGCCTTCTTTGACCGCCTCCGCAGGGACTATCCTGTTCGCAGGGAGTTTCAGAATACTCTGGTCAAGCTGCCCAAAGGGGCTGATACGCTGGCCGCCAAACTGACCGGCATCGGGTTTCAGGTGGAGATGGAAAAATCACGATGGAATCTCTTCCGCAGGTAGTTGTCTGGCCCGCCGGTCGGCTGGATTTCTCCGCCGGCCCGCTGGTGATGGGGATTCTGAACGTCACGCCGGACTCGTTCAGCGACGGGGGGGATTTTTTCGAACCGGACAAGGCCGTTGCTGCCGGAGTTCAAATGGCGCAGCAGGGGGCGGCCATTCTGGATGTCGGGGCGGAATCCACACGGCCGGGCTCTCGGCCTGTTCCTGCCGACGAGCAGATTCGACGGGCTGTCCCTGTCATTGAAGCACTGGCCCGCGGGGTGAGCATTCCCATCAGCATTGACACCAGAGACCCTGACGTTGCCCAGGCGGCTGTCCGGGCGGGGGCCTCTATCCTCAACGACATCACTGCTCTGGCGGACGAGCGAATGGCCCGCCTGGCTGCCGACAGACAGCTGCCGGTTGTCCTGATGCATATGCAGGGCACCCCGGAAACGATGCAGCAGAAGCCGCACTACGACGATGTGGTTGCGGAGGTGAAAGAGTACCTGCTGAGCCGGGCGGCATATGCCGAATCTGTTGGTATCCGCCGCGAACGGATTTTCCTCGACCCAGGCATCGGCTTCGGCAAGACGACGGAACATAATCTTCTTCTGCTGGGGCATCTGGAGGAGTTCGTCGGTCTGGGGTATCGGGTACTGGTCGGTGTCAGCCGCAAGCGGTTTATCGGTCAGCTTACCGGCCGGGAGAACCCCAAAGAACGGCTGTTCGGCACCGCCGCCGCCGTCGCCCTTGCGGCGGCCAAAGGGGCTTCGATCCTGCGCGTTCACGATGTCGGCCCGATGGCCGATGTCGTCAGGGTCGCCTATGCGGTTGCCGCTGCGGAATCCTCTGTCTGACAGTCCGGCGGTTCCGGCGGTCTTATTCGGCCGTTTTGTGCAGCCGCTCCGGAAGGCGTTCAGGGCTGTTTCTTCTGGCCGGTCAGACAGGATTTCGGAGCAAAATACAGAACAAGTTTTGAGGCGGGCTCAATTTCATATCGTTTCAGCGTTTCCGGATCGGTTTCGGATACGTCAAATTCAAAGGTACTGCCTGTCTCGATTGTTTCTGTTATAAGAAGCCGGTACAGTCTTTGGTCCACAAGATAGCAGACGCCGTCTTCCGGCGCTTCATAGGAGATTTTCAGACCGCCGCCGACCGCCTTGGCGCAGCTCGGGAGTTCTTTTGGAGTCGGCCTGTATACCGAGCACCCGCCTGCCGTTAACAAAATTCCTAATGTGAGCCGCACGACATTTTGCCTTCTCATATTTTCTCTCCTTTTCATGGGGTCTTTCCGATATTATTCGTCGATTCGAAAGCAGGTCAAGAGGATTTTACGGTTTGAGAGATTGAGGGAGCTGCGGGAGCGGCCGTGTCGAAGAATGGAGTTGAGTTTCCGGAAGCCGGAAACCAGCTTCCAGCAACCAGAGTCAGGAAAAATTTGAAGCACGAAATTCAAAAACCGACCGCCAGAAATTTTTTGACAGGATGCATTATTTTTGTAAAAATGCTGACAGAATTTTTTGTTCTTAGGAGATTTTTAGAAAACTTTAGACGAAGATTCGATTGCATGGAAGGGGTGATCTTATGTTCGGCTTCTTCTGGGATGAAGAGGAGGAAGAATCGAAGGACTATGAAGATTGGGGGCCGGAGGATTGGGAAGAATATTTCAGTATGGCCGAAGAGCGGTCCGAGCAAGAGAGCGGGGAGGGTGAGCCGGATTTAGAGGACGAATTTCCCGAGGAAGACCTTTCGTAGACAAGTTCCCCCATAACGCATCCCTTTGGCAGGTCTTTTTTCTGTAAAGGGACGGGTGAGTTTTTCAGACGAAGTCGAGGTCTGAACAAGGGATTGGTTTTTTCGGCTTTGCTGCATTATCTGCTTGTGATATGCATTTGTAATCTGCACCTGCATCCTAAAGGGAACGAGCGACCCTATGGAACGCGACAAGTTTGCTGCCTACCCAAAAAGAGAATCATCTTCGTTGTTTATGAATACCTGTCAGTGGTATTATGATGATAAGGGGTACTATCATTATCTGCTTTTGAATGGGTCTCTGCGGGTTCGCAATATGGTTCTTGAGCTGCTTCAGAAAAACGGCGTCAAGGTTCTCCGTTTCAATAAAAGTTTTCGGCCGGCTTCCAACGGCCTGCAGTATGACTGGTATATCCGGATTTCGGACGAGAACAGAGAATCGATTAAAAATGCCCTTTCTTCCTGCAGGGTTTTGACAGCAAAAACTGCCGACGAAAAAGGCATCAAAAGAGAGGATTATGAACGCCTTGCCAGACAGGCGTCCGTCTGGAAACAGTACAACATCCGGCACAAGAAAAAGATTGCGGAGCTGCAGAAGCAGCTGCAGGAGAAATATTCTGAAATTGAACAGCTCCGCAGCGGAATAGTGCTGGAGACATCCGAGATGCTCGAGTTATACAAGGAGGAGAACGAGCGGCTCAGAAAACAAACGAAAGATTTAGAAGAATTCTATGGGGAGGAGATTGAGAGACTCGAGGAAGAAAAGAGGGGGCTGGAGAACCAATGTTCCAGATTACAGTATGAATTGGCTTCTTTTGCACAGAAGGCGTCCGTTTTCACTTCAGAATCGTCCGTCTATGTGAATTCCAGTGATACTTTTTCTGTTTATCGCCGGACCGTGGAAATTCTGCTGGACGGTGTAGAACTGCTCCACGGTTCCTGGGATGTTCTTTACAAGGAATTACCTTCCGATTTCATTTTTAAAGTTTGGCAGCATATTAAAGAAATCCGCGAAAGGCCGGACAATTGGAAAAAGCAGTGGAAAAAACTTCATGCTGCGGAGGACTGGTACGAACGGCATCTCGGGAAGCAATGGAGGCTCTATTGTTCGCTGCGCAACAATAAGATATGGGTGCTGATTTCAGAAAAAAAAGAGCAGGAGAAGGATCTTATTTATCTGAAAAATTATCAGAGCGGAAACTTGGGAGTCAAAAGCTGTGGCGGCGAAAAACGATTTGCAAAAGAGCGTTGAAGACATAGTTCTTCTGCAGAAGGAAATTAGTCTGCTGGAAAACCAAATCAATCAATGGAAGGAACTTTTAAAAAGGAAGAAGGCGGAACTGCATGAAGCCCTTCAAAAAAGAGATGCCGAACAAATTACATTTCCCAACGGGCTGTATGTGCAATGTGTTCTAAAATCTGTCTATAAAAGACAGGCGGACCTTGCAGACGACGATTTGTTTGGCTGGCTGCAAAAGAATAATCTGGGTGACATTATTAAGCCTTTTGTGCCTTGGGCGAGGTTAAATGCATCGCTTCGGGACTTTGCCGGAAGAGGCGGAAGGGTTGACCCCTCGATTATTCAGATATCTCAGGAGAAAACTGTTGCTATTCAAAATCTGAGGAGATATTTAGCAACGGTAGACATCCAAAAAGACATTCCTCTTCTTGTAAACAGCATTCTGAAAAAAACCGGTCAGAATACAGTACAGTCTTTCCGCGGGCCTGACTGTCCTGAATGCGGAGCGGCATTAACTCCGTGTGGCCAGTGCGGCAATCTCCTTTGTACTGCGTGTGAAGAAACGTGTGATTGTACTTTTTATAATTCGACTCCTTAACGTGAGCGGAGAAGCGTCCAGAAATCCTTGTTTTGGGAGGAAAACCGGATAGATTCCTTGACAGGACGGGGAAGTTGCGGTTAAAATATATCTGATTTGGTTAAAAAGCGGGATATTTTCGGTTTAGGGGGTGTGATGATGAGAAGCTTTTTGCGGGGAGGCGGGGTTTTTGTCTGGCTGGCGGTTGGATGGCCGGTTTGGGTTTGGGCGGCGGAGTATTATGTGAGCCCCGCCGGCAGCGATACCAACAGCGGCACCGTCAGCAGTCCTTTCAAAACAATCGGCCGGGCCGTTACGGCGGCCTCAGCGGGGGATACGATTTTCCTTCGAGGCGGACAGCATCCTTATTCCGCAAAAGTTTCCATCAGCAAAAGCGGAACTTCGCTGAATCCAATCACCCTGCGTTCTTATCCCGGTGAAACGGTTGTTCTTGATTTTTCCGGCACTCCCACGGGAACTCGCGGGATTGAACTGAGCGGCAGCTATTGGGTGTTTTACGATTTTGTCATTCAGAATGCCGGCGATAATGCACTGTACATTACCGGCGGATATAATCAGATTGAGCGGATTACAGCCCGCTGGAATGAAGATTCGGGCATTCAGCTGCATACCGGTGCGGCCTATAATCTGCTCCTGAACTGCGATTCGTATGAGAATTATGACCCGGCCAATCATGGAGAAAATGCGGACGGATTTGCCGTCAAATTCGGGGTCGGGGCGGGCAATATTCTTCAGGGGTGTCGGGCGTGGAGCAATTCGGATGACGGGTATGACTGCTGGAATACAGACCCGCCGAGTCAGGCCGTCACATTTGAGCGATGCTGGGCCTTTCGAAACGGAATCAATCTTTGGGGAGATGCCGCCTTTGCCGGGGATGGGAACGGATTTAAGCTGGGAGCCGGTTCCGGCGGGCATTTTTTGGTGTATTGTGCGGCTTTCGACAACCCCCATCACGGTATTGACGTAAATGGGAATATTACCGGCGTGACCGTCTATCAGTGCAGCGGGATTCGAAACGGCGGCCGGAATTTTTATTTTGATGAGCATAATTCTGCGCATGTGCTTCGGAACAATCTGTCGCATCTGGGGTCGGTTTTGATGTATGAGGAGATTGATGATCAGTTCAATTCGTGGAATGGGTTTGTGCTGACAGATGACGATTTTGCTGGACTGGATTCGGCGGAGGCCGATGGTCCGCGCGAGGCGGACGGTTCTCTGCCGCGGCTCAGTTTCGCCCGTCTTCGTGCCGGCAGTGCAGTGATCGATGCCGGGGCGGTTGTGGGACTGGCGTATCTGGAGGCGGGGCCGGATTTGGGGGCTTTTGAGTTTATTCCGGGAGACTGTGCCGCGGACGGGCGGGTGGATTTGCTGGATGTTGAACGGCTGGCGGAATGGTGGCTGATGGGGGCATGCGGACGATGCGGGGGAGCGGATTTCAACGGGAGCGGGTCTGTGAACCTGTCTGACTGGAAGAAGGCGGCTTCGTATTGGCTCAGAGACAATTATTAAAGAGCAGGCAGGGAGAACTCGACGATGGAGAAGGAGGATGCGTCAAAGCGAATCATGCGTTTTCCATCCCAGGAAACGGCCATCGGGCCGATTTGGTCGAAGGGAAGGATTCGACAGGTGCGTGTTTGTTTGTCAAACACGAAAGACTTTTTAATAGTAGGATTTCTCCGGGTTGGCCTCAGGAGCCGGATGTCTGTTCGTCGGAGGGAGCAGCGGGGGCATTTTCGAGAAGGCGCTGGACGGCGTCTTTCAGCTGGCCGGGATTGATGTCGGAATGTCGGACTATACCCTGCCGGTCAATGACGATAATCAGGGGGATGCTGCCGGAACCCAGCCGCTGCCAGATTTTGTTTTCCCAGCCCAGGCCGTCAAAGTACTGCGGCCAGGGGATTTCGTGCGCCTTTAGATAATCGATCAGGGCCTTTTTGTCGCTGTCCAGCGAGATGCCCAGGATGACCAGCCCCTTGTCCTTGAAAGCGTGGTAGGTTTCGAGCAGGTGAGGGGTTGCCGCCCTGCAGGGGCCGCACCAGGTTGCCCAGAAATCAATGACGACGACCTTGCCGCGGTAGTCCTGGATATTGTGGGTTTTGCCTTCGAGGTCAGTAAATTCGAGCGGGGGAAACGTCAACCCTTCCCGGACAACACCTTTCATCAGGGGCTTAGGAGAGGGCGGAAGTGCCTCAGCAGCAGGTCTTTGGAAAAACGGCCGCTGATTGCTATTGGGCAAGAGCGTGACGGTCAGGATAACACACAGGTAAAACTGGAGAAGAATGCTCAAGATTAGGAGGAAGATGATGATAATCTGCGTGCTTTTCATAAAAGGTCTCCTTTTCTGCGTACATAAAATAGACTAATCCTGATTGTTTGCTGTTTCAAGAAAAAAACAATAATCAGTCAATAGTCATCAGTTATCAGGGATTGGCCAGATAACGGAAAAAGCGGCTGGCTGCCGGAGTCTGGCCACTGGCTGCTTTCAGAAAAAAAATGGATTCCCGCCTGCGCGGGAATGACGGGGGCCTTTATGGGAATGACGGGGGCCTTTATGGGAATGACGGGGGCCTTTATGGGAATGACGGGGGATACTTGGGAATTGACATGGGAAATAGCCCCGGGCGCAAGCCCGGGGGAGATGGGGCTTTTGTTCTCTTTTTTCCTCGCCCTTGCGGGCGGGGCTATCGGATGACGCCTGCTGACGCAGGCTCCAAAGAATAAGCCGTCGGGATTCGAATCAGCCAGTGTGGAAATTAGCCCCTGGCGCAAAGCCCGGGGAAAAAAGGGAATGCATCAGTCATCAGTGAACAGAATGATGGGGGATGCACGGAGATGACAAAAGGTGGGGGGATGGCGAAGGAGGCAAAATAAAAAGTCAATCTTTCCTGTCGGGATAAACGATAAAAGGGATATGAAACGATTTTTAAGCATTTTGGTATTGGGGGCGGTACTGGCAGCCAGCGGGGTGTATTGGTGGAAGACCACAGAAACACAGCGGACGATTCAGCATCTGCTCGCTGAAAATAAGCAGCTGCAGGAGGCCCTTGCTAATCTGGCGTTTGAGCAGCAGGTTGGGTATGCCAAAGTGACGGAGCAGGAGACGCGGGACGGGAGGCTTTTTACAAAGATTTTGTTTGTTCAGACCCTGTCGGAGGATGCGTCCGAGCAGGTTCTTCGCAAAGAGGTCGAAATCGAGGGCGATATTGCCCATTTTGACATGCTGATTGTCTGTTTTGATAAGCAGCTTGTGATGGACGGCCGGGAGCGGGCGATTGGGCTTTGGCGGCGGATTTACGGGGAGAAGATGCGGCCGGAGGATGGATTTGTGATTCAGACGGAAGGGACGGAGCCCGCCCCCTATGCAGCCATTTGCAGGAGACTGTCGATGAAAGACCGGCAGCTGTTTTGGCAGGAAATCTGGAGTTTGTCCAATCAGCCCAAGCGGTTGGAATCGCTGGGGATCCGTGCGGTTTACGGCAATGCGGTCTATCGGCAAATGCGTCCGGGGCTGATTTATGTCTTTAAGCTCAGCAGTACGGGGGCTTTCTGGGCGGAGGTGATTCCGGACTTATAAGCAGCCCCAGGTTCAGGGAAAAATATGCTTGACAGGAAGGGGGGCATTTTTTACCTTCATTTCTTTAATTGTTGAACACAGGACAGTCGTCTTCAGGGAGTTTTGAGGTTGGGAGAGGACTTTCGGAAACCTGCGATATCAGCAAGCCGGGACCGGTTGGGGGTTGTCGTCTGTTTCGGACTTGGCGGGAAGGGTCGCACTTTTCCGGTTTGCCCTCGACGCATTTGCCAGAAATCCTTAACGAATTGAAGGGAGACAATCGCTATGAAGAAACGGAATGGGCTGGTTGGATTGACAGCGGGATTGATGCTTTTTGCGGGGGCCTGCAATTGGCAGATTTGGCGGCTTCAAGGAAAGGAGAGTGCAAGAATGAGTGTTCAGAAAGAGCCGTTCGGCGTTCTTCCGGACGGGCGGAGTGCGGACCTGTATATCCTGAAAAACAGCAGCGGAATGACGGCCAAGATAACCAACTACGGCGGGCATGTGGTGGCGCTGTATGTGCCGGACCGAAACGGCAAACTGGAGGATATTCTGCTCGGTCATGATGAGCTGAAGGGATATCTGGAACGCAAGACCAATCCGTATTTTGGGTGCATCATCGGACGGTACGGCAACCGAATCGGACAGGCGAAGTTTACGCTGGACGGCAAGGAGTACAAACTGGCGGCCAATGACGGGGCGAATCATCTGCACGGCGGAGTGGACGGATTTGACCGGCGGCTTTGGACGGCCAAGCCGTTTACAACAAAGAATACAGCGGGCGTGGAACTGTCCTATGTGAGCAAGGATATGGAGGAAGGGTATCCGGGCACACTCAAGGTGACGGTGATTTATACGCTGACGGATGACAATCAGCTGCAGATTGATTATAAGGCGACGACGGACAAGCCCACGGTTTGCAACCTGACCAATCATATGTATTTCAATCTGGCCGGTCAGGGCAAGGGAGACATTTTGGGGCATGAGCTGATGATCAATGCACCGTTCTTTACGCCGGTGGATGAAGGGCTGATTCCGACCGGAGAGATTCGTCCGGTGAAGGGCACGCCGATGGACTTTACGACACCGACGGCGATTGGGGCTCGCATCAATGCCGATTATGACCAGCTGAAATACGGCAAGGGCTATGACCACAACTGGGTGCTGGACAAGAAGGGCAACGAGATGTCTCTGGCGGCGAAGGTCTATGAGCCGACCAGCGGGCGTGTGATGGAAATCTGGACGGTGGAGCCGGGGATTCAGTTCTATGCGGGCAATTTCCTGGACGGTACCATCCGCGGCAAGGGCGGCAAGGTGTATCAGCATCGGTATGCCTTCTGTCTGGAGACGCAGCATTTTCCCGATTCGCCCAACAAGGCCCAGTTCCCGTCCACGGTTCTTCGCCCGGGACAGGTGTATCAGACCACAACCATTCACAAGTTTTCGACTCGATAACGAATCGGTTTAGGGAATCCCTCAAAAGGAGACAGCTATGGAAACAGGATTGTTAGCCGTATCCGCCTGGAGCGGTCTGGATACGACCATTTTGATTGCTTTCTTTGCAGGGCTGATTGGGATTATTATCTGGGTGCTGATGCAGAAAGAGGAAACATCGCAGGATTATTTTCTGGCCGGCCGGAATGCGGGCTGGGTATCCATCGGCTCTTCGATTTTTGCCTCGAACATCGGCTCCGAGCACCTGGTCGGACTGTCGGGCGTGGGCTTTGTGAGCGGGATGGCGATGGCCCACTGGGAGATGCATGCATGGCTGATTCTGGTGCTCGGGTGGGTGTTTGTGCCGTTTTATGACCGGATTAAGATTTTTACGATGCCGGAATATCTGGAGCATCGGTTTTCGCCGGGTTCGCGTTCGATTCTGTCGCTGATTTCACTGGTCAGTTATGTTCTGACGAAGGTGGCCGTAACGGTGTATTCCGGCGGTGTGGTGTTCGGGACGGTGTTCGGGATCACCCGCGTTCCGGACAATGTGCCGCTGATCGGCGGGATGGATATGTTCTGGGTGTCGGCCATCGGGCTGGTCGTGATTACCGGTTTGTACACGGTGATGGGCGGGATGAAGGCCGTGATGTACACATCGGTTCTGCAGACGCCGGTTCTGCTGATTGGTTCAATTGTGATTCTGATTGTCGGACTGATGCGCGTCGGCGGCTGGGGTGAGGTCGAGCGGATTTGCGGGCCGAACCTGAAACTGGTTCGGCCGGCTTCGGACCCGGAGTTTCCGTGGACGGGCGTGCTCTTCGGTTCGATGATTATCGGGTTCTGGTACTGGTGCACGGACCAGTATATCGTCCAGCGTGTTCTTTCGGGCAAGAACCAGCGGGAAGCCCGCCGCGGGACGATTCTGGCGGGGTATTTTAAGCTGCTGCCGGTGTTTATTTTCCTGGTGCCCGGGATGATTGCGTATGCTCTGACGCAGAAAGGGCTTTTGAATATGCCGCTGACGGCGGAGGGCAAGCCGGATGCGGACGCGGCCTTTTCGACGCTGGTGTCCCAGCTGCTGCCGATTGGGTTTAAGGGCTTTGTGGTGTGCGGTCTGCTGGCGGCCCTGATGAGTTCGCTGGCCTCGCTGTTTAACTCCTCGGCGGCGCTGTTTGTGGGCGATTTTTACAAGAAGCTTCGTCCGAATGCCAGCGAGAAGCACCTGGTGGTAGTCGGGCGTATTGCGACGGCTACCGTGGTGATTCTCGGAATTGTCTGGATTCCGGTGATGAAGGGGATGGGGAATGTGCTTTACCGGTATCTGCAGGCGGTTCAGGGGCTGCTGGCTCCGGCGATAGCCGCGGCGTTTGTGATGGGTGTATTCTGGAAGCGTGCCACGGCGATGGGCGGTTTCTGGGGTCTGGTGGTCGGGTTTGTTCTCGGGATGTTCCGTCTGACGCTGGATGTAATGAAAGGCCATTTGACGGAAGGCACATTCCTGTATTGGGCAGCCAATGTCAACTGGCTGCATTATTGTGAATTTCTGTTTGTCCTTTGTGTGACGGTGACGGTTCTTGTGAGTCTGATGACCCCGCCGCCGTCTTCCCAGCAGATCCGGTATACGTACTATGCCGCTACGCCGGAAGAAAAGGCCGCCACACGAGCCAGCTGGAATAAGTGGGATGTCATTCACACGCTGATTATTCTGGGTGTGATTGTCGCGTTCTATATCTATTTCTGGTAATCGGGAGTGCTTTGAGAGAGGGTTTGGTTATGGCCTATGCAATCGGTTTGGACTACGGGACCAATTCGGTCCGGTGTGTGATTGTCAATACGGCGAACGGAAAGGAAGTCGGCACGGCGGTTTACAACTACCCGTCCGGCGAGATGGGGATTCTGCTGGACCGCAAAGACCACAATGTGGCCCGGCAGAATCCGGCGGACTATCTGGAAGGGCTGGAGGTGACGATTAAGAAGTCTCTGGCTCAGGCCAGGAAGAACGACAAGAAATTCCGGGCTGACCAGATTGTAGGCATCGGAGTGGATACGACCGGCTCGACGCCGATTCCAGTGGATAAGGACGGTGTGCCGCTGGCGATGAAAAAGGAGTTCAGGAAGAATCTGAATGCCTATGTGTGGCTGTGGAAAGACCACACGGGCTATGCAGAGGCGGCCGAGATTACGGAACTGGCGGCGCGGGAGCATCCGGAGTATCTGGCCAAGTGCGGCGGAACGTATTCGTCGGAGTGGTTTTTCAGCAAGATTCTGCACTGCCTGCGGACGGACCCGAAGGTGTTTGATGCGGCCTATACGTGGGTGGAGCATGCAGACTGGATTCCGGCGGTGCTGACAGGAACGGACCATCCGTCCAAACTGAAACGGTGCCGGTGTGCGGCAGGCCATAAGGCGATGTTTAATGAGGCCTGGGGCGGCTATCCGGCCAAAGAGTTTCTGTCCAAACTGGACCCGAAACTGGGGGCGCTTCGGGATACCCTGACGGCCACGACCCAGACGGTGGATCAGAAAGCGGGCGACCTGACGGAAGAGTGGGCCAAACGGCTGGGCTTAAAGCCGGGGATTCCGGTGGCGATGGGGGCGTTTGATGCGCATCTGGGCGGTGTCGGGTCGGGCATCGGGCCGGGAACGCTGGTGAAAATCATCGGCACGAGCACCTGCGATATGGCGGTAGCACCGAATACGGAAAAGCTGCCGGATATTCCGGGCATCTGCGGGATTGTGGACGGCTCGATTCTGCCGGGGTATTTCGGTCTGGAAGCGGGCCAGTCCGCCGTGGGCGATATTTTCAACTGGTTTGTCAACTACATTCAGCCCGGCGGAAAGAAAGAAGGCGACCATGCAGCGCTGACGGCCAAGGCCTCCAAACTCAAGCCCGGACAATCGGGGCTTTTGGCACTGGACTGGAACAACGGCAACCGGACGATTCTGGTGGACCAGCGGCTGACGGGACTTCTGGTGGGCCAGACGCTTCATACGCGTCCGGAGGAGATTTACCGGGCGCTGGTCGAGGCGACGGCCTTCGGGGCGCTGACGATTATCAACCGGTTCGAAGAGTACGGCGTGAAGATTGAGCAGATTATCAACTGCGGCGGCATCTCCGAGAAAAACCCGATGATTATGCAGATTTATGCCGATGTGACGGGCCGGGAGATGAAGATTTCCCGTTCACCCCAGACCTGTGCGCTGGGGGCGGCCATCTGCGGAGCGGTTGTGGGCGGGGCGTACCCCGACTTTGCCTCGGCGCAGAAGGCGATGTGCGGGGTGAAGGCCAAGACCTTCAAGCCCATTGCGGCAAATCATGCGGTGTATAAGCGGCTCTATGGGCTTTATAAGCAGCTGCATGATGCCTTCGGGACCAAAGGATACAACCAGTCGCTGTACAATGTGATGAAAGACCTGCTGAAGATTAAAGAAGAGGTTCTCAAACAATGATGCTCAAAGAACTGCGAGAGCAGGTCTGGCAGGCCAATCTCCAGCTGAAAATCCACAATCTGGTGATTTACAGCTGGGGGAATGTGAGCGGGATTGACCGGGCCAAAGGGATTGTGCTGATTAAGCCCAGCGGGGTGGATTACGATGCGCTGCGTCCGGAGGACCTGGTGGCGCTGGATTTGGAAGGCCGGGTCGTGGAGGGTTCGCTGCGGCCTTCCTCGGATACGCCGACTCATCTGGAATTGTATCGGCGGTTTGAGAAGGTCGGCGGAATCTGCCATACGCATTCGCTCTATGCGACAATCTGGGCGCAGGCCTGCTGGGAAATCCCCTGTTTCGGCACAACACATGCGGATAATTTTTACGGGCCGGTGCCGGTGACGGACCCGATGCAGCCGGAGGAGATTGAGGGGGATTATGAGCTGAATACAGGCAAGGTGATTGTGCGGCGGTTTGCCGGGCTGGACCCGATGCAGGTGCCGGCGGTTCTGGTGGCCAATCACGGGCCGTTTACCTGGGGGCCGAATGCGGAAAAAGCGGTGGAGAACGCCGTGGTGCTGGAGCAGTGTGCGCAGATGGCTCTGGGAACACTGCAGCTGAACCCGGAACAGCTGGAGATTTCCCGCGTTTTGCTGGACAAGCACTACCTCCGCAAACACGGCAAGAACGCCTACTACGGACAGAAATAATCAGGCGGCGAAAATCGGCCTGTCAGTTTTTGCCTCGAATCCGAAGGACCGTCAGGGAATAGGGGGCGGCGGTGAAGGACTGTTTGTCACGCAGGGTTACGGGGGTGGTTTTGGGGGCGACGTCGTTCGGGGAGCGGAAGGTATTGCAGGCATCCGGCGTGTCAGCGGTCAGAAGGGTCTGGATTGCCGCAGTTTCCGTTTGAGGCAGGCCCTGCAGATTCAGAGTGAGCGTAAGGGATTGAGCATCTCCATTGATCATTTTCACAAGAATATCTCCGTTTCGGCTGTCTCGGACAGCGGAGAAGGCGAAGCGTTTTTCATCCGGCAGCATCTGGTCGAGGTCTGCCGGCAGGTATCGGTTGCCTGTATGGTTGCTGAAGAGCATCTGGACGTAGTAGTTGGCGGTCCGAAGGACCTCTGTGTTGGTAAAATAGATAAGATTTGGGTTCCACTGGGTATTTCCGTGTTTGCCGAGCAAGGGGGCATAAGAGGCCATTCGGACCAGGTCTCCGTTTCGTTCGAGGGCGGTCATATAGGCGGCTTCGGCCAGGGCGGAACGGAGGGTGTTTCGACGGTCGGGTTCATGGGCGGCGTATTCCCCCAAATAGACTTTTGATTTGGCGCGGTCGTATCGGTCATATCGTTTCAGGTTGCTCCAGAACCATTGGGGGGCTTTGTAGCCGTGTTCATCGACCATTTCGAGGTTGAGGGCGTCGGCAAATTTCCAGCCTTCTTCATAGTCGAATCCTTCGGGGTTCGGCCCGACGGTGCCGATGACAGTAATGTCGGGGTATTTGGCTTTGACGGCCCGATAGAGCATTTCGAAGCGTTCACGGAAAGCGGGTGTCATGGCATCTTCGTTTCCGATGCCCAGATATTTGAGGTGGAAGGGTTCGGGATGTCCGGCCTGGGCTCGCAGACGGCCCCAGGTCGAGTCCGGAGCACCGTTGGCCCATTCATTCAATCAGGTCCAGTACCTCCTGGATGTACTCGGGCATTTTCTCGAGGGGGACGGCCTGCTGGCCGACACCCCAGTACCGGTCGGTGTTTTGGCAGGACACGCCGGCGGCCACGACCGGAACCGGTTCAGCGCCGATGTCCTCGCAGAATTGGAAGTATTCAAAATAGCCCAGTTCGACGGTTTGATGATAGCGCCAGATGTTTTTTTGAGCTTTTCGCAGCTCCACGGGGCCGATGGTGTCTTTCCAGCGGTAAAGATTGCTGAGCCCGTCGCCGTGAACCAGGCAGCCCCCGGGGAAGCGGACGAAGCGGGGTTTTAAGTCGGCAATTATTTCCGCCAGGTCGCGGCGGAGGCCGTTTTTGCGGTTTTTGAATGTGTTTTGCGGAAACAGCGAGACCATATCGAGATAGATGACGCCGTCTCCGTGAATCCAGAGGACGATTCGGCCGCTGTCTGTGGTTTCTTTGGGATGCAGGACGGCGGAATACTGTTTCCAGTCGGGGCTCAGGGGCGGCAGGTCGCGGCTGTCCAAAATGGTTCCGTCGCGGGATTCGAGGCAGACCTGCCAGGAGAAATTTCGGCCGGGCTGCTGTCGGGCGAAGACGGAAAAGTCATACGATTCGCCGGCCTTGAAGACAATGCCGTCGAAGCCGCTGTTGGACAGGCCGACAGCGCTTCCTTCCCGCCCGGCGCGGCAGTGAAGCTCCAGATAGCAGGAATTGTTGGGACCGAGCGGGCGGGCATCGCCGATATAGGCGGTGCCGTCGCCGGAGCCGCGTTTGAGCAGCTGCCAGCCGGTCAGGGCATTCCAGTCGGGTCTGTCGAGGGCGGAATATTCAAAGGAGCGATTCTGAACCAGTTCTGCATATAAGCCCCCGTCGGCGGCATAGTTGAGGTCTTCGAAAAAGATTCCGAACAGCATCGGGCTGATGGGTTTGCCGGGGGAATCGGTCCGAATGGTTAAGGTCAGTGCCTGAGCGGACGAAAAAAAGGTCCAAAGAGCCCAAACGGCCGACAGAACGAGGTGTTGGAAAAGCCGCATGTCTGTGCACTCCTCCGTTTTTCACCCAACGTATCGCCGAGAGGAAGGTCCGTCAAGGGGACTTTTCTTGGGTTCAGATTGATTCTGCGGCAAATGGGAGTATAATGTGTTTTGGAGTTTGCGGACAGGAAGAATCTTTTTGAATCGGAGCGTGCAGGATGGCCACACCAATTCGAGTCTGTTGTGCAGTGCTGGCGGTGCTGATGCTGGGGACAGGGTGCCAGGAAAGCGGACGAAAGACCGATCGAAGGGCCCAGCTGGTCGGACAGGAAAATCTGCAGCTCAAAAAGCAGATTCAGGAAAAGGAGCGGGAGATTGAGCGGCTGAAGAAGGAGATTGAAGCCCTTCAGGAGCAGGCCCGGAAGACGGAAGAGACGCACGGCCAGACCTATGCGAAGATGCTGGAGATTGTGGCGGATCTTACCGCCCAGCTGGAGGCGTGCAAGGCGGGGCAGCCGCTGCCGGAACAAACGCCCCAGCCGCAGTGATTTCGACAGACATCTTTCCCCACAGGAGGCGCGGGGAGAGGAAAGCTGTTTTTCATTTCGGTCTTGCTGAACAATCTTTTCAGATTTTCAGTAATAAAAAGGGCGTGCTTATCGTCCATTTATAGGGCCGCTATTTCTGTTTACAGCGTTTGACCGGATAGAGATTTCTGTTAGGATAGAGCTGTTTTAGCCGAAGAATAATTCGGAGTAGAATCACTAAGGGACAAGAAGCAGGATTGCATGTGCAAAAGGTTTTGTTCAGAGTAGTGGTTGTGCTGTCGGCGGCGGCTGCTGCACTATCGGATGTGAGGTATTCTGCGGGGGCAGGAGGGGCCGGCGGAACGGTTCTTTTGGGTGCACAAGAGGAGTCGGGTCGTCAGCTTCGTGTTTACAGCGAAGCCCTTTTGCAGGGCAGCAGCGATGAAGTGCGGGTTGATGCGGCGATTGGTTTGCTGTTAAGACAGGATGCGGCAGGGCGGGAGGTTTTGATAAAGGCCTTGCGAGCGTCCGATAATTCTCCTGCTCGAGCGGCGGTTTGTCGGGCGCTGATTCGCAGTCGGGGGTTGGGGGCGAATGTCGTGCCCGCCGAACTTTTTGTCGAACCGCTGATTGAGGTTTTAATCGGTGCGGACGATGCGGTATCGAAGCTGGCGGCTGAAGCACTTTTAATCTATCGTTTTTCCGATATTGAGTCCCCGTTGACTTCTGTCGTAAAAGACGGTCAGCGGGATCTAAAGATACGTCTGAAGGGGATTTATGCGCTGCAGGTTCGCACAGAGCCGCAAGCCTTTCGGCTTTTGATTCAATTACTGGATGACTCGAATCCGGAAATTCAGCAGGCCGCCGAGCGTTCCCTTCAGGAATCGTTTGGGATTCCGATTGGGACAGGTCGTCAGGTTTGGACGGCAATTTTAGAACAGCTTCGCCAGAAAAGCCCTGAAGATATTCGTCGAGAACGGCTTCTTCGGCAGGAAATGCGTCTCCGGGAGGTTCAGGAGGAACGGGACCGCTGGCAGCGACTTTATTTGTCGGCGCTGGATAATGAATTTGAAATTCAGCCGCCGGAAGTACGCGGAAAATATTTGCTGGAACGTCTGAATTCGGATTTGGCACCGATTCGGCTGTGGGCACTTCGGAAAATCAATCGACTCAGCGGGGACATCGAGCCGTCTTTGCGGGAACGGCTTTTGGCTCTTGTCGGGGATTCCGATCGGGATGTTCGTTTCCAGGCGGCCCGCGTGCTGACAACAATGAGTGCCCTGAACCCGGCGGAAAAACTTCTGGAACAGCATAAGAAGGAGACAGATTCGCAGGTTTCGATGGCTCTCTTTGAAGCATTGGGCGAGGCCTGTTACTTTGCCTTATCGCCCGGCTCGAATATCACTCTGCCGGAGTCAATGCCGAATGAAGTGCTTGAATTGTCTTTACAATATTTGAAGAATGAGCAGCCGGCAGCGGCCAAATTGGGTGCTGAGGTTCTTCGCAAGCTGCTGGAGCGGGTTCAGGTGGATTCATTTCAGGCGACGGTCTATTTGACATCGCTGGTGGAACGGTATCGTCAGTCTGCTGCGGGCGGCAAAAGCGGAACCTTGCCGGGCGATTTGCTGATGATTATGGCCCGGTTGGCTGCACAGGGGTATCAGAGGGAGCCGGCAGGACATCTTTTCCATCAGGTTTTCATAGAGGCCGTATCAGATACAAACAGTCCTGAAGTCCGCTTGGCAGCAGCGACGGGGTTGATAGGAATCGATAAAAACGAGGCCTTCCGGATTTTTAAGGAAAAGGGGCTTGCGTCGGATTCCAATTCCGGGATTCGTCAAGTGGTTTTTGAACTGGCCGGACAAATTGGGACCAAAGAAGACCTTGAATGGCTCTCTGCCTATACAGGAGGGAACGGGACATCGGATGGTGCCTGGCAGGCATTTCGGGCTGTTTTACAAAGGCAGACGGCGGACGTTTGTATCTATTGGGCTAAAAAAGGGGCGGAAGGGGGATTTCTGCCGGAACGGACGCGTTTGATATGGGAGACGGCCGAACAAAAAGCAACGGCGGAGTCTTCGGGGCAGCTGTTGGAGGAGATTTGGTCGAATCTTTTGAAACTTGCGGAGGCAGGGAAAGATTATGCCCAAATAATAGAGATTGGAAAAAGGATTAAAGCGGGGAATCCTCGTCCGGAGTTTGTGGATTCGGTTAATCCTGTGTTGCTTCGTGCTGCCTTGTTTTCCCAGCAAAAGAATCTGACGGAATCGATTTTGAAAGAGACTTTGGGAAAAGGAGATGTTGGAAGGGGACATCCGATATCCGGTATAATTGAAGAATATTTAAGTGCATCTGAGGGAAAAGAGGAGGAAAAAAAGAGTTTTCTTGAGAACTTGAAAGAAAAGTATAATAATTATCCGAATAATCCTGAATGGTCATCGCAGATTCAATTGTGGTATGAAAAATATTATCCAAAGGGAGAAGAAAAGCCGGCAACAAATTCTACGCTCTAAAGGCGAAAAAAGATATGCCTTGTCTTGTATTTTGAAAAAAAGCGAAAAAATCTTAAAAAAAATTAGTTTTTTGTATTTGCACTTCTATTTGGCTCTGTATATACTCTCCCTTTTACAAAAACCATTAACACAGAGAGATTGTCTAAAGATTCTTGTCTGGTCATTGGTTTTTCAGGCCGGAACAAGAGGATTATTTTTTGTACCGAGTTCGGTAAGGGCTGGAAGGGAACCGGTTTGCTGCTGTAGCTCAGCCGGTAGAGCGCGTCCTTGGTAAGGACGAGGTCATGGGTTCAAATCCCATCAGCAGCTGGAAAATCAGGCATTGGCCGAAGGGGCCTTATGCTGCGTTGTTTGCATCAGAGGCGGCGTCGGGCTGGTCCTTGCGGGCCGGAGATGATAAAACGTCAATGTGATTAATAAAATGGGAGATTCAAGAATCCTTCCCTGAGCAGGAAAAAGGACTTCAGAAACAGGAGACTCAAGACATGGCGAAGGCAGTATTTGAACGAAAGAAACCGCATATTAATGTGGGAACGATTGGACATGTAGACCACGGCAAGACGACCTTGACAGCGGCGATTACGCGTGTCTGCGAATTGTGCGGCTGGTCAAAGTTTAAGTCGTATGATGATATTGCCAAGGCGTCTGAATCGCAGGGCCGCCGTGACGAGACGAAGATTCTGACGATTGCTACGGCTCACGTGGAATATGAAACGGAAACTCGCCACTATGCCCACGTGGACTGCCCGGGACATGCGGACTATGTGAAGAACATGATTACGGGGGCTGCTCAGATGGACGGGGCGATTCTGGTGGTTTCGGCCAGCGACGGCCCGATGCCGCAGACCCGTGAGCATATTCTTCTGGCCCGTCAGGTAAACGTGCCGAGAATTGTGGTCTTCCTGAACAAGGTGGATTTGGTGGATGACCCGGAACTGCTGGATTTGGTGGAGATGGAGCTTCGCGAGCTTCTGAACAAATACAACTTCCCGGGTGATGACACGCCGATTATTCGGGGTGTGGCCAACCAGGCGATGCGGGCTCAGTCTCTGGATGATCCTGCCTGCAAGCCGATTCTTGAGCTTCTGAAGGTGATGGATGAATATATTCCGATTCCGCAGCGTGAAATCGACAAGCCGTTCCTGATGCCGGTGGAAGATGTGTTCAGCATTAAGGGGCGCGGCACCGTCGGCACCGGCCGTATTGAGCGCGGTGTTGTGCGGGTCGGTGATGAAGTGGAAATCGTCGGTCTGGCCAAAGAAACCCGCAAGACGACGGTCACGGGTGTGGAAATGTTCAACAAGACGCTGGATGAAGGGCAGGCGGGTGATAACGTCGGTCTGCTGCTGCGGGGCGTTGAAAAGAAGGAGCTGGAGCGCGGACAGGTTCTGGCCAAGCCGGGAACGATTACGCCGCACACGCAGTTTAACGCGGAAGTGTACGTGCTGACGAAAGAGGAAGGCGGCCGTCATACGCCGTTCTTTGCCGGCTATCGTCCGCAGTTCTTCTTCCGGACGACGGACGTGACCGGAACGATTAAGGAAATCAAGAGCCGTGAAGGCAAGCCGGTCGAGATGTGCATGCCCGGCGACAACATCGAAATGAGTGTGGAGATTATCTCTCCGATTGCGATGGAAGAAGGGCTTCGTTTTGCGATTCGTGAAGGCGGCCGGACTGTCGGCGCCGGTGTGGTGACCAAGATTCTGGCGTAGCAGGATACAGAAGAATTCAGGGGGTGCCGCCGAGTTATATGCGGCACCTTCTTTCCCTTTTTTGCCCCGGATTTGCAGGCCGTGCAGAATCAGAGGGTGTCGAGGTTTTTATGGCAAAGGCGATTAAACGAGAATATGTTTGGCTGGAATGCAAGGAGTGCGGAGACCGCAATTATCGAACGGAAATCAACGTGCAGGGCGGGACTCCGAAGCTCGAACTGATGAAGTTCTGCAAGCGGGAGCGGAAGCACACGCTGCATAAGCTTCGCCGCAAATAGGCGAACGGGCGATTCGAGAAAGGCCAGTAGCTCAATTGGCAGAGCAGCGGTCTCCAAAACCGCAGGTTGGGGGTTCAAATCCCTCCTGGCCTGTAGGATTTTGTCATTCGGCGAAGGCCGAAGGGAGACGGATAGAAGGCCGAAAAAGGAAAAACAATGAGCATCAATCGAATTTACAAGCGCGGGCAGGCGACGTATACGCGGCTGGGGACCGGCATCGGGGTTTTTGTTCTGATTCTAATCGGATGTGCGGTGCTGTATCAGCATCTGGCGAATCAGTCGATTCTGGTTCAGACGCTGGTGCCTGCGGCGGTTTGTGTGGTCCTGAGCTGGCTGACGTTCTGGGTGATCAACAAACCGGCGGTGTCGGATTTTCTGATTGCGGCCGAAGGGGAGATTAAAAAGGTCAGCTGGTCCACCCGCCACGAAATTGCGGTCTCCACAATGGTGGTGATTACGGTGGTGATTTTGATGTCCATTGGTCTGGCGGTTGTGGATTTGTTTTTTAACTGGATATTCGGCGGCTTGATTGGATTGTTTTAACCGGGCAAGCCGGAAAGGGTCCATGGATGCAGTGGTTTGTATTGCGAGTTGCTTCGAATAAAGAAGAACAGGTCCGCGATGCACTGGAGCGGAAGCTGAAGATAGAAGGGGTTCGCTCTGTGGGCCGGATTCTGGTTCCGACCGAACAGATTAAGCGAATCCGGGGCGGCAAGCAGCGTGTGCAGAAGCGCAAGCTGTATCCGGGCTATGTGTTTATGGAGCTGGAGCCCAAGGAAGACGGGCGGATTCCGGATGATGTGTGGTATGTGATTAAAGAGACGATGGGCGTGGGGGATTTTATCGGGACGGAAGGCGTTCCGACGCCGATGCGGGACACGGATGTGGCCAAGATGCTCAAGGAAGCGGACAAGCCCGAAGATGTTCCGAATATCAAGGTGGAATTCTCCAAAGGGGATGTAGTGAAGATTCGAGAAGGAGCGTTTGAGAACTTTGAAGGCACGGTGGATTCGATTGATACCGAGCGGGGGATTGTGCGGGTGATTGTGACGATATTCGGCCGCAGCACCCCGCTGGATATTGAATACTGGCAGATTGAAAAGGTCTGAACAAAGCAAAGAGAGTGTTTCCCCTCAAGGCAGGACAGGGGGGAACAACCGGAAAGTGAGAAGAACAGGAAGCATTTATGGCGAAAGAAGTAAAAACGGTTATTAAGCTGCAGGCGCCGGGCGGACAGGCCACACCGGCCCCTCCAATCGGTCCGGCCCTCGGTCAGCATGGCGTGAATATCGGTCAGTTTGTTTCTCAGTTTAACGAGCGGACACGGGAGTTTAACGGGACAATCGTTCCGGTGGAGATAACAGTTTATACGGACCGGAGTTTTGAGTTTATCATCAAGAGTCCGCCGGCGGCTGTGCTTCTCAAACAGGAGGCCGGACTGGCCAAGGGCAGCGGCGTTCCGAACAAGGAAAAGGTCGGCAAGGTCACGCGGGCGCAGATTCGCAAGATTGCCCAGACCAAGATGAAAGACCTGAATGCCTACTCGCTGGAGAAGGCCGAGAAGATTATTGAGGGAACAGCCCGCAGTATGGGTGTGGAAGTGGTGGACTGAGCGGGCGCGGCATCAGAGGTTGTCCCGAAACATACGGAATAACTGAAAAGCGGACCACGGCTTGACAGTGGGAGCGAACCTTTTTTTCGCGAGGAAAACTATGAGAAAACGAAGCAAACGGTATCAAAACGAAGCCAAAAAGGCGGTTCAGACACCGCTGCCGCTGGCGGAGGCGGTCAAGAAGCTCAAGAGTTTCGCCTCGACCAAGTTTGACCAGTCGGTCGAAATTGCAATGCACCTGGGGATTGATACGAAGCAGGCCGAGCAGGCGGTACGCGGGGCGGTGAGTCTTCCGCACGGCATCGGCAAGGCCCGCCGGGTGATTGCGTTCTGTGAAGAGTCGGATGCAGCGGCGGCTAAGGCGGCCGGTGCTGTGGAGGCCGGAGCGGATGAGCTGATCGCCAAGGTGATGGACGGCTGGACGGATTTTGACGTGGCGATTGCCTCGCCGAAGGTGATGGGCAAGGTCGGCAAGCTTGGCCGGGTGCTGGGACCGCAGGGCAAGATGCCCTCGCCCAAGAACGGGACCGTCACACCGGATGTGGTGCAGGCCGTGAAGGAATTTACGGCCGGCAAGGTGGAGTTTCGCAACGACGCGGGCGGAAATGTGCACGCGGTCGTCGGCAAGCTCAGTTTTGACGAAGCGAAGCTGGCCGAGAACATCGATGCGTTTATCAACCATATCAAGCGGCTTCGTCCGACCTCGATGAAGGGCACTTATATTAAGAAAGTCTGCCTGAGCGCCACGATGAGTCCGAGTGTGCAGCTGGCGGTTGAGTAAAAGGGAATCCATCCGGCCGAGGGCCGGTTTGATGCTGAGGAGCGATTATGACCTACTATGTAAAGGGATTAATTCAGAAAGAGTATGAACGGCGATTGTCCGAAGCGCCGGATTTTGTGGTGCTTCAGACCATCGGACTGAACGGGATTGACAACAACCGCCTTCGGGGAGCGCTGCTGGAGAAGGGCATCCATCTGATGGTGGTGAAAAATTCGCTGATGCGGCGGGCGCTGGAGTCGCTGGGCCGTGCGGCCGGTGCGCAGCTGTTTCAGGAAGGGCCCTGCACGCTGGCCTGGGGCGGCGACAGCGTTGTGGATGTAGCCAAGGAGCTGGTGGAGTGGACCAAGAAGCTGGAGGTCCTGAAGTTTAAGGGTGCCTTTGTGGACGGCCGTGTGCTGGATGCTTCGGGCGTTTCGGAACTGGCCAAGATGCCCAATCGTCGGGAGCTTCAGGGCCGGGTGGTTCAGAGCATTCTTGGACCGGCGGGCCGGACGGTCGGCGCCATGCTGGGACCGGGCGGCGTGATTGCCGGCTGCATCAAGAGCCTGATCGAGAAAAAGGAAAAGGCGGCGTAAAAGCCGTTTCTGAACGCATGAAATCAATGAAGGTTTGGCCGACCGGTTGTCCCGCCCAGCGGGTTAAATGGGACGGCGGAGTCCCGCTACCGGTGGCCGCTGGAAATACAGGAGTTTGAAACGATGTCAGAGAGAACATTCAGCCAGGAGATCAAGGAACTGGGGGATAAGATTGTCGGCTTAACGCTGCTGCAGGCCAAGGAATTGGCGGATTATCTGAAAGAGGTTCACGGAATCGAGCCCGCCGCCGGCGGTGCGGTGATGGTGGCCGGCCCTGCGGCGGCAGGCGGTGGAGCGGCGGCCGCTGCCCCGGCAGAAAAGACCAGCTTTACCGTGATTTTAAAGTCGTTCGGCGACCAGAAGATTCAGGTCATCAAGGAAGTCCGCGCCCTGACGGGTCTGGGCCTGAAAGAAGCCAAGGATCTGGTGGACGGCGTGCCGAAGCCGGTAAAGGAAAATGTGAGCAAGGAAGAAGCCGAAGCGGCTCGCAAGCAGCTGGAAGCGGCCGGTGCGGTTGTGGAAATTCAGTAAGGAAGTTTGCCGACGTGTCGGCGGAAACGTTTTCGACGGTTCATCGAGAACAGACGAGTGCAGACAGGTTCGACGAATCCGGCGAGGGCCGGAGGGTCGAACCTGCTGCTGGTTTATTGCGCACGGAGCGGAGAATGCTCCGAATGAACTGAAGGCGGTGTTTGGTTTGGGAAAACCGACAGCCCAAGGCGGGTTCAGAAGATCCTAAGGGAGATAAGGTCGAATGAAATCACGAAATGTCCGGGTTTTCGGGAAAATCGGAGATGCGGTGCCGATTCCGAATCTGATTGAAGTGCAGATTGCCAGTTATGAACGGTTTCTGCAGGCGGATGTGCCGATGTCCAAACGGAAGGACATCGGTCTGGAGGCCCTCTTCCGGGAGATCTTTCCCATCGTCAGCTATGACAAGACGATGGAGCTGGAATATCTGGGCTACGAATTGGAAAAGCCGCGTTATACGATTGAACAGTGCCGGGAACTGCGGCTGACCTACGGGTATCCGCTGAAGATTCACTGCCGCCTGAAACGCAAGGACGCCGGTGTGGTGGCCGAGCAGGGGATTTACCTGGGCGAGATTCCGGTGATGATCGGCGGCGGAGAATTTATCATCAACGGGGCCGAGCGAGTGATTGTCAATCAGCTGCATCGAAGTCCGGGTGTGGATTTTGTGATTGACAGCAAGGACGGCGACCGGATTCTGCACGGGGCGCGGATTATTCCCGAACGGGGCAGCTGGATCGAGATGTCGGTGACCAAGAAGGATGTGCTGGTGATTCGGATTGACCAGTCTGGCAAGATTCCGGCGACGACCTTCCTGCGGGCAATGGATGAGAGATACAGCAAGACCGAAGACCTGCTGCGGCTGTTTTACAAGACCGAGACGGTCAAGGTCAAAAAGCTGGAGCCGACGATGTGGGCGGTCGGTCCGATTGTGGACACGGAGACGGGGGAGATTCTCGTCGAAGCCGGCGCCCAGCTGGGCGATGCGGTGACGGCGATTCAGGCCAGCTCCCTGGAAACTGTCGAGGTGATTCGCGAGGCATCCGACCCGCTGATTCTCAATACGATTGCGAAGGACGGCTGCGACAGCCATGAAGAGGCGCTGCTGAAGCTGTATGCCCGGCTGCGTCCGGGCAATCCGGCCCAGATTGAAAAGGCCAAGGCGCTGTTTGAGGAGAAGTTCTTTGATACGAACCGCTACCGGCTGGGGGCGGTGGGGCGTTTCCGCCTGAACCGCAAGTTCCATCAGAATGTGGATGAGCGGGAGATGACACTTCGGGCGGAGGACTTCATCAATACGATTCGGTATATTCTGGACCTTCGCAGCAATAAAGGTCAAGTGGATGACATTGACCATCTGGGCAACCGGCGTCTGCGGACGATTGATGAGCTGGCGGCCTCGGAGATTCGCAAGGGGCTGCTGAAGCTTTGGCGGACGGTCCAGGAGCGGATGAGCATGAAGTCGCCGGAGGAGATTGAGCGGATTGCCGACCTGGTGAACAGCAAGAGCGTCTCCAGCAGCGTGGAGTTTTTCTTCGGGCGGGGCGAACTGAGCCAGGTGGTGGACCAGACCAACGCGCTCAGCCAGCTGACGCATGAGCGGCGTCTGAGTGCGCTGGGACCCGGCGGTCTGAACCGCAAACGGGCGGGCTTTGAAGTGCGCGACGTGCACATCAGCCATTACGGGCGCGTCTGTCCGATTGAAACGCCGGAAGGCACGAACATCGGTCTGATTGTCTCGCTGGGCATTTTTGCCAAGGTGGATGAATACGGCTTTCTGGTGACGCCGTACCGGAAGGTCAAGGACAAGAAGGTAACGGATGAAATCGTGTATCTGCGGGCGGATGAGGAGATGGAGGCGATTTTTGCTCCGCCGAGCATGATTGACCCGGCGACGATGAAGCTGCGGGACGGGTTGGTGCTGGCCCGGGAGAAGGGCGACCTGACGCAGGTGGACAGTTCGCTGGTCAATTACGTGGACGTTTCCCCGCGGCAGATTGTCGGGGTTTCGGCGGCGCTGATTCCGTTCCTGGAACACGACGACGCCAACCGGGCGCTGATGGGTTCGAACATGCAGCGGCAGGCGGTGCCGCTTCTGGTGACGGAGCCGCCGCTGGTGGGGACCGGAATGGAAGAGCCGGTGGCGCAGAACTCAAGTATGGTGGTTCGTGCCCGTCAGAGCGGAACGGTGACAGCCGTCGATGCGATGCGGATTGTCATCAACGGGACGGACGAATATCGGCTGCACAAGTTTGTGGGGCTCAACGAGCGGACCTGTCTGAATCAGAAACCGATTGTCAAACTCGGCGAGAAGGTCAAGAAGGGACAGATTATTGCTGACGGCGGCGGCACCAGCCAGGGCGTGCTGGCGCTGGGGCGCAACGTGCTGGCGGCGTTTGTTCCGTTTGACGGATACAACTTTGAAGACGCTATTCTCATCAGCGAGCGGCTGGTGCAGGATGATGTATATACGAGCATTCATATTGATGAGTTTACGGTCGAAGTGCGTGAAACCAAGCTGGGCCGCGAGGAGTTTACGCGGGATATTCCCAATGTGAGTGAAAAGGCCCTCCGCAATCTGGATGAAAACGGCATTGTCCGCGAAGGCACGCGTGTCGGACCGGGCGACATTCTGGTGGGCAAGGTTTCGCCCAAGAGCAAGACGGAACTGACGCCGGAAGAAAAGCTGCTGCACGCGATTTTCGGGCGGGCCGGCGAAGATGTGAAAAATGATTCGCTGGAGGTTCCCAGCGGGTTTGAAGGCGTGGTGATTAAAACCCGCCACTTTATGCGCCGCGGCGGGGGGACGGAAGAACAGCGCAAGCAGCAGAAGCAGAAGATGAAGAAATATGAAGAAGAAATGGTTGCCAAGGAATGCGCCGTCTTCCGGAAGATGATGGAGGAGATTCACCGGGAGCTGGGCATTGAAGTGGTGGACCCGAACACCAAGCAGCGGGTCGGTGTCAGTGATAATATTGACGTGCTGTATGAGCAGGTCGAGAACTTTGATATTTCCTGGATCAAGCCGGCTAAAGTACGGGAGGATGCCCAGAAGATTGTGGACCGGTACTGGCCGAACATAGTAGCCCTGCAGGAAGAGAAGAAGCATGAACTGGACCGGCTCAAACACGGCGATGAACTGCCCAGCGGGGTGCTGGAGATGGTCAAGGTGTATGTGGCGACCAAGCGGACGCTTTCGGTCGGCGACAAAATGGCCGGTCGTCACGGAAATAAGGGCGTCATCGCCAAGATTATGCCGGTGGAAGATATGCCGTTCCTTGAAGACGGAACGCCGGTGGATATTTGTCTGAATCCGCTGGGTGTTCCCAGCCGTATGAACGTCGGACAGATTCTGGAGACGCATCTGGGCTGGGCGGCCAAGGTGCTGGGCTTTGATGCGATTACCCCGGTGTTTGACGGAGCGACGGAAGAGGACATTCGGGCGGTTATTGAAGAGGCCAACCAGCATGTCCGCAGCCGCATCAAGGAGATTGAGGAGAAGAAGCAGGCTCCGCCGGCGGAGGAGCTGTTTACGCAGATCCCGCCGATGCTGAAGGCGCGGATTTATGACGGGCGGACCGGCGAGCCGTTTGACCAGGAAGTGACCATCGGCTACATCTATATGATGAAGCTGCATCATCTGGTGGATGACAAGATTCACGCCCGCTCGACGGGACCGTACAGTCTGATTACGCAGCAGCCGCTGGGCGGCAAGGCCCGCACGGGCGGCCAGCGGTTCGGTGAAATGGAAGTCTGGGCGCTGGAGGCGTACGGGGCGGCCTATACGCTGCAGGAGCTGCTGACGGTTAAGAGCGATGATATTGAAGGGCGCACCAAGATTTATGAGTCGATGGTCAAGGGTACCAATACGCTCGAGGCGGGCACCCCGATTTCCTTTGATGTGCTCTGCAACGAAATCCGCGGTCTGGGTCTGAATATTCAGCTGGAGAAAAAACGGCTCGGTGCAGTGCCGCTGTAAGCGGGGAACTTTTTTTGGTGCGAAAACAAACGAAAACAGGATATAAAACGGAGCGGGTCCTATTATGGCAGAGACGATTTACGATCGAATCAATGATTACGGTTCGGTGAAGATTTCGCTGGCCAGTCCGAACGATATTCGGAGCTGGTCGTTTGGGGAGGTCCGCAAGCCCGAGACCATTAACTACCGAACCTATCGGCCGGAAAAGGACGGATTGTTCTGTGAGCGGATTTTCGGTCCGGAACGGGACTGGGAGTGCGCCTGCGGCAAATACAAGGGGACGAAGTTTAAGGGGATTATCTGCGACCGGTGCGGGGTGAAGGTAACGCACAGCCGGGTGCGGCGCAAGCGGATGGGGCATATCAACCTGGCAGCACCGGTGGTTCATATCTGGTTTTTCAAAGCGATGCCGAGCCGGCTGAGCACACTGCTGGGGATGAAAACCACAGACATTGAAAAGATTGTGTACTTCCAGGACTATGTGGTTACGGACCCGGGGCAGAGCCCGCTGAAGGCCAAGCAGCTGCTGACGGAGGATGAATATCGGGATGCCCTCAGCAAATACGGCAACTGTTTTAAGGCCTCGATGGGGGCGGAGGCGATTAAGGAACTGCTCAGCAAGCTGGATTTGGCGGCGTTGAGTGAAGAACTGCGGGCGGCGATCAATGAGACGACCAGCAAGCAGAAGATTAAAGACCTGACCAAGCGTCTGAAGCTGGTGAATGCGATTCGGGCCAGCGAAAACAAGCCGGAGTGGATGGTGCTGGAGGTGATTCCGGTGATTCCGCCGGATTTGCGGCCTCTGGTGATGCTCGAGAGCGGCAATTTTGCGACCAGCGACCTGAACGATTTGTATCGGCGGATTATCAACCGCAACAACCGTCTGAAGAAGCTGATTGACCTGAATGCGCCGGAAGTGATTATCCGCAACGAGAAGCGGATGCTTCAGCAGGCGGTGGATTCGCTGCTGGACAACGGGCGGTGCCGTCGGCCGGTGCTGGGCAGCAACAACCGTCCGCTCAAGAGCCTGACGGATATGATCAAGGGCAAGCAGGGGCGCTTCCGCGAGAACCTGCTGGGCAAGCGAGTGGACTATTCGGCCCGGTCGGTGATTGTGGTGGGGCCGCACCTGAAGCTGTATCAGTGCGGTCTGCCCAAGAAGATTGCGCTGGAGCTGTATCAGCCGTTTATCATCCGCAAACTCAAGGAGCGGGGTCTGGCCGATACCATCAAAAGCGCCAAACGGATGCTTGAGCGGCGGGATGAGCAGGTGTGGGATATTCTGGAGGAAGTGATTCATCAGCATCCGGTTTTGCTGAACCGGGCCCCGACGCTGCACCGGATGGGCATTCAGGCCTTTGAACCGGTGCTGGTGGAAGGAAACGCGATTATGCTTCACCCGCTGGTCTGCGGCGGCTTTAATGCGGACTTTGACGGCGACCAGATGGCGGTGCATCTGCCGCTGAGTATTGAAGCGCAGGTGGAAGCGCATACACTGATTATGTCCACGAACAACATTTTCTCGCCCGCCAACGGTTCGCCGATGCTCAACGCTTCGCAGGATATCGTGCTGGGCAACTTCTACATCACCTATATGGCGGACAAGCAGAAGGGCGAGGGGATGTGCTTCCGCGACCCGATGGAGGCGATTACGGCTCTGAATCTGGGCGTTGTAAGCCCACACGCGCGGGTCAAGGTTCGTCTGCCGGAGAGCAAAGAGGTGCTGGGCGAGCGGGGCCGGGAAAAAGGGCCGGTGATTGAGACGACGCCCGGGCGGTGTCTGTTTAATGACATTCTGCCGCCGGAACTGCCGTTCTACAACATTGTGATGGACAAGAAACGGCTGGGCCAGGTGATTGAAGACGCCTATAAAAAGGCCGGCTGCCGGGCGACAATTAACCTGCTGGATGACATCAAGGAATTGGGCTTCAAGCAGGCGACCCTGTCGGGGATGAGTTTCGGCCTGATGGACCTGCGGATTCCGCCGGAGAAGCAGGCGATTATCGAAGCGACCCAGAAAAAGGTGGACCGCATTATGAAGAACTTCAATGCGGGTGTTCTGACGGAAGGGGAGCGTTACAACCAGATTATTGACGCCTGGACCCATGCCCGCGTGCAGGTGACCAATGCGATGATGCGGGCGATGCAGAACGACGTACGCGACGGCAAGCCCTATCTGAACCCGATTTGGGTGATGCGTCACTCGGGCGCCCGCGGCAGCATCGACCAGATTCAGCAGCTGGCCGGCATGCGTACTCTGATGGCCAAACCCAGCGGCGAAATTATTGAAACGCCGATTAAGTCAAACTTTCGCGAAGGTCTGAACGTGCTGGAATACTTCAGCTCGACGCACGGGGCCCGCAAGGGTCTGGCGGATACGGCTCTGAAGACGGCCGACTCGGGCTATCTGACGCGAAAGCTGGCGGATGTGGCCCAGAATGTGATTATCCGGGAACATGACTGCGGCACGCTGCAGGGGATTACAAAATCGACGGTGTACAAAGGTGAGACCGTGGACGTGCCGCTCAAGCAGCTGATTATCGGCCGCACGGCCCGCGACAACATCCGCAACCCGATTACGGACGAGATGATTGTTCGTGAAAACGAGGTGATTACGCCGGAAGCGGCGGAGAAGATTGAGCAGCTGGGTCTGGAGGCGATTCGCGTCCGGAGCCCGCTGACCTGCGAAAGTCCGCTGGGGGTGTGTGCCAAGTGCTATGGGTGGGATTTGAGCACAGGCCAGCTGGCGGAGGAAGGCCTGGCGGTGGGCATCATTGCCGCTCAGTCGATCGGGGAGCCGGGAACCCAGCTGACAATGAGAACCTTCCACACCGGCGGGATTGCGGCGGTGTCTCTGATTGAAACGGATCAGAAAGCCCCGCGTGACGGCATTGTCAAATATCTGGACCTGAATGCAGTGGAGACGGAAGTCGAAGGGCAAAAGGTGCTGATTGCTCTGAAGCGCAGCGGCGAAATGCTGCTGGTGGATGAAAAAGACCGTGAGTTGGAGCGGTTTAAGGTGCCGTACGGCGGGACGATTCTGGTGCAGGAAGGCCAGCGGGTCAAGAAGGGCGAGCGTTTGTTTGCCTGGGACCCGCACCGTGTGCCGATTCTGGCCGAGGTGGCCGGCATGGTTCGGCTGGTGGATGTCATCGAAGGCGAGACGATGCGTCTGGAAGAAGAGCGCAAGGGCCAGCGCGGCAAGCCGGTGATTATTGAACACAAAGGCGACAAGCACCCGCAGGTGATTATTGAAGATAAAGACGGCAAGATTTTGGACGTGCACTATCTGCCGGCCAAGGCCCGCGTGGAGGTCGAAGAGGGACAGGAAGTCAAGGCAGGGGCTCTGCTGGCTCGTCTGCCTCGCAGTTCCAGCGGGACGCAGGATATTACCGGCGGCCTGCCTCGTGTGACGGAAATCTTTGAGGCCCGCAAGCCCAAAGAACCGGCGGCGATGGCGGAAATCAGCGGTGTGGTGGAGCTGAAGACCGACAAGCGACGCGGCAAGATGACCATTATTATCCGCAATGAAAGCGGAATGGAAAAGGAACACCATGTTCCGCGCGACCGTCATTTGAACTTCCACACCGGAGACCATGTTCAAGCCGGGGATGCCCTGACGGACGGGCCGCTGGTTCCGCATGATATTCTGCGGATTAAGGGAGAAGAAGCCCTGCAGCGGTATCTCCTGCGGGAGATTCAGAATGTGTACCGAGCGCAGAGTGTGAACATTAATGATAAACACATTGAAATCATCATTGCCCAGATGATGAACAAGGTGGAGATTGATTCGGTGGGCGACAGTCCCTTCCTGCCCGGCGAAGTGGTGGATAAGACGGAGTTCCGCCGGGTCAATGCGGAATTGAGCAAGAGTCTGCGTGTTGTGGAAAAAGGCGATACAGACCTGCAGGAAGGCCAGTTGGTATCCAAGGAAGTTCTGGAGGCGGCCAATGAAAAGGCGGCGATGCTGGGCGGAACGCCCGCCAAGGGCAAAAAGCCGCGTCCGGCTACGGCTAATACGCTGCTGCTGGGCATCACGAAGGCCTCGCTGCAGTCGGAAAGCTTCATTTCTGCAGCCAGCTTCCAGGAAACGACAAAGGTCTTGACAGAGGCGGCGCTGGCGGGTAAAGTAGACTATTTGCTGGGTTTGAAGGAAAATGTGATTTTGGGACATTTGATCCCGGCAGGGACGGCGTTCAAGCGTCATTTGGATATTCGAATCAAGCATTTGGCCGAGCCGCCTGTGCCCAAGCAGCTTGAGGAACTTCGTGAGGCCAAAGAGGCCGAAGCGGCCAAAGATCGAGCGGTCAAGGCGGCGTTGGGTCTTGAATAGGAAGTGTGAAAAAAGACTTTATTTGGAGTTAAAATGCCTACAATTAACCAGTTGGTAAGAAAAGGCCGGAGCAAAAAAGGCAAAAAGAGAATTTCCGATATCAGCGGCAGCCCGCAGAAGCGGGGGGTCTGTCTGATTGTTCGAACCCAGACCCCCAAAAAGCCGAACTCGGCTTTGCGGAAGATTGCCCGTGTGCGTCTGACCAACGGCAAAGAAGTGACGGCGTATATTCCGGGGATTGACCACAATCTACAGGAACACAGTACAGTGCTGATTCGAGGCGGGCGTGTTCACGACCTGCCCGGTGTTCGCTATCATATCATTCGCGGCGTGCTGGATGCCGCCGGTGTGGCCGGACGCAAGCAGGGACGCAGCAAGTACGGAGCCAAGAAGGCCTAAGGAACCGGTTTTTTCAAACCGTTTTGGAGCGATAAGACAAGAGCAAAGGTGAATGTATGGCAACAAAAAAGTTTACAGCTTCCTACGAAATGTTAAAACCGGATCCGGTTTATCACAGCAAGACCGTCTCGAAGTTTATCAACTGCCTGATGTGGGAAGGCAAGAAGAGCAAGGCCAGCAAGATTTTTTATGAGGCAATGAAGATAATCCAGGAGAAAATGCCGGATGTCCCGCCGCTGGAGGTGTTTGAAACGGCAGTGGAAAACGTCAAGCCGATCTTGGAGGTTCGCAGCAAGCGAGTCGGCGGTGCCAGCTATCAGGTGCCGATGCAGGTGCGTCCTGCGCGTCAGCAGTCGCTGGCCTTTCGGTGGATTATTGCGGCGGCCCGCGGCAAGGGCGGAAAGCCGATGCATATCCGGCTGGCTTCCGAACTGATGGATGCCTATAAGAAGGAGGGAACCGCCATTACGACCCGCGAGAACGTGCATCGAATGGCCGAGGCCAACAAGGCCTTTGCTCACTTTGCCTAGTAGTCGCAGGAAATAAACTGCCACGGTTTTTGAACAGAAAAACCGTGGCAGTTTTTTTATTCTAAAACAGGATAGACATTCGGAAATGTCCGAAAAGGAATCAACGTCTAACGATGAGCGAACGACTGAAAAAACTGAGAAATATCGGGATTATGGCTCACATTGACGCGGGCAAAACGACCGTCAGTGAGCGGATTTTGTACTTTTCCGGAAAGACCTATAAAATCGGCGAAGTTCATGAAGGAACCGCCGTAATGGATTATCTGGAGGAGGAGCAGAAACGGGGTATTACGATCACCTCGGCGGCCACCAAATGTTTCTGGAACGGTCATATCATCAATCTGATTGATACGCCGGGGCATGTGGATTTTACGGCGGAAGTCGAGCGGTCTTTGCGGGTTTTGGATGGGGCGATAGCAGTATTTGATGCATCCGAAGGGGTTCAGGCGCAGAGCGAGACGGTCTGGAGGCAGGGGAAGAAGTACGGACTGCCGTGTCTGTGCTTTGTTAATAAGATGGACAAAATCGGGGCGGATTTTGATATGTGTGTGGCCAGCATTCGGGAGAAGCTGCAGGCCCATCCGGTCCCGATTCAGATTCCCATCGGGGCGGAAAGCGATTTTGTCGGGCTGGTGGATTTGATTGAAGAGAAGGCGTTCTTTTATGACCAGCTGGAGGTAGGGGCGGACTGGCGGGAGGAGCCGATACCCGATTCGCTGAAAGACCATGCGCAGGTGGCGCGTCATGATTTGATTGAGGCGGCGGCGGAATTTGATGAAGAGCTTCTGGATGCGTACCTGCATGACCGTCCGGTGTCGGCCCAGCAGCTGTATCGGGCGATTCGCAAGGGAACTGTGGAGGGAAGGCTGCATCCGGTTCTGGTTGGGGCGGCGCTGCGGAATATGGGGATTCGGCGGCTTTTGAATGCGGTGTGTGATTTCCTGCCTTCGCCGCTGGACCGTCCGCCGGCGATTGCTTTTCGGGGGGAAAAGCAGGAACAGAAGGTGGAAATTGTTCCGGATGAGAAAAAGCCGTTTGTGGCGCTGGCGTTTAAGATTACGGCGGATAAGCACGGGGATTTGTATTTTCTGCGGATTTATCAGGGAACGCTGCGGAAGGGCAGCCGGGTCCTGAATACCAACCGAAACCGCAAGGAGAATATTACGCGGATTTTTGAGATGCATGCCAATGAACGGTTTCTGCTGGATGAGGCGAGGGCCGGAGAAATTGTGGCGGTTGTGGGACTCAAAGAGACTCTGACGGGGGATACGCTGACGGATACGCATTATCCGGTGCAGCTGGAAAGCATTCGTTTTCCGGAAACAGTGATCAGTATGTCGATTGAGCCGAAGTCGGCGGCGGACCGAACCAAACTCGGTGAGGCGCTTCGGATTCTGCGCCGTGAAGACCCGACGTTTGACCATACCTATGATGAAGAGACCGGCCAGACCTTAATCAGCGGGATGGGAGAACTGCATTTGGAGATTCTTCAGCATAAATTAATCCGGGATTTGGGTGTGGATGTCCGGGTTGGGAAGCCGCGTGTTGCCTATAAAGAGACTATCAGTGTGCCTGCCGAAGGGGAAGGCAAGTTTGTCAAGCAAACAGGCGGGCGAGGGCAGTACGGTCATGTGATTATCCGAGTGGAGCCGAATCTGGATGAGAACGGCAATCTGTGCAGAGAAAATGTTTTCGTGAATGCTGTCATCGGCGGAACAGTCCCCAAAGAATATATTCCGGCTGCTGAAAGCGGCATCCATGAGGGATTGGGCAGCGGGCCGCTGGCGGGCTATCCTGTTGTAGGCGTTAAGGTTACGTTATTAGACGGCTCCTATCATTCTGTGGATTCATCGGATTTGGCGTTTGAACAGGCCGGTGTGCTGGCGATTCGAGATGCCCTTTCGAAGGCCCAGCCGATTCTGCTGGAGCCGATTATGCGGGTGCAGATTATTATCCCGGACCAGTATTTTGGGGCGGTTCAGGGCAATCTGATTTCCCGACGAGGAGTGATTACGAACACGGAGCTGCACGGGACAACGCGGGTGATTGATGCCCGAGTGCCACTGGCGGAAATGTTCGGCTATTCGGGGGAACTTCGCGGGGCAACGGCCGGACGGGGAAGTTTTACAATGGAACCGCTGACCTACGAACGGGTGCCGGAACAAATTTCAGAAAAAATTCTTTTAGGATATTGACAGAATTTTCCGGAAAAGTTATATAGGTTGGTTTTGCGGCTTAGCGAGCAGAGAAGGGACTTCTTTGCGTACCGAGTTGGAGCCGCACATGTCGAAAAACAAGTGCATGGATGGTAGAAAGCCCAAAAGGGCAGCGAGAACAGGGTAAATGGACTTGATATGTCCTGTTCAAAGGCGTCTGAAGGAAGGCGTCTGATCTAAGGGAGGCCCGAAAGAGTGCCTTACCTGCCTAAAAAGGTCAAAAAGCGGTTTTTTTGTATTTAAACCGTTTTTTGCCTGAAAATTTTCTTGTTTTACAAGAAAGAAGCGGTTATTTTGTTCCGCTTTCAATAATAAGGACATTGAAGGTAGACAAAGAATAAGGGACAGTCATGGCAAGCGAAACAGAACGAATTCGTATCCGGATGGAGGCCTATGACCATCGGGCATTGGATAGTTCCGCCAAGGAAATCGTGGAGCAGGCCCGGCGTACCAATGCTTTGGTGAGCGGTCCGATTCCGTTGCCGACCCGGATTGAGCGGTATACCGTTCTTCGCAGTCCCCATGTGGACAAGAAATCTCGGGAACAGTTTGAGATGCGCACGCATAAGCGTCTGATCGATATCTATGATGCCAATGCCCGCACGGTGGAAGCCCTGAACCGGCTTGTTGTCCCTGCGAGCGTTTTTGTCAAGATAAAGGCTTGATGACGGCTGCCGCAGGAGTGGATTGCGACCCAATAAGGATTTCGACAATGGTGATGTTGCTCGGTAAAAAAGTAGGAATGACTCAGGTCTATGATGATGCAGGGCGGATGACGCCTGTGACAGTTCTCCAGGCCGGTCCGTGCACGATTCTTCAGGTGAAAACGCCGGAGAAAGACGGATATTGTGCTCTGCAGCTCGGGTTTGATGATGTGAAGCCCTCTCGGGTTAAGAAACCGCAAAAAGGGCATGCGGACAAGGCGGGCACGGCGGTAAAGCGTTTTGTTCGGGAATGGCGTCTATCGGAGCAGCCGAAAGAGGAGTATAAACCGGGGTCTTTGCTGGATGTGAAGATTTTTGAAGGGGTTCAGTATGTGGATGTCAGCGGCATCAGCAAAGGCAAGGGATTTGCCGGCGTGATGAAGCGGCACGGGTTCGGCGGACAGCCGGCCTCTCACGGAACGGAGCGCAAGCACCGTTCGCCCGGGTCTTTGAGCGGACACGGCAGCGACCGCGGTCACGGCGGGAATATCAAGAAAGGCAAGCGGATGGCCGGTCATATGGGGATGGACCGCGTCACCAGCCGCAATCATAAACTGGTCTGGATTGATGCAGAAAACAACCTGTTGGCGGTGAAAGGTCCGGTTCCTGGGCCCGCCGGCGGGTATGTGGAAATCCGAACAGCGAAGACAAAGAAGTAAAAGCCCTTTCAGAATGGAAGGCTGGTAAGAGCAATGATTGATGTAGCAGTTTACAATCGAGAAGGGCAGGAAGTTGACCGGATTCAGGTCAATGAAGACGTCTTGGGCGGTCATGTTCGAGCGGCCCTGCTGAAGCAGGCGATAGTGATGTATCACGCCAATCGGCGTGTAGGGACGGCGGCGACGAAAAACCGCGGCCGTGTGGAAGGGTCCACCCGAAAGCTGTATCGGCAGAAGGGGACCGGAAACGCCCGAATGGGTACGATTCGAACCTGTTCGCGTCGGGGCGGCGGTGTGGCGTTTGCCAAGCTGCCCCGGGATTTCAGCCAGCGGATGCCCAAGAAGCAGCGTCAGCTGGCGCGGGATTCGGCGATTCTGGCCAAGTTGCAGAGCGGGCAGGTGGTTGTGGTGGATGAGCTGGCGTTTTCCGAACCCAAGACGAAGGAATTTGCCCGGGTACTGAAGAATCTGAAGATTGACCGCAGCTGTCTGGTGACGATTCCGAAGCTGGATGAGAATTTGTACAAATCCGCACGGAATGTTCCGAAAGTGGATGTGATGGTGGTTTCGGACCTGAATGCCGGCGATATCTGCAATAAGCAGAAGATGCTTTTTACGAAAGAGGCGTTTCTGTCCGTCGTAAATCGACAGACCAATACGAATTAACGGGGAACAGCCGTGAATGAATATGCGATTATAGTTCGGCCGATTATTACGGAACAAAGCATTCACTTTGCCAATGCGCGGAATGTGTATGCGTTTGAGGTGAATCCGAAAGCCAACAAGGTTCAGATTCGCCAGGCGATTGAGAAGATTTACAACGTGAAGGTTCGGGATGTCCGCACGGCCCATGTGAAGGGGAAACCCCGCCGCCGCGGGCGTTTCTTCACCCATACCAAGGCCTGGAAAAAGGCCTGGGTTGTGCTGCAGGATGAGTATCGGATTGATTTGTACTAAATAAGGGAATGCACTATGGCCATTCGAGTTTATAGACCGACCAGTCCCGGGCGCCGCAATGCTTCGGTGATTGATTATAAGAAGGAATTGACGGCGTTTCGTCCGGAGAAGAGTTTGTGTGTCCGCATCAAAAAGAGCGGCGGCCGAAACAATACCGGAGAGACGACAGTTCGGTTCCGCGGGGGCGGCGGGCGCCGGATTTACCGGATTATCGATTTCAAGCGGAATAAGGACAATATGCCGGCGAAGGTTCTGACGATTGAGTATGACCCGAACCGCAACTGCTTTATCTCGCTGGTGCAGTACGAAGACGGTGAGAAACGCTACATTCTGGCTCCGCAGGGTATTCAGGTGGGGCAGACGGTCGAAAGCGGCCCTTCGGTGGAGCCGAAAGTCGGCAATGCAATGCCGCTGGAGTTTATTCCGGTGGGTGTGGAGATTCACAATATTGAGCTGGAGGCAGGTCAGGGCGGCAAACTGGTTCGCACGGCCGGGGGTGTCGCCCGTGTGATGGCCAAGGAAGGGGACTGGGTGACGATTATTCTGCCCAGCGGTGAAATGAGAATGGTTCGCAAGGAATGCCGGGCGACCATCGGGCAGCTGAGCAATTCGGATTATCAGAACGTCAAGGTCGGCAAGGCCGGCCGGAATCGTCATAAGGGAATTCGCCCGCATGTTCGCGGAAAAGCAATGAACCCGGTAGCGCACCCGCTGGGCGGCGGTGAGGGCCGTGCCAACGGCGGTCGGCATCCGTGTTCTCCGACGGGTGTGCTGGCCAAGGGCGGCAAGACACGGAATCCGCGCAAGGTGAGCAGCCGACGGATTATTCGCCGCCGCAAGAGCAATCAGGGTGTTCAGTTAGTGCTGTAGGCCGGATGAGGCAAGAGCAACAGAAAACAAAGAGGTAGTTGAATGGGACGCTCGCGAAAAAAAGGGCCGTATGTCGATGAGAAGTTGTATCTGAAGGTCCGTCGTCAGATGGAAACGGGCAGCAAAGAACCGATTAAGACATGGGCTCGTGCCTGCACGGTGATACCGGAGTTTGTCGGGTATACTTTTTTGGTCCACAACGGAAAGATGTTCCATAAAGTTTTTATTACAGAAGATATGGTGGGCCATAAACTGGGAGAATTTTCAATGACCCGCACGTTCCGCGGTCACTCCGGAGCCAAGAAAGAAGAGGCCAAATAAGTTTTTTCAACGTGTGAATCAGGAAGGAAAATCGACCCAATAAGGTTGTGAACTTATGCTGAATGTAAAGAAATTCAATCAGATTTGCCGGCAGCGGAAGATGACGCTCCAGCAGCTGGCGGGTCATCTGGCCCGCGGCGGCCGCAGCGAGCAGGATGCGGTTCGGGCGCTTCGAAACTGGCGGAAGGGATTTCTGACACCGACGCCTACTTCAGAAGACGTCCGCCGGCTGGCGGAAGCCCTGGGGGTGGAAGTCCAGGATATTTCTCAGTGGCGGGCGATGTACCGCTATGCTCCGATGTCGCCCCGCAAGGTGCATTTGGTTACACAGCTGATTCAGGGGCGTGAGGTTCAGGAGGCGCTGGATATCCTCCAGTTCACTCGGAAGCGCGCGGCGGAAGCGGTTCGAAAGGTCCTGCAGAGCGCCATTGCCAATGCGGATGAACAGGAGGCGGATGTGGAGAATCTGGTTGTGTCGGAAGCGAGGGTCGATCCGGCAGGGCGTCGAATCGGCACCAAAGCATGGCGGGCCAAAGACCGCGGTCGTGCTCATCCGATTCGCAAAGAGGCCAGTCATATTATTGTTTCTGTATCCCAGCAATAATCGGAAATTGAGGCATTTATGGGTCAAAAGACATCGCCGATCGGGTTTCGAACAGGTATCACGCTGCCGTGGCAGAGCACGTGGTTTGCTCCGAAGGCCAACTACGGGGAGTTTTTGATTGAGGATTACAAATTGCGGGAGTACGTGGACAAGAAATTCAACCGTCAGCCCCCGTACGCAGCGGTCTCGAAGGTGGAGATTGCCCGAACCCGCAATGAAGTCAAGGTAACCCTTCATACGGCCCGACCGGGAATGGTGATTGGTCCAAGAGGTACGGAAGTTGACAAACTGCGTGAGGAACTCGAGGCGCTGATCGACCGCAAGGTGAGCATCAATGTGATTGAAATCAAAGAGCCGAATCTGGATGCGACGCTGGTCGCGGAGAGCATTTCAGAACAGATTAAGAAACGGGCGGCGTATCGGCGTGCAATGAAGACGGCCTGTGAGAATGTGATGAATGCCGGCGCACTGGGGGTCAAGATTATCTGCAGCGGGCGTCTGGCGGGGGCGGAAATTGCCCGCAGTGAAACCCAGAAGATGGGCTCGATTCCGCTGCAGACGCTGGATGCGAATGTGGATTACGGTCTGGCGGTTGCTCGCACGACCTATGGTACAATTGGAATTAAAGTATGGATTTATAAAGGGAAATTCGGGGAAGAGGCGATTGCCAAGGCTCCGGTAAAGCCGCGTCGGGCCGGCCGGCCTCGTCGGGGTCCTCGCGAACGTGCAGGGGAGTCGCCGGTTTCCGAGGAGTCTTCCGCCGTGACAGACAGCCCGGCGGAGAATATGAGTCAGGAAGCATAAGGACAGATTGCTGAAAGAGGTGGTTTGCTTATGGCCTTAATGCCCAAACGAGTTAAATACCGCAAGCATCAGCGAGGAACGCTGAAAGGAGTTGCAACCCGAAAAAATTACGTGGCGTTCGGAGAATACGGTCTTCAGGCCCTTTCGGCGCACTGGATTACGGGACGACAGATTGAGGCCGGCCGTGTGGCGGCGACTCATTACCTTCACCGTGAAGGAAAGGTGTATATTCGAATCTTCCCGGATCACTCCTATACGGCCAAGCCGCTGGAAACCCGAATGGGAAAAGGGAAAGCTGAGGTGGCCGGCTGGGTGGCGCGTGTAAAGCCGGGGACGATTCTGTTTGAAATCGGCGGCGTGGAGGAAAGCGTTGCCAAAGAAGCGCTGCTGCGTGTGGCGCACAAGATGCCGATTCGGTGCCGCTTTGTCACCCGTCGTCACTCGCTCGGATAAAAAAGGGATGCACCTATGAAGATATCGGAAATACGAGAACTGCGAACGGATGAACGCCTGGAAAAGCTTCAGGAACTGCAGCGGAAGGTTTTTGAACTTCGCTGTCAGGCGGTGACGGAAAATTTGCAGAACCGTCATGTGATTCGCAATATCCGTCGGGATATTGCCCGCATCAAAACGGTACTGCGCGAGGAAGAACGGAAGACCCGGTAAGTGGATATGGAACCAGTGAAAAAGATTCAGAAAAAATGCGGGACAGTCGTCAGCCGCAGCGGAGACAAGAGCATTGTGGTGCGGATTGATTATCTGATGAAGCATCCGCAGTATGAAAAATATATCCGCCGCCGCACGAAGCTGGCGGTTCACGACCCGGCCAACGAGGCCGGCGTAGGCGATTTTGTGGAAATTACTCCCTGCCGCCCCATCAGCAAGCGCAAGAGCTGGCGGCTGGTGAAGATATTGCAGAAAGCGGTCAAAGAGTAAAGGATGCAGCCGTGATACAGCAGGAAACCATGTTGGAAATCGCCGACAACAGCGGCGTCAAAACAGCTCAGTGTATTCGAGTGCTGGGCAAGAGCAGTGCCCGAAAAGGCAAGTACACCCGGGTAACGGCCAGCATCGGGGATATCGTGTGCGTGGCGATTAAGAAGCACTTGCCCAGCTGTCAGCTGGACCGCAAGAAGGTGTACAAGTGCGTGATTATCCGCACGAAGTATCCGGTCCGGCGCCCGGACGGCAGCTATGTTCGGTTTGACAGCAATGCGGCGGTGATTATTGACAATGAGAATAATCCGATCGGGACGAGAATTTTCGGGGCGGTGGCTCGGGAACTTCGCGAGAAAAACTTTATGAAAATTATCTCGCTGGCCAGTGAAGTGGTTTAGTGTGAGGAAAGCCGAGAACGGATATGGCAAGACATATTAAAAAAGGCGATATGGTGCAGGTGATTTCCGGGGACCAGAAGGGTGTAACCGGCCGGGTGATTCGGGTGATACCGGGCAAGGAACAGGCGCTGGTGGAAGGGGTCAACCTGGTTTACAAGCATGTCCGGCCTTCGCAAAAGAACCCGCAGGGCGGACGAATTCGGATAGAGCGTCCGATTCATCTGAGCAATCTGCTGCCGGTGCATCCCAAGACCAACAAAGGGACTCGGGTTCGGTTTGTTTCGGATTCGAAGGGTGTCAAGAAGCGGACGGCCGCGGACGGAACGGAAATCGGAATTGTGCGGAAAGCCAAGCAGAAATAACGTAAGGTGAAGTGAATATGGCTCGTTTGAAGGTTTTATATAAATCGAAGATTGTTCCGGCGCTGAAAGAGAAGTTTGGATACACGACGCCGATGGCTGTTCCGCGTCTGGAAAAGATTGTGGTTTCGATGGGTGTCGGAAAAGCCACGCAGGACAAGAAGTTTCTGGATATGGCGATGCGGGATTTGACGGTGATAACCGGGCAGAAACCGCTGATCTGTGCGGCGAAGAAGAGTGTTTCGAACTTTAAGGTGCGTCAGGGAGACAAGACGGGCCTGAAGGTGACCCTTCGCCGGGAGCGGATGTATGAGTTTCTGGACCGCCTGATTAACCTGGCTATTCCGCGGGTGAAAGACTTTCGCGGGCTGAATCCCAACGGATTTGACGGCCATGGGAATTATTCGATGGGTCTGGATGAGCAGAGCGTCTTTCCGGAAATTGATGCGGCCCGGATTGAGGTGAATCAGGGGATGAATATTACATTTGTAACGAGCGCCAAGACGGATGAAGAAGGCCGTGAGCTGCTGCGGCTGTTCGGGATGCCGTTTCGGTCGTAAGAATACGAAGAGCGCGGGAGACGGATATGTCCACCAAGGCACTGGAAAACAAGGCGAGAAAGAAACCGAAATTTCGGAGCCGTGCTTATACGCGGTGTCAAATCTGCGGGCGGGCTCGGGCGGTTTATCGAAAGTTTAAGATTTGCCGGATTTGTTTTCGGAAATTGGCCAACGAAGGGAAGATTCCGGGCGTCAAGAAGGCCAGCTGGTAAACGGCGGCAGACCGGACGTTTTTTTTGGAGAGATTCATGAGTTTAGGTGATCCGATAGCTGATATGTTAACCAGGATACGGAACGCGTCGCGAGTCGGCCGTTCGCAGGTTCAGGTGAAGGCCTCCAAGGTATGCGAAGGGATTGCGGCGGTTCTGAAAGAGGAAGGTTATATTCGGGATTATGATCGGATTGATGACGGCAAGCAGGGACTGCTTCGGGTCTTTCTGAAATATACCCCGGACGGCAGGCCCGTCATTCAGATGATTAAGCGGGTCAGCACGCCCGGGCGCCGGAGATATTGCGGTGTGGACGATTTGCCTGTTGTTCTGAATGGGATGGGCATATCGATTTTATCCACGAGTCGAGGTGTGGTAAGCGATCGAGTCTGCCGTCGGGACCATATCGGCGGCGAATTACTTTGCATGGTGAGCTAAATGAGTCGAATCGGAAAAAAGGCAATTCAGATTCCCAGCGGGGTGAAGGTGGAGCAGTCGGGGCTGCTGATCAAGGTCAGCGGTCCGAAGGGAACTCTTCAAATGCAGTGTCGGCCGGAAATCCAGGTTCGGATTGCGGACGGGAAAATTGAAGTGAGCAATCCGGAGCCGGAAAATCGGCAGAAGAAAGCCCTTCACGGAACGACCCGTGCTCTGCTGAACAACATGGTCAAGGGGGTCAGTCAGGGATTCCAAAAGGAAATGCTGATTTACGGAACCGGCTACAGTGTGAAGGAACAGGGCGGCAAGCTGATTTTATCCGTCGGATACGCCAAGCCGGCGGAGCTGCCGATTCCGAAAGAAGTGAAGGTGGAAATCAAAACGCCGGCGACCAAAGGAAATGAGACGCCGGCGGTGTTTGTGCTGTCCAGCGCCAACAAGCAGGTTCTCGGACAGTTTGCGGCGGAAATTCGCAGAGTCAAACCGCCGGAGCCCTATCAGGGCAAGGGAATACGGTATGCGGACGAACATGTTATCCGCAAGGAAGGCAAGGCCTTTGCCTCCGGCGGGTAATTGAACGGGTCAGGAGTAGTTGGATGCAGAGAGAACGAATCGAACGAACGCGGCTGCGGCGTAATTTTCGGTCGCGGAGAAAAATTTTCGGGACGCCGGAGCGTCCTCGTCTGGTGGTATTTCGGTCCAGCCGGCATATTTACGCTCAGATTATTGATGATGTAGCGGGGGTGACGCTGGCCTCCTCGAGCACGATGAGTCGGGCTCTTCGGGGACAGCTCAAGAGCGGGGGCAATCGGGAGGCGGCCAAAATCATCGGCACCGCACTGGCCAAACAGGCGATGGACATCGGAATCAGAGCGGTCTGTTTTGACCGAAACGGATATAAATATCACGGCCGAGTCAAGGCCCTGGCCGATGCAGCACGCGAAGCGGGCCTGAAGTTTTAGGAATGACAGGAAGCAAGAAACCTGCAGAAACGGAGAACAGAGTTGGCTGAAGAAACCAGACTTACAATGCAGGGCGAACAGCCGCTGGAAGATACGGTGGTGAAGGTGTTTCGGAACGCCAAGGTGGTCAAAGGCGGGCGACGATTCAGTTTTTCGGCCCTGGTGGTTGTCGGAGACCGGAATGGAACAGTCGGGGTCGGATACGGCAAGGCCAATGAGGTTCCGCCGGCTGTTGAGAAGGCCATCAAAGACGCCAAAAAGAATCTGAAGCGGATTCCGGTTGTCGGCGGCACGATTCCGCACGAAGTGATCGGAAAGAGCCGGGCGACGCAGATTACGATGATTCCGGCCAGTCCGGGTACCGGTGTGATTGCCGGTTCGAGCGCCCGTGCGGTCTTGGAGTATGCCGGGATTCGGAATGTGCTGACGAAAATCAACGGCAGCCGCTCGGCCAAGAATGTTGTCAAGGCCGTGATGAATGGATTGCTGCAGTTGCGGGATAAGGAAACCATCGAATCAATCCGCGGGGTCGCGGTGGAAGCAGTCAAAAGGTGGTGAGTCAACCATGCGAAGTGATGAAATTACAGCGTTAGTCGGGGCAAATAAGAAGCGGAAACGAGTCGGCCGAGGTCCCGGCAGCGGACACGGCAAAACAGCCGGACGGGGTCACAAAGGCGACCGGAGCCGTTCCGGGTTCTCGCTGCATCCGGCGTTTGAAGGCGGTCAGATGCCGCTGTTCCGCCGGCTGGCCAAGCGGGGCTTCAGCAATGCTCCGTTTTCCGAGCGATATGAAATTGTCAATGTCTCGCAGCTGGAGCGGTATTTCCGCGATGGCGATTCCATCGGTGTCAAGGAGCTGGCCGGTGTCGGACTTGTCCGAAGCTGTCAAAGCCGGGTCAAGATTTTGGGGGACGGCGAGCTGACCAAAAAGCTTGTCGTTTCGGCCCATAAGTTCAGCAAGAGCGCCGAACAGAAGATTTCCGGCTGCGGCGGGACGGCGAAAGTGGTGGCCTGAGGTAGGAACACGGAAGGACCAACAACATGCTGGCGACATTTGTCAACATCTTTAAGATTCCGGACCTGCGGAACAAGATTTTGTTCACGCTGGCCCTGCTGGTGATTTACCGGATCGGTTATCATATTCCGGTTCCCGGCTTTGACCAGGAGCAGATTACCAAACAGGCGGCCAGTCGGGACAGAGAAACGCCGTTCGGGCGTGCCGCAGAAACCCTGCAGATGTTTACCGGCGGGACACTCAGCCAAAGCAGTCTGTTCGGGCTGGGGATTATGCCCTATATTTCGGCCTCAATTATCTTGATGCTCCTCGGAGAAATTTATCCGCCGCTGAGAAAGCTTCGTCAGGAAGGAGCTACCGGCTATAAAAAAATTCAGGAATATACGCGTTATCTGACGGTTCCGCTGTGTGTGATACAGGCGCTGATGTTTATGCGGATGGCGGCGTTGGACGGTTTTACCTATCCCGGCATGCACGGCCGCGCCATTTTTATGGGCGTGGTGGGGATGACGGCCGGCACCATCTTTTTGATGTGGCTTGGGGAGCAGATTGATGAGTACGGAATTGGAAACGGCATCAGCCTGATTATTATGGCGGGGATTTTGGCCCGCATGCCTGCGGCGATTATCGGCGTGATTGAAAAGACGGACCTTCGGGTCAGTGCGGAGCCGGGAACCTATGGGATTCTGACGATTGTCTTTTTGATTCTGGCCTTTGTGTTCGTCGTTGCCGGGACGATTCTGATTACCCAGGGACAGCGGCGGATACCGATTCAGCAGGCCAAGCAGATGCGGGGGCACCGGATGTACGGCGGAGCTAAGCATTATCTGCCGCTTCGGGTCAATCACGGCGGTGTGATGCCGATTATTTTTGCCTCGTCGCTGATGATGTTTCCGCCGATTATCCTTCAGCAGCTGGCGACTCATATCTCGGCATTAGGGGCTTCGCCGATTATGCGGATGCTGATTGAAGCATTTCGCCCGATGGCTTATACCTACAACCTGCTTTATATTATTCTGATTTTTGTGTTTGCTTATTTCTGGACGACGGTCCAGTTTCAGCCGAAGGATATGGCCAAAAACCTTCGGGACCGCGGCAGCTTTATTCCGGGTCTGCGTCCCGGTCATCGGACGGCGGAATATCTGGAAACCGTGATGATTCGGATCACCTTCTTCGGAGCGGCCTTTCTGGCGGTTATCGCGGTGGTGCCCAGTCTGGTGACGCAGATGTTCGGCGTGGACTATACGGCGTCATCCTTCCTCGGAGGAACCGGACTTTTGATTGTAGTGAGCGTCTCGCTGGACCTGGTGCAGCGGATTGAAGCGAATCTGCTGATGCGAAACTATGAAGGGTTTTCTTCCGCCGGCCGGATTCGGGGGGCGCGGATATGAAGCTGATTCTTCTGGGACCGCCTGGGGCCGGCAAAGGGACTCAATGCAAGCGAATTACGGAGAAGTACGGACTGGCGCATCTGTCCAGCGGGGATATTCTTCGAGCCGAGCGGGCGGCCGGAACGGAATTGGGACGCAAGGCGCAGTCCTATATGGATTCCGGGGGATTGGTGCCGGATGATTTGATTATCGATATGATGATTGGGGCGATTAAAAAAGCCGGCGCCAAAGGTTATGTGCTGGACGGCTTTCCCCGTACGGTTGTTCAGGCGGAGGGGCTGGATGCGGCCCTGAAAAAGGCCGGGGAACGAATCGATGCGATTGTTTCGCTGGAGGTTCCGGATGAGGCGATTCTGGACCGGATGACCGGCCGGCGCAGCTGTCCGAAGTGCGGAGCCGTTTATCATATTGTCAATTTGAAGCCGAAGGTGGACGGACAATGCGACAAAGGGTGCGGCCCTTTGATGCAGCGGAAGGACGACAGTCCGGAAGTGGTGTCCAATCGGCTTAAAACGTATCATGAGCAGACGGCGGCAGTACTCGGATATTATCAGCGGAATCGGAGCAGAATTATCCAAATTAATGCCGACCAGCCGATTGATGAAGTGAGTCAGGCAATTTTTACAGCGCTTGGGCGGCTGGGACGTTAAGTTGAGCCGTTATGGCGATTAAGCTGAAAAGCCGCCGGGAAATTGAGAAAATACGCCGGGCCGGACAGGTCGTGGCGAAGGTTCTTTCAAAACTCAAAGAGGAAGCCAGACCAGGCGTCAGCACGGCATATCTGGATGCCGTTGCCCGCCGGCTGACCCGGGAGGCCGGAGCAACTGCCCTGTTTGAAGGAGTTCCGAATCCTTCCGGTGGCAGGCCGTTTCCTGGTGCCGTATGCACGTCCATTAATGAGCAGCTGGTGCACGGGATTCCTTCGCCGGATGTGGTATTGCGGCCGGGGGATATTTTGAGCGTTGATTTTGGGGTCAAACTGGACGGGTATTGCGGCGATGCAGCGTTTACAATTGGAATCGGCTCCATTGCTCCTGCGCATCAGCGGTTGCTGGATGTGACGGAGCGGATGCTTCAGATTGCGATCGAGCGGATGGCGCCGGGGGTTCGGTGGAGTACAATAGCGGCCCAGATGGAGGCCTGTGCGAAAGAAGCCGGATTCTCCGTGGTGAAGGATTATGTCGGGCACGGCATCGGCACGGAGATGCATGAGGAACCCAAGGTGCCGAATTTTGTCAGCCCGGAGCTGCTTCGGGAGGATATTGTTCTTCAGGAAGGGATGGTCTTGGCGGTGGAACCGATGGTCAATATGGGCAAGCCGGGTGTCCGAACGCTGAAAGACGGTTGGACCGTTGTGACAAAAGACCGGCAGTATTCGGCTCATTTTGAACATACAATAGCGGTGGTGAAAGGCGGCTGTGAAGTGTTAACGCTTGATGAAAAAGCTGTGTAGTCAGCCGTCGGGAGAAAACAAGACAAGGGATATGGCGAAAAAAGATGCCATCAGACTGGAAGCGACGGTCGTGGAAGCTCTTCCGAATGCAATGTTTCGGGTGGAGCTGCAGAACGGCCATCGCATCCTGGCCCATGTGTCCGGGAAGATGCGAATGCATTTTATCCGGATCCTGCCGGGAGATAAGGTGCTGGTGGAGATGAGTCCTTATGATTTGACGCGAGGACGGATTATTACGAGAAGTTAACACCCGGTTTGACAGGGAAACAGGTATGAAAGTACGAAGTTCCGTAAAACGAATTTGTGAAAACTGCAAGTTGGTCCGACGCAAAGGGGTTTTGCGAGTGATTTGCTCGAATCCCCGTCATAAGCAGCGTCAGGGCTGATAATGAGTCTTTCTAAGCGACAGGAGTTGATATGCCCCGTATCATAGGAGTAGATGTACCGAATAACAAGCCGGCGTGGATTGCCTTAAGCTACATCCACGGTATCGGACGCTATCTGGCCTGCAAGATTCTGGCGGAAGCCAAGATCAATCCGCAGGTGCGGGCCGGTCAATTGACGGAAGATGAGGTGAGCCGAATCACCCAGATTATCGACCGGGACTACCTGGTGGAAGGGCAGCTGCGGAGAAAGGTTTCGCAGGATATTGCCCGTCTGAAGGAAATCGGCTGCTATCGGGGCATTCGTCACCGCCGCGGTCTTCCGGTTCGCGGTCAGCAGACGCAAAGCAACGCCCGTACGCGGAAAGGCAAACGGAAAACCGTGGCCGGCAAGAAGAGCGTCAAAGAGATGCGGTAAGCGCTAAGCCGTCGCAGCGGAGACGGAATAGAGGAGTTAATTGTTTATGGCCAAGAGCGTAAAACGAAAAGTTCGGAAAAATGTGGTTCGCGGGATTGTTCATATCACGGCGACGTTTAACAACACTCTGATTACAGTGACGGATATGGACGGCGATACGATTTGCCAGGACTCCGGCGGCAGCGTGGGCTTTAAGGGCTCTCGGAAGAGTACGCCGTTTGCAGCGCAGCGTGCGGCGGAAAAGGCGGCCCGTACGGCGATGCGCAGCGGCCTGCGCGAGGTGGAAATCCGCGTGAAGGGCCCCGGGTCGGGCCGGGAATCGGCGATAGCCGCCATTCAGCAGGCGGGCCTTCGGATTGCCTCCATCGAGGATGTGACGCCGATACCGCATAACGGATGCCGTCCGCGCAAGCGTCGGCGTGTATAACCGGGCATTGAAAAAGACTTTGAACCTTACATAGAGGAAGTTGGCAGAATATGGCACGTTATCTTGAACCTACATGTCGGTTATGCCGGCGAGAAGGAATGAAGCTGATGCTGAAAGGCACGCGGTGCGAGACCGCCAAGTGTGCGATTGAACGGCGGGAGAAAAGCATGGCTCCCGGGATGCACGGCTGGCGGAGAGGCCGCTACAGCGATTACGGGGTTCGGCTTCGGGAAAAGCAGAAGGTGAAGCGCTATTACGGGCTGATGGAAAAGCAGTTTATGAGCATTTTCCGCGAGGCCGCCCGCCGGAAGGGCAATACGGGACGTACGCTGCTGGAGCTTCTCGAACGGCGTTTGGATAATGTGGTATTTAAATTGAATTTTGCGCCCTCCCGCAGGGCGGCCCGGCAGCTGATTGCGCATGGGCATATTTATCTGAACGGCCGACGGGTGGATATTCCGGATCGGCTGGTCAATATCGGCGACAAGATTACCCTGAAAAACTCAGAACGGACCCGCAAGCTGGTCAAGGCCCAGCTGGAGGCCAATCCGAATTTTCAGGTTCAGGGCTGGCTTCAGCTGGATGCCTCCAAGCCGGCGGCGACGGTGGTGGCTTTGCCTTCGCGTGAGGATGTCCAATTGGCGATTGAAGAACATTTGGTTGTGGAGTTCTGTTCAAAATAAAGACCCTTTCGAAAACCGGGCGAATTCCAGAGAGTGGATTTCTTCTCCTTTCGGCCCGAAGAAAAACACTGAGAACATTCGCCTGCTGCTGGAGGCCATTGTATGAGAATTACCTGGAGAGGTTTGGAACTGCCGACGCGGGTGCAGAAGGACACAGACGTGTCCACGGATCGGTACGGTCGGTTTATTATCGAGCCGTTTGAGCGGGGGTTCGGTACGACGATTGGGAACAGTCTTCGCCGGATTCTGCTTTCCTCGCTGGAGGGCAGTGCTGTTGAATCCATCAAGATTCAGAATGTTACGCACGAATTTACGTCTATCCCGGGTGTGATGGAGGACGTGACGGATATTGTTTTGAATGTCAAGCGTCTGGTCGTTCGGATGCAGGGGGACCAGCGGCGGACGATGAAGGTGCAGGCGAACCAGGCCGGTCCGGTGACGGCGAGGATGATTGAATGCGACCCGGCGATTGAAGTCATCAACAAAGATTTGGTTCTGGCGACGCTGACGGAAAACGTGCATTTTGAAATGGAAATGGTTGTGGGAAACGGCCGCGGGTATTCGCCGGCTTCTGAGCGTATCGCCACGGTTGACCGGGCAGAGCAGGAAATCGGCCGGATTGAGGTAGATGCGATTTATTCGCCGGTTCTGCGGGTGCGTTATAAGACAGAGGATACGCGTGTCGGCCAGCGGACCAACTATGACAAGCTGATTCTGGAAATCTGGACGGACGGAACCGTTACGCCGGAGATGGCTCTGGTGGAAGCAGGCAAGATTCTCCGCAAGTACATCAATCCGATTGTTCAGTATGATCAGCTGGGCAAGGAGACGGTGGAAGAAACTGTCCAGGCCGAACCGCAGCCGTCCAAGGCAGTCAATGAGGAATTGGCGGCCAAACTGGCGATGCCGATTGAGCAGCTGGAACTGACGGTCCGCTCGAGCAATTGTCTGGAATCGAACAATATTCAGACCGTCGGCCAGCTGGTGAAAATGACCGAAGCGGACCTGCTGAAGATTCGCAGTTTCGGGAAAACCAGTCTGCATGAAGTCAAGCGGAAGCTGGCGGAACTCGGATTGTCCCTGGGAATGACCGGGGTCTGAAAGAAAGCGGGAAACGAAGATAGAATTGAGGTGATTGAATATGCGTCATCGGATAGCAGGAAGACAATTGGGGAGAACCAGCGAACATCGACTGGCCTTGCGTCGGAATCTGGCGGCTTCGCTGTTTGAGCATGAAACGATTTCGACGACGCTGGAGAAGGCCAAAGAGGTCCGCGGATTTGCCGAGAAGCTGATTACGCTGGCCAAGAAGGGAAATCTTCACGCTCGTCGGCAGGCGCTTCGTTTGCTGAATGACCGGGCGATTTACAAGGAAGAGGACGGCCGAATGGTCAAGGTCGGCACCGTAATTGGCAAGCTTTTCAGCGACATCGGGCCCCGTTTTCTGGACCGGCCGGGCGGCTATACGCGAATCATTCGCCTGCCCAAGCACCGGCTCGGCGACAACGGACGTCTGGTTCTGCTTCAATTGGTTGAGCAGGGCAAATCGGAACCGGAAAAGACCTCCAAGAAGTCCTAAACGGATTTTCCAAAGCGGGCGGCGGCACTGCGTCCGCTTTTTTTGTCGGTACAGGCGGGAGGATTCAAATGGACGAATGTGTTTTTTGCCGAATAGCCGCAGGGAAGATTCCCTCTGCGAAAATATTCGAAAACGAGGAGGTTCTGGCTTTTCTGGATATTGGTCCGGTATCAGATGGGCATACGCTGGTAATCCCCAGGCGGCATTACTGCCGACTGGATGAATGCCCGGCTCAGACGCTATCGAGTCTGGCGGCTGTTTTGTCTCGGACGGCCGGGGCCGTCCAAAAGGCAATGAAAGCGGATGGATACAATGTCCTTTGCAATAACGGCCGAGCGGCCGGACAGATTGTTGAGCATCTGCATTTTCACATTATTCCCAGAAAGACGGGGGATGGGCTGTTTCGGAACTGGCCGTCGTATTCCTATCCGGAAGGAAAGGCCGATCAGATAGCCGAACAAATCCGCCGGATGCTCGAAAAATAATTGGATGAGCGGTTGCACAACGCCGGAAACTGTGGTATAGGAGATAAAATTTGATCGCGGGGTAGAGCAGTCTGGTAGCTCGTCGGGCTCATAACCCGGAGGTCGGAGGTTCGAATCCTCCCCCCGCCATTGAAGAGCAAAGTCGGTCCGATAAGACCGGCTTTTTTTCTTTATAAGGGATGATTTTTGAATATCCGTATTCATGGAAGGTACACGACATTTTTATTCGGGAAATTACTTTTAAACACCATCCTTTTATTCTATAATATTCTTCCTATTAAAAGTTGACATTTTTGAGGTTTCTGTTATAATTCAGTTAGAATTAAATTAAAATTTTTTTACAAGAGGGGCGGTTCTTCTTGCATTCGATAGGCGGGGTGCGGCAGAGACTTAAAGGGATGATGACAAAATTTATCCGAATTTGATTTGTTTCGTAAAACAAATTATTCCGGCTGATTCAAAAAGATGTTCAAAGGTTTTCTGAAAAGGAGAAAAGGGAGTTCGGGGTATGAGCCGGTCAGGAGGAACCCTGCCAAGGGCGGGCTCACAAATGATACAGCCGAACATTCTCTTCTGACGGATTCAGAAACATTTCCAGAGCATCGGGTGATAGAGGAGGGAGCACGTGAGCCGGTTTGCCGGCAAGGAACAGATTTAACCTGTTGCCGTTATGAGCTGAAGTATCGAATTTCCGAAAGTAAGGCCCAAGCTATTCGAGATTATGTTCAGCATTATTTGTCGGTGGACAAATATGCGCTGATGTATCCGGACCGACAATATCCCATTTCAAGTCTCTACCTGGATTCACCGGATTTGTGTTTGTGCCGGGAAACTCTTACCGGCAAATCCAATCGTTTCAAACTGCGAATCCGGACTTACAGTGATTTGCCGAAAAGTCCGCTGTTTTTGGAAGTAAAACGGCGGGTGAATAAGGTGATTGTCAAGAGCCGGGCTCGCATTGAACGGTCGGAGCTTCAGGCGGCCTTGGAGGGCACGCTGGAGCTGCATGGACGTTCGGAGAAAGACCGCCAGGCGCTGAAGCAGTTTTTGTTTTACAAGCAGGCACTTGGGGCCCAGCCGGTTGTGCTGGTTCGATATATGCGGGAGCCTTTTGAAGGAGAAGGACAAAACCGAGTTCGGGTTACGTTTGACCGGCAGCTGGAATTTCGGAAGCCCTTCGGGATGGAAGTAACTCTGAACGGACAGGGATGGCAGGCAATTCCGCTGCCGTACGTGGTTTTGGAAATCAAGTTTACGGATCATTATCCGGCATGGCTGGAGGAGATGATTCGTCTGTTTAATCTGAATTTATCGTCAATGTCTAAGTATGTTTCGTCGGTGTCTTGCTTTTCACAGGGGCTTTTGGAATGATGGAGAATCTGAAACATTTGCTGAATGATTACTCCTCTCCGGCTGGAATGGATGCGGCGACGGTTGTTCTGTCTCTTCTGCTGGCCTTTGTACTCGGGCAAGTCCTGGCGTGGATTTATTCGTTTACTCATCACGGGCTGTCGTATTCCAAATCCTTTGTGCAGTCTTTGATTGTGATTACGATGGTGGTTGCTCTTGTGATGACGACCATTGCGGGCAGTTTTGTGGTGGCGGTCGGGCTGATGGGGGCGCTTTCGATTATCCGGTTTCGAAATATGATTAAGGACACGCGGGACATTGCTTTTTTGTTCTGCGCTCTTGTGGTCGGAATGGCCTGCGGGTCGGGCCGCTATGCGATTGCCGTCATCGGCACGGCAGTCCTCGGACTGGTGCTGCTGTATCTGTACTGGGCGGATTTCGGAGCGTTTCATTCGAGCAATGCGCTGCTTCGGTTTACCTTTCAGGGGGAGCTGAATGCAGACCATCCGCTTTTTAAGGTGCTTCGGCGATTTTGCCGAACGATTGTCCTGACGTCTTCTCAAAGCCGCGGGCCGGATCGTTCCCGGATGGATTATGCGTATCAGATAACTTTGCGGAAAGCGTCCCTGAATCAGCAGATGCTTTCCGAACTGCGGAAGATAGAAGGAATTGAAAATCTGAGTCTGGCGATTCAGGAGCAAATCCTTGAACTCTGACAGGATGTCATTTCAGAAAAGGACAGGACGAGTCCTGAGCGGTATGCTGCCGGTTCTGGTGTGGCTGGCGGCTGTAGGGGCTGTTTGTTTTCTTTTTGTTTATCGAAATTCCCGTTTTACGACGGTTGGAATTGCCGATGCGCAGACATGTGTTTTTACGGCGCCTGATTCCGGGTGGCTGATTTCCATGCCGGTACATTTGTATCAGCAGGTTCATCAGGGGCAGCCGCTGGCGGTTTTGCGGCTGGTCCCGCCGGCAGAAATTGAACGAACGCGAGCCCAAGTCGAAGCGGAAAAGGCAGCGGTTCTGGCGGAGCTGGAATATCGGAAAATTCAGGTTGAGCAAATGCTCCGTCAGCTGGCCGGCGACCAATCTCGAGAGCAAATGGAGCAGCTGTATCGGGAGCATCAAGTAGCTCTTGATGCAGAGAAAACCCGCTTGTTGATTCTTGAAATTCAATCCCGCCTTGAGCCGGCCAGGATTCAATTGAAAGACCTTGAAACAGAGAAAAAGGTTTTGGAAAACCTGCTGGCGAAAAAAGCCATTGAGCCGTATGAACTGCAGAAGGTCACGGTTCAGGCGGAGGCCCTTGCGGCTCAGATTGCTCAGGATGAACGGCAGCTGGTTGAGGCCAGGCAGGATTTGGAGGCGATCCAAAGTCGCCTGGAGGCCTTCCGCGCTTCTTCACGGTTTTCTTCGGAACAGATGCTTTCTTTGGAACCGCTTCAGAAGGCCATTGCGCTTCAGGAAAAACGTCTGGAGGAACTTTCGGCGATTGATTTTGATGTGGTGCTGGAAGCTCCCTTTGACGGGATTGTTGCCTCCATCGGCTGCGCCGTCGGCCAGACCGTCAGCAAGGATATGCCGATTCTTACGCTGGCGGCTCCATCCGCCGATTTTGTGACGGCCTGGGTTCCTCAGGAGCAAAGCGGTTCCGTCACGCTGCATCAGCCGGTCGAAATCATCAAGATGTCCTCTCCTCGGAAGGTGCTGCGTTCCGAAGTAGCAGAAATGGGGCCGATGGTGGAACTGATGCCGGAGCGATTGTGGAAGAATCCCTCTATTCCGGAATGGGGAAGGCCTGTTCGGATCCCGGTGCATCCGGAGATGCAGCTGATTCCGAATGAATTGGTGGGGATTCGGGGCATTTAACCGCCGTTCTTTTTCATGGAAAAGGGCCTCCGAAAACAAATGAAAAAAAGTTTGTTCCTAATCTCCGGAGGTTTTTGTTTTGTCCTCCTTCTGACAGCAGGACTTGTCGGATGTGCCGTGAACCCTGAAAAGGCCGGCCGACAAACAGATGACAAAGTTTATTCTCTTCTGGAAAACCGCTGGGATGAATCTTTTGGCCGTGCGGAGGAGTATCAGATTGAGCCCTTTTCGCCGCAGATGCGTCAGCAGCATCTGAAAGAATTAGAAGGCGGTTCTGTGCTCACACTGGCCAAGGCGGCGGAACTTGCGGTGACCAATACCCACGAGTATCAGCAGGCCAAGGAGCAGCTTTATCTGACGGCTCTGGATTTACGGGATGTGCAGCATCTGTATGAGTGGACGCCGTTTGCGCGGGCAACAGGGGGATATGCCAAAGAAGGAGATCGGGACGGAGAAGGCGGACGGGAGGGGGCAGGGGCTGCGGGAGAGGGGGGAATCAGCAAACTGCTGGCAAGCGGAACTGTGATTACGTCCGGCTTGTCAGTCGGGTATATGGATGTTTTATCGGGGGATTTTCGGAGCGGGTTGCAGACAATCTTTCAGACAGCGATTACTCAGCCGCTTCTTCGCGGGGCGAATCGGAAGGTCGTTCTGGAGGCGCTGACGCAGGCCGAGCAGAACACCCTGTACGCCATTCGGGACTTCAATCGTTTTCGTCAAACCTTTCTGGTTTCCATTGTAACCGAGTATTATCGGCTGCTTCTTTATCAGATTCAGATGAAGAACAGCCGAGAGCATTATCTTCAGATGCTTTCGATTTATGACAAGATGGCTCCTTTGGTCCAGGCCGGCCGCCTGCCCGCTTTTGAGCTGGAGCAGGCCCGGCAGGACAAAATTCGTGCATGGGACAGCTACCTTCAGGCCAAACAGCTGTACGAGACTCATCAGGATGCCCTGAAGCTGATGCTGAATATTCCGCAGGAGACCGCTGTAGAACCGGATGAAAACGAATGGGCGGCTCTGGAGGAAGGGCTGAAAGAGCTGCCTTTTACGGAGGAACAGGCGGTCGAGGCCGCACTGAATCAGCGTCTGGATTTGGCGAATGCGTATGACCGCACCCTCGATGCGCAGCGCCATGTGGAAACAGCGGCGGATGCACTGAAGGCGGATTTGACCTTTGTCGGTCTGTACAGTCCCGCCAATGACGGGAATCGGCGCTATGCGTTTGGGGCCGAGCCGGGTGATTTGCAGCGGGTTCGCGACCGCTATGAAGCCACCCTCCGGCTCGACCTGCCGCTGGATCGGGAGATGGAGAAGAATAATTACAAACGGGCTCTGATTGCCCTGGCTCAGCAGCAGAGGAATCATCAGAAACTGACGGACCAGATTGTGCTGGAAGTGCGCAAGGCCTATCGGGATTGCCAGAAAGCCCGGGAGCGTTATCAGGTCCAGAAAGAGGCCTGGCAGCTGGCTCGGGAGCGGCTGGACAAAACGCTCGACCTGATGCAGGCCGCCAGGGCCAACAGCCGGGATGTGCTGGATGCTCAAAAGGATTATTATCAGGCCCGGCAGGCCTTTGCAGAGTCTGTGTTTACCTATTCGACGGCTCTATTGGAGATGTACCGGGATACAGGAATGCTTTGGGTGAAGTCGAAGGGAGAATGGGAAATTCGAACGGCATCTTCCGGCGGTGCTGAACAGTAGCCGGAACAGAAGGAGAGAAAGGCGGAGGCGTGAAAATCAAATTGTGGTGGCTGATGCTGGCGGTTTTTTCTCTGAGCCGGGCGGATACAACGTATCCAATCGGCGACCTCAATCAGGACCGCCGGGTAGACTTGGCTGACCTGGCGATTTTGGGGGAGCATTGGCTGGAGGACGTGGATTGCTCAGGGATTTATTGTGCGGAGATTGACAGTCTTTCCGGGGTCACGCTGTCTGATTTTTTCCTGATGGCTTCCAACTGGCTGGCGGATGAGAACCGTCCTTTGCTGTTTATCAATGAGTTTTCGGCCTCCAACACCAGCGAAAGCGGCATAGCGGACCCCCAGGCGGAGTTTGACGACTGGATTGAGATTTATAATGCCGGCGATACAGCCGTTGATACGGCGGGGATGTATCTGACGGATGATTTGGGCAATCCGACGGCATGGCGATTTCCGACGGACAGGCCTGGAGAGACCACGATTCCGCCTTACGGCTATTTGATTGTCTGGGCGGATGGGGATGTGAAAGACACTCCCGGACTGCACGCATCTTTCAGTCTTCGCGCGGATGGAGAGGAAATCGGATTGTATGATGGGAACGGCCGGCGGATTGATTCGCTGTCCTTTTCCAGTCAGCAAGCTAATCTTTCATACGGCCGATGGCCTGACGGCGGGGCGGGGTGGAGATTTTTTGCTGTTCCGACCCCGGGTGCGGTGAACAACGGGGGGTATCTGGGGCTTGCGGAGGATACCCAATTCAGCCATAAGCGAGGGTTTTATGATGCCCCGTTCAGTTTGACCTTAAGCTGTGATACCCCCGGGGTGACGATTTATTATACAACCAACGGCAGTGCTCCGATTGAAAACGAAGTTCCGACGGCGGCGGCTGTGCGGTACACAGGTCCGATTTCCATTTCCTCTACCGCCTGTATCCGTGCGGCGGCGATAAAAACCGGCTGGAAACCGAGCAATATTGATACTCAAACCTATATTTTCGGGGCTTCCGCCGCGGTGCGTTCGATGCCGATGATTTCCATCGTCGGGGACCCGCAGAAGTCGCTTTATGAACCGGACGGTGTGATGGCGATTGTCGGCGGTTATTATGACAGCAGCGGCGTCTGGCAGTCCAGCGGCGCCGGCAGCTACAACAATCCGCTGCAGCGGGGGCGAAATTATGAGCGTCCGGTCTCATTTGAATACATGGATTTGGAGACCGGAGCGGCCTTTCAGCAGGATTGCGGCATCCGGGTTCATGGCAGTGATTATACGAGGCCTCGCTACACCCGGGGAGAGGATTGGGTGACATGCTGGAATGGATGGCCGAATTGGAACAGCAACAAGTTCAGCCTGAATCTCTGGTTTCGGGATGAATATGAAGGGGGACGTCTGGACTATCCGCTGTTTCCGTTTATTGGGGCTGATTCGTTTGAGAGCATCGTCCTGCGGGCCGGCCATAATGACGCCTGCACACCGTTTATGAAGGATGAGTGGGCTCGACGGCTGTTCTGCCAGATGGGACATGCCCAGGTAACCGGTATTTTTGTGAATCTGTATATCAATGGGGTTTACCGCGGTTATTACAATCCGACGGCTCGGGGGGATAAGGAGTTTTATCAGGAGTGGTATGACACGGAGGATGAGTTTGATGTGATTACGCAGGCGGGTGTGAGGGACGGAGATGATCTCGCCTGGAATGCTCTGCTCAGTTATGCCAACAGCCGCAATCTGAGCAATATGGCGGATTATGAGTATGTAGCGAGCCGGCTGGACATTCCCGCCTTCATCGACCTGCTGATTCTTCAGAATTACATCGGCAATTTTGACTGGCCCGGCAACAACTGGGATGTGCATCGGCGAAGGACTCCGGACGGAAAATTTGCATTCAGCATCTGGGATGCCGAAGGGCTGGCGGAAACGTGGATATTTGGAAACAACGGGGAGAATCTGCAGAAAAATTCCTTTGAAGATTTTCCCAGCTGGGCTTCTCCGACGGGTCTGAACAATCTGTCCTGGTGTCCGATTTCCCAGCTGTACCGGGCCCTGCGGAACAATCCGGAGTTTCGGCTGGCCTTTGCGGATCGTGTGCACCGTCATTTTCGAAACGGCGGAGTTCTGACTCAGGCCAATCTCCTGTCGAAGTGGTGGGAGGTCTTCGGTGAGGTATCCGCCGTGTTGCCGGAAAAAACGGCTTTTCCGGTGCGCTACGTGCCGGATGTTTTTATCCCCAGGCGTGAACCGTATGTGCTGACGTCGTTTGCGAATAATAATCTGTTCGATACGAGTTTCGGCTATCCGATTTTCCAAATCAACGGGGTCTATCAGCACGGCGGGTATGCGGCTTCGGGTTCGATTCTGACGATAACCCAGTCCACCCCTTCGGGCACTCTGTATTATACGATGGACGGGACAGACCCTCGCATGCCTGCTTCCACCCAACTGGTTGCGCAGGGATTTGTCGTGCCCGACAGCGCCCCCAAGAAAGTGCTGGTCCCCACAGGGGATATCGGGACGGCCTGGCGGGGCAGCAGCGAACCATTCAACGATGCCGGCTGGACCGGCGGCACGGGCGGGGTCGGCTACGAACAGCAGACCGGCTATGAGAGCATGATCGGGATTGATGTTGGGGCGGCGATGTATAACAAGAATGCGACCTGTTATATCCGCATTCCGTTCAGCCTGGATGGCGCTGCACTGCCGCATTATACCACGCTGACGCTGCGCGTCCGCTATGATGACGGTTTTGTCGCTTTTTTGAACGGAACGGAAGTCAAGCGGGTAAATGCCCCTTCTGCCCTAAGCTGGAACTCGGCGGCCGCCGCCAACCGAGAGGCATCCTCCGCGTGGGATTCCTTTGACATTTCCGCGTATAAAAGCGCGCTGCGGGCCGGGACGAATATTCTGGCCATTCACGGCCTGAATGTAAACACTACCAGTTCTGATTTTCTGATTTCGGCGGAATTGGAAGCACCTTCCGTTTATACAACCATTCCGGCGGGCATTTCTCCGACGGCGGCAGTCTATACCGGTCCAATCCCGCTGACGGCCAGCGTCCCCGTCAAGGCAAGGATTCGAAGCGGCACAGGTCAATGGAGTGTGCTCAGTGAAGCGGTTTATGCCATCGGACCGGTCAAACAGAACCTGCGGATTTCGGAACTGATGTACAATCCGCCGGACCCGAATCACGAATTCATCGAACTGGTCAATATCGGTCTGGAGACCATCAATCTGAATCTGGTTCGATTTACAAAGGGGGTTGATTTTGTCTTTGGGGCCCAGACGCTTGCTCCCGGGGAGCGGATTGTCGCCGTTGTCAATCAGGCGGCTTTTCTCCAGCGGTATCCTTCGTTCAGCAGCCGGATTGCCGGCGAATATACAGGCCGGCTGGACAATGCCGGAGAGACGATTCGTCTGGAGGATGCACTGGGGGCGGTGATTCAGGAGTTTGCCTACAAGGACGGCTGGTATCCGATTACGGACGGGCAGGGGTTTTCGCTGACGGTCCGCAATCCCGCTGGGTCCGATTTGGGGGCGTGGAGCCGAAAGGACGGATGGCGGGCCAGTGCATTTGCCGGAGGTTCGCCGGGAACGGACGATACGGGGCTGGTGCCTGAACCGGGGGCGATAGTGTTCAATGAGCTGCTGGCGCACTCTCATGGAGGGAACGCCGACTGGATTGAATTGTACAATACGACATCGCAGCCGATTGCCATCGGCGGCTGGTTTCTCAGTGATGCTGCCGGAGACGAGGTCAGTATTAAGAAATATGAAATTCCGCTCGGGACTATAATTCCGGCGGGGGGATATGTTGTCTTTTATGAAGATCAGCATTTCGGGAGTCCCTCTGCTCCCGGGGTTCATATTCCTTTTGCCCTGAGTGAAGGCGGCGAAACCGTTTATCTGCGAAGCGGTCTAAACGGCGTAATCGGCGGCTATGAGGCGGCACAGAGTTTCGGGGCCTCCGCCACAGGGGTTTCCTTCGGGCGGTATCAGAAAAGCGCGCTGGACGGGGGCACGGCTTTTACGGCGATGAGCAGTCCGACACCGGGGGCCGCCAATGCGTATCCGCTGGTCGGTCCGGTTGTGATTTCAGAGATTCAGTACCATCCGTCTGCCGCTAATACAGGCGGGGAGTATCTGGAGCTTCGCAATATCAGTTCACAGCCGGTTGTTTTGCAGGATGAGGTCTCGACCGAAATTTCCCCCGGCAATTTTATCACTGAGTCGGTTCCGTGGCGGTTTGATAAAGGAATCGATTTTGTCTTTCCGGCCGGCACGACAATTCCCGCCGGCGGAATTCTGATTGTGGCGGAAAATCCAACTGCCTTTGCGGCTTATTACGGTTCGATGCCTTCGGGAGTGCAGGTTTTCGGGCCGTTTGCGAATGGAACAAAACTGGATAATGGGGGCGAGACGGTTCGTCTGGCTCGGCCGGGAGACCAGGAGTATGGGTTAGAGCGTTTCTGGATTCCCGCGGAAGAGATTTCGTATGATGATGTCTCTCCCTGGCCGAGCAGCGCGGACGGCGGCGGACATTCCCTGCACCGGATTCATCCCGCCCAGTACGGGGATGACGTTGTCAACTGGCTGGGCGGAAGCCCGAGTCCCGGCTATTAGCCGCTTTTAGAAACCAGGCGTCGGCGAAACGGCCGTCCAGTTTGTCGGGTCGTCGCCCGACTTTGACGGATTGGAAGGATACAGTCGAGTCAGGGAGTATCCTAAGCCGTCGGCACCCGCCGGCCATGGGGTATAATCGCTGTAGGTGACCTGGTCCATCACAACCCAGGAGATTGCCGACGGATCGCCCGGAATATCGGACGCCTGCGGTTTTTCGAGGGCCAGCCGTTCGCCTCCATTGGACAAATTGCCGCTCCAGGGGCCGAAGACATTTACGCCGGGGGTCAGGGAGCAGTTGTAGTAAGCATTGAAGGCATTCAGCCGTCCGGATTCGAGCACCGGGTCAAAGGGGACGATGACTATTTTGGCCCCGGGTGCCATAATCAGGCCGGATGGGAATGTAAACGATACGGCATTGTCCAGCCGCCAATTGCCGGAGCCGTCGGGACTGGTTAGGGAAACACTCAAGCCGGTTGGGTTGAACAGTTCAATGTATTCTTCCGCCCCCGTGGTGTTCGGCGGATTGTACATCAGTTCAGAAATGACGATGCCTGCCAGGGGAACAGCGTTGGATGTCCCTCGTGTGCCGGTCATTCGGAACCAGTAGGCACCGCCGTTTGGGTACCGTCCCATTGAGATGCTGTTTTCCTGCCCTTTGAAGCGGATGCAGTCCACGATTCGGTCCGTGCCTGCAGTTCCCGGCAGATAGGAGAGGAAGATTGTCTCACCCGCTTTGTCGAGGCCGAATCCGCTGGTCAGAGGATTGTGAAAACCGGAGATTTCATCAAAACTGACAAAGCCGGATGCCGGAACGGTTATGGATGGAATTGCCCATTTTTTCAGGTTGGTGATGTCATCACTCAAATACCAGTTTCCGTCCAGTGCAATAGGGGATGCAGTGGGATTGTATAATTCAATCCAGTCATTGCTGTCATAGCCCGGATACAGCGGGTCGCTGAAATCGGTATGGGCCATAAACTCGTTCAGGACGATTGACGCGGCCGGGGTTGGGTCTGCTGCGCCGGGCGAGCCGCCGATATAAGCACTCTGGCGCCAGCTGGTGCCGTAGTCAAGGATTCCGGCCTGCTGGTCTTCCATCGTCCACCAGCCGACCGGCACAAGGGAATGACCGCCGCCGTCTGCGGCCTGGGGCCAGCCGAATCCGTCGTTGTAGGTGAAGGATACAATTACACCGTTCCATGTGTCGGAGATGTCGATTGTTTCTCCGTCATTGTTCAGTTTTCCGGAATACTGTCCGGCTATTTTTGAAGACAGGCCGGGGTACCGCAGGCTGAAGGCTGTCTGATTGCGGACAATCAGAACAAATTCGCCGGGGGCCAGGGTTGTGAGGGGAGAACCGGCAAAGGAGAAGATGATCCCATTGCTGATGGAAACGGTGCTTAAATCCAGCGTTTTGCCGGTACTGGTGTTGGTCAGTTCAAGAAATTCAAACTCTTCTTTGTCGTAGCGGCCGAAGGGGTCCGGGGCCGGATGATACATCAGTTCGCTGACACGAAGATAATTTAACAAGTCGGCTCCGATGGGTTCTCCGGCTGTAAATTCGATCGGCTCGGACCAGTGACTCCAGCGACCGGTGTCGTCTTTCATCCGGCAGCGGACTCGGTAGGTGCAGCCAGTCCGGACGACCGAACCGGGAATCTGGATGGTTCGATTGGCCGGGTCGGTGATTTCATCACTCAGCCAGGTCGGCTGGATTTCATATTTGTTCGACTCGGAAGCCAGACCGGTTTTCACCGGCTCTGTGGTTTGGGCGATAAGAGCGACATCAACGGAGAAATCACTGCTGGTTGTTGATGCCTGGAGTGCATGGACAGCCATCACATTGTCGCCGGTTATCAGATAGTCATAAGGTCCTGACAGGGCAATCTCTTCGTAGGCGTTCGCGTTGTCTGCCTCGTGATTCGTTGTGCCCGTCAGACTGTTGTAGTATTTGTCCCCGGCGGTGCAGTACAGACGGGCGACTTCGACGCCGTTAATCCAGATGATGCAGCCGTCATCGATACGGATGCGAAGTTTCAAGGACTGAATTAGATTTTTGTCGGGAATTTCAAATTTTTTGCGAAGATAAACGGTGTAATAGCTGTTTTTCATATCCGACAGGATGGTATTGAGGTCGCTGTCTCCGTAGCCGAGAGCTGTCTGTCCGAGCAGCCAATCCTGATCATTGAAGGAAAGCTGTCTCCATTCTCCAAAAACACTGGAGGGCTCTCGGGTGCCCTTGAAGTATCGCCACTGGCTTGCAGGAGCAATGAGGGTCAGTTCCGTTGATGTGGGGGGAAGCGAAAAGTTGAGGCGATATTCTGCAATTCGCTACTGGGCGGCGCCGAACGTGCCGCTTCCCTGCGGGTCGCTGAATGCGCTGGTTTGAAAACGCAGGTCATTGACTGGATACCCGGCGGTGCCGATGTAGGAAATCGTCGGCGTATAAGGAATCGAGGTAGAATCGCCTTCGGCCCCGGCGAGGGCTTCGAGGTTGGCCACAGTACCCGGCCAGGACGGGTCGCCAAACCACGGGTCGCCTGTCCAGCTTCCGCCCTGCCAGGCGAATTTTTTCAAATCCGCCACTACATTGCTCAGGGGACCGTCGTCCCGGGCGCCCTCTGCAAGCGGATTCAAACGCCATCGGTCACGGTCTGCCGGCACCAGTTCAGAGATATGATAGGCCAGTTCGTCAATCATTCCGTTGATAATTTCCGGCTTCCAGTGCAAATCGAGGAACTCGCGGATAAAGTTTCGATAGGCCTGTTTGATGGGGGCTTTGGCCGGCTGGATGGTCATCTGAACCGGCTGCCCTTCTGTGACATAGTATTGGTCAAAAACAGCTGCCGCTCCGTGGTCGATTCCCTGATTGAAGAAGGGCCCCCAGGTGTCATCTACATCAAAGGGCAGAATCCACAGACGGCCCCAGTACTGATTTTCCGGCTTATAGTCGGGGTAGAAATACCACGCGGCGTTTTTCAGACAGTGGAAACAAGTCGGTCCGGAGAAGACATCGTAATGCCGAACGGCCTCTACGATGGTATGGTAGCGAATCCACATGTCCGTATCGAGCCAGGCCAGGACCTGCGCAGCGGTGGCATTGGCGTTCAGGTTCCATCGGATATTTTCATAATCGGAGGCATCATCCACCGCATCGGGGCCCTGATACCGCAGCTGCCGGAGGCCTTCGTAGATCTTGTCGGACAATTTATACAGATTTCCCTTGGGCATATCGTGGTTGTCCAAAAAGGCCCCATCATAATCTTCCCAGGCGAGGTAGAGTCCCCAGAAGTCGCCTTCGTACTGGCCGTTGAGGGTATTGGGGGCTTCGTCGGGGCCGTCGATGACGCGGAAGTGGAACCACCAGCCCATCGGTGCCGGTACACCGACCTGATTCCAGAGCATCATATCGAGCATTTCGTTGATGGCGTATCGGCCCTGGAGGCGGTTGCCGAACATTTTGGCGGTGACCAGATGCTGCCAGCGGGCGGGAAACTTGTTTCCGTACAGGTCGCGGGCCTGGAAATAATGACCGCGGTTGAAGCGGAATTTCATGGAGCGTTTTCCGCCTTGCCCGTAGTTGTAGCGGCCGTTTCCGCCGCGCAGGCGATAGCCGATGTTGTCATAGACTTCGCCGTCATAGACGAGGGTTCCCGACCAGTTATAGACCTTGCCGGCCTCCTGATTGTTGTAGTTGGTGGTGCCCTGTTCGATTCGGTCGGCGCTGTTGTAGCCGTGGCTCTGGAAGAAGTCCTCTGCCCGTGTAATCAGATGATAGACGGGCACGGAGGTGAGAATCTCGGAGCTGTATGTATAGCCCGGACCGGAGGACTGCACAGTGTCTTTGCTTGCTACGTAGGGGGGCACGCCGTTGTACACAAAACAGGCGAAGTTCAGCGAGGCGTCATCGGCATACGGGGTGCGAACGGAGCGGCCGGTGTTGTCGGCCGCTTCGATGCGATACCGCACGAGGGTTCTGTTGCTTTGGGCCGGCAGAACCGCGGTGTAAATCGAATCTCCGGCAACGGCATCTCCGCCGGTTCCGTCATCCCGCATCGGATAGGTCTGCCAGTTGGCGGGGTCTTCAAACGCCGGATTTTGCGGCTGAATCTGGTGCGGATTGGCCAGCAGGGAGGAAATAGGAATCGGCAGATAAGCAGGGATGTACTGTCCGGGCAGAACAATTTGGACTTTCAGGTTGACGGATGCAACACCGTCCGGGTCGGTGATTTTGGCGGTAATGGTGATGGGGTCTGTGGATTTGGGTTCATTCGGTTGATGCTTGACCTGACGGATTTGCGGCGGGACATTGCTGGTAAAGACACTGTTGATGCGGCCGGGTGTGGGGGCCCCAAAGGCCTCCTCCGGGCGTGCGGCTGTCGGCAGAAAGCCGGAGCTTCGCCAGCTGCCTCCTAAATCATTATCCAGATAGGGATTGAGCAGTTCCATCGATGCTCCTTCTCCGTCGGCGGCTGTCGGCCACGGGAAGGAGGGACCGTAATTGACTTCATCGATTTTTTGCCCCAGCGGGTCCTGAAGAATAATCCGTTCTCCTTCATTGCTGAGTTTGCCCTGCCAGGGGCCGAAAGCGGAGACTCCGAATTTCTGATTCACAGCGGCCGGATTGGCGGCGATGACGACGAAATCGCCCGGGGCAAACGGATAGGATGACGTAAAACGATATTCTACGGCGTCTTCGAGGGACCAGCCGTTCAGGTCGATGGTTTGGGCGCCGGCGTTGTACAGTTCGATAAACTCCACCGGTTCCTTGTTGGAGTCCGGGTGATAATGGATTTCATTGATGACAATCAGGGGGGTTGCGGTTTCCTGCCAGCCGGCGGCTAGTGTGGAGAAATCCGCCAAGTCCACAAATCGGCTTTTATCAAAGTCAGCACAATCATATCCGCTGCAGTTTACGGATTGCATCCACTGGACAGCAAAAACAACCAGGTCGTTCAGATCGACCAGGCAGTTTCCGTCCAAATCTCCCGGCAAGCAGGCAGGAATCGAATCACTGGTTGAAAAGGACCAGAGGTCGCCTTCTACATCCGGTCCGGAGGCAGTGTGTTCATCCACTCGCCAGAAATAATCACGTCCGGGCTCTAAGGGGCCAACCCAGTAGCTCGTGTCCGGGTAATTTTCCTGCAGCACCTGCAGCGTGGAAGGAGAGGTTCCCAGCAAAATGCGATGGCCTGCGGCCTGATAGCCGGCCTGCCACTGCAGGGTCACTCCGGCCGGAGAAACTCCGATTGTGCCGGGTACAGGGCTGGGGTTATTGGCTTTTGGATTGACTGCCAGAAAACTCCACACCGGGCCGCTGAAAATGTATCCGGAGGAAGTGACCTCTTCGATGCGCCAATAATAGAGCTGGTCTCTTTCGAGAGGAGCGGAGGGGGTAAATGTCCTGTCCGTTGAGGGTTTGGTGGTCTGGTACACGCCGGCAGTAGTAGTCGTAGCGGTCAAAACGGTTCGGTAGTCTGTTCCCAAGTAAACCCGGTGATACAAAATGGCTGGGTTGGGGTCTGCGTTCCAGGTGAGGGTCGGCAGGATTCCGGCGTTTTGTCCGTCAGCCGGGCTCGGATTGGACGGGACTGAGTAAACCGTCGTCGGAGAGTTGGGACCTGCCTGATAACTGGCCAAGACCATGGATGCATCAAATGGAATATTGTAGATGCGAAATTCATCGACGGACCCGTTCAGAAGGGGGTCCCATGTATAGCAGGATTTTCCGATGAAGGCAAAGGCCGGATGAACATCGGTCAGTAAGTGTGTGATATTGCTTGCGGAGGCGGCCAGGTAGCCGTTTTTGTAAATTCTCATCTGACGGTTAATCCCGTCATAAACGCAGACAATCTGTGTTTTTGTTCCTGAAGAGATCAGAGAGGAATCGACGGATTGTTCCCCGGTTGAATATCCCGGATAGCCGGTTGTCGAAATGCAAAACCGAGAACCGCTTCCGCCAGCGGAAGGGCTGTAAAAAAGATAGTAACCGCCCTGATCGGCGTATGTGTCTCCAAAATCAAAGAGCCGATTCCAGCCCGTTGAGACATTCAGGGTAAACCAAGCCTCTATGGTAATGCTGTGGTATTTGTTGATGCCGATGACGGCAGGGGGAAGTTCGAGCCAGGCATTGGAGCCGTCCAGAACCAGTGCACCGCCGGATACGGCGGCTGTACCTTTCAGTACACCGTGAGCAGAGCCCACCAAATCATCGGCGTTGGTGTTGAAAGAATAGCGGTGAACCATTTCGGCCGGTGTGTATGCGGAAAAAAGCATTCCGAGAAGACAGAAGAAAGTTCTTTTCACAAGACCTCCGATTTTAAGAAATATCCCTTTTTTCCCAACATATGGGGTTCATCGGAAAAACAAATATCTATGTTTACGACGAAATAAATCCCCATTCAGAATTGTTCTTTTTCGTCCTATAAAATTATACCTTTTTTTAAGAAGGAATAAAAGAGAAAAATCCTTCACTGGCTTTTCTGCTGTTTTTGAATACAATGGGTCCTTTTGAAAGGGAATAAGGATTTTTGTGAGGGAAAGGATGGTCGTAATGTTGTTCAAGAAGGCGGCAATCAAGAGATATTTTGTTCTTTTTCTCTTGATAATGACAGGAATTCTTCAAGCGGCCCAAACATCCCTTGATTTATCCGGAAGATGGAGGTTTGCTTTGGACCCGCAGGATGCCGGTTTGCGGGAGCAGTGGTTTCGAAAAGACCTTTCGGATGAAATTCGGCTGCCCGGTGTTCTCCAGGCCCAGGGATACGGCAACCCAATCAGCAAGGACATGCCCTGGGTGTTGTCTTTGTATGACAAGTTTTGGTATCTGAGGAAGGAGTATCAGCCCTATGCGGAAGGGGATGTGAAGGTTCCGTTTCTTTCCCAGCCGCCGCGGCATTATCTGGGACCCGCCTGGTATCAGCGGGACATTGAAATCCCCAAAAACTGGAAGGGCCGGCGGGTGGTGCTGTTTTTGGAGCGGACACGGTGGCTTTCGACGGTCTGGCTGAATGAGCGGCAGGTCGGGTCGGACAATTCGCTTGTGGCGCCGCATATATTTGATTTGGGGATTTTGGAACCCGGCCGATATCGGCTGACGATTCGGCTGGACAATCGAATGCTGATGGATTATCGGCCGGATGCCCACAGTGTTTCGGATTCTCTGGGCAGCACATGGAACGGGATTGTCGGACGGATAGAACTGATGTCCACGTCGCCGGTCTGGCTGGAGGATGTGCAGGTTTACCCGGATATTCAGGACAAGACGGTGCGGGTTCACGTGCAAATCGGGAACAGCACAGGGCAGGCGGGAAAAGGGACGCTCAAGGCAGGCAAAGTTCATGTGCCTGTTTCCTGGACGTCGGAAGGCGGAGAAGCCGAGCTGATGGTATCGTTGGGGAAAAATGCCCGGCTTTGGGATGAATTTGAGCCGGTGCTGCATCGGCTGACGGTGGAATTGAAAGGCAGAGGGGCGGATGACCGCAGGGAGATTCGCATCGGGCTTCGGCAGATCACTACGGACGGCCCCAATCTGCTGGTCAACGGACACAGGAGTCATTTTCGGGGGACGCATTCAGGCGGCGACTTTCCGATGACGGGCTATCCGGCGACGGATTTGGCGTATTGGCGGAATCTGTTTAAGACTTGCCGGGAATGGGGCTTAAACCATATGCGGTTCCATTCATTCTGTCCGCCTGAAGCGGCGTTTGAAGCGGCGGATGAGCTGGGCTTTTATCTGCAGCCGGAGGCGGGGATGTGGAACGCCATCAGCCCGGGCACGGCGATGGAGGCAAGATTGTACGAGGAAACGGAGCGGATGATTCGGGCGTATGGGAATCATCCGTCGTTTGTGCTGTGTTCCCCGAGCAACGAGCCGGCCGGACGCTGGAAGGAGTCTCTGCCGAAGTGGGTGGAGTATTACCGCCAAAAAGACCCGCGCCGGCTTTATACGATGGGTACGGGCTGGCCGCTGATTGATGAGCCGGGGCCTGTGAAGGGGGCGGATTTTCTGGCTGTGCACCGAGTCGGTTTGCGGCCGGTGCGGGGCAATCGGGCCTGGTTCGGCGGCGATTATCTGTCCTCGATTGAGGGGGTGGATGTTCCGATTATCGTTCACGAACTGGGGCAGTGGTGCGCGTATCCGGATTTCGACATCATTCGGAAGTTTACGGGGTATCTGCGGCCGGGCAATTATGAGATTTTCCGGGAGTCTGCAGCGGCGGCCGGACTGCTGGCCAAAAATAAGCAATTTGCCCTGGCCAGCGGGAAGTTTCAGACGGCCTGTTATAAGGAGGAAATTGAAGCCAACCTGCGAACACCCGGTCTGGCGGGCTTTCAGCTGCTGGATTTGCATGACTACCTCGGGCAGGGTACGGCTCTGGTAGGAGTGCTGGATGCCTTCTGGGAGGAGAAGGGGTATGTTTCGGCACGGCAGTGGCGGCGGTTCTGCACAACGACGGTGCCGCTGGCAGTGCTGAAAAAGCGCACGTTTACGCAGGATGAGCTGTTTGAGCCGGAGATTCGAATCGCTCATTACGGGGCAAAACCGATGGGCAAGACGGAGGTCTATTGGCGCATTGCTGACAGGACCGGACGCGTCGTTCGCCAGGGCGGCTGGAGAGTGGATGCCGTCGAGCTGGGCAGCGCTCTGCCGCTCGGGCGGGTCCGAACGGATTTGGCTGATTTGCCCGCCCCGGCGATGTATCGGCTGATAGTCGGGCTGACGGGGACGCCGTTTGAGAATGACTGGAATTTCTGGGTGTATCCGAAGGGGTTGCCGGAGCCGGCCGGAGCGGATATTCTGATAACCCGTTCGGAACAGGAGGCCTTTGAACGGCTTCAGGCGGGCGGCAGGGTGCTCTGGATGCCGCATTATAACCGCCTGCGGTGGGATTGTCCGCCGATCGGCCGGCTGCCGATATTCTGGAATCGGCTGATGGGGCCGAATTGGGAGCGGTTTCTGGGGATCGTCTGTGAGCCGAGCCATCCGGCCCTTGCGGGCTTTGCGACGGAGTTCTATTATGACTGGCAATGGGAGCAGGTTTTCCAGCCCGCCTGCCGGGTACTGAATCTGGCGGATATGCCGGCGGAACTGGAGCCGATTGTTCAGGTGATTGATGACTGGCATCGGAATTATAAATTGGCGGCGATTTTTGAATGCCGGGTCGGTGAGGGGAAACTTCTGGTTTGTGCGGCGGATTTAGAGACCAACCTTTCCGAACGTCCGGCGGCCCGGCAGCTGCGCTCCAGTCTGCTGACCTATATGAACAGCGAACGCTTTGCTCCAAAGACTGCTGTCAGTGTCGAGCAGCTGCGAGGCCTGATTTTTGACAACCAAATTATGAAAAAATTGGGTGCGAAGATTCAGACCCAGTGGGAGGATGGACGCAATGCGGCCGCTAATGCCATTGACGGCAATCCCAATACATACTGGTTTACGGGGCGGGCGAGCCGGGAAAGACGCCATCCGTTTGAACTGACGATTCAGTTTGAACAGTCGGTCCGAATGAAGGGACTGGTATGGATGAATCGGCAGGACCATCGCGGGCACGAAGGGGATGTTCGCGAGTACGAAATCTGCTTCAGCGAGGACGGGCAGGAATGGTCGGAGCCGCTGAAGGGCCGTCTGGAATCCACGTTTCATCCGCAGCAAATTGATTTCAGCGGGACGGTTTGTGCCCAAAGAATGAAGATTCGGGCCTTGTCGGGCTTTGGGGATGACCTGACGGCTTCGGTTGCCGAAATTGCCGTGATTGCCGATGAAATGCCGCAGTCCGGGCAGCCCTCGCAGACAGGAGTGTATCAAAGGGTCCGGACGGCTACGGAAGAGATGTTTGAAGGGGTTGATTAAAGGGCTGATGAAACTGTGCTGAAAGGGTTGAATTCCCGCTTTTCTCCTTTTGCGAATACGGCGGGAGATGGGCGGGAGAATGAATCGATTGGGCTTTTTTAAGAAAGGAGTCTGTATGAAATTGCGGTTGGTGGTGTGTTTGTTTTTGGGGGCTGCTTTGTTTCAGATGGGGTATGCCATGGAACGGAGCCATACAATTCAGAGTCCGGACGGGCGTATTCAAGTGGACTTTCTGATGGAAGAGGGCAGAGCGTTTTATTCCGTCCGGCTGGGAAAAGAGGTTCTGCTGGAGAAATCGCCGCTGGGGGTCAGGCGAAGCGATGCGGATTTTACCGGGCAGCTGACGCTGCAGCGTTTTTCCAAAACGGAAAAGGTATCGGATAATTATACGATGCCGCACGGCAAGCAGAGCCGGATTGCCTATCGGGCCAACCGGCGGACGGCAACCCTGGCCAATCCGCAGGGACAGCTTATTCAGATTGTCTTTCAGGTCTCCGATGACGGGCTGGCATTCCGCTATCATTTTCCGGAGCCGAGCGGCCTGAAGGTTTCGGTGGAGGCCGAACAGACCGGTTTTGCCTTTCCGTCCGGAACGGTCAGCTGGCTGCATCCGATGCATGATGCCAAAACGGGCTGGGAGAAGACCCAACCGTCCTATGAGGCCCACTATGAGATTGAAAAACCCGTCGGGCTTCCTTCACCGTATTCGGCCGGCTGGGTATTTCCGGCGCTGTTTCGGGTGGGGCAGGCCGGCTGGGTTTTATTGAGTGAGACGGCGGTGGATGAGAATTACTGCGGCTGCCGGCTGGCGCAGCATTCGGACGGCGGCGTCTATCGGATTGCCTTTCCGCAGGTCAATGAGCACCGCGGCCCCCAGGACCCGGTTGCTCCTTCGGCCGTCATCCCGTTTTCCACTCCCTGGCGGCTGGTTATCGTCGGGCGGGATTTGGGAGCTATTGTAGAGTCTACCCTCGCGACGGATGTGGCGGAACCATCGAAGGTCAAAGATCTGTCTTTCGTTCGGCCGGGCCGGGCGGCCTGGAGCTGGTTGCGGTATGATTCAGAGGGGACGAAACTGCCGTATCTGCAGGAGTATTTGGAGATGGCCGGCAAACTCGGCTGGGAATATATGCTGGTGGATGCCGATTGGGACCGTCTGGTCGGTTATGAGAAGATTGCCGAGCTGGCCCGGCAGGCGAGGCAAAAGGGTGTGGAGCTGATTTTGTGGTACAACTCCAACGGCGAGTGGAATACGGCGCCGATGACGCCGAAAAACCGGGTACATCTGCCGGACGTGCGGCGGGAGGAGTTTGCACGGCTCCGCCAAATGGGCATTCGGGGGATCAAGGTGGATTTCTTCGGCGGCGACAAGCAGGCCGCGATGCAGCTGTATCAGGATATTCTGCGGGATGCAGCGGAGTATCAGCTGCTGGCCAATTTCCACGGGGCGACGCTGCCGCGCGGCTGGCACCGCACCTGGCCCAATCTGGTGACGACCGAGGCGGTGATGGGGATGGAATACTGCACGTTTGACCAGCGCAACGCTGACCGGCAGGCCGAGCACAGCTGTATTCTGCCGTTTACGCGAAATGTCGTTGCTCCGATGGATTTTACGCCGGTGGTGATGAGCCGCCGGATTCGCGGGGTGCAGCGTCGGACCACACCGGCGTTTGAGATGGCCCTGCCGGTTATCTTTGAGTCGGGGATTCAGCATTTCGGGCTGGCCCCGTTTGAGGCGGAGGCCCTGCCGGCATTTGCGGTGGACTATTTTAAGGCGGTACCGACCACATGGGATGAGACGCGTTTTGTATCCGGTTATCCGGCCAAGGAGGTTGTGCTGGCCCGGCGGAAAGGCAAACAATGGTTTGCGGCGGGTATCAACGGGGAAAAGACCGCCAAAACCCTGACGCTGGACCTGTCTTTCCTGCCGAAGAATTTTCAGGGAATTCTGATAACCGACGGTGCCCAGCCGGACCAGTTGGAGTCCAAAACCGTTTCCGCGGCGGATGTGCGGAAACTGACCGTTTCCCTGCCGCCGCAGGGCGGATTTGTGCTGTATTCAAAGCCCCGATAGGTTCTTTGCAAACTACTTTAAAAAGAAAAGGGGAATCCGTTTCTCGACGGGTTCCCCTTTTTTCTGCACGCGGGTGGGTTATCCGCGTCGCCGAAGTGTAATCAAACCGCCCAAACCTACCAATGCCAGTGTTGCCGGTTCCGGTACAAGAACCAGTGCCGGTGCTGTGAAGGTTGCATGTTCTTTGGAGGCGAAGCGGTCTTCACAGTTGATCGAAGAGGTGCCGGTCGAGTTGATAATCACCAAAGTGACCAGTTTGTTGGTGTCCGAAGCCAGGAAATTGCTGAATGCGGTTCCCAAATCGTTGGTGTTGGAACTGAACGTGATGGGATACGTGGGGGTTTGCCCACCGGTTCCGGGGGTGTTCAGGAAGCCGAGCCAGACCAGCTTGGTTTCATCAATCAGATAATACCCGGTGTTCCAGCCCTGCGACGGCTGAAGCATTCCGGGGGCGTTCTGATAGCAGAGGGTCGATTCTGTCCAGCTGTCCAGCGTCTCGTCAGTCAGACCGTAGACATCCAGTCGGCGTCCGGTTGAGCTTTTGATGTATGTGGCTTGCAGCTGCAGGACGGCGCCGACAAATGTTTCGTTTGTCATTTCACTCAGGTCAAAGCGAAGATAGGTGCACTGGAACCGGGAACCGCCGCCGTTGTAGCGGGAGCGAAGTTCCGTTGCAGCTGTCCCGGCTGTTGAAGTAGAACTTACCTGGCTGTCATTGCCGATATACGCATCGGCTCCGTTGCCGTATTCTGTGGTAATGACCAGAGCCCGAGAAGAGGGCACAAAAAACAAAAGCATTAAGAGCAGATAAAAGATTTTCCTTTCCATAACCAACCTCCAAAAAAGTTTTCGTTTTTTTGTATTCCGAACGGTTTTTCTTTCACACACTCCACACACAAATCTTCTCAGGGCAGGCCGGAAAGACCTGCCCTGAGAAGAAATCTTTTCTTACTGGCAGTCCGGATGGATACCGCACTGGAGCCAGCTTTGAGCGAAGACAGCCAGGTCAGCCAGGTCCACACGGCAGTTGCCGCTGTAGTCCAGCTGCGGACGGAACCGGCAGAAGCTGCCGGCGCCGGCGGCATACATGTCGGCAATCTGGTCGGCCGTCAGCGGATAGTTCCAAATCTGGACATCATCCATCAGGCCGCTGTAGAACGCGTCATCCGCCCAGTTGCTTTCGCCGATGTAGTTGTTGTTGCGGACAAGAATATTCGGCATCTGGGGAATGGCACCTGTCTGCACCGGTATGCCGTTGCGGTACAGGGTCACATTCCCACTCGAATCCATCACGGCTGCATACATCTGCCATTCATTCAGGTTCAGTGCGCCTGCGGCGGTCACAGCCCCGGCGCTGATAGCGGCCCGATAGTGGCTGTATGTCAGGTTTGTCGAGGTGCTGTTTCGGCTCAGATAGATGTTGTCGCTGGCGGCGCCGTTGCCCAGGTCCACAAACCGGGCCCAGTTGGTCACAGCAGCGGGTCTGGCCCAGACGGAGATGGTGATGCCCGGCGAGAAGTCATCAAAGCCGGCGGGCAGCTGGACATAATCATCGATGCCGTCAAACAACAGGGCCTGTCCGAAGATGCCGGCGGCAAACGTCGGTTCACCCATGAGGGTTCCGTGCAGGTTGTTGCCGGAGGAATCATTCGCATTCCCGTCAAAGGTGTAATAGGCAATCTGCTGCTTGATGGAAACCCGAACGGTGCTGCTGGCTGTCTGACCGCCCGTACCGGAGGCCACGCAGTAATACCAGCCGGCATGGCTCTTGGCGAGAGTTCCGAGGGCAAGGGTGTTCGAATTTGTTCCTACGACTACGTCATCTGCCGCGGTGTTGGTGGCGTTGTCGGCACTTCTGTACCAGGTGTATGTCATCGAGGAGCCGCTGGAAAAGCTGGCCGTGATGACGTCCGCCGTTTCGCCGACAAACTTGGCCTGATAAGCCGGAGAGATGCTCACAAAGATCGGGGCGGCGGTGGCGGTGAATTTCCAGAACGGTCCGACAAATTTGTTCGGGTCCGTCGGATGGGTATCGTAGCAGTCCACTCGCCAGTAATAACTTCTCTCCGCCAGCGGAACGCTGTAGCCGGCGAAGGAATTGATGTTCACGGATGTTACAGCCGGCGCAAAGGTCAGCTTGCTCATTGTGGCCGTATTCGGATCTGTTCCGAAATAAACATCGCATTTGCCCACTCCCGGCAGAAGCTCCCACTGCAGCTGGGTCAGTGAGAAACGGTTGACATAGGAATCATGATCCGGATTGGGATTGATGGCCTTGCCCAAAGAAGCGTTGGGCATATTCAGCGAGGGAGGCGGCGTTCCGTCCGTGCGTTCTTTCGTGGCGATTTCGTCTTCGTCATCCGGACCGATGAAGAAGAACGTGACCAGACCGTTTGTGTCGGATGCCAGGAAAGAGGACAAATTCAGAGTGGACGGGTTGGTTGTTACGGAAAACGGCAGGGTTTGAACACCCGGGCTGATAAAAGTTCCCAGCTGAACGGCCTTGTTGGTGTCGATTGAATAATTTCCGAGTGTGGTGGCAAGAAGGCCCGGAGCGGTATTATATGTGATGCCGCCGGTCCCGCTTTCAATCCAGAAATCATCCGGTCCGTCCTTCACCCCGTACACCGTAATGGTGCTTTGTGAGCCCTTCATATACGTATAGTGCAGCGTCAGCGTAGAATTGCTGAAATCACCGGCAACCCCCTCGATGTCGAAACGGATGTAGCCGATTTTGCAGCGGGTGTTGGCCAGCTGCCGCCAGGCCCGCATACGAACTTCTGTACCCGTATTGGTGTTCGGCCCCTGCTGACTGTCATTGGTCAGGTATGTGTCCGCTCCGCGGCCGAAGGCGGTTGTCCGGATGACCTCTGCGCGAGCTGTCAATCCCAGTGCAGCCAACAGGATGAGTCCTCCGCACATCTTGAACCTTTTCATGACTAAATCCTCCTAATAGATGTTAATAATCCGAGCGGGTCAGGGTGACCCGCCCGGAGACAGTAGTTCATTCGTTATCAATTAGGGACAAACCAAACTTGTGCAGTCCAGCCACTGAGAAGCGAAAAACGCCACGTCTTTGAGGTTCACGAAGCAGTCATCGTTCAAATCAGAGAGCAGCCGCGTATAGCCGGGGACTTGGTGGGCTGCATCGCAGGGATTGATGCCGACATAGACGCGGACATTGTCGGTGCTGTTCAGCTCTCCGTCGCTGGCTTCCAGCTGAAATTCATACCAGCCGGCGAATGCCAGTGTAACCGTGGTTTCCAGCTGATCATCGGGGTCAATTACGACCGGAGCCGAGTTTTCAGGGCCGCTGACCTGCGTCCACTGAACGGTGACCGGACCACCGGGGAGACCGTCATCCGTCACGGTTCCGACCAGGGTCACCACGGCATCACCGTTTCCGGTCGCCCCTTCCAGCAGGTAGGTCAGCTGCAGACGGGGACGGTAGGCAGGGTTCGAATTCTCTTTTGTTGCAATTCCATACCCGCGGTCATTGGAGTCTTCGCAGCCAATAATGAAGGTAACCAGCCCGCCATTCTGAACTCGACTTTGAATGAATGCTTCCAGGGCCGGACCGGTAATGGTAATCACGTCGCTGGCGATAACCTCCGAAATGCCCGGCACATTGTCATCCAGGTCAGTGATCCAGCCGTTCGTGATAGCCGTGGTCATCGGAACAGCACCATTCCATTCCTGGCCGGCTGCAACGGCGCCGTTTTCCGTCAGGGTTGCTTCACTCCAGTTCTGAGGTGTATTGCCGGGTACATTGTTGAGCCCGTGCAGAGAGAACCGTGCATTATTGATTATATCGTTCCGGGTTCCGGCCACTTTTCGGAGGGTTAAGGTTACGTCTTTGACCGTTCCCGGACCCAGAGCGGCCAGTTCGGAAAGATTAAACCGCAAATAGCTGGCATGATCCACACTGCCGCCTCGGACGTCCATATATTCAAGCCCGCCGTAAACGGTGGCGTCCCGAAGATAGGTGTCAGACTCTGTTGTGGTATCTACAATCGTTCGAGTCAGCCAGACAAACTGGTCCGCACCGGCGTTGACAACCGGGGCGCTGTTGTTGGTGTTGAAGGTCCACACCTTTCCCTGAACATAGGACGGCTGGCGGCTGGTGTCATTGGTGTTCACGACCCAGTAATAGGTCTTATAGGGTACCAGCTGCGGCATCGGAACGGAATTGCCTGTGACGCCGGAGGCCAGCAGGGTCAGGCCGTAGTTCGGCAGCAGGGCGTTGGGCTCTGTTTCGCCGAAGTACACATCGCAGGTGATGATTCCCTGCGGAAGGTTCGGTTCCGGATTGGTCCAGCTGAGGGTTTGATAGTCGCTGATTATTATTTTGGCATTATTGGCCGGCACAGGACTGGACGCCCGTCTGACCGCATAGGCATTTGGGAAAGTGAGCATCGGCGGATTGAACGTGGCGTGTTCTTTGGAAGCGACTTCCACTTCATTGTCGCCCCCGATAAAAATCAGGGTAACCAGGCCGTTGGTGTCTTTGGAGAGGAAATCCTTCAAAGGCAGGGCTGTCGGATTCGAAGAGAAGGTGATGGGATATGTGATTGGGTCTGCCGGCGCAGCCGGTGTGGTTAACGTGCCCAGCTGGGTCGTTGCGTTGGCGACAAACTGGTAATTCCCAAGCGTTGTCGGCGGATTGGGGACCATGCAGGGGGCCGTGTTGTAAGTGATGGTGCTTTCGTTCCAGACATCCATCGGCCCGTCAACCAGTCCATAGACCGTGACGGATTTCTCGCCGCCTTTTACATAGGTGGCGTCAAAGGTAATAAAGGCGCCCTCGAGGTCGCCGTCAATGCCGCTTAAATCGAAGCGGATGAAACCGGTTTTAGAGCGAGTATTTGCCAGCTGACGGAAGGCACGGATTCGCTCCTCCCCGGCGACGTTAACCGTCGGACCTTGCTGGCTGTCATTGGTCAGATAGGTATCGGCTCCCTGACCAACCTCGGTCGTGACGACCACGGCTGCGCGGGCAGCGAGGCCGAACATGCACAAGATAATTGCGACCCATACAATACCTGCTTTCATAACCAAATCCTCCACAATAAAGTTAATAAGATGAAATTTACTTACCCATCCCTATTTACGCTTTTCTTTATTCCAGTCCCTGTACAATGGTTCTCCACAATTCCGGGTCCTGCATCGGGTCGGAACCGTACACCTGCTGATCCAGCACTTGGGGGTTTTGGCGGAATTTTACGCTGGCGTCTGAGTAAAGCAGGTTGGCTCCGGCATATCCTCCCCGCCGATGAGACATCCGTTCGCGGGCCTGGAGCACATCCAGGCAGATAGAGCGGCTGGGGTGCGTCTGGGAAAGCTTCTTGGCTACGGCGGGGAATTGTTTGGTGCCGACAGTCATTTTCCGCTGCGAAGACTGCGGCAGATACGAAAAGCTGATTCGGACCGAGTTGGGATTGCTCGGGTTGACATACGCCGGGTCCACGGAAGGCCAGTCCTGCGGCCCCAGATAGGCCTCATAACTGAAGGCCGTCCGTTTATTGCTCGGGCAGTAGAAAACGGCTCCATCATCGATATACCCGCGGGTCCACAGGGGAGCCAGGTTGAAGGTACCGGTGATGCGGGTCTGCGGCGGCTTGGTCGGGTCCACATTGAAAATGAAGTAGGTCGCCGCTCCGCCTGTTCGCGTTTCCGTGTAGTACGCCTCCGGCAGGGAGTCAGTGTTCGCCTGCGTATAGAGGTGAAGCACCTGACCGATAATTTTCAGGTGGTCGGCACAGGCCAGCCGTCCGGCATGCTCCTTGGCCATTTTCAGGGAGGGCATCACAATGCTCAGCAGCAGAGCGATAATGGCAATCACGACAAGCAGTTCGATGAGTGTAAAGGCCTTTTTCATAGGGATGCGTTTACTCCAGAATCAGTTTGGGTTGTCCGAAGATGCACCAGTCATATCCGATGGCATTGCGGTCCAGTTCAGGATCGCGGCTGCCGCCGTCGGTGGCAATCAGAGTCAGGAAACGGTCAGTTTCTGACAGTTCGATTTCTATATTTTCGGTCCGGCCGGCGGCCAAAGCAGCGTGATGACGGACTCGGCCGTCCACCAGGACCCAGCATTCCGCATAGCCGGCGTCCAAATGCGGGGGGCAAAGTCCAGCAAACCCGCCTGGGCTGTGAATCGCCGAATCGGCGTTTGCAGGCGGCTTCGAATGGCATTCAGGTCAAAGGTAATGCCGCTGTTGGCGTGCATGCACAGGAACGTTTTTTCCGGGTTATTGTAATCGACCGAACCGAGCTGCAGAGAAGCGGAATTTTTTTGGCTGTTTTGCAGCAGCTTCTCTGCGGGAGAATGAAGGATGTCGGCGAAGAAGTACCCGCTGGTGACCGGGCATTCACGGAAAAGATGGCCGGCGGAGCTGACCACCTGCGGGCTGGTTCCGTTCGGCACGAAAACGCCGTCGATATACGGATTGCCGGGGACTTTGTTATATGCATTGCCGCTGCGGCGGTCTCGCATTTCACCGGGGACATCCGCCGGGCGGTTGGACGGATTGATGCCGGTTTCTTTTTGGCCGGTGCCTAATCCGGTGCCGCCGCCCACAATATCCGCCAGGTCGATTTGTTTTTCCTGACGCCAGATGAGGTTGTTCTGGGACTGGATATCCCTGGCGAAGAACTGCTCACTGAGCCGGATGGACTGCACTTCGGTGCCGGATTCTCCGAAGCGTTTGGCCTGGCCGGCAATCACATCCAGGACTTGTTTGGTTTTGTTGCTCAATCCGGCAATCAGAACGGTTTTGCCCTCAAAGACGTGCAGTTCAATATCCCCCCGCATGTCGGTATAGACTCCGAACTGAGTGCCCATATCGATAATTTTGGATTTTTGGGTCTGTACGGCAAATCCGTTGGGGGCCTGTCGAATATTGACAAAAACCCGTCCGTAGGTCATCGAGAGCTCATCGGAGTTCACGAAGCGGAATTCCGCAGGAGCTTCAATGACCAGATGCACACCGTTGTCGGTTTGAATCTTGACTAGTCCTTTGATCAGCTGAACCGGAGCGGCTCCGGCCGACAGACGAGTGCCTTTTTCGAGGGGTTCGCGGGACGACCAGGCGGCACCGAGGGTGTCGCTGACGGAAGCCACACCCGACTGGGGGGCTGGGAAAACCAGCGGATAAATCAGAATCATCAAAAGGGCTGCCATCGAAGCGAAGAGAGCGAACAAGGACAGCTTGGATACCTGCGGTCTGGATTTGGCGGCAATTGCAGGACGCGGGACCTGCGGAGACGGCATCTCCACGGGCGGCAGTTCGACGGCCTCGACTTCTTTTTCATAATCCCCTAAAATCTGAAGGAATTCGAGAGTCAGAGGCGCACCGGAATCGTTCGGTTCTTCATCTCCGCAGGACAGCGGCGAGGCCAAGACCGGTGTATGGCGAATTGCGGCCTGCAGGTTGCACAAGTCGGTGCACAAATAGACGTAGTCAATGTAAAGCTCTTGTGCCTGCGGATAATTTTTTAAAAGAGTGCTTAATTCCTCGAACTCTTCCTGGGTAATGACTTCATCCCGCAAAGCTCCGAGGAGCGTAAACAGACGATTCAGCTGGATATTGGAAAGTTCCATAAGATTTATGAATACACCTCCCGAAGATTCCGGCGAATGCACAGCAGGAGTTTTGCATGGATTTTGTTGAACATTCGATAGAGCACGTGGAGCTCCTTGCCGGTCTGTTCGGCGACCCGGCGTGTCGAGCTGCCCGGCTCGTAGCGCATCTGAATCAGCGACAGCTCATAGGCCTTCAGCTGCTGAAGGCATTTTTTCAGAATCGGAAGCCGTTCATCCGCATTGGGGTATTCGAGGTTTTTCTCTGCGAGAAGATTGAGCATATCTTCGCTGAAGTAAACCTTGTCCTTTTTCTGATTTTTATAGTAATTCAGGATCTGGAAATGGGCTATTTTCAGGGCCCATGCGGAGAAATTTGTGGATTTGTCAAATTGGTCAAACTTGGACCAAAGGACGGCAGCCGTTTCCTGGATGACATCATCTACATCTGACCAGTTTGGAATCAGGGCCCGTACAAACCCATAGAGCCGGCGTTCGTTGGCCAGATAGAGCTTGATAAAAAGCCGGTAGTCTTCCGATGTCAGATTTTTTCTTTCTTCCGGCATATTTACTCCAGTTCCATAGAGATTCATCCGTTCTTGGATATAGAAGTTTTCCGAAAAAATTAGAGGTTTTTTTAAAAAATTACCCATTTTTTGCTTTGAGATAGAAACACGATATACTCCCGCATAGAAAATGGAGTATTTAGGGCGGATTTTTCGCTTTTTTCTCAAAAAAATAGGCAAAAAAAAGATTTCTGTTCTATTTCCCTAACAGACAAGCCCAGTATATGGGGTAGGTTTAAAACAATAATATATCTAATTTGTCCTGAATATACGTTTTGGCTGCAGCGAAAACAATCAACTGGGGGTTTTATGAGAGAGCACAGGGGAACTTTCTATGCATATGCTGTCGTTTTTGTTATCCTTGCTTCGACTGGATTTTCAGATCCCCGATATATGGAAAAACTCGACAGGGGGGTGATTGCTGTCCGGTCGGGCAATTCCAATTATATCGGATGGAGATTGTTTGGAACAGATCCGGCGGATATCGGATTTAATGTCTATCGCGATTCCGTCAAACTGAATTCCACCCCCATCACCAACTCCACCAATTATTTAGATACGGGCGGGACCCTTTCGAGCACGTATCGAATTGTTCCGGTGATTAACGGGATTGAGCGGAAGGCCACGGAGCCGGTGAGCGTTTGGTCCACGCCTTATCTGACGATTCCTCTTCAGGTGCCTTCCGGTGTAACGACACCGGACGGCTATACCTGCACCTACAGTCCAAACGATTGCAGTGTCGGCGACCTGGACGGGGACGGCCAGTATGAGATTATCGTCAAATGGGACCCGGATAATTCCAAAGACAATTCTGTTTCAGGTTATACAGGAAATGTTTATCTGGATGCCTATAAACTGAACGGCACCTTTTTGTGGCGGATTGATTTGGGGATAAATATCCGAGCCGGGGCCCACTACACTCAGTTCATGGTCTATGACTTGGACAGTGATGGACGGGCGGAGGTAGCCTGTAAAACGGCTCCTTATACAGTGGATGGACAGGGCAATTATGTCCTGATGCCCGGTGATGTGCTGGCGGATTACCGCAACAGCAGCGGCTATATCCTTTCCGGCCCCGAGTATTTGACGATTTTTGACGGATTGACGGGCGCGGAACTGGCGACAACTTATTATGTTCCGCCTCGGGGGAATGTGAGTAGCTGGGGGGATTCCTACGGCAACCGGGTGGACCGGTTTCTGGCGTGTGTGGCCTATCTGGACGGTCAGCGGCCCAGTCTAGTGATGTGCCGAGGGTATTATACGCGGGCAGTGCTGGCCGCCTGGGACTGGCGGGACGGTCAGTTGACGCAGCGGTGGGTATTTGATACCAACAACGGCTATTCCTCTTATATGGGACAGGGCAATCACAACTTGAGTGTGGCCGATGTGGACGGCGACGGTTTTGACGAGATTGTTTACGGCTCCTGTACGATTGACCATAATGGAAAGGGGTTGTATTCAACGGGGCTCGGTCATGGGGATGCCCTCCATGTATCGGATATGGACCCGGACCGGCCGGGGCTGGAGGTCTGGCAGTGCCACGAGAGTTCGCCTTACGGGGCTTCTTTCCGGGATGCCGCAACGGGTCAGGTTATTTTCCGCTATACGGCCAGCGGGGATACAGGCCGGGCCTGTGCCGGCGACATCCGGGCGGATTATCGAGGATACGAGGTCTGGGCTTCCACCGGTGTACCGTTATCAACGTGTACCGGAGTAAACTTAGGCAGTCACTCCAACCCCATCAATTTTATGGTCTGGTGGGATGGGGATTTATTGCGGGAATTTCTTGACAGCAATGTCATCAGCAAATACGGCGTCGGCACGCTGCTTACGGCCACGGGTTGTTCGGCCAACAACGGGAGCAAGTCGACCCCGTGTCTGTCGGCCGACATCTTCGGCGACTGGCGGGAGGAAGTCATTTGGCGGACGAACGACAATGCGGCATTGCGGATTTATACAACCACAGCCGTGGCCGGCTATCGGTTCTATACGCTGATGCATGACCCCCAGTATCGGTTGGCGATTGCCTGGCAGAATGTGGCTTACAATCAGCCGCCGCATCCGGGGTTTTATCTGGGCGACGGGATGGCGTCTCCGCCGGTGCCGGATATCATTTTGGCCGGCGACATTTGGGTGTACGGCGATTTTACGAATGACGATGTCGTGAATCTGGATGATTTGCCTTCGTTTGCGGACATCTGGCTTCTGAATGATTGCGGCCTGACCCCAGGCCTGGATTTGAATGAGGACTGCCGGATTAATTATTATGAGTTTGCTGTTTTTGCCGAAAATTGGGAAGGGCCGGAGCGGATTCCGCCGGCGGTTCCGACGGGCCTGCTGGCCTGGGCCGGCGACGGAATGGTGACGCTGGACTGGGCGGACAATACGGAATCCGACCTGCTCGGGTATAATGTGTATCGCTCGGAGACATCCGGCAGCGGATATATCCTGCTCAATCCGGAGCCGCTGACGGCTTCGGCGTATGTCGATACGTCCGTCCAGAATGGGTTGACGTATTATTATGTGGTGACGGCGGTGGACAACCTGCTCAATGAGTCGGCGTATTCGAGTGAAGTCATTGCGGCACCGGACAGCATTACCACGATTGTCATTCAGGAAAATGAGCCGGGTTTTATCGGAGTCTTTACGGGGACGATTGACAGCAACAACGCGGGCTTTACAGGAACCGGTTTTGCCAATACAGCCAACGCCGTCGGGATGTATATTGAATGGTCCGTGTATGCGGCCTCGGCGGGAACGTACGAGCTGCAGTGGCGGTATGCCAACGGCAGCACCAGCAACCGAACCGGGGCCGTGAGTGTCAGCGGGGTGACTCGGGCGACGAATGTCAGTTTTCCGAGCACCGGCGGGTGGACAACCTGGACGACGACGGCTGCCGTTCCCGTGCCTTTGTCGGCCGGCAGCAACCGCATTCGGCTGATTGCGGAAAAGTCGGAAGGTCTGGCCAACATCGACTGGATGTCGGTGACAGGGGTTTCACCTCTGCCGGGTTCATAGAAAAGGTCTTTGTCAGGGAGGACAGGCATGAGAGGATTTCGATGGATTTGGGTGTTGGGTGTTTGGGCGGCCGCCCTTGCAAATGCACAGGCTCCGGCTGGAGCAAGAGAAGAGAAAATGGCCGCCAAACCCCTGTATCGGGACCCCGTTTATGACGGGGCGGCGGACCCGGTGCTGGTCTGGCATCCGGATGAAAAGAAATGGCTGATGTTTTATACCAACCGCCGGGCCAGCGCCGCCGATGCCGAAGGCGTCAGCTGGGTGCATGGAACACCGATCGGGATTGCTGAATCCGCTGACGGCGGGGCGACCTGGACCTATCGGGGCACGGCCAATATCGGTTACAAAAAAGGAGACGATACCTACTGGGCCCCGGAGATTGTCGAGCACGAAGGCACCTGGCATATGTATCTGACCTATGTGCCGGGGATTTTCCGCGACTGGAACCATCCGCGGGAGATTCTTCATCTGACCAGCCGGAACTTAATCGACTGGGAATATCAATCCACCCTTTCGCTTTCCTCCGACCGGGTGATTGATGCCTGTGTCTATCGTCTGCCTAACGGCACCTGGCGGATGTGGTACAACAACGAACGCGACGGCAAGTCCATTTATTATGCGGACAGCCGGGATTTGTATCGGTGGGAGGATAAAGGAAAAGTGCCCGGACAGTGGCGGGGCGAAGGGCCGAAGGTCTTCTGGTGGAGGGGGTTCTATTGGATGCTGGTGGATGTCTGGGACGGGCTGGGGGTGTACCGCTCGTCTGATGCTTTGAACTGGGAGCGGCAGAAGGACAACCTGCTCCGGGAACCGGGGATGGGTACGGATGACCAGGTTAAAGGCGGCCATCCGGATGTGGTGGTCAGCGGCGACCGGGCATTTGTGTTTTATTTCACGCATCCCGGCCGGCGGGGAGAGGATGTCCGAAAAGACGGGTTTGAACAGCGGCGCAGCTCGATTCAGGTTGCTGAACTTGTTGAGAAAGACGGCTGGCTTTTCTGCGACCGCAACCAGCCGGTGAGAATTGAACTGAAAGGAACTTCCGTAAGCCGCCGGGACATGCAGGCGGTCTATGAGCAGGTCAAGACACCGTATAAATACGGGGTGGTGATTGAGCCGCCTGCGGGCAGGATGGTGGACGGCCCGACAGTCTTTCGCCATCAGGGCCGCTGGTATATGATTTATTTTCAGATGGAAGACAAGCCCGCCGGTTATACCACCCATCTGGCGGTGAGCGATGATTTGGTGCACTGGAGCCCGCAGGGGGTGATTCTGCCGCACGGGCAGGAGGGAGCCTGGGACTGGGCGCAGGCCGCCGGCGGCATTGCCCTCTACGATTATCGGTGGGGAGGGGACTATGGACTGCATACCCATGACGGCAAATACTGGCTGTCTTATCTGGGCGGAGAAAAGGAAGGATACGAAACGCCGCCGCTGTCCATCGGGCTGGCCTGGACGGATGACCCGTCGGCGGCCAAACCCTGGCAGCGTCTGTCCGAACCTGTCCTGCGTCCTTCAGACTCGGATGCACGCCTTTTTGAGAGGAGGACGCTGTTTAAGAGCCATGTCCTTTATGACCCGCAGCAGACGGTTGGGGCGCCGTATGTGATGTTTTACAATGCGGCCGCCCGCGAAGGCGGAGAGCGGATCGGAATGGCCGTTTCGCACGATATGGTGCAGTGGAAACGGTTCGGGCCGGGGCCGGTTCTGGAAAACCGATCGCCCGCCGGAAAGCCCGGCATCAGCGGGGACCCGCAGATTGCCAAAATCGGCGACCTGTGGGTGATGTTTTATTTCGGGGCGTTCTGGCGGCCGGGGGCTTTTGATACCTTTGCCTGCTCGTATGATTTGGTGCACTGGACCAAGTGGGACGGCCCGGATTTGATTGCCTCCTCCGAACCGTGGGACGAGACGTATGCCCACAAGCCCTGGGTTGTCTATTGGAACGGAATCGTTTATCATTTTTACTGTGCGGTCGGCCAGAAGGGCCGGGCGATTGCCTTGGCGGCATCGAAAGACCTGAAAAAGACGACGGAACCGTAAACCGTACTGATAGGGAAACTGTGCAGAGGAGTTTTTATGAATTTGCAAAGAATGGTTGTGTTTCTGGGGTTGCTGGGGATTTCAGCGGCGGCCGCGGCCAAAGAGTTTAACGCCTGCGAGTACGGGGCGGTGCCGGACGGCAAAACGGTCAATACCAGGGCCATTCAGAAAGCGATCGATGCCTGCGCACAGGCGGGCGGCGGGACGGTGATGTTTTCGCCCGGTACCTATCTGACCGGTTCGATTTTTCTCAAAGAGCGGGTGGATTTGCGGGTGGACGAAGGGGTCCTGATTAAGGGGGTTCAGGATGAGTCGGAGTATCCGGAAATCTATACACGCATGGCGGGGATTGAGACGGACTGGCCCGCAGCGCTGATTAATGCCCACAACGTGTCCAACGTGCGGATATACGGCAAGGGAACCATCGACGGATCCGGCTCGATGTGGTGGGATAAATACTGGACGATGCGGCGGGAGTATGACCCCAAGGGCCTGCGCTGGGTAGTGGATTACGACTGCAAGCGGCCGCGGCTGATTCTGATTTACAATGCGTCCAATGTGAAGCTGGAGGGCCTGACGCTTCAGGAGCCGGGCTTCTGGACGGTGCATATCTGCTACAGCACCAATGTTGTCGTGGACGGGCTGACGATTCGGGCCAACCTCGATGAGCGGGTCGGCCCCAGTTCAGACGGGATTGACATCGATTCGTCCTCCAACGTGCTGGTGCAGAACTGCGATATTGACTGCAACGATGACAATTTCTGCCTGAAGGCCGGACGGGATGCCGACGGGCTGCGGGTGAACCGTCCGACGTACAATGTGGTGATTCGGGACTGCATCGCCCGCCGCGGACACGGCCTGATTACCTTCGGCAGCGAGACCTCCGGCGGCATCTACAATGTGGAAGCGTACAATCTGAAGGCCTACGGAACCAGCACCGGCATTCGGTTCAAATCCACGCAGGGCCGAGGCGGTACGGTGCGCGATGCCTATATTCACGACATCCAGATGCACAATGTCCGCGAGGCCATCAAGCTGGATTATGACTGGTATCCGGCGTACAACACCGTGCCGGACGAAGTGCGCAAACAGCTGGAGGCAGAAGGCCGGGAATTTCCCAAACATTGGAAGGCGCTGCTTCAGCAGGTGCCGGAGGATTTGGGGACGCCCTATATTCGGGATATTACCATTCGCAACATCAAGGGGGTGGATTCGGAAACGGCGATTTCCGTCAGCGGACGCAAAAATCAGCCGGCCGGTTCCTTTTTACTGGAAAACATTGACATCACCGCCAAAAAGGCGGGCATCATTAAGAATGCGGAAAACTGGGTCTTTCGGAATGTCCGAATTCAGGCGGATGACGGCTCAAAGGTTCGGTTTGAAAACTGCCGCAGTATGACGGGGCTTGAATGAAAACAGCAGCGCTCTTTTGCAGGACGGCGCACAGAACAGCGGTCCTCCTTTGGATTCTTTTCGTTCTTTCCGCTCCGGCACTTGCCCTGGAGGTGTGCGGGATTTTCGGCGATTCGATGGTGCTTCAGCAGGGCCGGCCGATTCCGGTCTGGGGGAAGGCGGCTTCGGGGGAGGAAATCACTGTGCGGCTGGCCGGGCAGGACAAAAGCGTGCTGGCGGATGCTTCGGGCCGGTGGCGGATTGTGCTGGAACCGATGCTGGCCGGCGGGCCGTATGAAATGACGGTTTCCGGGAAGCACGAAACCCGAACGTTTGTGGATGTCTGGCTCGGTGAGGTGTGGCTTTGCTCGGGCCAATCGAATATGGATATGACGGTCGCTCGAGAGGACCGGTATTGGTGCGGCGTGCTCAACGAGGAGGCGGAGGTGGCGGCGGCCAACTGGCCGGGCATTCGGGTCTTTGATGTGCCGTTCGGCACTCGTGATGAGCCCCTTGATAATGTGGAGGGCCGCTGGGAGGTCTGTTCCCCGGTGACGGTCGGGCATTTTTCGGCGGCGGCGTATTTTTTCGCCCGCGAGATTCATAAAAAACTGAATGTGCCGGTCGGGCTGATTACAACGGCTTACGGGGGCAGTACCGCCGAGGCCTGGATCAGCCGAAAAGCCCTCGAGGCCGAAACGGACCTGCACTTTCTGCTGGAGGAGTACGCCCGAAAATGTCAGGAGTATGACAGCGGGGCGGCTCAAAAGAAGTATGAAGCGGATTTGGCCGCGTGGAAAGAGGCCTCCGCCAAGGCCGAATCTGCCGGACAAAAACCGCCGCGAAAACCCGCCGCTGTGAAGAATCCGCATCTGGACCAGCACAGCCCCTGCGTGCTTTTTAATGCGATGGTTTCGCCGCTGATTCCCTATGCAATTCGCGGGACCTTGTGGTATCAGGGGGAATCCAATATTCCGACGGCGGCGGTGTATGACCGGATTATGGAAACGCTCATCCGGGACTGGAGAAGCCGCTGGGGACAGGGGGATTTTCCGTTTGTGTATGTGCAGCTGGCCGGCTACGGCAAGCCGCCGGCGGAGCCCTGCCGAGGCGGAGGCACAACACGGGTAAGGGAAGCCCAGGCAAAAAATCGCAATCTCCCCAATGTTGCGATGGTTACGGCGGTCGATATCGGTGAGTCGGACAATATTCATCCCAAGAATAAACAGGAAGTCGGCAGACGTTTGGCACTGGCGGCCCGCTCGCTGGCTTATGGGGAAACAATAGAATATTCCGGTCCCGTCTTTGAAAGTATGGTGGTGGAAGACAATTGCATTCGTCTGTCTTTTACACATATCGGAGGCGGGCTGGTTTTGAAAGAAGGCAGCCCGAGCGGCTTTGCGATTGCAGGTCCGGACCGAACGTTTTTTTGGGCGGATGTCCGAATTGACGGCGATACAATAGTAGTCTGTTCCCCGCAGGTCCGGGAACCGCTGGCGGTCCGCTATGCGTGGGATGATTTTCCTGTTGTGAGCTTGTATAACGCGGAAGGACTGCCCGCCGTTCCGTTTCGTACAGATTCTTTTGAATAGAAACAGGAGCAAGAAATGAATCGATGGGACCGATTGGCTCGGCAGGCGGCCGGGCTGCTGGTTGCACTCGGATTGTCCGGATGGGTTTTTGCCGCACAAACGCCGATTGGCTGGCCGACACCGACGGCGGAGAACAAGCCGTGGACGCGATGGTGGTGGCTGGGCAGTGCGGTCAACGAAGCCGATTTGTCGTTTTTGCTGGAAGAGTACAGCCGGGCAGGCATCGGAGGGGTCGAAATCTGTCCGATTTACGGCGTCAAGGGATACGAGGAGCAGTTTATTGATTTTCTTTCGCCGAAGTGGATGAAGATGCTGGCCCACACGACAGCGGAGGCCCAGCGGCTTGGAATGGGGGTGGATTTGACCACGGGGACCGGCTGGCCGTTCGGCGGACCGTATGTGCCGGATGAGCTGGCCTCAATGAAGGTGCTTTGCGAGCGGTATTCGGTCTCCGGCGGGCAGGTCTTTGAAGCGTCTGTTCCGAAAAATCCGAGGGCTTATCTGATGGCCCTGATTGCCGTTGCGGCGGATGGACGCCGGATGGATTTGACGGCAAAGGTCAAAGACGGCAGACTCCGCTGGGAAGTGCCGCAGGGCAGCTGGACAATTTATGAATTGGCGGGACGGCGTCCGGTGCAGAAGGTTAAGCGCGCCGCTCCGGGCGGTGCGGGGAACGTCGTGGACCCGTTTTCGGTGTCGGCTCTTGAAAAATACCTGGCTGCTTTTGACAAGGCCTTTGCGGGGTACGGCGGACGGATGCCGCGGGCCCATTTCCACGATTCGTTTGAGTACTTTGAAGCGGACTGGACGGCGGAGTTCTTACGGGAGTTTCAGAAGCGGCGGGGCTATGACCTGAGGGACTATGTTGAGTTTTTGTTCGGAGAGGATTCATCCGAAACAGCCGCCCGCGTGAAGTGCGACTGCCGCCGGACGCTTTCCGAGCTGCATATTGCCTATATCGAGCACTGGACGCAGTGGTGTCATCGATACAAGGGGCTCTCCCGCAATCAGGCCCACGGGGCGCCGGCCAATCTGATTGATTTGTATGCCGCGGCGGATATTCCGGAAACCGAAATCTTCCGTTCCGTGGATAACCGGCAGATTCCGATGATGAAGATGGCCTCTTCGGCGGCCCATTTGAAAGGGCAGACCCTGACCTCCGCCGAGTCTTTTACATGGCTCAAAGAGCATTTTCAGGCCTCACTGGCGGATGCCAAAGCGGCGGCGGATTTTCTGTTTTTGTCCGGCGTCAATCACCTTTTCTTTCACGGGATTCCGTATTCGCCGCAGGAGGCCCCCTGGCCGGGCTGGCAGTTTTATGCCTCGGTCAATTTCGGGCCCGGCGGCGGACTGTGGCAGGACCTGCCGGCGTTTACGGACTACCTGACCCGCTGTCAGTCGATCCTCCAGGCGGGCCGGCCGGATAATGAGATTCTGCTGTACTGGCCGGTCTATGATTTGTGGCAGGATTCAAAGGGCTTCTATCAGGCCTTTCGCATTCACAATCAGGAACAGTGGTTTTATGACAGTTCTTTCTATAAGACAGCGATGGACCTGTGGAACCGAGGATACGGATATGATGCCGTTTCCGACAGGTTTCTCCAAAAGAGCACCGTTCGGGATGGAAAAATTGTTCTCGGAGGCAATTCCTATTCGGCGGTTTTGATTCCGGCCTGCCGCCTGATGCCGACGGAGACACTGGAGACGCTGCTGAAACTGGCCGACAAGGGAGCCGTGATTTTGTTCGATTCGGGTCTGCCTTCGGATGTTCCCGGACTGAAGGATTGGCAGAAGAGACGGGAGAAGCTGAACAACACTCTGCAATCGCTTGCTTTCCGGGAGGAGGCAGCGGGTTCCTTCCGATCTTGTGTGCGCAGGAAAGGAAAGATTTTGGTTGGAAATATCGAGCCGATGCTCCAGTCCGTCGGGATTGGCCGGGAAGCGTGCACAGATACGGGTATCCAGGTCGTTCGAAGGAGCCATTCGGAGGGGTACTATTACTTTCTGGTGAATCAGAGCCAAAAACCGCTGGAGCGGTGGATACCGCTGGGCAGGCCAGCCCGTTCCGCTGTTTTGATGGACCCCCTCCATTCGGAGTGGGTGGGTCTGGCGGCTGTTCGCAGCGAAGGCGGACAAACGCAGGTGTACATCCAGATGACGGCGGGACAATCGCTGATTTTGAAAACATTCTCCAAAGAGCTGCCGAAGGGCCCTGAATGGACGTATCTTCGCTTGGGCCCGGGTTCGGTTTCTTTAGAAGGGCGATGGATGGTTGAGTTTATCCAGGGCGGCCCTTCTCTGCCGAAGCCGTGTCACATTGAGCGGCTGGATTCCTGGACTCGATGGGGTGATGAGGAAACCGAGCGGTTTGCGGGGACGGCTCGTTATACGCTCGAGTTTGAAAAGCCCGCCGGCACTGCCGAGGATTGGATTCTCGATTTGGGGACGGTTTGCGAGAGCGCACGGGTTCGGCTGAATGGAAAGGAAGTGGGAACTCTCTGGACGCCGCCGTATGTGTGCCGAATCGGCGGACTGCTTCGTGAAAGTCACAATAAGCTGGAGATTGATGTGACAAACCTGGCGGCTAACCGCATCCGGGATTTGGACAGGCGGCAGATTCGGTGGAAATATTTCTACGATATTAATGTAGTGAATATCGACTATAAACCGTTCAATGCGGCAGACTGGCCGCTTCGAGATTCGGGTCTGTTGGGGCCGGTTCGCCTGATTCCGGCAAGGGGTTTGAATCCCCTGACGGAGCCGAACCGAATTTCGGATAAGCCGACTCTTTTTATAATAGGGGATTCCACCGTGAAAAACAATACCCGCGGCTTGCAGGGATGGGGGGACCCGATTGCGGACTTTTTCGATTTATCGAAGATATCTGTCCAAAATCGGGCTATCGGCGGGCGAAGCAGCCGCACCTTTTTCACGGAAGGGCGATGGCAGAAGGTATTGGAGGAGATGAAGGAGGGCGATTTTCTTATGATTCAGTTTGGGCATAACGACAGCGGGCCGCTGGGGACAGGCAGGGCTCGCGCTTCCCTGAAGGGAATCGGCGAGGAGACGGAAGAAGTTGTATTAGAAGCAACGGGGCAGAAAGAGGTCGTTCATACCTATGGGTGGTACCTGCGAAAATACATTCGCGAAGCGAAAGAGAAGGGGGTTCAGCCGATTCTTTTATCGCCGGTTCCTCGCAACATCTGGAAGGACGGCAAGTTAACAAGGGCCGGTTCCGATTATGCTGCCTGGGCGGCACAGGTTGCACAGGCCGAGGGGGTTCCTTTCATCAATTTAAATGAGTCGATTGCCCGTGTTTATGAACAGCAGGGACAGGAGAAGGTCACGCAGGAATACTTTTTGGAGGACCACACTCATACGACATCGGCGGGTGCCCGTTTGAATGCCCTTATGGTGGTAGAAGGAATCCGAAAAATAGAAGACTGCCAACTTCGGCATTATTTGAAATAAATATATAACAAGATAGAATATATCCTTATATTATCATTTCTCTTTTTTAAGAATACAAACACTTCTTGACTTTTGACTGAAGCGTTCTATAATTCGTATTAACCGACGCTGGATTTATAGGCGGAAAGGGTGAGTTATGGTTGTTAGAGGAAATATAAGTCGTGCGTTTGCATAGAATTACATCCTGTGTGATGCAGCGGTGCAGGGTGCACGGACGGCTTGTTGCTATAGAAAATGATTCTTCAGGGAACCTGCAGAAACGGCGGCGATTCTGGAGAACAGAAGTTATGGCCGACTAAAAGAAAAAAATTTTGTCGGCCCGAAACTGTGAGTTCGGAATTGAAAAATGGGCCGTGGGATTGCGGGAAAAAGTGGTAACCTGAAGGTTTCCACTTTTTTGTTTTTATTGGATTAAGGATGCGGATTTTATGAATCAGGATGTATTACGAATCGTTGACAGTATTTCACGAGACAAAAGTATTGATAAGGAGTCTGTCTTCCAGGACCTTGAAGCCGCGATGGTTTCGGCAGCGCGCAAGCACTTCGGGGCTCCGCCGGAAAGTGATATTACCGTTCATATCGACCGCAAAACGGGAGATATTTCCGCCTTTAAGGATGGCAGTCCGATTGATATCCAAAGATTAGGGCGGATTTCGGCGCAGACAGCGCGCCAGGTGATGATTCAGAAACTCCGCGCGGATGAACGGGAGAGCATTTACGCGGAGTATGTTCAGCGGAAAGGTGAGATTGTCAACGGGACTGTAGCACGTTTTGAAGGCGGGGTGCTGGTTGTGAACCTAAGTCCTCGTGTAGAGGCGATTTTGCCAAAATCCGAGCAAATCAGCGGGGAAACGCATCACCCCGGAGAGCGGATTCGTGCGATGATTCTTGATGTGCGTGATGTATCCAGTCAGGTGAAAATTATTCTTTCCCGAACCCATCCGGATTTTATCCGCCGTCTCTTTGAATTGGAGGTACCGGAGGTGAGCGAAGGGATTATTGAGATAAAAGCCCTGGCCCGGGAGGCGGGCTATCGGACCAAAATTGCCGTGGATTCCACGGATGACAAAGTGGACCCGGTAGGGGCTTGTGTTGGGGTTCGGGGAAGCCGAATCAAAAATATTGTCGATGAGCTTGGTGGAGAAAAGATTGACATTGTGCCCTGGAGTGATTCTTCTCAGGTTTTCATTGCCAACGCACTTCGTCCGGCTAAGGTGAGTGAAATCGCCATTTGTTTTGAACTGGGGCGAGCAACGGTGGTTGTACCCGAAGACCAGTTAAGCTTGGCGATCGGCAAGCACGGCCAAAATGTGCGTTTGGCCGCTCGTTTGACCAGCTGGGATATTGATATTTTAACTCCTCCGGAGTATAACCGAGAGGTGGAGCGGCTTTCGGCCTGCATCGGTCAAGTTGAGGGGGTAGATGATTCTTTTGTCGATAAGTTGCTGGCCTTGGGAATTATTTCCGTTTTGGATCTTGAAGAGGTGGGGGTAGAGCCGCTGGTAGAGGAACTGAAGATTTCGAGTGAGTTGGCTCTTCGGATTATTAAGGCCGCGGAAGCAGCCGCCAAAGAAATGGCGGCGGAAGAAAAAATGACCCAGGCCGAAGGCTTGCTGATGCAGGAAAAGGCGCGCAGCGAAAGAAAACGAAAGAGTTAAAAGGTGTACACGTTTTCGGAAGGCAGAGAAAGACTTCCGTAAGGTTGTACAGGAGAACCCAAATTGGCAAAGGCGGTAACAAAAGTTTATCTTCTGGCGAAAGAGTTGGGGGTTAAAAGCCAGGCCATCGTGGCCAAATGTCAGGCCGAAGGGCTGGATATCAAAACCCATATGTCCCCTTTGACGGCCGGTCAGGTAGCAACCATCCGGGAGTGGTTCAGCGAGGGAGAACACACGACGTCTGTGGAGACCGCCGAACGAGTCGATTTGGAAAAGGTGCGGGTGCCCCGTCGAAAAAAAGGTACCGCTTCGACGGAAGAGACCGCAGCTGCTCCGGCTGCACCTGCAGAGACTTCTGAATCTGTTCAAGTAGCGGAAGCACCGGCGGAAACGAAAGAGATGCCGGAAACGGAAACGGTCCCTGTGTCAGAGACAGGGGTTTCAGAACAGGCGGCTCCTGTCGTTCCTGCAGCGGCGGCTTCGGCAGAGCCGACAATTATGGCGGAGCCCCCTGCGCCGCAAGTTCAGGAGACACCGATGGCTGCTCCGCCGCCTCCGCCCCCGCCTCCGGAGCCGATTCTGCCGGCCGGTCCGAAACTGGAGAAACCCACGCCTGCTCAGCTAACCGGACCGACGGTGATCCGGGTTGAAAAACCGGAAGTTGATTCGCGCCGGTTCGCCGGAAAGCGGCCGCGTCCGCCGATGAAGGGAGCGGTGAAACCCATAGCAGAACCGCTGATTCCAGCGGTTGAAGACGAACCGGACACAACCGCCAAAAAGCCCAAAGACAAAACGCATGGGCGCCGAAAGCACCATGCCGATGAAGAGGAAGAACGCCTGCTCAAAGGAGGGCCGAAGCGGATTCGGGAGCGGGATTTGGAGGAGCGGCGGGCTCGACTGGCGGCTGCGGAAGGGGAATGGGTTCGGAACCGTCCGCCTCGCCGGATTGAAACCAAATCCAAGACCGAGGAAGCGGCTCCGCCGGTAGAGCGGCCCGCTAAGGCCGTTGTGACCGAACCGATTCTGGTGAAAGACCTTTCCGCTGCTTTGGGTGTAAAGACCAGTGATATTATCGCCAAGCTTCTGGCGGAAGGAGTTATTGCGACGGCCAACCAGGCAATCTCTGTTGATACGGCCGAGCTGATTGCGATGGAGTTCGGCACAGAACTGGTCGTAGAACGGAAACGTACCGTTCTGGAGCAGATTGAAAAGGAATTTGAACAGCGTCCGAGACTTCATCTGCAGAAGCGTCCGCCGATTGTCACGATGCTCGGCCATGTGGACCACGGCAAGACCAGTTTACTGGACCGGATTCGCAAGACGTCTGTGGCGGCCGGAGAAGCCGGCGGGATTACGCAGCACATCGGCGCTTATCAGGTGGAAATCAACGGCAAGCGCATCACGTTTTTGGATACGCCGGGTCATGAAGCGTTTACTTCGATGCGGGCACGCGGAGCGCAGATGACCGACATTGTCGTTCTGGTTGTGGCGGCGGATGACGGGGTGATGCCGCAGACAGTAGAGGCGATTCATCACGCCAAGGCCGCCGGTGTTGAAATTCTGGTGGCGCTGAACAAAATCGACCTGCCGGGGATTGATTTGCACCGCATCTATGGGCAGCTGGCGGAGCATGAACTGACGCCTGCCGAATGGGGCGGAAATACAGAGATTGTCAAAACCAGTGCCGTAACCGGACAGGGTATTGAGGATTTGATTGAACATCTGGATTATATTGCGGAGCTAAAGAACTATCAGGCCGACCCGACCTTGCCGGCGACAGGGTGGGTTGTGGAGGCCAAGATGGCTCCCAGCCGCGGCGCGGTGGCCACGCTTCTGATCAAAGAAGGCGAGCTGAAAAAGGGCGACATTGTGCTGGCAGGTGGGGCCTACGGACGGGTCCGTACCATTACCGACAGTTGGGGGCATGCCGTTAAAAAAGCCACTCCTTCTATGCCGGTGGAGATTACCGGGCTCGACGGGGTTCCGCAGGCGGGAGATAAGTTCTATTGTCTGTCCGACATCAACCGGGCTCAGGAGGCGGCGGAGGAAATCCGGATGCTCAGCCGGGAAGAATCGCTGGCGCGGCGTTCTCAGGTGACGCTGGACAATCTGTTCAAGCATATCGAAGCCGGCAAAATCAAGGAACTGAATCTGATTGTGCGTGCGGATGTGCAGGGTTCGGTGGATGTACTGGTTCGCTATTTGACGGAATTGAGTACTCCTGAGGTGAAAGTCAAAGTGATTCATGCCGGTGTCGGCGGCATTACGGAAGGCGATGTGGTGCTTGCCCAGGCCTCGGATGCCATCATCATCGGTTTTAATGTTGTTCCGGAAGACCGAGTCCGGCAGATGGCGGAGGCGGTCCGGGTGGATATTCGTCTGTACAATGTGATTTACCGCATTACCGAGGACTTGAAAGCAGCGATGAAAGGGCTTCTGGAGCCGGTGGAGCAGGAAAAGACGCTGGGCCGGCTGGTTGTCCGCAATACCTTCAAGATTTCCGGAGTGGGAACGGTGGCCGGATGCTTTGTCGAAAACGGCGTGGTTACCAAAAATGCCAAGCTGCGTCTGATTCGCAACAACATTGTTGTCAAGGACAATTGCGCCATCGAATCGCTGCGGCATTTCAAAGACGATGTGCGGGAGGTCAAGGCCGGTCTGGAGTGCGGAATTAAGATTGTCGGTTTCGACGACGTCAAAACCGGCGATGTGCTGGAGGCTTATGAGATTGTACAGGTCGCCCGCGATTTGTAAGCAGGACGAGCGGATTTTGTTGGGAAAGACAGGTTGGAAATGTTCATGGCAAGCCGCAGACTGGAACGAATAGCCGGAGTGATTCGTGAATCGGTGAGCTCCACGATTCTGACACGTCTAAGTGATCCTCGCATTCAGGGATTGGTGACTGTAACGGAAGTGGAGGTAACAGCCGACCTGCGTCAGGCCACCGTTTATCTGAGTGTCAGCGGAGTGGATGAAGCGGCCCAGGAACTGACGATAAAAGCCATCCGGCATGCGGCCGGAGTTTTTCAGGCCGCGCTGGGGCGGGTGCTGGTCTGCCGATATGTGCCCCATCTTCGTTTTGAGATGGATCGAAAGTTTCATACGACCCTGGAGACGCTGCGGCTGATAGAGGAAATTCGCCGCCAGTGGGATGAGACGGACGAGGAGAGGCAGAACCCGGAAGAAAATGGGCCGCAAGAGGAGCCCCGGCTATGAAAAACAGCAAAGAATACGGTACCAAGCTGAAAAAAGTCTTTCAGAGCTGGAAACGTCAGGGATCTGATTGTGAATCTGTGACGTATGAGGACCCGATTGAGGCCCTTGTTGTGGGGCTGATCAGCGAAATGTATCCGGAGGCGGAAGCCAAAAAGATTTACAAACGCATTCAGAGCCACTTTGTGGACCTGAATGACTTGCGGGTCGCCCGCAGCGAGGAGATTCTTGAGGTTATGGGCGATCACAGTCCGCAGGCGCAGACCACTGCGCAGACCCTCACGCGGATGCTGAATCAGGTTTGTGACCGTTATGATGCGCTGAGTCTGATTTCTCTTCGCAATCTCGGCAAACGGCAGGGGCGCAAGGCCGTGGAAGACATCGAAGGCGTTACCCGTTTTGCGGCGGACTACTGCTTTTTAACGGCACTGGGAGGCCACGCGATTCCTCTTACGGGGAAGATGAAAGAGTATCTGATTCGGGAAGAGATGATTCATCCGGAGGCCGCCGAAGAGGAGATCCACGGATTTCTGGAACGTCAGATTGCCGCAGCGGACGGCTGGCTGTTTTATTCCCTTCTGCGGGCGGCGGCGGAGGGAACTCTGTCGTCGGCTGAGAAAGGCCGTTCTGCGGATTCGGATGCAAAGAACAAGAAAAAACCAAAACAGAGCAAACGGAAAGATTCAGCGAAAAAATGAGTGCACGACAGTCAGAGCAAATGAAAAATCCATCAAAAGACAACCAGCTGTCCCAGCCCGTTCTGAAACTGGGAATTCCCAAGGGCAGTCTGCAGAATGCCACGATTGATCTGTTTGCGAAGGCGGGGTTTTCCATAACGGGAGCGGATCGAAGTTATTTTCCGCAGATCGATGACCCTCAGATTCAGCCGATTCTGCTGCGGGCCCAGGAAATGAGCCGTTATGTGGAGGCCGGGGTTCTGGATGCGGGCTTTACCGGCTATGACTGGATTATGGAAAACAATTCCAAAGTCCACGAGGTCTGTCCGCTTGAATACAGCAAGGCAACTTCTGCACCGGCCCGCTGGGTTCTGGCTGTTCCGAATGAATCGAAAGTCCAAAACCCCGAAGACCTCGAAGGAGGCATTATTGCAACGGAACTGGTCGGTGTCACGCAGCGGTATTTCCGCCGTAAAAAAATTCGGGTGAAGGTGGAGTTCAGCTGGGGAGCGACGGAAGTCAAGGCCCGGCTGGTCAACGGCATTGTAGAACTGACGGAAACGGGCTCTTCCCTGCGGGCCAACAACCTCCGCATTGTGGATACTGTTCTGGTCTCTACGACCCGTTTTATCGCCAATCGGCAGGCGTGGAAGGATTCGTTCAAGAGGCAGAAAATTGAGAATCTGGCCATTCTCCTGAATGCAGCCATCAATGCAAAAACTCTTGTCGGAATGAAGATGAATGTCGCCAAAAAGGATTTGCCGGCTGTTCTGCAGATTCTTCCGGCGGAAAAGAGCCCGACGGTTTCCCCGCTGGCGGATTCGGACTATGCGGCTGTGGAAATTGTGGTGGAGGAAAAGGTTGAACGTGAGCTGATTCCACGGCTGAAATATGCGGGCGCTTCCGGGATCATCACCTATTCTCTCAATAAAGTGATTCATTAATCAGCGAAAATAAGGGAACCATTCAAAGCGGGAAGACGGATATGGCAGGACATTCACACTGGGCAGGCATCAAGCATAAGAAGGCAGCCAATGACGCCAAACGCGGCAAGCTCTGGAGCAAAATTGCCCGAATGATTATTGTGGCGGCCAAGAATGGCGGCGGAGACCCGGAGGCCAATCTGCCTCTTCGATACGCCATCGATAAAGCCAAAGCGGCCAACATGCCAAAAGATACGATTGAAAAGGCCATCAAAAAGGGTACGGGTGAGCTGGGCGGCGTGCATTACGAAGAAGTGCTGTATGAGGGCTATGCACCCGGCGGAGTGGCGGTGATGATTGAGGGACTGACAGATAACCGCAATCGGACGGCTCCCGAAATTAAGAAAATCTTTGAGAGACGAGGCGGTTCGCTGGGGGCCAGCGGCTGCGTGAGCTGGATGTTCTCGAAGAAAGGATTAATTACCGTCGATACATCCGCTATCGGAGAAGATGAACTTCTGGAACTGGCCTTGTCAGCGGGGGCGGAGGATTTGCAGAACACCGGACGATTGTATGAAATCACCTGTCCGCCGGCTGCTTTTGAGTCCTTGAAGAAGGCTCTTCAGACGCGGAATATCCCGCTGTCTTCTGCAGAAATTGCCATGGTACCCCAAACCCATGTGCAGGTGACGGATGAGGAGACAGCCCGAAAAATCCTCGGCCTGATGGAGGATATTGAAGACCACGATGATGTGCAGAATGTCTATGCCAATTTTGACATTCCGGACAGCATCCTGGGGCGGATTGAATCGTAGAGCTGAATGATTTACGGGGAGGGCGGCGGAGTTTCCGGTGCGGGACGGTTTTCTGTTTTTGATTGAACAAATGCTTTTGCATAGTGATATCGGCCTTCCCCCAGCCGGCTGAATATTGGGTACTCCGGGTACATTTGCTGAAATTGTCTGCGGTAGTCCTCTTCAATTTTTATTGCCAGAGCGTACCAGCCGACGGCTTCTTCCGCACGTTCATTTTGTTCGGAAAGCAGTCCGAGTTTGTAGGCCAGCCGGTCGCTCCCGGGGAAATGCTCCCATGCCTGCAGGGTCCAGTGATAACTTTTTTGACGGAATTGTTTTTGGAGGTCTTCCGATTTTTCGGATTCGGCACGCAGGAGAAACAAGTCTCCTATCGCTTCCATCAGACGATAGTCGTGCGGATTGCGGGTTAGGGCACGGGCAAAAGCTTTTTCAGCTTTTTCGAGAGTCATCTGCTTGCCGATAATTCTGCTCTCCGCCTGCTGAAGAAGGATTTGCCCCTGATACCATGCGGGCTGCGGAGAAAGCGGGTCTTTTTCCTCGGCCTTCTGCAGCAGATGGATGCTTTCAGAGGGATTTCGAAAAGCTTCTTGGATGAGTAAGCCCGCCCGGAAAGGAAGAAGCATCCCCCAATAGAACGAGACGGCAAAAGCGCCGGACAGAAGGGCAAGAAGACCCCCTCGTCGGAGGAAATTCCCGAGCAGGAAGGGACGGGAGGGAGCCGTAAACGCCCAGACGGCGGCCAAACAGAGCATCAAAGCGGTCAAAACGGCTGTTTCGAAAACAGCGAAATCAATCAAATTGTGAATAAGAACGGACAAGATGCCCCATCCGAGAGCGGGCAGAAGAGCCCGTCGCAGGAGCGGCTGATCTGTCGGTACGCGTCCGGCCAGAATCAAAAGGCCGAGAGTCAGAAGCATGACCCCGGCCGGAGCCAGATAAAACACCAGATAATAGGCCCCGCGAATGAACGGGTCTGTTTCCGCATCGGTTTGTTCGGCTACCCCAGGACGTACTATCAGAAGCATTATGGCTGAAAAGGCCAGAAGAAGAAGCCCTGTGGGCAGAGAAGGCCCCTTAGTTGTCTGAGGTTCACAAGAAGGACGGTCCGACCGGAGGGTTGTCCACAGCGGCAGGAGCAGAATGCCTGTAAAAATCAGGGCTGCAGGAATGCCGTATTGAGCGGCCAGCGACAGAAGAAAATTGTGCGGGTCACGGATGAGTTCAGGAGCTGCCGGGATTTTATACAGCGGATACCAGATTGTAAAGTTGCCGCCGCCGACCCCTCGCAGCGGATGTTCCGCAATCATCTGAAGGGTGCTGACCCAGTACTGCCAGCGGACCAGCATGGCATTGGGACCCGGCAGTCGGCCGTGCCGGATTCCATAGAGAATGGCTGAAAGAACGGTTGCGGCTGCGCAAAACAGCCCGAGGACTACCAGTTTTTTTCGATGAGGCCAAATCCGCTTGCCCTGCCAAACACAGAAAATCCAGCCGAAAAGGCAGATGAGACCCGCTGTGATTGCTCCTCGGCTTCTGCATAGGAACAGACCGTAGGCAAGAAGAAGGATGATCGGCAGGTACAGAAGAATCTGAACGAGTCGTCCCTGAGAAGGGGGCTGGTACCTTGCATACGTCAGGAGCCCCAGACCGCCGAATATGCACAGTAGCAGAAAAGAACCGGTTGAATTGCTTGTGGTCAGAAACCCCCGGACGTCTTTGGAACGGAGCCGATGTTCAAACTGCCATTGTTTGAGAGTACCCGGCTCGATTCCCAGTTCCTCCAAAACCTTCTGCGGATTTTGCTCATAATTGCGCAGGACGGTTTCGTTGTCGGTCATGGCCTGTTCCCGGCACTGATAGACAGCGGTGATCCCGAGAGCGGTCAAGACCCACAGGAAGAGGAGAATGCGGTCGGTTTTTCGGAATAATTCGGAGGCCGTCGGAAGAATCAGCAGCGGTGCGGCCAACGTTGTCAGTTCCGTCAATGCATCGCATTTGTTCGATGCGGCGAAAAAGGAAAACAGCCCCAGTAAAATGAAAAGGATTGCTCCGAATGTGAGCCGGTCGCTGATTTGGCGGTCGGGGGGGCGGAGAATCTGAGCGGCCTGATGCACAAAAAAGATGAGGAGCAGAAGGAAAGAAATCAGCAGACTGTTTACCGGCCCGGGGAGAAGAAGAGAAGGGGTAACGGGGGCGGAATAATAGGTTATTTCGATAAAAACGGAGCGAAGGACCAAAACCCCCAGAATCAGAATCAGAGCCGTATTTTCCCCTAAAGTCGAAAAAATCGAAGGTTTCACTTTTGCAGAAAGAGACGCTTTCTTCATTTTCTTTCTCTGAAGGAATTCGCGTTCATCTGTCCGCTGCTTTCGAGAACAGCGATGACTCCAAGCACCATCAGGGTTTGAAGAAAAATCAAAACAGCTCCCATCCAGTCTGTTTTCTGCAGGACAACGGCCCCGGCGGATGTGCACAGGGTTGCCAGATAAAGCGTCAAAGCCACCTGCCTGTCGGACAGTCCCCGCCGGCGGAGTCGATGAGAAAAGTGCTGTGTATCCCCAGTCAGAGGGTTTTTGCCCTGACGGATGCGGAGAAAAACCACACTGGCAAAATCATACAACGGAACGGCCATAACAATCAGCGGCATAAAAACGGCACTGAGGTGCAGTTCAAGGGCCGGATTATAATAGGTTGTCCGCAAAGTCAGTACGGCCACAAAAAAGCCGATAACCAGCGAACCGGCATCCCCCATAAAGATTGTTGCGGGAGGGAAGTTAAAGACCAGGAATCCCAGCAGACTTCCCAGAAGGAGAACAGCCAATCCTCCGATAAAGACCTGTCCGCTTCGAATAGCGGCCGTTAACAGGACGACTGCTGTAATGGCTGCAATGCCTGCGGAAACGCCGTCCATATTATCCAGAAAGTTGAAGGCATTAATCAGAATGACCATCCACAGTACGGACAGAACAATCGTAATCAGTCGATTTTGGATGAAGAATTCCAGGCGTATATCCGCCAGGGTTGCGGCCGCGGCGGAAACGAGGATTTGCACGGTCAGCTTCGAAAAAGGCCCCAGCCGTTTTTTATCATCCCACAGCCCCAAAATGTGTAAAACAAAAGCACACGCAAGGACGAGCAGTAAATCGACACGTTTGGTCCGGAACCCCTCTATATAAGGAACAAGGGAAGGGAAAGCCCCGCTGATTTGGGAAGAGCCGAACTGGATGAATAGGAGAGCGGCCGAGAGCAGGAGCAGCAGAGTGCCGAAAATGGCAATTCCGCCCCCCAAGGCAACGACAGACTGATGATAGCGGTCTGCCTGCGGGTATGCCGCAAAGCCGATGCGGATAGCCAGCCGCCGGACTACGGCTGTAAGGCCCGCGGACAGACCGAAAGCAAGAACGCCTAAAAGTATTCCAAAAAGCAGAAACAAACTCATGGTTCTTGTTCCTTCGCTGTTAAGCCGATAAGATACTTCAAAAAAAGGTTTTCTGTAAGAAAAAATTGTTTCTTGATTGGGTGTATTTTGGGGGTTCATTTGGTTGAGGTAAAATAGAACCGATTTTGTTGAGAAAGGGAGAAAAATGGACGTGATGAAAGCGATTGAAAATCGTTATTCCTGCAGGGCTTATCTTTCAAAACCGGTTGAAAAAGAGAAACTGATGCGGATTTTGGATGCGGCACGGCTGGCTCCGTCTGCCCGCAATCTGCAGGATTGGCGTTTTGTCGTTGTTACAGAGGAGCAAAAGCGTAGAGAATTGGCCCAGGCGGCCTATAATCAGGCCTTTGTGGCCCAGGCACCGGTCGTGATAGTGGCTTGCTCTGTCAGTTCCTATATGATGCGGTGCGGCCAGCCCATTGCACCGATTGATGTCTCCATTGCCTTGGAGCATATAGCGCTGGAGGCGGTCGAATTGGGTCTGGCAACGTGTTGGATTGGTTCATTTCTGCCGCACGAGGTGCGCAGAATTTTGCAAATCCCTACGGATGCAGTACTTGTGGAATTGATGACGCTCGGGTATCCGGCGGATGAGTGGAAGAGCCCCCAACGGCTTTCGCTGGAGAAAATTGTCTGTTTTGAAAAGTGGGGTTTTTAGGCATCTCGTCCTATTCTTGCCTTTTTTTCTGAAAAGAAATATTTTTTTGGGTGTACTATTAGAAATAATTATAGTGCTATACAAAACTTAAAAAATTCGAAAGGAGATTGCCTCCATAGCAAGACCAATTTCTGGAGAGATGACAATGAACTGTCTACGTATCTGATGCTGTTTACGCCGATGCTGATTGTGATGATGGAGCCGGCCGCCGGCAGTTATGTTTTTCGGATTTTGAACTTTGCGGATGAACCCCCGATTATGTTGCAGCTGCAGCTGAGGTGGGTAGACCCCACGCAGCCGCCGATTGCTGTTTCAGGTTTGGGGTTTGACAGCGGCTTGGGATTCTTTGCCGGTCTTTTACAAATGGTGAATTGGAGGGGAAAAAGCATTTGATTTTAAGAATCGCTCTGGTATAGTGTTAGCAAAGTCGGCAGAGGGGCTGTCGTATAATGGGAGTACACCGCGGTCGCATCGCGGGGATGCGGGTTCGATTCCCGCCAGCTCCAATCACAAGTAGAGGAAAATGGTTTTTCTAATCCTTTGATAGGGTCTCGTCGGCAGCTTGTTTTCTATCGGCTTTAGCCGCCAAAGCATCGACGATTTCTTTTTGATCCAGCGGAAGAAGTCCCAAGTTCGGCAGCACGACCGAAATCCTTTGTTTGGTTTGGAGTGTTGCAGATGGATGGTTCAGGACGGTCAGCAGCACATCTTTTATCTGTTGGCTGGTTCCTTTTCGGATAGCGAGCAAATTCACAAGGTATTCCAATTCTTTTTCCGTAAGGTCTTTGCGGTAAGCCAGATTGCGAAGGGCCTGGTTGCGGGTCGGACTGTCATTTATTTGGGCGGCCGCGTAAATGGCCGGAATATAAAACCCGGGGGGTTGCGGAACCCGCGCAGCCTGATAATTTGAACACCCGTAAATCTCTATCAGCAGCACAAGGAACAATCCTTTTTTCATACAGTCCTCCCTGATTTCAAACAAAGCAGTTTGGTTATAGGATAAGTTTAAGGAAGAAAAGTTCAATGGGAAAAAACTGGCTTTTTCGTTATATGGCGTTATATTTTCGGAAAGACAAAAGCAGATAAATGGAATTAGGATTGCTTTTAAGAGGTTTTTATGGCGAAGGTGTTGATTATTGGTGCCGGCGGAGTGGGGAATGTTGTCGTAAAAAAGTGTGCCCAGGTGCCGCAGGTTTTCAGCGAAATTGTTCTGGCCAGCCGCACCAAAGCCAAATGCGATAAGATTGCTTCGGAAGTCAGCCGTCCGATTGTTACCGAGCAGGTGGATGCGGATGACGCCAAACAGGTCGCGGCGCTTATTCAAAAGCATCAGCCGGAGCTGGTGATTAACGTAGCGCTGCCGTATCAGGATTTGCCGATTATGGAGGCGTGTCTGGCGACGCGGACCCATTATCTGGATACGGCCAACTATGAGCCGAAGGATGAGGCGAAGTTCGAGTACAAATGGCAGTGGGCCTACCATGACCGGTATGCACAGGCGGGCATTATGGCCCTGCTGGGCAGCGGCTTTGACCCGGGCGTGACGAATGTCTTCTGCGCCTACGCCCAGAAGCATTTCTATGATGAGATTCACTACGTGGATATTGTGGACTGCAATGCGGGCGAGCATGGACATCCGTTCGCAACCAATTTCAATCCGGAGATTAATATTCGGGAGATTACCCAGAAGGGCAAATACTGGGAGAACGGCCGGTGGGTTGAGATTGAGCCGATGAGCGTCCGCAAAGATATCGACTATCCGGAGGTTGGGCCGCGGGCATCGTATCTGCTCTATCACGAGGAGCTGGAGTCGCTGGTCAGACATATTCGAGGACTCAAGCGGATTCGATTCTGGATGACCTTCGGCGAGCAGTATTTGACGCATCTGCGGGTGCTGCAGAATGTCGGAATGACGCGGATCGACTCGGTGGAGTATGAAGGGCACAAGATTATTCCGCTGCAGTTCTTGAAGGCCGTTTTGCCGGACCCGGGCTCGTTGGGCGTTACATACAAGGGCAAGACCTGCATCGGGTGCATCTTCGACGGGGTTAAATGCGGCAAGCGCCGTCAGATGATGATTTACAATGTTTGTGACCACGCGGAATGCTACCGCGAAGTCGGTGCGCAGGCGGTGTCCTACACAACCGGTGTGCCCGCTATGATTGGAGCCAAGATGATGCTCGAGGGCAAGTGGAAAGGAGCAGGGGTCTTTAATATGGAGCAGTTTGACCCCGATCCCTTTATGGAGGATTTGAACCGCTACGGCCTGCCGTGGAAGGTGCTGGACGGCAAGACGCTGGAGGGCTGAAAAAGAAGGCAAAGCAGATTTACATTGTCCGGTTCTTGGTTTGCGGTCTATCTTTTCGGTTCAGAGGGGCGGTTCGTTAGCCGATAATACCTAAGGAGTGTATCCGGCTGAATCAGTCGGCTTTCGAATTCAAAAAAAAGGAAAAAGGGGTTGGAAAACGAATCGGAAAAACTTCAGTCGATTCAGTCGCAGATTGACGAGCTGAACAATCTGCTTTCTGAGGTGATTGAACCTGTACCGCCGCCGTCGCCGCGGCTGGAGCGGTTGGGGATTTTGCTGCTGAAGCTGCAGGACGGCCTGCTGGAGGACCGTTTTGTCCGCCGGCTGGAAAAATGGCTGAAGGCCGACCCGGAAGCGCTGGACTATTATCTGGACTTTATGATGCTTTCGGCCTTGCTTCGACTGCATTTTCATCCGGAGGGGCTGCCCAGTCCGGCCTTCGAAGCCGCAAAACCTTCCTGAACACATCATTTGTCAAACCATTTCGAATCTTTAATCCTTATCCGGAAAAGTACGGATACGTGGAGGGGAGAATATCTGTTTTCTAAAAAAGGCTCGAATTTTTTTGTTTTTTCTTGACAAAGACAAACGGGGAAGGGGTAATATTTACAATCAGCGTCAAAAGGCAAGCATCAGGGCCGTCGGTGAAAAAATAAAAAAATTAGGCAGGAGAATCAGGGCAAGA